>Ga0102953_1002438_pt1 | contig 11002 bp, 8 predicted proteins | sample SalPon2A_C_D2_MG_FD_78509 | JGI IMG/M metagenome (GOLD analysis project Ga0102953, IMG submission 78509) | Soil microbial communities from South San Francisco under conditions of wetland restoration - Salt Pond MetaG R2A_C_D2_MG | ecosystem: Environmental > Terrestrial > Soil > Wetlands | place... | reverse complement strand
GGGTGACGACAATTAAAAACAGGTTTTCTCCCACTGCGGCGCGAGTGTTCGGCGACATCACCGCTGCCTCGCTGCGGCTACAGGTCCGGGCTCTTCAAGCCGGTATCACCCTGCCTTTTCAGCTTTCCCTTGTGATCGGGTGAACCTGGCGAGATATATCTTCGCGCTACCCAGTAGCATACGATGCTGGTTATTTAGCCGTCGTATCATCGGGCCGCAATCGCCGGCCGTTTCCGGCAGGGATTGCAGGAGTTCGGCGGCGACGATTCGGTCGTGCCAGTCGCCGAGCAATTGCTCGAGTATCGATATCTGTTTTAGCAGGCGCTGGTCGGCTGCCTGACCCGGACACTGATCAAAGGCTTCCAGGGTATGGCGAAACCGCTTCAGCAGGATCCGTTTCCGATGCCACCCGTCGACGGTCATTCGCACGGCGGGTGCCTGAATCTGCACCCACAATTCATTGAGGTAGACCGGTTTTTGCCTCGAAATCGCTGCCGGTGGAATTCCCGTGGCGTGGATAGTCGGTAATTTAACCGATAATGCCCGGACATTGCCGGTAAAGTTGCGGAAGTTTCGGTAATCCCGGCGAATCCTCGAACCCAATAGCCCGATCAACTGCCTGGATTGCAGGCTGGATAAAACCTCGAGATCTCCGATCAGTCCGATTGCGATATGCGCTTCGCGTATACTGCCGAGTTTTTTGAACAGCACGCGGTAAGGTTTGAGTAATTTTTTCGCCGCTAAATTTTCATCGCTCCGGCCCAGAAAATCGTAGAGCGCGGTCAACCGCTTGATGCACACACGGAAATCGTGTACCGCCGATTCGTCGGGCGACTCGAATATGACACGCAGCTTGCGGTTGGCTTCGCGGATCTGATCGCTGCGGTATTTTTCGAGACATTGCATATGCGATGTTCCTGATTGCCCTCGGCCGGCGCCGACGGGGTCGGCGCCATGGCGCGAAGCCGGCGGAATTGCAGGCAAGGATCTCGGCATCTAACCGATGCCGGATATGGTTGCGCCGCGGACATTCTATATTTTTTGGGGACCAATAAGCAGGGCCGGCAAGTCGCCCGGTTACGCGCTTATCCGAAAGCGAAGCTGCCGTCTGATTTTCGATCTCTCAGATTGCCAGGTACTCGTGCCTGAGATCGTCGTTGTCGAGCACTTCCTGTGCGGTACCGTCGAAGACGATTTTGCCCATATCGAGGATCAGCGCGCGGTCGGCCAGGTGCAGCGCGGCAACGGCGTTTTGCTCGACGATGATGGTGGTCATACCCAGCGCCTTGATCTGGTTCAGGGTCTTCTCGATTTCCTGTACGATGACCGGCGCCAGGCCTTCGTAAGGCTCGTCTAGCAGCAGCAACTTGACGTCACGCACCAGCGCGCGCGCGACCGCGAGCATTTGCTGCTCGCCTCCGGACAGGGTGACGCCTTCCTGGTCGCGGCGCTCGCCCAGACGCGGGAACAGTTCGTATACCCGCTCCAGGCTCCAGCCATGGGGCGGTGCGATCTGCGCGAGTTGCAAATTCTCCTCGACGCTCAGGCCCTGGATGATGCGCCGGTCTTCGGGCACCAGCGACAACCCGTTCTGTGCCGCCTGGTAAGCGCTCATCTCGTGTAGTGGCTTGTGGTCGAGCCAGATTTCGCCGTGACGCAGCTCAGGCGAATCGACTCGTGCGAGCGCACGTAGCGTCGAAGTCTTGCCGGCACCGTTGCGCCCCAGCAGGGCGACGATTTCGCCTTCGCGAATGTCGAAGCTGACACCCTGGACGATGTAACTTTGGCCATAGTAGGCGTGCAGGTCCCAGGCCGAGAAAAAGGCGGGCTGTCCGCCCTTGTTCTTGACCGCCTCGACGCCCGGTGCATGCGGTGTCCGCGCCGAACTGCCCGCCGGGCTATCCGCTTTTTCAACGGTTTCGTTCACAGATGCGCCCCTCCCAGATAGGCTTCCTGGACCTTCGGGTGCCCCTTGATCTCGTCGGGAATACCCTCGGCGATGACCGTGCCCTGCGCCAGCACCGAAATTTTTTCGGCCAGCGAAAATACCACGTGCATGTCATGTTCGATTATCGCCATAGTTAGGCCGCGCGCGGCGATTTTTTTGAGCAGGTCGATGGTATTGTTGGTGTCGGCCCGCGCCATGCCCGCGGTAGGTTCGTCGAGCAACAGCAGCTTGGGTTGCTGGACCAGGCACATGGCGAGTTCGAGGCGGCGCTTGTCGCCCCGCGACAGCCGGTTGGCGATTGTATTGGCGTTACCGGCCAGGCCCACGTCCTCGAGCATGTGCATCGCAAGATCGTGAATTTCCGACTCGTTCCTCACTGGCTTCCAGCCGTTGATCCGATAGGCGCCGTCGCGCCGTGCAAAGGCGGGGATCATCACGTTTTCGACCAGCGTCAGGTCGCCGAAAATCTCCGGCGTCTGGAATACCCGGCTGACACCCAACTGGTTGATTTCGTGGGGCCGCTTTCCGAGCAGCGACATGCCGTCGAAATCGACGCTGCCGGTGTCGGGGTCCAGACGGCCTACGCAACAATTGAGCAGGGTCGATTTACCGGCACCGTTGGGCCCGATAATAGCGTGCACGGTGCCGGGTTCGATTTCCAGGTTGACTTCGTGCAGCGCCTTCAGGCCGCCGAATTTCTTGTTTACGTTTTTGATCGACAGAATGGACATGGCTAGGGTTCGCTTACCGATGCTTCGGTTTCGCTTTCTTGCGCCGGGGCCGGATCGCGATACCGCTTGATCAGGTTGCCCAGTCGGGTGATACCTTCCATCAGGCCGCCCGGCAAAAAGATGACGATGATCATGAACAGGGCTCCGAGTGTCAATTGCCAGCCATCGCCGACGAACAGGCCGACAATGGCGACCAGGCCATGCTGCAGAAACTCGGGCAGGAAGGAGAATGCGCTCATCAATATGCTGTCGTTGAACGACGAGAATATGTTTTCGAAGTACTTGATGACAGTGGCGCCGATCACCGGACCGAGCAGGGTGCCGGTGCCGCCGAGTATCGTCATCAGTACTATTTCGCCGCTCGCGGTCCATTGCATGCGTTCGGCGCCCGCGAGCGGATCGGTTATCGCCATCAGGCCACCGGCGAGGCCGGCATACATTCCCGAGATGACGAACGCGGCCAGCGTGTAGGGCCGGGTGTTGAGGCCGGTATAGGCCATGCGGTTTTGATTCGACTTGACCGCGCGCAGCATCATGCCGAAAGGCGAGCGGTAGATACGCAATGAAATGTAGAACATGAGGATCAGCATTACGCCGCAAAAGTAATAGCCGCTCCAGCCATACATCGACAGCCCGAACAGCGACGTCGACGGCAGGCCTTCGCCACGTTCGATGCCGAACAGGCCGTCGATCACGCGCGCGTCGTTCTGGGACAACTGCAAGCCGGTTTCACCATTGGTAATCGGGGTCAGCACCGAGTAGGCCATGTTGTAGGACATCTGCGCAAACGCCAGGGTCAGAATCGAAAAGTAAATCCCGGAGCGACGCAGGGCGATGAAGCCGATCAACAGCGCGAAAAGGCCGCCGAACAGGGTCGCCAGGATCAACGCCGGGATTACATTCATGGTCAACAGCTTGAAGGCCCAGACCGCCGTGTACGAGCCGACGCCGAGAAAGGCCGCGTGACCGAACGACAGGTAGCCGGTCAGGCCGAAGAGGATATTGAAGCCGATCGCGAAGATCCCGAAGATCGCGAACTTTTGCAGCAGGTCGGGATAGCCGCCGCCGATCGGGGTCATGATAAGCGGTCCCAGCGCGACAGTGATGACGAAGCCGATCATCAACAGGCGGTCCTTGTTACGGGTCATCGTTCAGTCCTCCATCACGCCTTTGCGGCCCATCAGGCCGCGGGGCCTGACCAGCAGTACGACCACGGCGATCAGGTAGATCACGATCTGGTCGATGCCGGGCAGCAGGGACTTGACCTCGTTCATCGATGCGAAGGATTGCAGGACTCCGAGCAGGAATCCAGCCGAGACCGCGCCGCCGAGGCTGCCCATGCCGCCGACCACCACGACGACGAAACTGAGCACCAGGAATTCCATGCCCATGTGGTAATCGGGCGACAGAATGGGTGTATACATGGCGCCTGCCAGCCCCGCGACCACGGCGGCGATCCCGAACACGATGGTGAAGCGGCGGTCGATGTCGATGCCGAGCAGGCCTACGGTTTCGCGGTCCGCCATACCTGCGCGGACCACCATCCCGAAGGTGGTGAATTGCAGGAACGCGAAGACCGCGGAGATGACCACGCCGGCGAATAGCAGGTAAACGATACGCCACCAGGGATAGACGATCGCGTTTTCGGCAAAGCCCAGCAGCAGGCCGATGTCCGCCGAGCCGCTGACCACGTCCGGTGCGGGCTGCGGAATCGGGTTGGCTCCGAACTGGGCCTTGACGATTTCCTGCACGACGATGGCGAGACCGAAGGTGACGAGAATCTGCTCGGCATGAAGGCGCTTGTAGAAATGACGGATCAGGCCCCGCTCCATGGCCAAACCGACCAGCAGCATCACCGGTATCGCAACCAGAATCGACACCGGCACAGAGTAGTCGATCAGCGTGTGTCCGAAGTCACCTAGCCAGGACTCGATATAGGGGGTGCGGATTTCCATCGGTGTGCCCCAGGCAGTGAGCTGGTTCGGGTCCGTGGTAATCTTTTCCAGTGTCAGCAGGGCCTTCAGTCCCACCGCGCAAAAGGCGCCGAGCATGAACAACGCACCATGGGCGAAATTGACCACGCCGAGGGTGCCGAAAACGAGGGTAAGGCCTAGCGCGATCAGCGCATAGGCGGCGCCCTTGTCCAGCCCGTTCAATACTTGCAGTATAAATGCGTCCACTAGTTTACCGTTTACAGGATCAAACGTCGCCGCAGTATAGCGGCGCTTATATACCAGCCGAAAGGGTTCGGCGGGAAGCGAAATTTTGGCACGTCCCTGTGCCGTAAGATTCCTGAACTAGCCGTTGTTGTAAGGACCGAGTTCTCCGCCGAGCATGCTGGCGGGGTATTCGACCTGAGCGCGCGGAGTAACTTCGACCACCTCGAGCAAGTCGAACTTGGATGAGGGGTTTTCTTTACCCTTCACCACGAGAACGTCCTTGAAGCACTGGTGGTCGGCGGCACGGTATTCGGTCGGACCGTTACCGAGACCGTCGAACTTGAAGCCCTCTAGCGCTTTGCCCACCGCGCTCGGCATGAAGGTGCCGGCGCGCTGGCAGGCGTCGGCGTAAAGCAACGTCTGGCAGTAGCAAGTGTGTGCGGCCTGGCTCGGCGGGAAGCCGTATTCCTGGCCGAAAGACTTGACGAATGCCTTGGAGCCTGCGTCCGACAGCGACCAGTGCCAGTTGGTGGAGCCGAATATGCCCTTGACAGCATCGCCTGCACCCTGCGCCATCAGGCGCGAGTAAAGCGGCACTACGATCACGAATTTCTTGCCGTTGACCATCTTGTCGCGCAATCCGAACTGTACCGCCTGGGTCAGCGAGTTGACCATGTCCTTGCCGTAGTGGTTAAGGACCAGTACATCGGCGCCGGAGTTGAGCACTGGCGTAATGTACTGGGAGAAGTCACCGGCGCCGAGCGGTGTGCGAACCGCGGCCACGGTTTTCCAGCCGAGTTTCTCGGTGTACTTCTTGATCGAGCCTTCCTGCGACCAGCCCCAGGTGTAGTCGGCGGTGAGGTGGTAAGCCTTACGATCGGTGCCGTAAGCGTTCTTCAGTACAGGAGCGAGCGCTGCACCCGTCATCTCGGTGTTGAAGAAATGACGAAAACCGTTGGCGCGCTTGTCCTTGCCGGTAGTGTCGTTGGAGTGGGTCAGTCCGGCCATGAAGATAACGCCGGCCTCCTGGCACAGACCCTGCACCGCGATCGCGACGCCCGAGGACGAGCCGCCGGTAATCATGATGGCGCCGTCTTTTTCGATCATGCGCTTTGCCGAAGCGCGCGCGGCGTCGGACTTGGTCTGGGTATCGCCGGTTACGAAGGCGACTTTCTTGCCGTTGATGCCGTTGCCACCCAGGGCCTTGGATGAAAAGGTATTCAGCATGCCACCGTCGCCTTCGCCGTTGATGTGCTTGACTGCCAGTTGATAGGCGCGAAGTTCGTCTGCACCTTCATCCGCGTAGGCACCGGTTTGCGGCACGTTGAAGCCCAGGGTTACCGTGGAGCCCTTGGGCTCGTTGAGATAAGCCGCATGGGCGTTGGTGAAGATCATTGGCGCTGATACGCCGACGCCGATTACAGCGCCGGTCTTCAGGAAGTTACGCCGTGAGGTATCGAATTTACTCATGGTTCAGGAATCCTCCAGGTTGTTTTTGATCACGGCCCACGGGTGTTGGCTTCCGTTTTCTGCCGCGTTTATGCACTAAAGCGCACCAAGGGTCATTGACTATCCTTAAATTTTCAATAAGTATGTGAAAAATAAGAATAGTTTTGTAAATCTTATAAGCGAGAAACGTGTTAATTTGTTAATTATTGACTAATTCTCCGATCATGTCCGCATCCAGAAAAAGTATCAAACGCAATATCCTGGGGCCGCGAATCCGCGAGCGCCGACGCGAACTCGGGGTTACCCAGGCCGACGTGGCGCGCCAGGTCGAGATATCGGCATCTTACCTGAATCTCATCGAGCACAATAAGCGCGATATCGGCGGTGCCCTGTTACGCAAGGTGGCCGAGGCGCTGGATTTGCCTCTCGATCAACTCGACGGTGTCGCCGACCGGCGCTTGCTGGAAACGCTCGAGGAAATTGCCCAGAATCCCGAATTGCGCGCGCTCGGTGTCGAAGGCAAGCGCATCGGTGAGTTGATCGGACGGTTCCCGGGATGGGCGCGCGGGATCGTCGCGCTGTCGCGCTCGGAGCATCAGGCGACGCATGTCGCGCAGGTGCTCGGCGACCGCCTGAATCACGATCCCTTTCTCGGCGAAACCGTGCACAAGATGCTGACCCGAATCGCATCGCTGTATTCGGCCTCCGAAATCGTCGATCAGCACCCCGATCTCGAGCAGGATCGCCGTCAACGGTTTTACGCCATCATCCACGAGGAAAGCCACCACCTGAGCGAACTCGGCGATGCGCTGGCGAGCTATTTCGACAATGCTGCCTGGGCGCGGCGCAGGCTGACTCCGCAGGACGAGGTCGATGAATTATTCGATAGCCGCGACAATCATTTTGCCGAAATCGAAGTTCGCACCGGTCAATTGCACGCCCTCCTTCCCGAGGGTAACACGACCGGCCGTATCGCCGCGTCGCAGGCGCTGGTCGAAAACCGTCTCGACAGGATTCTGCGGCAAATCGTTTCCGAAGACTCCCGGCTCGAAACCGAGATGGCACGGGCACGAACCTATAAGACCCTGTTTCGCTACGCGGTTGCCGCGGTCGTCGTGCCGATGGATGCGTTCAAACAGCGTGCGGAGATACTACAGTACGACATCGAACGACTGGCGCAGGATTTCGGCGTCGACTTCGAGTTGATTTGCGAGCGCCTGAGCGCGCTGCCGGTCGATGATGACAATCCGCGCTTCGGCTACTACCAGGCCAATGCCTCGGGCAATATCATCCGTTCCCGCAATTTACCGGGCCTGGCGGTGCCGCGTTACGGTTCGGCCTGCCCGTTGTGGATTCTGTATCGCGCGCAGCAGGTGCCGCACACGGTGCTTCGGCAACAGGTGCAATTGCCGTCCGGGGAGAGTTTCGTTCTCGTCGCCCGGGCCACCAGCACCGGCGCCGCCGGCTTCGGCGAGGCGCGGCATTATATTACCGACATGTGCGTGATCAGCGATACTCATGCGCGGCAGACGGTTTATGCTCCCGATAGAACGACCGCGATCGAGCCGGTGGGGCTGTCCTGTCGCACCTGCCCGCGAAGGAGTTGCAAACACCGGGTAATCGATCCGCTGACCGGATGACGCGCACGGAATTGCCGATTCCGGGTGATTCGTGTTGCGGTCGCGGTTAGAATCTGGTGAGATCGCGGCGGAGGGAAGCCTCGGCCGCGGCAATCGAACAATTTGACACGGAGACTTCGCAACTGATGAAGCCCGATTCCGTTGAAGGCTACCGCGCCCATTCCGATCGCAAGGACAGCGACCGCTCGTTCATCCTGACTCTGGTCGGCGCGCTGTTGCTGACCCCACCCCTGGCCAGCATATTCCAGCTCGATATAAGACTGCTGGGAATCCCCTTTACCGGGCTTTACCTGTTCGTGGTCTGGGGTGGTTTGGTCGCCGGTACCGCGCTGCTGTCCCGGCGCCTGCGGCAAGGCGTTTATTGGGATAACGCCGAAGACGAGCAGGGCGGCGAGACCGGGGACAAGGCCGAGTAATGCTGTCGGTCGACCTGCTACTCAGCGTTTGTCTGGGCTACGTGGTGCTGCTGTTCTCGCTGGCATTTTACGTCGATCGCCGCGCGCGCCAGGGTCACGCCGGCTGGATTCAGTCGCCGCTCATTTTCACCCTTTCGATTTCGGTTTATTGCACCTCCTGGACCTTTTACGGCGCGGTCGGCTCGGCCGCGCGTAACGGCCTCGAGTTCATTACCATCTATCTCGGCCCGACCCTGGTATTCGTCGGCTGGTGGTGGCTGCTGCGCAAGCTGGTGCGCATCGGCCGGGTTCACCGCATCACTTCGATTGCCGACCTGATTTCGTCCCGTTACGGCAAGAGTTCCAGCATCGCGGTGCTGGTCACGCTGATGGCATTACTCGCGACGACGCCTTACATCGCGCTGCAATTACAATCGGTAACCAGCACCTATGAGGCGATCGTCGGCGATGTCGACGTGTCGCTGAGCGCATTCGTCGTCGCATCCGGCATGGCTCTGTTCACGATACTGTTCGGCACCCGCAACGTGGACGCCAACGAGCGCCATCACGGCGTGGTCGCGGCAATCGCGGTCGAGGCCGTGGTCAAGCTGGCGGCGCTGCTGGCGGTGGGCATTTTCGTCGTCTTCGGGGTGGCCGGGGGGCTCGGCTCGGTGTTCGAGAACATCGACACCGAAGTGATTTACGGTGCTGGTAATATCTTCGATGCGCGCTGGGTGGCGCTGACCTTTCTGTCGGCAACCGCGATCATCTGCCTGCCGCGGCAGTTCCAGGTCACGGTAGTCGAAAACGTCGACGAACGTCATCTCGCGACCGCATCCTGGCTGTTTCCGCTTTACCTGCTGGGCATGTCCCTGTTCGTCATGCCGATCGCGGTCGCGGGTCTCAAGTTCATGCCCGCACATTCCAACCCCGATCTCTTCGTGCTGACCCTGCCGCTGTCGCTGGGTCAGGAAGAGCTGGCGCTGTTCGCGTTCCTCGGCGGCTTTTCGTCGGCCACGTCTATGGTCATCGTCGCCGCGATCGCGGTTTCGACGATGGTGTCGAATCACATCGTGGTGCCGATTTCGCTTTACCTGCTGCACGGCCGCCGCGAAGTCAGCGGCGACGTGCGCCAGCTGTTGCTGATTTCCCGGCGGATCAGCATCGCCGCGGTGCTGGGCCTCGGGTTTCTGTACTTCGAGGCCAGCGGGGGCTCGGATGCGCTCGCCGCGATCGGCCTGATTGCCTTCGTCGGCGTCGCCCAGTTCCTGCCCAGCCTGGTCGGCGGCATTTTCTGGCGCGGCGCGACCCGCGACGGCGCGCTGGCGGGTTTGGTGGTCGGATTTACGATGTGGGCTTATACGCTGTTTCTGCCCAGTTTCAGCGGTGGCGTGATTCTAAGTAACGAGATCCTTACCCATGGGCTGTTCGGTATCGAGGCGTTGAGACCGCAGGCCCTGTTCGGCCTCGTCGGCCTCGATCCGCTGGTGCATGCCGTAATCTGGAGTCTCGGCGCGAATACCCTGGTCTTCATGATCGTTTCGGTGCTCTCCGAGGCCAGCCCGCTGGACCGGTTGCAGGGCGCGCTGTTCGTCGATGTGTTCCGCAACCGGCCCAACGAATCGACTCGCTTCGAGCCCGGCCAGGCCAACGCAGAAGACCTGTTCGTGCTCGCGCAGAGAATTCTCGGTACCGAACCGGCGCGCGCCCTGTTCGACAACATGGCTCGGGAACAGGGCCTTGCCAGCGGCTTGCCGCGGCCGACCGACGCGATGATCGTGCAGCTCGAACGCGAGCTTGCGGGTAATGTCGGCGCCGCCTCGGCGCACGCGATGGTTGCGCGGGTGGCCGGACGGGGCAGTATCAGCATGACCGAGTTGATCGATATCGCCGACGAAACCCAGCGCCTGATCGAAACCTCGCGCGAGCTGTCGAGCAAGTCCGCCGAACTGACGAATATGGCCGACGAGCTGCGCAAGGCCAACGAACAATTGCGCAAGCTCGATTCGCAGAAAGACGAATTCTTAAGCCAGGTCAGTCACGAATTGCGTACGCCGATGACATCGATTCGGGCCTTTTCGGAAATCCTCTTGAGCCCGGAAACGGTGGCCGATAAAGATCGTCAGCGCTTCGTTTCGATTATTCACGAGGAGAGCCAGCGCCTGACCCGGTTGCTGGACGAAATTCTCGACATGGGTCGGCTCGAAGCCGGCACTCTGGAAATGTCGATATCCACCGTCGATGCCGCCCGCGTCATCGATGCCACGATCGACACCCTAGACGGTCTGGCCCGCATGAAGCAGGTCAAAATCCATCGGCAGCTAGGTCCCGGGGAGACCCGGGTGCAGGCAAACGAGGACCGCATGCAGCAGGTTCTGATCAATCTGATCTCGAATTCGATCAAGTACAACACTTCGGATCAACCCGAGATACACGTGCGCAGTGAATCCACCGGCGACGCCCTGTACATCGACATTTCCGACAACGGCGGCGGGGTCAAGCGCGAGGAAGCAGCGACCATATTCGAAAAATTCAGCCGCGGCCACCGCAGCAAACTCGATCACGGCGCCGGACTCGGACTGGCGATCAGCCGTGCGATCATGCGCACCATGGGAGGCGACCTGACGCTGGAATTTGCCGCCGATGAAACCAGTTTTTTTCGCTTGCGTCTCGCCCTCGG
>Ga0102953_1002437_pt1 | contig 11003 bp, 12 predicted proteins | sample SalPon2A_C_D2_MG_FD_78509 | JGI IMG/M metagenome (GOLD analysis project Ga0102953, IMG submission 78509) | Soil microbial communities from South San Francisco under conditions of wetland restoration - Salt Pond MetaG R2A_C_D2_MG | ecosystem: Environmental > Terrestrial > Soil > Wetlands | place... | reverse complement strand
CATGAAGGGCATGAAGGGCATGAAGGGCACGAAGCCGTCCGCGAAGGCAGTGCGGTGACTGACGGCCATGTAACCGTCAAGGACCCCGTATGCGACATGGAGATCGCTCCGGGCCAGGCCTTCAGCATGGTCCGCAAGGGGGGCAGGCAGCACTATTTCTGCTCCGAGGCCTGCGCCGAAAAATTCAACGCGGACCCTGACCGCTATGCATGAGGGAGGTTCGGCCATGGGAGACTTGAACTGGAAAACCGTTGGCATCTCGACCGGGCTGTTTTTATCCATCAGTTTCGTCCTTTGCGTAATCTACGATCTGCTGTTTCCCGGCCAGACCATGTACCAGGCCTGGATCCGCCTTTTGCCGGGATTCACCTGGATCAGCTGGGGGAGCTTTTTCCTCGGTCTCATCGAGAGCTTCCTGTACGGGATCTATTTTGCCCTGGTCTTTATTCCGCTCTACAACTATTTCAAAGGAAAGTTCGGTTGAGTCGGTGTTGTCTAACGACCGCATTTGAGCCGGCTGTCCCGCCGGGACCGGGCGAGGCGGTGATTGTCGGGCGGAAGCCTATCAGGACTCATTGCGGCAAGACTGTGGATAGGGACTGAACGGTAGCGTGAAAAAAGGGCCAATGGACGCCAATTCCCGCACTTGTAGCTTCTGTGGTGCAGCACTCGAGGCTGCCCCTTTCGCTCGCCGAGGTGAAACCTACTGCTGCGAAGGGTGTTTTTTCAAACAGCAGGAGTTCTCGGCCCTGAAGCTGGCCTTGGACGAGGCGCACCTGGCCCTGCCGGAGGCCCTTGTGGCGGCCCTTGACGAACGTGAACACCAGACCGGTTTGCACTCGAAACGGGTCGCCTGTCACACTCTGGTGTTGGCCCGGCACATTACGGATGACCCCGAGATGCTGCGCCAGGTTTACTGGGGGGCGTTGCTGCACGATATCGGTAAGATCGGCATCCCCGACGCGATCCTGCTGAAGGCGGCGGCGCTTTCCAGGGACGAGTGGACGGTGATGCGCAGTCATCCTGAAAGAGGCTACGCCATCCTTGCCAGGCTCCCCTTTCTCGCCGGGGCGGCAGAGATCGTCCGGAGCCATGAAGAGCGGTTTGATGGCTCCGGCTATCCCCGGGGCTTGGCCGGCGAGGCGATCCCCTGGGGCGCTCGGATTTTTGCCGTGATCGACACCCTGGATGCCATGACCTCGGACCGTCCCTACCGCCAGGGGCTATCTTTCGACCAGGCGCGGGCAGAGATCCTCCGGCTGAGCGGAAGCCAGTTCGACCCACAAGCGGTTACGGCCTTTGTCGCCGAAGAAGAGACCCTGCGGGAGATGGTGGAGTTGAAGTGCGGTACACCGCCCCTCACGGCCGAGGAGTTTCGCAGGGGGATGTAGGGCCCGACCTCCGGCCTGCCGATATCCAGCCACCGCGAGATTCAGGAGATTGAAAAGAAACAACCAAAGGAGGAACGAAGCTTCAATAATCCCGGCTGCGGTATGGAGATAAGTCGCACAACAGCAATAAGATCCTCCCGCATCACCGTCAACTGGGTGTGAAACCGAAATGATCCTCGCCATGGCCGCTTCGCCTGGACCGCAGGCAGGTGGTTCGATGGTTAAGGTTCACAGATGGCGAGGCGATGACGGCAATCCGCAAGGACCAAGGTAAAGAGCGGGAGAATCCGGTCATCCTCGATCACAAACAGGGAGATCGTATGGACTCAAAGACGCAGGGACGGGCCGTGGTCCCGTTGGAGATTGACCAGGACGGCTCCCCGGTGACCTTGGAGTCGGGGAGCTGGTTCCTCTGTTTCGTACCCGGCCTCCAGAGGCAATGGTGGCATCCACTGGTGAACAAGCAACACCAGCACGTCTTTGCCCTGCGACCGGAGAAGGATGGCGAATGGACCCTTTTCGAGCCCTGGTGGCGGCGCCTGTTGACGGCCACTATTACCGCGGACCAAGCGAGGAAATTCCTTCTTTGGGGTGCCCGCGGCGATGTGCTGCTGGTGCGCGAAGCCATCCCCGGACGCGGCAGCCAGGTGCGTGGCTGGATGACCTGCGCGGCCTTGTCCTCCTACCTGCTCGGGCGAAAGTATTGGGTCTGGACGCCGCACGGTCTTTTCAAATTGCTGCTGCGCGAACCGAATGTCTGTCGGGTCGACGTTTCAGTGCTATTAGAGGGGGACCTTAGCTCCCTCGTCGTTCCGGACTCACGGGTTGTGGCGGCCTGTTCCAAATGTTCGCCGGGGACGCCCAGACCGCTTGGCGCCTTTAAACCCTTCTGTTTGAAATGTGGTCGGGACCTCGATGGGAAGGATTAAGGCTTTACCCAGGCTTGGTAGGTAAGGTGTGAGTTTTTTCGAAAGAGGAATTGCCGCTTCCTGGCAAAACGGGAAGAAATTCCGGGTCGGGTGGGTCATGGAGGCAAGGGAATTGATGCGAGGCGAGGCTATGGAAAGGAACAGATGGGTGTGGGCTTTTTGCGGGGTTCTTTTCGTCATCTTGAGCCCCACCTGGGTCGGTGCTACCGAGAGCCCCAGCGCCTGCATTGTCTGTCACCAGGGGCTGGCCGGCGAACTTGCCAGGCCAGTGACCGATTGGCGCGACTCCATTCACCAGCAGAACGACATTACCTGCGACCTCTGCCACGGCGGTGATGCCGAGGTTGAGGTGGGCAATCCGCTGCAACTTTCCGGGGTGCAGTTTGCGGCCGAAAAGTCGGCCGCCATGTCCAGAGCTCAGGGTTTTATCGGCAAGCCGGCCGGCCTGGCGATGTTCGATATGTGCGCCAATTGTCATCCCGATTCCGTGGCCCGTTATGCCGCGAGCATCATGGGCAAGGCCTATCTCGAGGATAAAGGGGGGCCGTCCTGCGTTACGTGCCACAACGCGCACAACAATTTCATTCCAGTGGTTCCCAAATCCTGTACACCTTGCCACAAGGACACCAGCGGTTTCGACCAGATCGACCCCATGCAGGTCACTGCGGCCACTCTGCAGGAGCTCTCCGGTCTGCGGGTTCGGCTTGCGGAGCAACAAACCCGCGGTCATCGCCCGCCGTTGTTTCCCGCTTTACCGGCGGAACTCGATTCCTACCTGGTCGGTCTGCTCGCCTTCGGGGCAGTTGTCCTGCTGCTCATCGTTGCCTACCTCATCATTGGAATTCTGGAAAGGAAAGATTGAGATGAGTTTCGAAGTCCTTGGAAAGAGACGACCCCCCGGCACCCGGGTGGCCATGATTACGGTGCTCATTTTGTCCCTGTTGCTGCTCGGCACCGGGGTGCTCTTTGCCTACCTGTTGATTTCCGGGCGTGGCGGCAACTACCATCTGGGCTCCCTGCTGGCCTTTGGCTTTCTGACCGGCAGCCTGGCGGTCGTTCTCTATGCCCGGGGTTTTGTCCCCTTCCGGGAGGTTTCGGAAGACCGACGTGAGGAATTGTTATGGTGACCGGCGGCCCCCCGGAGCAACTGGAGAAGAAGGGTTTGACGCGCAGACGTCTTACCCTCGGTATCCTGTTGGCGGCTGCAGCGGGGGCCATCGGCTCGCTGCTGACCGTGGTGAAAGTCCTGGCGCCCAAACGCTCGGGAAGAGGGTACGAGGCTGACATCTTGCCGGGGGACCGGGTGGTCTATGCCCAGGGAGACCAACTCGGCACGCCGGTGCAGGCTGCCTCATTCCAGGCCGGAGATGCCGCGCTGGTCTATCCGGCCGGCAAGGCGACCAACCAGGCCAACCTCGTGCAACTGATTCGGTTGGACGAATCGGTCTTTCAGGCGCCCACTCGTCTTGAGCTGACCGACCAGGGTTTCGTGGCCTACAGCGCCGTCTGCACCCATCTGGCCTGCACGGTTTCCTGGGTGAAAAACCAAGCGTCTCCCTCCGCCTCGTTTACCGAATGTTTTTGCCACAACAGCATTTTTGATCCCGCGCGCGGGGCCAAGGTGCTGGGCGGACCGGCGCCGATCCCCCTTGCACAGATCGGAGTCAGGGTAATCGAGGACGGGAGTCTGGTCTTCACCAGTGATTTTTCCGGCCCCATCGGGCCCCAGGTTTAAGGGAAGGGAGGCTGCCGGTATGCTCGTCCGTTGGCTGAATGAACGGCTGGAACTCGATAAATTCATGGAAAAATTCCTGGCCAAGACCTTCCCCTCGCATCCGACTTTTCTGCTGGGAGAAGTAGCGCTGTTTGCCTTCATCACCCTGGTTGTAACGGGGGTTTTTCTCGGGCTGCTCTATGAGCCCTCGACGATAAACGTCTCCCTGTTCGGCGCTCAGGTGCCGGCCGCCTATGCCAGCGTGGTCAGAATCGACCTGCTCCCCATGGGGGCGATCATCCGTCAGATTCACCACTGGTCGGCGATGCTGCTGATCGCCGCGATCCTCGCCCATCTGATGCGGGTCTATTTCACCGCAGCCTACCGCAAACCGCGGGAGATCAACTGGCTGGTCGGGCTCGGCCTGTGGGGCGGAACCCTGGTGGCGGCCTTTACCGGATACCTGTTGCCCTACAGCCAGTTCTCGGTTACGGCCACCTCCATCGCCTATTTCATCGCCAAATCGGTCCCCTGGCTCGGCAACGGGATTTCGCGGCTGCTCTTTGCCGGCGAATTCCCCGCCGCCGGTACCGTGCCCCGCTTTTTCTTCCTGCACGTCATGCTGATTCCCGCCGTGCTTTTCGGCCTAATCGGCCTGCACCTGCTGATCCTGGTGAAGCAGAAGCACAGCGAACCCCGGGCCAACAGGAATCGAGACGCCGCACAGAAGGGCAAGCGGCTGATCGGCATTCCCCTTTGGCCGGAGCAGGCCATCATCAGCTTGTCGGTCTATCTGTTTTTTCTGTTCATAGTCACCCTCTTGGCAACCTATGTCCCCCTGAACCCGATCGAAGCCTACGGTCCGCCGGCGGCCGGGACACCGGTCATGCGCCCCGACTGGTATTTCCTGCTGGTTTACGGGTTTCTGAAACTGGTCCCCGGGGATCTGGCGATCCCGTTTCCGGGCGGGGCGCTCACTCCCGAAACCATCGGCGGGGTCATCTTCCCGGGGTTCACCTTTCTGGTTCTCGCCCTGATTCCGTTTCTCGATCGGGCCAGGGAACCGCAGCATTATCTGGCCAACCCGCTGCACCGTCCCTTCATGACCGCGTTCGGCATCGGCGGCAGTGTTTTCCTTGCCATGAATGTGGTGGCCGGCTACATCGACCGTCTGGGGATTGCTCCTGATACCATGCTGGTTTATGTCGCACTTGCAACCTTGGCAGCCTTTGGGGTGCCCTACCTGCTGCTGCGCTTCTATAACAAGAGAAGGAAAGGGATCAACAATGGCAAATCTTAAACAGTTTCAGGCCTGCCTGGTCCTGTTGGGCCTTATCTCTTGTGCCGGGATGGCTTCAGCTGCCGCAAAGCAGACGAGCCGACCAGAGAACTCCTGCGTCGCATGCCACACTCAGCTTCCGGACACCAGTTTCGTCGGAGCGAAATCTCACGGCTGGAAAGGATCGGTCCACCACCAGCACGGCGTGACTTGCGACAATTGTCATGGCGGCGCTCCGGAGGCTGCGGAACAATCGACAGCCCACGCCGGCATGCTCGGCTCCAGCAACCCGCAGAGCCCGGTTTACTTCAGGAATATTCCCGTAACCTGCGGCAAGTGCCACGGCGCCGAGTCCTACAAGTTCACCCAGAGCCGCCACTACCAGAGGCTCGAAGCGACAGGGCAGGGTCCCGAATGCGTAACCTGCCACGGCTCGATGGTGACCAGGATTCTGGCGCCCGATTCCCTGGCCGACGTCTGCGATCGCTGCCACAACGAAAGGATGGGCATCGTCCCGGACGTCCCGCAGAAAGCGAAGACGGTCCTGCTGCTGCTGCGCGAGAGCAAGGAGCTTCTGGCTGCGGAGGAAAGGCTCTTCCCTCACCCGCAGGGGAGTGCCGCGGCCCGCACTTTCGGGGAGGCCAGAGCGGCCCTGCATTCGGCCGTCCTGGACTGGCACCGGTTCGACCTCGATGCCATTACCAACCACCTGCAGGATTTCTACCAGGCCCTGCAGGAACTGCCCCGTAGCCAGCCGCCGAGAGTTGAGGGAAAATAACGGACAATGATTCCAGCTCCTTTTTCATCCGTTCGACTCCTCCCGGCTGAGTTCGTCACGGGCGCAGCTGATTTTCAGCACTTCGAGTGGGGGCTGCGGTTATTCCGCTCCCCAGTCGTTCTTTCTCCGGCCCACGACCCAGCGGACCGCCAGCTCCAGCCCTGTCGATCAAGATTGGTGGTTTCGTCCACGGTCATGCTTCAGGCTTTCCGATATCTGAATCGATTTCCTTCACTCCGGTGGTGAGCTGTCGCTTTGTGTCGTGGACAGCTTGCGCCATTGACCCCAACGCGGGATGAACATCGGCACGCGCTTTTGGTAGGCGCGATATGCATCACCGAACTGTTCCACCACTTTGCGCTCCTCGCTTCGCGCCAGCAGGAAATAGGCGAGAACGATGATGGGGAAAAGGGCGACAGAAAAAAGGGTTGGCCAATGCACAACCCCCTCGCCAAACAAGGCGATAAACAGCCCGGTATATTGGGGGTGCCGGACCACGCCGTAGAGGTGGTCGGTGACGAGCCGGCTTTCCTTCCGGGCGCGATGAAGTTGGCGCCAGCCTTCCATGAAGATCCCGATGCCGCTGAACAGAAGCACGTAGCCGAGGAGCATGGAAATCATCATGCCCGTTTCACCGATTCCCAGCAGCGTGGACCAAAGATTGGCGTTGAGGTTGTTCTTGTCCAGTCCGAAGAACCGGACGAGCAGGTAGATGGTGAGGGGAAAGCCATACATCTCCGCATAGAGGGCAATGATGAAGGCCTGGACCACGCCGGCACTCGCCCACTCCTTCCAGGTCCTGGGAGCGAGATAACGGTATAGAAGCCACGAGGCCACTACGATCACGATCAGGGCGATTCCCCAGGCTCCGGAATGGGCAATGGGTTCTGTCATGGTGAGATACCTTTCTTGGTTTTTGTCATGGCTTGCTGATTCCGTTGTTCATGTTGTCGGTCTTTAGCGAAATTGCTATTCAATGAAATCGAGGTTGAAGTCCAGGGTGTCGTTCGTCATCTGTATGGATACTTGGCCGTCGCTGACCATACTTTAGAACGCGTCGAACGCGTCGAACGCATCAATGGTCCCGGGTCTGGCGTTGGATTGGTTGTCCCCCTGATGTGTGCAACTTCAGTTCGACTTCGACACGATGACCAATCACCTGCAAGACTGCTCCGACGCACTTCGGGATTTGTCCCGGAACCAACTGCAGCCCAAAGATGAAAAATAGTAGCCCGGCAGCCGGACCCGGGACTTTCCCTGTCCATGCCCGAACCCAGGGAAAGGGCGGATCGGGTGACGGCTGGCGCTCCAGGGGGGCTCCACATTGCCTGGGCCCCTATTCCAGCGCCTTTTTCATCCGTTCGAACTCCTCGCGGGATATCTCGCCGCTGGCAAACCGGCTCTTCAGGATTTCGAGAGCAGGCTGCGGTTTGGCGCCTGCGTTCCTGGTGCTTTTGCTCCGCCCCAGCAGCAGGCGAACCGCCACCACCAGGCCGAAGATGGCCAGCCCCCCAAACAGCAGCATGAAGACCCACATCAGTGGACCCATGGTCGGCATGCCGTTCATCATGACGTCATCCTTTCGCTATAAAATCCCGATGTCTGCCTGACATTTCTTCACCTAGAAGCGCACCTGCAGACCGACTGCCCAGCGGTAATCGCTGTGCTGCTCGGCGCTCGGGGAGGCCGTTTGGCTCAGAGTATAGGCCCGCCCGGGATTTCCCAATCTGTGTCAGTGTCATACTGGAGCAGAGCGTGCAGATCCAGCCGCGGCACCAGTTAAAAGGTCTTTTCCGGGATATGCAGGCCGATGGTGGCGATGGTTTCAAAATTGTACGGCGGGTCGCCTGACCGCCAACCCCTTCTTCATGGTAACCCTGACCAGTGCCAGTGTCGCCATCGTCATTTTCTGTCAAGCCGCCGAGTTGTGCTGTCGCTTGAACACGACCCGTCCAGGACACTGAGGGCAGGTAATCACAGCCATCGCTTCCTCATGCCAAGGGCGGGGGGGGGCTCCTGCGCCTTAATGCGCAGTCCGCCAGCCGCCACCCAGGGCCTTGACCAGTTGCACGCTGGTGGTCATCTGTTGCCCGCGGTTCTGGTTGAGAAGTCGTTCAAACTGCAGCGCGGTACGTTCTGCGTCTATGACTTCAAGATAGCTGATCAATCCGACCTTGTAGCGTTTTTCAGTGACCTGCCAGGCTTGGGTGGCGGCATCGACCGCCTGTTGCAGCACCAGGCTCTGCTGCTTCAATATCTGCAGGCCCTTGAGCCCATCTTCAACCTCCTGAAAGGCGACCAGAACCTGTTGACGATAATTGGCAATCGCTTCTTCGTAGGCGGCCCTGGCCCGTTCGAGATTATTACTATTTCGACCGCCGTCAAAGATCGGAAGGGAAATAGCCGGCCCCAGACTCCAACTGCGATTGTCCCAATTGAACAGGTTGGATATCTGGCTGCTGCCTAAACCGGCGCTACCGGTCAGGCTAATGGCCGGAAAGAAGGCGGTTTCAGCGACCCCGATGCGGGCTGATGCGGCGGCCATTTGACGTTCAGCGGAGGCAACATCGGGACGCCGTTCCAGCAAGCTGGATGGGAGGCCGGGGGGCGTTGCGGGGATTGATAGTTTAAGCGGAGCGGGAGCCAGGATGAAATTTGAGGGGTATTTGCCGATCAATAGGGCGATTAAATTCTCCAACTCTCCCCGTTGTTTCCGTAGGCCGATCAGGTCAGCTTTGGTCGATGCCAGTTCGGTTCGAGCGCGCAACGGATCGAGCACATCGACGAGTCCATGTTTATACCGACCCTGGACAATTTCAAGACCTGCTTTCCGTAGCTCCAGGGTCCGTTCCAACAGTGAAATCTCGGTATCGGTTGATCGCAACGCAAAGTAACTGCTCGCCAGATCCGACTGCAGCAAAAGCATTAATGCTTGAAAATCGGCCGTTGCGCTTTCCATATCGGCCTCTGCCGCTTCTACCGTACGTTTTACTCGTCCAAAGAGGTCGACTTCATAATTGAGGTTGGAAGAAATAGTGTAATAATTAAAGAGAATCCCAGACGGGCCGGTATCAAAACCGAACTTGTTGAGAAGCACGCGCGAACGCTGTGCGAACCCCGACAGGTCTACGCTGGGGAGTTTGGTTGCCTTGCTGATACCGGCCGTCGCCTTTGCCTGCATCAGGCGCGCATAAGCTGCCTTCAGCGTCTGATTAGCATCCTCTGCTTGCAATTCGAGTCCGTTCAAGGTTTCATCGGCGTAAATTCCCCACCAACTCCCTTTATCCTGCATATCGCTAGGGGTGGCGTTTTTCCAGGGTGCGTCATTTTTATACTGGATTGGCACCAGCGTTTCTGGCTTTTGATAATCTGGCCCCAGGACACATCCACTGAGAAATAGAAACAGCATTGGGATATAGATCGATTTGAATCTCGGTTTCAACATTCTAACTTCCTTCCACCATACGACACTTCTAATTGTGGCTGTTCCAGCCCTCCGGTCCTGAGTTGGGCAGAAAATGTCTTCGTAGTCTTGGCCGAAACAGCATGTTCCATTTCCGTCAACCTACCAAAGTCCTCAGATATTTTCAGCAAATTCGCGACAAAGCAGTTCAAAGTTTAAGGCCTGCGTTTGGTCCGGACCGACGGCGCAACCAGCTTCAGGCGTCCTTCCGGAGTCCCTCAAGCTTGTTCCGAATAGCGGTCACCACGTGAAAAGCATCGTTGACGGCGGTGTAGATCAGGTTCGGATGCTGCTTCTCCTGAATCGACCCGCTGCTGATTCGCATATAAGAAGGAGAGATGGCCCCCCCGATGACGTAAATCCCCTTGCGGGTCGATTCGAAATCCTCCGTCAGAAGAACCAGCCGGTCCCCCTCCCTGGCGACCCGACACACCCCCTCGGAGCAGGCGATGGTCTGTACTCCGATCTTGTCATAAATGGGCAGGGGGCCTTGGGAGCCGATGCAGGCGATGATGTTTTTCATCGGAAAGCTCAGGGCGGTGTAATTTTCGATGCCGTCGGGCCGCCGCACTTCGCTGGTGCGGATAACCAGCCGGTCGACCCCCTCGTCATCAACTTCACCGATGCGGGGGATGGCGCCGGGGAGCAGGCGGACATGCCCTCCCAGCAGGATCTCCTCGCCCAGACGCTGGGCGGTATCCTTGTTGATGTCGAAGGTTTCAGCAATGTGAGCCCAGTAGACCGGCTGGTCGTCGTTGGCCTGGCGCTTGACCTTCAGAATGGAGGAGACGACGTCGGCCGCGCTGTTCCCCCCGCCGATGACCAGGGTCTTCACCCCGAGGTATTTTTTGGGGTCGTCCAGAGTCTTGGCCACCATCTTGGCATCGCCGTACACCGAAAGTTCTTTAGGGATGCTGCTGCCGAAAGCGAGCACAACCTTCCGCGCTTTGAAGGCCCCCCGGGAAGTCAGAATGCGGATGTGATCGCGAAAATCCTTGATGTCCTCGAACTGGGTGTTGGTTTGCACCACCAGCTTTTCATGCTGGACGAAATGCTCGACGTACTGAAGATATTTTTCCACCGTCACCAGCTTGTCCGGCGGACGCAGCTCTTCCACCAGGAAAGGCTCCTCGCTTTCCTTCGGCTTTGTGGGGTAGACGTTCTTCCCCTCGGGGTAGGTCGTGGCGATTCCCTGAAAAACCGATTCCCCGGATTCGATCACGAGGTAGCTCAGGCCGCTCTTCTGGCAGATAAATGCTGCGGCAATCCCTGCCGGCCCACCGCCAACAATCAAAACATCGTAAATCTGGTCCATGGAAAACTCCCGGATAAAAGTGATAAAACATCTGTCGACGCTCAGAATGGCGCTTAAATTGTGTAGTCCGGTAAACACCCGGCTTTGCCAGTGTGACCCAAAAGGCTATGCCGGTTCAGCATTTAATAAGACAT
>Ga0102953_1002436_pt1 | contig 11007 bp, 8 predicted proteins | sample SalPon2A_C_D2_MG_FD_78509 | JGI IMG/M metagenome (GOLD analysis project Ga0102953, IMG submission 78509) | Soil microbial communities from South San Francisco under conditions of wetland restoration - Salt Pond MetaG R2A_C_D2_MG | ecosystem: Environmental > Terrestrial > Soil > Wetlands | place... | reverse complement strand
TGGGTTACACGATGCTCGGCGCCGGGGCCGTCATTGCCGCCGGCGCGGGACTGGGCTGGTTCGGCCTCACCGTCTGGGCCCGCGTGGCCCATGCGCTGGCGATTGCCCTGGTCATTCCCGGTCCGGCCCGGCGCGCCTGGCGCTCGCGCCGTTCGAGTTCGGGCAGGCGCTGTTCGCGGCGCTGCAGGGCCTGGTAGCTGGCCGCGACCTCCCGGCGCTCGCGCTGCGCCTGAAGCAGCTCGCTCCGCTCGCGCCCGCCGAGGCGGGGACGCAGCGCGAACGGACCGTCGCGCAGCGCGGGCAGGTTGTAACCGCCGGCGAGCGCCTGGCGCAGCCGCTCGACCAGCTCGGCGTCGTCCTCGCCCGGCTGCACCAGGTTCTCCATCGTGAGCCAGTAGCAGTGCCGCGCTGCGTGCTCGGGCAGGGGCGGGGGTGGTGCGACCTGCCCGTCGCGGCGCCACTCGAGCGCTCTGCCGGTGCGCGTGGCGGTCCAGCGCCCGCCGTTCTCGAAATCCGCGGCGAGCGACAGCGCGGCCGGGTCGGCCGGCGTCGGCTCGCCGACCAGGTAACCCAGGGCGCGGATCAGGCTGCTCTTGCCGATCGCGTTGGGCCCGGTAACCATATTCACGCCCGCTGCCAGGTCGCTGATCGTGAAGCCCGGGCGGATGCCCGGCAGCTGCTCGATGTCGAGCCGGGTGAGCTTCATTCGGTTGCCTCGCCCTGCTGCGCGAGCATCTCCTGCAGCAGTCGGGCGCCGGCGCGGCGCAGCCAGTCGGCGACCGCGGCGTCGTCCAGCGGCTCCGGTGGCAGGGGCTGCCAGCGGGAATCGTGCCGCTGCGCCTCGAGCCGCCGCCGGCCGTCGGCGATGAGCCGGCGCGCCGCTTCCTGCTGCGGATGCTCCAGGAGCAGCAGGCGGCGCGCCAGCAGGCCGGGCGGATCACTGCGCCGGGCGAGGTCTTCCAGCGACACCACCGGGCGGGTGTCCGACAGGCAGCGCTCGACGAAGTAGCGGCTGCCGGCGGCGCCGTCGAAGATGACGGCCTGCTCGTCCTGCTGCAACAACCGCTGCACCTCCGGGCCGAGAGCGCTGCGCCCGACCAGCCGCACCCGCAGGCCGACCGCCTCGGGCGGCGCGGTTTTCGCAGCGATCTCCGCGTCCCGCTCCCGGAGGCGTTCCAGCAGTTGCCTGCGGGCGTCCTCGGCCTCAGCCAGGCCGCTCAGGTCCAGCTCCAGGGGCTCCCACCGCAGCGGCGCCAGCACCCATTGCTCGAGTGACCGGATCCGGCCGCCCTCGATCGACAGCAGCCAGGGGCCGTGATCGCCGGGCTCGCCCGGGTCCATGCCGGAGATGCAGCCGAGATAGCCGGACGGATGCCCGGCGGCGAGATCGTCGGGGGCGTGGACATGGCCGAGCAGCCAGCCGTCGAGCCCGGCACGCTCCAGCTCGGCCGGGGCGACCGGGGCGTAGGGGCTGTCCGGCTGTCCCCGGTCGCAGTGCAGCAGGCCCAGATTGGGTCCGTCGCCGCGCTCGAACTGCCGACCCCCGAGCGGGCTGCGGCGCACCTGGCGCTCCGGGAACGACCAGCCGTGGACGGTAACCGGCTCGCCGGCCGGCTGCAGGGTGACCCGTTCCCACTCGCCGCCGGCGCCCAGCAGGCGGAACGACTCGACCTCGCTGGCCAGTCGCGGCAGCACGCGGAAGTCGTGGTTGCCGGCCACGCCCAGGACCTCGATCCCGGCCTTGGCGAGCTGCCGGACGCCGCGGTCCAGGTGTCGGTAGCCCTCGTAGAAGTCGTCCTCGCCCTCGACCACGTCGCCGGCGAGCAGCACCGCGTCCACGCCGGCCCGGCAGGCCGCCTCGACTGTGCGCTCCCAGGCGGCCGCCGGCGTGAGCCCGCGTTCGCCGCCCGGCGGCGCCAGCTCGGAGGGTATCCGCGACGGCCGCCGCCCCAGGTGGATGTCCCCGACGCAGAGTATTTTTAGCATCCTCGCGGTCCGTCCTCGTGTGCGCGGTGTTGCCGGCACAATCTAGCAAAGCCCCGCGGTGCGGGTAAGATGGCTGCGGGAGCCTGCAGCGTGAGCCGGGGGCCCGACAGCCACTGTCGCGTGTGCCCGCACCGGGAGACGGTGTCCCGGTCAGTCCGGTGCGGCAGGCCCGGTGTCGCGTTCCAGCTCGACCCGGGTTCGCGGCAGGTGCTGCGGGTACTCCCGCTGCAGGAACGCGATCAGCTTCTCCCGGACGTGGCAGCGCAGGTCCCAGGCGCGCGAGGAGTCGGGCGCGCTCATCAGCGCCCGCAGCTGCACCGTGTTTCGGTCCGCGTCGGTGACCTGCAGTCCCCAGGCCTTGTCGTCCCACATGCCCGAAGCCTGCAGGATCCGGTGCAGCTCCTCACGCACCGCCTCCACCGGCAGCATGTAGTCCGCATACACGAAGACGGTGCCCAGAATGTCGGCGGTGGTGCGCGTCCAGTTCTGGAAGGGCTTCTCGATGAAGTAGGTGATCGGCAGCACCAGGCGCCGCAGGTCCCAGATCCGGACCACCACGTAGGTCGTGCCGATCTCCTCGACCCAGCCCCATTCGCCCTCCACCACGACGACGTCGTCGATGCGGATCGGCTCGGCGAGGGCGACCTGGACGCCCGCGATCAGGTTGGACAGGGTTGGACGGGCCGCGATGCCGATCACCAACCCGGCCACGCCGGCGGAGGCGAACAACGTCGTGCCGAGGCGCGCCACGCCGGGGAAGGTCATCAGCATCAGCGACACGACGATGACCACGATGACCACCAGCGAGATCCGCTGCAGCAGTCGCAGCTGGGTATGTACCCTGCGCGCCTGCAGGTTGTCCGGCCGGTCGGTGGGAAAGCGTCGCCCGATCGAGCTCACCAGCGCGTCGACCGAGCGGGTCGCCAGCCAGCCGGCGGCCGCGATCAATGCGAGGCTGGCGAGGTGCCGGGCGCCGGTGCCGATGACGCCCGGAAGCGGGACCACGGGCAGGCCGGCGACCAGGACCACCAGCGGCACGATAGCGCTCGCGGGCGCGTCGGTCCGCGTGATCCATACGAGGTCGGCGTCCCGCCGGCGCAGCAGCAGACGCAGGACCCGGAAGACCGCCTGTTGCGCGACCAGCGCGATGAGCGCCACGCCGGCCAGCGTGGCCGGCGCCACGATCCAGGCGGGGAACTCGCCGAGTGCTCCATGCATGGTCCGTTACCGCACGATGCCGCCGGCGCCGGGCGTCGAGTGCGGCGCCGGCCGGGCGCCGCAGCCCCGGCCCCGGTAGCTCCGGGTCGCGTCGGTCTGCATTTGGACAGCCATGGTCCGAAGCTTAGAGCCGCCCCGGGAAGATGCAAGCGGGCGGCCGGCCCCGGCGTCAGGCGGCGGCATCCGCCGGCCGTGTGCCCGGGGTGGCCAGGATCCCGTCGATGGCCCGGCGGGTCTCGTGCGGGTCCAGCGACAGCCGCATCGCCAGCGCCAGCACCAGCAGGCTCCAGAGGGCGATGACGACGATCTCGACCGGGAAGGAGAGCACCCCGAGGCCGCCTCCCTGGCCGCCCAGTGCGCTCAGGATCCACATGCCGCCGAACCAGGGCAGCAGCCAGGAGATCTGCCGCCAGCCGAACTCCCGGGCCGGATTGCGGGCCACCAAGTGGAAGTAGACCACGTACGCGGCGAAACCGATCGCGATCAGCGAGAACAGCCAGGAGACCGTGCTAAAGCCGGCCCAGAAGATGATCCAGTTGCTGGCGATGAAGGCCAGCGGCGCGATGAGGCCGGCGCCCGGGAGCAGGAACGGGCGCTCGGCGTGCGGCGCGTTGCGGCGCAGGCAAAGCAGGGCGATGGGACCGAGCCCGTAGGTCAGCACCGTGATCGACGAGATGTAGGCCGCCATCCGGCTCCAGGCCGGAAACGGCAGCAGGAACAGACAGCCTGCCGCCCACATGACGAGCACCCCGACCCAGGGAATCCCATAGGCGGTCAACCGGGTCAGGTGCTTCGGGCCTGCGCCCAGGGCCCCGTTGGCGTGCAGCACCCGCGAGCCGGCGGTGACGAAGATCAGCCCGGTGCCGGCGGGCGAGACGTAAGCGTCGGCGTAGAGCAGGATCGCCAGCCAGGTCAGGCCGAGCGTCGCCGCCAGCCCGGCGAAGGGCCCCGTGCTGCCCGCGAACTGCAGGTGATCCCAGCCGCCGGCGATGTCCCCCGGGGAGACGGCCAGCACGAAGGCCACCTGCAGGCCGATGTAGATCAGGGTCGCCAGGATCACCGACCCGATCACCGCGAACGGCACCGAGCGGCCCGGGTCACGCGTCTCGCCGGCCAGATCGATGGCGGTGCGAAAGCCCAGGAAGCTGAACACGATCCCGGCCGCCGGCAGCGCGGTGAAGATGCCTGCGGTGCTGTAGCTCTCCGGCGCCGCCTCGAGGTTGCCCGGGTGCACCGATGCGGCCAGCAGGGCGACCACGGTCAGTCCCGGGATCGCGATCTTCCACCAGGTCACGGTGGAGTTGACGTTCATCAGCCAGCGCACCGCCAGCAGGTTGACCACGGCGAACACCAGCATCAAACCCACCGCGGCGGCGAAACCCGCGCCGGAGAGCACCCCGCCCGTGCCCGGCTGGATGAACCAGGGCAGATAGTTGTTGGCGTAGGTGATCACGCCCTCGGCCTCGATCGCCGGGGTGGAGACGTAGGTCAGGAACAGCAGCCAGCCCCAGATGCGGCCGATGCCGGCGCCGTGGCTGGCGTGGCTCATGTGCACCACCGCCCCGCTGCGCGGGAACATGGTCGCCAGCTCGGCGAAGCACAGCGCCACGATCAGGATGATCGCGGCGCCCACGATCCAGCTCGCGATGCTCCAGGGCCCTGCCAGTCTGGCGGCATCGAAGGCGCCGAACAGCCAACCGGAGCCGATCATGCTGGTGGTGCTGGCGAACAGCAGCCCGACCCGGCCCGCGTCGCGCCGGAGCGTGCCCGAGCTGTCGCCGAAGAGCGTCGCCATGATGCCTTCCCCGGCCGGCGTGCCGGCCTCCCGCAGCACGGCCCTCCCGTCGGAGAGGGTCGCATGATCCCCGGATCCAGCATAACGGACCCCTCCCGGCGTGGGAATTCGCCCGCGCGCGGCCGGCCCAGGTCCGATCGCGATGCCCTCGTCCGTGCCGGTGTCTGCCGGACGGTAGCGACGGCGGCGGCGGGCGCCAACGCCGTTTCCGACGCCTGCGGGGCGCGCTGCCGGGGCCACCGTTGTCGCCGGAGCGGGTCGCGGCGGCGAGCGGCGCGTAGGCGGCCCTGATTAGGGTTCATCGAGCTTCGCTCGCCCGTCTTACCGGGTCGGCCTCCGGTGTGTCAGGATTCGGTGTATCGGCCGGATCTGCGCGGCCCACGGCGTTCCCCGCCCGGCGGGCAACGGTCCCGCCGGGCGGGCCACACGAAACGACGCACCGGTTCGCCGGAGGAGACAAGCGTGACCATACCCGCGGAAATCGCCAACACCATCGTCGATCCCGGGGCCTACGCGCGGTGGGACCCGGTGCACGCGGCCTTCACCGAGCTGCGCCGCAGGGCCGAGCTGGACGTGGCCGAGCCGGACGGATTCGACCCCTTCTGGGTGGTCACCCGCTACGACGACATCCATTTCATCGAGCGCCGCAACGAGCTGTTCCACAACGGCGACCGGTCCGCGGTGCTCACGCCGCGGGCCGCGGACGCCAAGGTCCGGGAGATCACCGGCGGCTCCCCGCACCTGGTGCGCGCGCTGGTGCAGATGGACAACCCGGACCACCGGAAGTACCGGCGGCTCACCCGGGACTGGTTCATGCCCCAGAGCCTGCGTGGCCTGGAAGGGCGCATCCGCGAGATCGCCCGGGAGTTCGTCGAGCACATGCTGTCGCTCGCACCCGAATGCGACTTCGCCCGGGACCTGGCGTTCCTGTATCCGCTGCGGGTGATCATGGAGGTCATCGGCGTGCCCGAGAGCGACGAGGCGCGCATGCTCAAGCTCACCCAGGAGCTGTTCGGCAACGCCGACACCGACCTCAACCGCTCCGGCAGGGAAGAGGAGGACGCGGACCTGGCCGCGCTGGTCAACGAAGTGGTGACCGACTTCGTGCAGTACTTCGAGGCCATGACCGAGGACCGGCGCGCGCACCCGCGCGATGATTTGGCGAGCGTGATCGCCAATGGCACGATCGACGGCGAGCCGCTCGGCCATCTCGAGGCCATGTCCTACTACATCATCGCCGCGACCGCGGGTCACGACACCACCTCCGCATCCACCGCCAGCGGTGCCTGGGCGCTGGCCGAGCGGCCGGAGCAGCTGGCCGCGCTGAAAGCCGACCTGAGCCGGCTGCCGGCCTTCATCGAGGAGACGGTCCGCTGGGAGACGCCGGTCAAGCACTTCATGCGCACCGCGACCGGGGACACCGAGCTGCGCGGCCGCAAGATCGCCAAGGGCGACTGGCTGATGCTCTCCTACGTGTCGGGCAACCGTGACGAGGACCGCTTCGCGCGACCGTTCGAGTTCGACCCCGCCCGCTCACCCAACAAACACGTGGCCTTCGGCTACGGCCCGCACGTGTGCCTGGGCCAGCACTTGGCGAAGATGGAGATGCGCATCCTGTGGGAGGAGCTGTTGCCGCGGCTCGGCTCGCTCGAGCTCAACGGTCAGCCGACCCGTTCGGCGGCGAATTTCGTCTCCGGGCCCAAGTCCGTGCCGATCCGCTTCACGGTGGCCTGACGGAGCCGCCGCCGCAGCGGAATATGGTCCGCCCTAGAACAGCCGCTCGACGGCCAGCTCTCCCCACTTGCGGTGGTAGCTGTCGCCCGGGATGTTCGAGGCGTTGTCCTCGTAACCGAGCTGGAAGGACGCGATCCACCACGGCGAGAGGTGGTAGCGCAGATCCCCTACGAGGCGCGGCTCGCGGTCCACGCGGGTGCGGGCGAGCCCGCCGATGCGGTCCGGCGAGCCGTACCGCGAGTACTGGTACGAGGCCCGGGCCTCGACCGACAGTTGCTCCGTCAGCGGGTGCTTCCAGGACAGCCCGACCGTGTCCCGCCGGGGCGAGAAGCTGTAGAAATCGCTGCCGAGGTAGAGGTCGCGGCGGGCGTCCCACTCGTGCTCGTACCAGGCGCGCCAGCGGGATTCCCCGACCGACCCGCGCAGCCCCGCGCGCAGCGTCTGGCGCCAGCCGCCCAGGTAGCCGTAGCCGGGGCCCCCGTGCAGCGTCGCGTAGGCGTAGCGCAGGGACAACCCGAGCCCGTGGGCCAGGTGGCGCCTCGCATGCAGCGTGGTGGTGAGCGAGCGGTCGAGCTCGCCGCCGCCGAAGTCCACCCGGCCGGCCTCCAGGTCGGCGCCGGTGCGCCAGACCCCCACCGGCATCGTGCCCTCGATCCCTGCTTGGTAGATGGAGAGGTTGTAGTGGGCCAGCCCCGAGTAGCGCCGCGTGTCCACCAAACCTTTGGCGCGCAGGCCCCGGCTCCAGTTGCCGACGAGCAATCCCTGGCCCAGCGCCAGGGCGCTGCCGTAGGCGGCTCCCCGATGGCTCGCATGCACGAGCTGCGTGCCGCTGGCGAGCACCGCGTTGTCGTCATAGCCCGCGCCCGCGCGGATCGCGGCCAGCCAGCGCTTCGGCTTGGGCAGCTGCTGCAGCATGGACCCGCTCATCTCCCGCAGGCGGCGGGTCGTGGCGTGGCGCTGGGCGAGCGCGAACCAGTAGCGGGCGGCGCCGGTGCGCCCCTGTTTGTGCGCCACCAGCCCCAGGTTGTACTGGCTGACCGAGGCGAGCCCGGGATCCGTCGACGATTTCAGGAACGCCTTTTGTGCCAGGTCGTAGTTTCCGGTCCGATAGGCGCTGACGCCGATGTCGTAGTACAGGGCGGGGTCGTGCATGCCGGCATGTTCGGCCTTCAGGAAATGGCTCAGGGCCTGCGAGTACCGGTGCTGGTGGAAGGCGGACAGGCCCGCCTGGAACTCGTCGGAGGCGCTGCGGGCGGCGTGTGCCGTCACCGGAATCGCGCATGCGAGCAGCAGGCCCGCCAACACCGATCGGGTGGTGTTCAATCTCGTTCCCCTCCACTGGGCGCCGCTCCGGGGCCGACCTCAGGCGTGGCGCGGACCGGCGAAAGGTTGCGACATGCGCGAGGGCGGGCCTACCCGTGCCGGCCCGCCCTCGCGACTGGCGAAGAAAGATCAGTGATCGCCCGGCGTCTGCTGGGCGATCTGACGACCCTGGCTGGCCTGGTCGGCCTGCTCCTGGGATTGCTCGGCCTGCTGTTGCGCCTGGTCGGCCTGCTCCTGGGACTGCTCGGCCTGCTGTTGTGCCTGGTTGGCCTGCTCCATCGCGTCGTCCACCTGCTGGTTCGACTGTTCGGCCCGGTCGATCGCCCGGTCGGCGGTCTCCAGCCCGTGGTCGGCGTTGCTCGAGGCGTGTGCGGTCGCCTCGGCAGCCCCCGGCACGTCGTCCAGGGTGTCCGCGGTGGACTCGCTGCTTTCCTGCATGCTCTCGGTCTCGTCGGTGGCCTGGCTGTTCGCCGCGTTGGCAGCCTGGTCGACGATCTGCTCCTCGTTGGCCTGGGATGGCGTGACCGCGGTCAGGGTGGAGCCGCCGCCACTGCCGGCGGCCATGGCGAGCAGGGGAGACAGGGCCAGGGCCGCGCCCGCCGCGAACGGCAGCATCGTGTTCTTGAGCTTCATCTTGTGACCTCCGCGCATTTGGCCTTGCGGCCGGGAAATGAAAGTGTCAGCAGTCATCAACACGGCGGACCCGGCGCAAGGGTTCCGTGGCTGCCGCCGTGCGCCGGCGCGGCCGGAGCGCAATCCCGCTTCCGCGACCCGCGGGAGAAACGGGTCCCGAGACCTGACGGGTCCGTCGCCAGGATTGCCGGGACCCGGCGATGATGCGCGGTATGGCCGGCGGGACAGGCGGGGGCTTGGCGGGTAATAACGGCATGTCGTATGACATATACTAACCCCATCACAGGTAATGCCATGTCTCAGAGGGTGCGCGAGGGTTGCGGGTGGTCGGGTTGCGCCACTGCACTCCGCTCCTCGCGCCTTGCCAGACACGCCGACGGGAGCGCTGGGATGAGGCATTACCTCCGACCGGCTGGGTAATCCCGCAACCGGGCCAGATCGATAACGAAACGACGAGCGGTACGCCTGCGGCGGTGGCGGAAGCGCCGGCGGGCAATCGCGCCAAGGGGGCGACGCGGCATGGGGGACGGGGCAGCGGCCGGCGACAAGGCCGCGGTATACGACAAGGCGGTCGGAGAGGCGATGCGCGCGCGGGCGGCAAGTCCGCGGCTGCGGTTTTCCGATCCGGCACTGGAGCGGGAATTCCGCCGGGATTACGCGCAACGCTCGCTGCGGCAGGTACGCATCAGCCTGGTCATCGGGGGCCTGCTCTACGCGCTGTTCGGGCTGCTCGATCCCTGGGTGATCCCGGACGCCACCGGCGAGGCGTGGCTGATCCGCTACGCGGTGGTCTGCCCGCTGATCGCGGGCATCACGCTGTTCTCGTTCCACCGCAGCTTCCCGCGCTACATGCAGGCCTCCATGGTCCTGATGGGCCTGGCCGCCGGCCTGGGCATCACGGCGATGATCATGCTGGCGGTGCCGCCGGGGAACTACCTCTATTACGCGGGCCTGCTGCTGGTGTGCACCTTCGTCTGGACCTTCATGCGCCTGCGCGTGGGACCGGCCGCGATCGCCTGCCTGACCATCGTCGCCCTGTACGAGTTCGAGGCGTTTTTCTCGACCCCGTCCTGGATTTTTGTCAACAACAGCTTCTTCATGATCAGCTTCAACATCGTGGGGCTGTCCGCCTGCTACTACATGGAGCGCTACGCCCGCGCCGACTTCCTGCAGCAGCGGGTCATCGAGCGGCAGGCCGGCCAGCTCGGGCGGGCGCTGGAGGACATGGAGAGCGCCCGCGCCGCGGCCGAGGAGCAGGCCCGGCACGACGACCTCACCGGCCTGTACAACCGGCGCCACTTCCAGGAGGTCTTCGAGCACGAGGTCGCCCGCAGCCGCCGCAGCGGCGAGCCGGTCGCGGCGATCCTGATGGACGTCGACCACTTCAAGCGCATCAACGACAGCCTCGGCCACGCCATGGGGGACCGGGTGCTGGTGGACCTGGCACAGCGGATCCGGGCCAACGTGCGCGAGGTCGACGTGCCCTGCCGCTACGGCGGGGAGGAGTTCGCGATCCTGCTGCCCGGCGCCGGCGTGCCACAGGCGACGGCCGTCGCCGAGCGCTTGCGCGAGAGCGTCGACGCGATGAACGTGCCGACGGACACCGGCAGCATCTCGCTCACCGCCAGCCTGGGCGTCGCGGTGACCGCGCCCGCCCCGGATTCCGCGGTGCCGCCGCTGATGGAATGGGCTGACGAGGCGATGTACCGCGCCAAGCGCGCCGGGCGCAACAAGGTGGTGTGCCGGGAGCCGGAGGGCAAGCCCGCCTGAACGGGCCTTGCCCGATCGACGGCCCGGGCCGCGCGGATCCGGGCTGCCGTGATCGCAGCAAGCCGCGACCCGCGCGGATCAGGTATTCCGGCTGCTCAGGTGCGCCCGGGCAACGCGTGGGCAGCAGTCTCTCCCGCGGCATCGCCTGGGCCGTGCCAGCGCGGCAACCCGAGCGCCGGGCGGGGCGAACGGCCGGCCCGCCCCGGTGTGAAACCGATTGGGGCCCGCCGCGGGCTCGGCGACGGCCGACCCCGGTACGGGCCCCGGCAGCGGTCCAGCCAGCGACGCGGAAATCAGTGCCTGCGCTCGAGGATCAGCCCCGCGAGGACGCCGACGCCGAACGAGGTCAGCAGGCTGGCCATGGGGTGCTGCTCGACCTTGCGCTCGGCAGCCCGTTCGGCCTGTCGGGCGCGCTCGTAGGCGGCGCGGCTCGTGTCGGCCCCGGCCTCGCGGACATCGCGGGTGAGCTCGGAAAGGTCGCGGCGCAGGTTGGCGACATCGGATTTGAGCGATTCAAACTCCTTGTTCAGGTCTTCTGCCACAGGATC
>Ga0102953_1002435_pt1 | contig 11009 bp, 10 predicted proteins | sample SalPon2A_C_D2_MG_FD_78509 | JGI IMG/M metagenome (GOLD analysis project Ga0102953, IMG submission 78509) | Soil microbial communities from South San Francisco under conditions of wetland restoration - Salt Pond MetaG R2A_C_D2_MG | ecosystem: Environmental > Terrestrial > Soil > Wetlands | place... | reverse complement strand
CATTAACGATATGAAACGATCAGCACTGTTTTCGTTCACGCAACGGTTAATCAATTCCTGCTCAACGCCACATAGTTCGGGAAACTCAGACAGGATAGTTTTTCCACCCAATGCGGCCATCAAATCAGAGGTGTGGCCAATGGCAGGGTTTGCAGATATTCCCGAGAAGCCGTCTGACCCACCGCATTCCAATCCGATAACAAGCTTATCCAGCGGGGCCGGCTTACGTTCCAGCTTGTTTGCTTCCACCAAGCCCAGGAATGTCTCACGGATAGCCTTTGAAAGCATTTCATACTCCGTACCACTTTTCTGCTGTTCAAAAACGAAAAGAGGTTTCTGGAAATCAGGATCCAGCTCTTTGATTTTCTGTCGCAGTATGTCAACTTGTGCGTTTTGGCAACCCAGGCTCAAAACCGTGGCACCGGCAACATTCGGGTTGTGAATATAACCGGCCAGCAACCCGCAAAGAGCCTCGGCATCCTGACGAATACCGCCGCAACCACCTTCGTGTGTCAGGAATTTGATTCCATCTACATTCTCGAAGATCGGCTTTTTACGCCTGAGATCGGACGGTTTGGGTGGGGTCGTTTGCTTCTTTATGGTTTCAATTTCACCCTTTTGGTACAAACCGACGAGCTCTGACACGTACCGCTTGTAAACTTCCGGCTCAGAATAACCTAGCTCCTGGAGGAACGCGTTTTTCAGCATGGTGACGTTCCGGTTTTCACAGAACACCATGGGTATAACCAGCCAGTAGTTAGCCGTTCCAACCTGACCATCTGCGCGATGATAACCGAGGAAGGTTTTATCCTTCCATTTGCTCACATCCGGAGCCGTCCAGGATGCCGTCCGGTTCTTTTCATGAAAATCGGAGGTGACATGCTTCACATTTTCCGTAGAGAGTAGTCCGCCTTTGGGTATAGCCCGGGTTGCCTTTCCAACCAGGAGTCCATACATATAAATGCTGTCTCCAGGCTTCAGATCGGTAAGAGCAAACTTGTGTTTTGCAGGTACATGTTCACGTAAGCTAATCGGTCCCAAGCCGTTGCTGATTTGTTCATTTTGCTCCAAATCAGTAAGGGCTACAAGGATATTATCGTCGGGATGTATCTTAAGGGTTTTCGCTTTCATTGGGTAAACTATTTATTTGCGCAATCGATTGCGCAATTTACAAAACTGTTCAGACGGATTAAAGAAATTATGAAGAAATCAGCTGAATCCTGATCAGCAATTTTAAAATCTAAACTAAGAAGAGTCGAAATTAGAGTGTCAAACGGTAACTGATGACGAATCTTTTACAATAGTAAGAAAGTTTGATAGCAGATGTTCACCGGTATTTCCCGATTTCTCCGGGTGAAACTGAACACCCAGGAAATTATTGTTGGCAACCACAGAGGCAAAGGTGTTGAGATAATCGCTGGTTGCCAGGGAATACCGGTTTACAGGCGCATAATAACTATGAACATAGTAAAAATAATCATCCCTTTGGATACCCCTCAACAGATTATGATCGGCAATATCGGTAAAGGTATTCCAGCCCATATGGGGTACTTTTCCATGATTGCTATCAAACTTTCTGAGTCTTCCGGGGATAACACCCAGGCCGGTGCTGGATCCCTCTTCGGATTCCTCAAATAGCAACTGCATACCCAGACAAATACCCAGCAGAGGCTTTTTTATATCCTTCATCCAATTGGTGAGGTTGTGTTCATCAAGACTTCGCATGGCTGAATAAGCATGACCCACGCCCGGGAAAATATATCCATCACAATGACCGAGTTTCTCGAGTTCGTTGGTTACGGTAAAGTTCACATTCAGGCGGTTCAGCGCATTGGTAACCGAGGCAATATTGCCTGCTTCGTAATCGATGATTCCTATCATAATGGTTGATTGGAGGTGGTTTTAGATATTAATTATCGGATTCCAGGGGTTCCTGCCTGCTTGCCGACGGAGGTGCAAGAATCTTTTTTATCAATTCTGAATGATCGCTTTCAGCCAGAATCAAAAGCTGATCCTTATTATGAAATTTAGTACTTCCGTTTGGAATGAAGATGTCACCATCGTGCAATAAAGCCACCACTTCTGCCTTGTCACGCAACGGAGAAGCCTCTTCTGAGCTCAAATTTTTACCGCGCAGGGGACTATTCTCATCAATCTCACCAAGAAGAAAGTTTTTACCGTTGGAAAGATTGATAGGAATACCAGACTGAATGAGTTGCAAAAGTTCGAGATGACTTACATCACTTGGAAGTTTGACATCCTTGTTTTGCAACATTCGGTAGGCAAGCCGCCAGTGTTCTTCCTCATGAGAAGGAGAATCATAGCGGTAGGGCACCTGCCCCTTGTACATTGTTTGGTGTTTGGCATGGCGTGTAAGAAATTCCTGCAACAGGTAACTGACAATCACTGCGATACCGGCGGGAATAAGAAGTTCATAACCGCTGGTCATCTCAGTGACAAGGATGATGGCAGCAATAGGCATACGCATAGCAGCGCCCAGGAAGGCCGTCATGCCTACAACAACAAATCCTGTTGACGGTTGATGAAACAGATGTGCGATAACACCACCGATCATAGCGCCAATGAACAAGCTCGGAATAATATCCCCGCCAGAACCACCTGAACCGACGGTAAATGAAAAGGAAACCATTTTGGCTATGATCAGGATAAGCATGATCTTGAGCGAGATATCACCATTAAGGGTGATTTGTATCCATCCATAACCAGCGCCGAGTACCTGGGGGAGAAATAAAGCAAATATACCGGTGAGAAGACCCCCGATGGCCGGTTTTACGAATTGAGGAATCCGCAGTTTCGTGAAAAAAGATTTGGTCTCGAAATAAAGAGTCGGCATAAAGGCAGCCAATAAACCGCAGGCTATACCGAGAAGAGCAAACTCGCCAAAATTGGTGATGTCGTTAAAATTGAAGTTCTGTGTTATGGAGAACAGAGGTTCCCAGCCGACTATCAAAGCATTAAGCGCATAGGCGACGAGACTGCCGATCAAGGCGTATATGAGAGCCGTAGCTTCAAATTCGATGCTGGAATAGAGCACCTCAACGGCAAAAAAAGCAGTACCAATAGGAGAGCGGAAGATTGCTGAAAGACCGGAGGCCATCCCAACCAAAACAAGGAGTCGCCGTTCACTGACCTTTCGTTTCATTATCTGGGCATATACTGAGCCCAATCCTGCGCCAATCAAAACGGTCGGTCCCTCACGTCCTGCCGAACCACCGGATCCAATGGTAATGGCGGAGGCAATCATTTTAACCAATGGAACGCGTTTACGAATGAACCCGCCTTTTCGATGAAACGCCTCAATACCTGCATCTGTGCCCTCTTCGGCATCAGGAGCAACTTTATAGATCAAAAGTCCGACAATCAAACCACCTGCAGCCAGGACCAGTGGAATAAGCCAAAGCCCATGAGCACCGATGTGTTGAGTGAGAGTACCACCCTCGGAGGGCAACATAGGTTCTTTGTATCCTGCAATATCCTGAAGGAGTAACCGGTTCGACCATTTCAGAAGAAAGATGAAGAGATTGGCTCCCAATGCCCCTAAGATTCCGATGGCAATGGAGTCGAGTATCAGACGATTTTCAGTGATTTTGCTCACAAATCAGGTAGTATTTTTAATTTAAATTATCATAGCCCGTTTAATCGGTTAGCTTACAACACGCCTTTTGAACTGGGAATATTGTTCAGATTACGTTCATCCCGGCGGACACACTGACGCAGGACCCGTGCAAATCCCTTAAAACATGCTTCAATTTGATGATGATCGTTTTCACCGGTGAATTCAACATGCAGTGTGGCCTCCATTTTAATGGCCAGAGAGTAAAAGAAATGATGAACCATTTCGGTCGGGAAATCCCCGACAAACTCCCGGTGGAATTTACCTTTGAAAACCAGGTACGGCCGCCCGGAAAGGTCGAGAGCAACCAGCGCACGCGACTCATCCATCGGCAATACAAACCCGTAGCGCTCAATACCCTTTTTGTCACCAATGGCACGATTGATTGCAGTACCCAATGCCAGAGCGGTATCTTCGATGGTGTGATGTTCGTCGATCTTCAAATCACCCATGCATTGGATGCTGAGGTCGATTTGTCCATGCCTGGCTATCTGATCGAGCATGTGATCGAAGAACCCAATTCCGGTACTGATGTCTGACTTCCCCTCGCCATCAAGATTGATGTCCACACGAATGTCGGTTTCACCGGTTTTCCGGTGGATATGGGCCGTACGTTTAGGGGAAAGCAGGTTGTCAACAAGCTGTTCCCATGTAATTTGAGAGGCCAGTTCCTTGTCGGATGAGTCGAAGAGAAACAGTCCGGCGCCATGACCACGTACCGTATAATCGGCCGGTTTACCAGCAATAGGCTGAATGATAATCGACTCCTGTCTCATCAGGCGTACCTGTTCTTCAGAAAGCGTGATATCACCCATCAGTTCCCACCCGTTTTGTAATAGTCTATGCATCCCAGAAAGACTGCCAGCTCTGAGATAAAAGTCTGGGTTGACAGGCTTAAGAGCAGTTGGGTGAATTAGTATCTTCATGGCAGCAATGATGTTAACTGGTTTATCAACAGATCGTTTTCTGTTCGCGTTCCGACGGTGATACGCAGGCAGTTTTCGCAATGGATCTGATCACCCCGATATCGTACGATGATCCCTTGTTCCGCGAGCCGCCTGTAAACAGAAAGGGCATCAGGTACCCGGAGGAGCAGAAAGTTGGCATCCGAAGGGAATATTTTTTCAACGGATGGAATATTCGCGAGCGCTGAACGCAATCGTGCTCTTTCTACTAAAAGCTCATCGACATGTTTTTGCATGAGGTCCGTGTTACCCACAGCTTCTTCAGCAGCCCGAAGGGTGAGTTTATTGATGTTGTAAGGAGCTTTCACGCTCATCATTAACCGGATGATTCCCGCAGATGCAATGGCGATGCCAAGACGCAACCCGGCAAGACCGAAAGATTTTGATAAGGTTTGCAGAATAACAAGATTGGGGAATTCCGCAATACGCCCGGCCAGACTTTTTCTCGAACTGAAATCGATATAAGCCTCATCAAGAACCACAATACCCGCGAAGAAATGGATAAGGTTTTCTATCTTATTGAAGCTCAATTCATTGGCTGTTGGATTATTCGGAGAGCATAGAAAGAGCAGCTTGGATTTCTCGCTTGCCTGTTCAAGGATTTGATCCGGTTTTAGATCGAAGTCAGGTGTCAGTGGCACCGAAATAATGCCGCAATCCTGTATTGATGCAGCCACTTTGTACATGCCGTATGTAGGTGGGGTTATGATAATGCGATCGACACCGGGCCTGCAAAAAATCCGGATTAAAAGATCTATGGCTTCATCGCTTCCATTACCGACGAAAACATTTTCAGTAGAGACTTCCCGGAAAGTGGCCAGTGCTTTGCGAAGCTTTTGCTGATGAGGATCAGGATATCGATGAAGCGAATCGGGATCGTCGATGTTGGAACCGAGGGCATTTTCGTTGGCATCCAGCAGGACACCTTCCTCATAATCATCCCGGGCGCACCGGTAAGGTGTCAGTTCCAGGATATTGGGCCTGACCAGCTTTTCAAGTTCAAACTGTGTGATGGAGGGTTTCATATTGTCATTAAAAACGTCAGGGATCAGGATTCTTTTAATTGCTGCAGACGCAGTTCAACGGCTCTTTTGTGGGCTTCCAGTTGCTCGACTTCGGCCATCTTCATCACTGTCGGACCCAATGCCATTAGTCCGGAAGCAGACAGTTCCTGGACGGTGATTTGTTTGCGGAAAGTGTCTGTGGATACACCGCTGTACATTCGGGCATAACCGTAAGTCGGCAGCGTGTGATTGGTGCCCGAGGCATAGTCGCCGGCACTTTCCGGAGACCAGGGACCCAGGAAAACAGAACCGGCATTCATCACACGATCCAAGATACGTTGTGGATCCTCTGTATTGATGATGAGGTGCTCGGGTGCGTATTGGTTCGAAAACGCAACAGCTTCGGCTTCGGTTTGAACTTTAATGGCGTGACTTTTAGACAGGGCGCTTTTTGCCGTATCACGACGCGGCAGATCTTCGAGCTGAGCCTCAAGTTCTTTCTGAACTCCATCGATATCAAAACCGTCGATGGCTACAAGAATGACCTGGCTGTCCGGACCGTGTTCGGCCTGCGATAAAAGGTCGGCGGCTACAAATTTGGTTTGGGCCTGTCCATCGGCAATGACCAGTACCTCAGAGGGTCCGGCCGGCATATCGATGCTGATCATGGCATCCGAATTCTGCAGAAGCATCTTTGCAGCGGTGACATACTGGTTGCCCGGACCGACGATTTTATCCACTTTGGGAACCGATTCTGTGCCATACGCAAGCGCTGCAATAGCCTGTGCTCCGCCGGCCTTAAGAATAACGTTAACCCCCAAACGCTCAGCGATATACTTGATTTCCGGAGCGATGTTTCCACTCTTGTCAGGTGGTGTTGCGATGACAATCTCACGGCATCCCGCAATGAGAGCCGGTATGCCTAGCATCAGGGCACTTGAGGGAAGAATGGCCGATCCGCCGGGAACATACAATCCGATGCGTTCGATCGGCCGTGCGACCCGACGGCAGCGAACGCCTCGTACGGTTTCCACTTCCAGCTCAACTCCAATCTGTGCCTGGTGAAACCGGTAGACATTAGCCCATGCCGTATCAAAGGCCTCTTTGACATCGTTGCTGAGTTTGTTGGCGTTATTGGTGCCTGGATTCTCCGTTGGTTTCTCCAGACCAATCCGGTCGAATTTTTCTGTGTATTCCAGAAGAGCCTCATCACCGCGTTGCCGAACCTGATCGAGGATCTCCTGCACTCGTTCATAGATGTCTGTACTGTTAATTCGCGGCCGGGTGCAGAGTTCTGCCCGCTGCTCTTCGCTTAAATTTGAATAGACATTTACATCCATGATCGTATCTTTAAAGAATCATATTCTGAATGGGCAGCATAACAATACCGGTAGCTCCGGCTTCTTTCAGTTTTTCCATGACCACCCAAAACTCCCGAATTGAGATAACGGAATGAATGGCGATCATGTCCGGGTTGGCGAGTGGTAAGACGGTCGGGCTGTTCAATGATGGAATGATATGTGAGATTTTTTCCAGAGACGCTCGCGGGGCATTCATCATGATATACCGGCTCTCATCTGCTGCCTGTTGACCCTGAATACGCACCAGAAATTTATCAATGAGATCCTGTTTTCCCTGGCTGATGGATTTACTGGTTTGGATAAGTTGAGTCTGAGACTCCAGGATAGTATCCAGTTCAATCAAACCGTTGGCCTTGAGGGTACTGCCGGTTGAAACCAGATCACAAATAGCATCAGCAACATCCAGTGCCGGGGTGATCTCGACGGCCCCGGAAATAGTGATGATCTCCACGTCGATTCCCTGGGACTCGAAAAAACGGCGTGTCAGGCGTGGGTAACTGGTCGCTACTCGTTTTCCCTGGAAATCCTCAACTTTCCGAATATCAGAGCTTTTTGGAGCAGCCAGTGAGAGGTGACAATGTCCAAAATTGAGATCGAGCAGGACCTGGACGTCGGCATCACGTTCGGCAGTTACATTTGCACCGACGAACCCAATATCGCAGACGCCGTCTTGCACGTACTCTGGGATGTCATCGTCCCTGATAAGGAGAATCTCCACGTCGAAATTGCGGCTTCGGACCATCAGGCGGTTTTTATAACCGTCAAATTCGAGACCGATGTTTTTCAGCAGGGTCACCGTCTCGTCGGTCAGACGTCCTTTTTTCTGTATGCCAATGCGTAATGATGTACTGGTTTCCACGGGTACTAATCTTTTTTTAAGTTATAAATAATTGGATTTTCTAAACAATAAACAAGCATAATGCATGAATGATGTTAACAGTTGTGTCGTTCGGGAAAGCTCGCTGATGGGTAGGGAGGTCACGCTGACCAGGATTCAGTGGGCCGAATGGTGATGATGATGCGAATGGCAATGGCGATGCAAGGCAATAAGGATGTGGGAGCTTTCCAGTGCCCTGTCTAATATGCTTGATATGTCCGTTGTTTCTATCACGACAGCGAAGTTACTGAAACATCATTAAAGATGCATGGGTTAACGATAATTTTATAGTAGTGAGTAGTGAGTAGTGAGTAGTGAGTAGTGAGTAGTGAGTAGTGAGTAGTGAGTAGTGAGACCTGTCGCAAGCCTGTGACTTGTGATTTATCCATAACATCATTATGCCCAAAACATCAAACTTGAGACAGGGCGTTACGAATCTTTTGTGGCACAAATGTGTTATAGCCACAAAAGAATTCAGAATACAATTCTCAGACACACTTAAGCAAGCAAAAATAATTATGCAGACACGAATACTTGGTAAACAGGGTCCGGTCGTTTCGGTAGTTGGACTGGGTTGCATGGGAATGTCCGAATTTTACGGATCGACGAACGATTCGGAATCCATCAAGGTCATTCATGAAGCCATCGACCGCGGCGTAACCTTTTTTGATACAGCCGACATGTACGGAGTTGGGCACAACGAGCAACTGGTTGGGAAAGCCATTAAAGACCGGAGAGACAAAGTAGTGCTCGCCACCAAGTTTGGGATCGTACGCGGCGACGATCACAGTTTTCGAGGTGTAAACGGTCATCCGGATTACGTGCGAAAAGCGTGCGAAGCCAGCCTGAAGCGGCTCGATGTTGATCATATCGATCTCTATTACCAACATCGCGTGGACACAAATGTACCCATTGAAGATACCATTGGAGCGATGGCCGAGTTGGTCAAAGAGGGCAAGGTAAAATACATTGGAATGTCTGAAGCAGCTCCGAAGACGCTAAAGAAGGCTTCAAAAGTTCACCAAATAACAGCGCTTCAAACAGAATATTCGCTATGGAGCCGCGATCCTGAGGATGAAATCATTCCCACATGCAGGGAATTGGGTATCGGGTTTGTGGCGTATAGTCCGTTGGGACGAGGATTTCTTACCGGACGTTATCAGTCGCCTGATGATTTTGAAGACGATGATTTTCGAAAATACAATCCGCGGTTTCAGGGCGAGAATTTCACGAAGAACCTGCAGCTCGTCGACAAAATCAATGAACTGGCTAAAAAGAAAAATTGCAACCCGGCACAACTGGCCATAGCATGGCTCTTGCATCAGGGGCAGGACATCGTTCCAATACCGGGTACCAAGCATATGAGGTATCTGCATCAGAATATCGAAGCAGCCGATCTTACATTCACCAAAGAGGAGTTGGTAGAGATCGACCGGATCGCTCCTCAGGGAGCTGCCGCCGGCACGCGCTATCCGGAAGACCGGATGAGTACGGTGAATAATTAGGATTTTTTCTTTTATTGAAGATGACTGGAATATTCAGCGCTTTTTGATGATGTATACGCTGGGTCAATCCCCCTTGCCCCCTTTTCAAAGGGGGGAAAACGTGTCAATGATAAATGAAACTGTAACTGTAGGTGTCCATTATGTCCGATAAACCATCGAAGAAAGAGTACAAGAAACAGCTTCGGAAGCTTCAGATTGAGCTTGTGAAGCTGCAGCGGGATATCATTGAAAAACAGAAGAAGGTGTTTATCATCCTTGAAGGTCGTGATTCGGCAGGCAAAGACGGCACGATCAAGAGAATCACGGAGCATATGAGTCCGCGGGAAACGCGTGTAGTGGCTTTGGGCAAGCCGTCGGACAAAGAGACGCTCTCATGGTATTTCCAGAGGTATGTCCCGCATCTGCCGAGCGGAGGTGAACTTGTGCTGTTTAACCGGAGCTGGTACAACCGGGCCGGTGTAGAACGTGTGATGAATTTCTGTACCGATGATGAATTTGAGACTTTCATGAGCGAGGTGGTTTCGTTCGAGGGGTTGCTGAACAAATCGCATCTTCAGTTTTTCAAGTATTACCTGGACATCGATAAGGATGAACAAAAGGAGCGCCTTGAGGACCGCAAAGAAGATCCGCTTAAACAGTGGAAGATAAGTCCGATCGACGAGAAAGCTCTCAGGCATTTCGATGACTATTCTAAGGCCCGGGATGAAATGTTTGCCCGAACACATACCGCTGTTGCTCCATGGATCATTGTCCGTGCAAACCATAAAAAGTCGGCAAGGCTTAATATTATCCGCGATTTCCTGACCCGCATGGATTATCCGGGGAAAAACCATGAACTGGTGCTGCCTGATCCTGATATCGTTTTTACTTATGAGAAGAAATCATGGGAGAAAACGAAGAACGATAATAAAACTGTAAAAGAATAATATTCATAACACAGCGGGGCAATATGACTTGCCAGATAACTTTCCTGCCTTTCAATGTGACGGACGCCGAGCGGGAAGTACAGCGTATCATAGATCTCCTGAATTCATATGATTTAAGCTATGATGTCCACGATTTATCGACGACTATCCACGGTGAGCCGGATGTAATATTCTGGATGATCAGGGATATTTACGAACAGGCAGCAAAGTATGTAGACATCTTCAGGTTGCACGTAGAGTTACTGCATAAAAAGGATTCCTGAAACTAATGTAGTGGGGGAGACACAAATAAATCATGTAAATCTTGCGGCCCTGTATTTGTCTGACAGGTTACAGATCGGAAGCATTCGCCTGGTCAACCCAAATATCGTTGTTGTCAGGAGTAAAGTACGTGATAGTAAGCACGGAAAAAGAAGCAAATCTCTGCATGCGATGATTTCTCCTTTCGTAAAATCATTGAATATTTGTTTAATTTCGGTGGCAGACGATTCTATTCACGTCCCGGATCATGCAAATGACAGCACCAATATAGCGTCGATAAAATAAATTTTCTTCCAGGCTGACGGGATTCAGATAGATGAAAACGATACATCTTCATCAGGGAAAATTTCTGCAATGAGGTCACTTAGTGTCTCTGCAGATAGTTTGCATTACCGGTTTTAAATCCGGTATGGGTATGGGGATGTGAATAATTTTGGGAATCACTTGTGCTTCACTTTAATGGTCACGGCGACTCT
>Ga0102953_1002434_pt1 | contig 11015 bp, 10 predicted proteins | sample SalPon2A_C_D2_MG_FD_78509 | JGI IMG/M metagenome (GOLD analysis project Ga0102953, IMG submission 78509) | Soil microbial communities from South San Francisco under conditions of wetland restoration - Salt Pond MetaG R2A_C_D2_MG | ecosystem: Environmental > Terrestrial > Soil > Wetlands | place... | reverse complement strand
ATCAGCTTCGCGCTCATCTTGCGTACCTTGGGCTCCCGATCGTCGGCGACCTGCGGTATGGCGGGGGAGCCGGCCCCGGTGGTCTCGCCCGGCAGTTCCTGCACGCGGCCGGCCTCGTGCTGGATCGCCCCATCGACGATCAGCGGATGCGCGCCTGGAGCGAGCTGCCGTCTGACCTTGTCACCGCCCTCGAGGACGGGAACATCCAGGTCAACGACCTTCCCGTCGGGGTTGGCGCGGAACTGGTGATTGGGCTGTGAACCAGGTGGAGGAAGGGCCTGACAAGCGGATGACCTTTCCCAACCCGCTGCTCGTGGTGGTCTCGGGACCGTCGGGGGTTGGAAAGAGCACCATCGTCGCGGAGCTCGCACGACGGCATCCACAGGTGGTCCCGATCGTCACCGCCACCACACGGCCGCGGCGGCCGGACGAGATTGACCACGTGCACTACCACTTCCTCACCGCCGAGGAGTTCGCGCGGCTGCGCGATGCTGATGGCCTGCTGGAGTCCGCCACCGTCCACGACAACTCCTATGGCACGCCCATCCAGCAGGTGCGGGGCATCCTGTCAGCGGGGCGCGACGCGATCCTCACCATCGACCCACAGGGCGGACGATCCGTCCGCAAGCGAGTCCCGGACGCGCTGCTGATCTTCGTCATGCCGCCGTCGATCGACGATCTCGCGGCGCGGCTTGCCGGTCGCGGCTCGGAGGATGCACAGAGCATGGCGCGTCGACGCGCCGACGCCGAACGCTGGATGGCCGATACCGACGACTACGACTACGTCATCGTCAACGAGACCGATCAGCCCGATGCGGCCGCGGATCACATCTGGGAGATCATCCAGGCCGAGGCGCGCCGGGAGCCGCCGCGGCGCATCCAGGTCTGACGGCACCGGTGGCCGGAGAGGGGCGCACGGTCCGAGTGGCCGTCGATGCCCTGGCGGATCGGCCGGAGCGGACCTTCAGCTACCTCCTTCCCGCTCGGCTTGGCGACCCATCGCCCGGCGCGCTTCTGCTCGTTCCCTACGGCCGCCGATTAGCGCTCGGCTATCTCATGGCCGGCGAAGCAGCGCCGGCGGAGGGCGAGCTGCGCGAGGTCGAGGCGGTTGTCTCGGAGCCGATGCTCACACCGGACCTGCTCGACCTCGCCGAGGAGATCGCCGTCTATTACCGGGCTCCGATCGGCGCCACCCTGGCCGCCATGCTGCCGCCGGGCCTCGAGTCGCGGCTGGAACGGCGATGGCGACTCGCCGATGGACCGGACCTGCCCGAAGCCTTTCGCGACCCGTCCACGAGGGTCGAGTCGATCGCTGACCCCGAGCTCCTGCGCCACGCGCCCGGTCGCGGCCGCGAGGCGTGGCTCGCGCGATTGCGCAGGAGCGGAACCGCGGTGGCGGAATGGTCGCTGCGCCCGCCGCGGGTGCGCGCCCAGCGGGTGCGGGTCGTCCGGTGGATGGCGGAGGGTCCCGAGCCGCGGCGTGGTGCGCCTGTGCAGCGCGCGCTGCTCGCGGCGCTCGGCGAGGAAGAGCGAACCCTGGCCGAGCTCGCCGACGCGCTGGGCGTGGAGCCGACCTCGCTTCTCGCACCTGCACGACGGTTGGCCGCTCGCGGTTCAGTGGAGTTGAGCTGGCGCGACGTATCCCGCGATCCGCTTGCGCATCGGCCCCGGGCGACGCCGCTGCGTCACGACCTCGCCCCTGAGCAGCTGACAGCGTTGGCGGCGATCGAGTCGATCGTGGATGGCGGGGAGCTGTTGCTGCAGGGCGTCGCCGCCGCGGGCAAGACGGACGTCTACCTGGCGGCGGTCGAGGGCGTAGTTGCGGACGGTGGGGGAGCCATCGTGCTGGTGCCGGAACTCTCGATGGTTCCGCAGCTCGCGGACCGGCTCACACCGCTGGTGGGGGACCGCCTCGCGGTGCTGCATTCCGGCCTCTCCGCTGGCGAGCGCCACGACGAGTGGTGGCGCGTGCTGCGTGGCGAGGCGGCGGTGGTGCTGGGGACGCGCACGGCGATCTTTGCGCCGCTCAGCAACCTGCGACTCATCGTCGTCGACGAGGCGCACGACGGGGCGTACAAGTCGGATCGAACCCCACGCTATGACGCCCGATGGGTGGCGCGGCGACGAGCCGAACGCCTCGGCGCCCGGGTGATCCACGCGACGGCAACGCCCGAGGTCGTGGCCATCGCCCGACTCCGCGGCGGCCTCGCCGAGCGTGCGACCCTCCGCGAGCGTCGAGCGGGTCGTGCGCCGGCGGTGTCGGTGGTTGACCTGCGTGCTGAGCTGGCGGGCGGCAACCGCACCATCTTCTCCGGCGAGCTGGAAGATGCGCTGGCGGCGCTGCATCCGGGGAGTGAGCAGGCGATCCTGCTCATCAACCGCCGCGGCGCGGCCACCTTCGTCCTGTGCCGCGACTGCGGAGAGAGCCTGCGCTGCCCGGACTGCGACCTGCCATTCGTCTACCACTCCGCCGGCGAACTGCTGCGCTGCCATCACTGTGGCAGGACGGCGCCGCCGCCCTCGGCGTGCCCTGCCTGCGCAAGCCCCCGGATCCGCTACTTCGGGGCCGGCACGCAGCGGGTGGAGGCTGAGCTGCGAACCCGATTCCCGGCGTTGCGCATCGCGCGACTGGACTCAGACGCGCTGGCCGCTCGACGTGGCTTCGAGGCGGTCTACGACGAATTCCGCGACGGGCGAGTCGATGTCCTGGTGGGGACCCAGCTGGCCGCGAAGGGTCTCGACCTGCCCAGCGTGACGCTGGCTGCGGTGATCGCCGCCGACGTGACCCTGAACCTGCCCGACTACCTTGCCGCGGAGCGCACCTTCCAGCTGCTTGCCCAGGTCTCAGGCCGCGCGGGCCGGGGAACCCAGGCCGGGACGGTCATCTTCCAGACGTACGCCCCGCAGCACTACGCGATTCGCGCCGCAGCTCGCGTGGATCCCGACGGCTTCGCAGACGAGGAGCTGCTTCGCCGCCGCCTGCTCGGCTACCCGCCCTATTCGATGCTTGCCCGCCTCATCGTGGCCGATCCCGACCGAACGCGAGCCGAGGCGCGGGCGCGGGCGGCTGCAGATGCGGTGCAGGTCCCCGGCGTCGAGGTGCTTGGCCCGCTGCCGTCGTACGTTCCGAGGAGAGCGGGCCGCTGGCGTCTTCAGGTGGTGCTGCGTTCCGAGCGCGAGCAGGACCGGCGCGCGGCACTGGAACGGGTGCCTGGCGGCGTCGCCATCGATGTTGATCCCGAATCGCTGCTCTAGGGACGGGAGCGACACGCATCTGCATCGGTAGAATACGGTCATGGTGATCCGCAGCATCCTGACCGCCGAGGCACCCATGCTTCGTGAGAAGACGAAGAAGGTGCGCGACTTCGACGCATCGCTTCATCGCCTGCTCGACGACATGCTGGAGACGATGCGTGACGCGCCGGGGATCGGTCTTGCGGCCAACCAGGTCGGCGTGCCGCTGCAGGTCGCCGTCATCGAGCTGGAGGACACTATCACCGAGCTCGTCAACCCGGAGATCATCCGATCGTCCGGGGAGGTCCTCGACTGGGAGGGCTGTCTCTCCATCCCCGGCTTCGTCGCTGAGGTCGCGCGCCACGAGAAGGTCACCGTCAAGGCTCGCGATCGACGTGGCAAGGAGTTCCGGGTGAAGGGCGAGGATCTGTTCGCCCGCGCGCTGCAGCACGAGATCGATCACCTCAACGGGATCCTGTATATCGACCACCTCGAGTCGCTCGAAGAGCTGGTCCGAGTGAGTGAGCGGTCGAGCGAGGTCGAGGAAGAGGCGGCCGCAGGCATTTGATGGACCGCGGCAGATGAGTGCGCTCGGGCGGGTCGCGTTCCTCGGGACCGGCGCGTTCGGGGTTCCCATCCTGGACCGGGTCGCGGCGCGGGCCAACGACCTGCTCGTGATCAGCCAACCGGATCGGCCTGCCGGCCGCGGCCTTCGCGATCGACCTTCACCGGTCGCGGAATGGGCTCGCGATGCTGGGCTGGAGGTCGTGACGCCGCGCCGTCTGCGATCGGACGAGGGACGCGCAGCGCTCCGCGAGTTTGCCCCGGACGGGCTCCTGCTCGCCGCATACGGCCAGCTGGTTCCCGCCGACGTGCTGACGCTCGCGAAGCGTCAGCCGCTCAACGTCCACCCCTCGCTCCTGCCGCGCCACCGTGGCGCCGCGCCGGTCGCCTCCGCGATCCTGGCCGGCGACGCCGTGACCGGGATCACCCTGATGGTGATGGGCGAGCAGATCGACGCGGGCCCGATCGTGGCCCAATGGCCGGTCCCGCTCGACGGCCGCGAGACGACGCCGGTGCTCGAAGAGCGTCTCGCGCGGCTCGCTGCCGAGCTGGTGCCGCCGCGCCTCGATGCGTGGGTCGCCGGGACGCTGCAGAGCGTGCCGCAGGATGAGTCGGTCGCCACGCTCATCCACCCGTTCACGCGGGCGGATGGCTGGATCGACTGGCACCTCGCCGCTGAGGAGATCGACCGACGGGTCCGCGCACTGCAGCCATGGCCGGGTGCGTGGACCACGCTCGACGGCCGACGCCTGCACATCCGGGCGGCGCACCCCGTGGCGGGCGTGAACGATGTTCCCATCGGCGCGCTGCTCCCCGGATCCGAGCCTCGGGTCGCCTGTGCCCAGGGCGCGCTGGTGCTCGACGTGGTGCAGGCCGAGGGGCGGCCCGCGATGCCGGGCGATGCCTGGCGACACGGCCTCCAGCGCGACCATCTCCTCCTCGGCGCAGCTCGCCCCGAGGGTGGGTGATTCTTCATCTGCCCCGAATCGTCCCTTGATCAGGGCTCGGCTATACTCGGTCCGCTCCTGAGGAGGTAGCCGATAACGCATGTTCTATTCGCTCCTGCCGTACATCCTGCTGGTGATGCTTCCGAGCATCGCGATCACCGGCTGGGCGGCCTGGCGTGTCCGATCGACATACGCGAAGTGGAGCAAGGTCGACTCCGGCGTCCACCTTTCGGCCTTTGACTTCGCGCGGCAGTTGCTGGACCGCCAGGGGTTGCAGGACGTGCGCATCGAGCCGGTCGCGGGCCAGCTGACGGATCACTACGACCCGCGCGGCAAGGTCCTGCGCGTCAGCGCGGCGGTCTCCGGACAGCCGCAGCTCGGCGCCTACAGTGGCGATCGCGGCGTGATGGTGGCGTCGGAGGCGGGGACGCTCTCGGTCGCCGCTGCCGCCGTCATCGCGCACGAGGTCGGCCACGCGCTCCAGGATCGCGAGGGCGACGCCTGGATGACGCTGCGCCAGGCCATCGTTCCGGCCGTCCAGTTCGGCTCGGGGATCGCCCCGTGGCTGATCATTGCCGGCATCTGGTTCGGCATGCTCGGGCTGGCCTGGGTCGGCCTCGTCGCCTTTGGGGCGGCCGTGGTCTTCACCTTCGTCACACTGCCGGTCGAGATCGGCGCATCGGGCAAGGCGCTCGCGTTTGTCGCGAACCTCGGGATGGTGGAGGAGCGGCAGGTCGGCGCTCGCGAGGTGCTCAAGGCAGCCGCGTGGACCTACGTCGCCGCGGCGCTCGCCGCGCTGCTGACGTTCCTGTACTACCTGATGCTGATCATGGGCCGGCGTGACTGATCTGCCCATCGCCGGGTCCCGCCCGGCGATCAGCGAGTTCGATCGGGAAGCACTCGCCGCGTGGCTCGATGCCCGCGGCGAGCCCGCATATCGCGCCGAGCAGATCCTGACCGGGGTCCACCGGCCGGACGTGAGCGGCTTCGCGGACCTGTCGGACCTGCCGGTCGCATTGCGAGAGGAGCTCGACGCCACCTTCCGGTTCTCCAGCATTGCGGCCAACCATGTCCTCGAGGCGGACAGCGGCCTCACCGCGAAAGCGGTCCACGAGCTTGCCGACGGCCAGCGGGTCGAATCCGTGCTGATGCGCTACCCGGCGCGCGGTGCCGGAAGCGAGCGGACCACGATCTGCATCTCGAGCCAGGCGGGTTGCGCGGTCGGCTGCCCGTTCTGCGCCACGGGCCAGGCTGGCTTCGGCCGTCAGCTGACGCCCGGTGAGATCGTGGACCAGGTCCTGCACTGGCACCGCGCCCCGTGGAGCGCCCTCGGTGCCGGCTGGCGGCCCGGTGCGCGGACCGGGCACTACAACATCGTCTTCATGGGCATGGGCGAGCCGCTCAACAACGCGGATCGAGTCTTCGAATCGGTCCGCCTGCTGAATGACCCGATGCGCCTCGGCGTCGGGGCCCGACACATCACGGTCAGCACGTCGGGCGTGGTGCCGGGGATGGACCGCATGGTCGATGAGCTGCCACAGGTCAACCTGGCGATCAGCCTGCACGCGGCCGAGGACACGCTGCGCACCGAGCTGGTGCCGATCAACGCCAAGTGGCCGATCGCGGCCGTCATCGATGCTGGGCGCCGCTTCGCCGATCGGACCGGGCGACGCGTCAGCCTCGAGTACGTGATGATCGATGGCATGAACGACACGCTGGTGCTCGCGGATCGTCTCGTCGCCCTGGCTGCGGGCTGGCGCAGTCACGTGAACCTGATCCCGCTCAACCCGACCCCCGGCTCGCGGTGGAGCGGATCCCCTCCGGAGCGAGTGACCGCCTTCCGCGACGTGCTCGCCACCGCCGGGATCGCGGTCACGATTCGCGATACGCGCGGTCGAGAGATCGAGGCTGCCTGTGGCCAGCTGCACGCTCAGCTGGCAGGCCGTGAGCTGCCGAACGCGCGGCCGGTGACGGTGGCGTGACTCGACCGCCGCAGATCAGTGCGAGCATCCTCAACGCCGACTTTGCGCGCCTCGGTGACGAGCTGGAGCGCGCCGTGGCCGGTGGTGTGGACTCGATCCACCTCGATGTCATGGACGGCCACTTCGTCGACAACATCACCATGGGACCGGTCGTATTGGAGGCGGTCCGGCCACGAGCCGCCCTGCCGTTCCACACGCACCTGATGATCTCGAAGCCGTTGGCCTTCGCCGAGCGGTTCGCGAACGCGGGATCCGATCTCGTGGTCTTCCACGTCGAGGCCGATGACGACCCGTCTGCGGTCATCGACGCGATCCACCGCACCGGCCGTGCTGCGGGCCTCGCCCTCAACCCGGAGACGCCGGCCGAGGCGGCGCACCCGTATCTCGACCGAATCGACCTGCTGCTGGTGATGACCGTGCATCCCGGGTGGGGTGGCCAGGCGTTCATCGAAGCGGTCGTACCCAAGCTGGCGGCCCTGCGCACGGAGGCGGAGCGGCGTGGCCTGGACCTCCCGATCGGCGTCGACGGGGGCGTGAATCTCGAGACGATCGGCTCGGCATATGTTGCGGGTGGAGACGTGCTCGTCACCGGGAGCGCGCTCTACGAGCACAGCGGCGACCTGTCGCCGGTGGTGGCGGCCCTCCGCGACCGTGCCGAGCGTGCCGCCGCGGCGCCGCCGGCGAAGGGAAGCTGACCGGGGCATGCGTAACTCGCCTCGCGTCCCGGCACTGCTGCTCGTCCTGGCGCTGGTCCTTGCCGCATGCGGCGAGACCGGTCCACTGCCGTCCGAGCCCACCCCGTCGCCGACCGCCGTCCAACCCCGCGATGTGCGGGTGGTGGTCGTCAACCGCACGGACGAAACGCCCATCGCCGGTGCCGCTGTCCAGGCCGATGCTGCGACCGGCACCACCACCGTGGACGGCAGCATCACGATCAGCGGTCTGCCGGGCGCCGCGGTTGCGGTCTCCGCCGATGGGTTCGATCCGGCCGAGAGGACGGTTCCCGATGCCGGCGATCTGATCGTCAGCCTGCGCCCGAACGTGGCGTCCGGCACGGTGGTGGACGCGGACGGGAAGCCGGTGAGCGGGGTGCGGGTGTTCGTCGACGGTTCTGAGGCGTGGGTCCGCACCGACGAGCAGGGCGCCTACCGACTGGCCGACGTTCCTGACGAAGGCACGCTGATCTACAAACGGGCGGGGTATCGGCTGGCCATGATCCCGATCGCCGGCGAGCTGACCAGGGACCTGACCCTGGAGCCGTTCGTGGCCCGGGCGCTGTACGCTCCTGGCGCGGTCTTCGAGGGCGCGGGGCGCCTGGACGACGAACTGGCGCTGATCGACCAGACCGAGGCGAACGCCATGGTCATCGACGTCAAGGAGACCGGCGGTTACCTGTACTACGACACGACGCTCCCCGCCGCAGTGCAGGCGGGAGCGACCAACCGACCGATCTTCGACCTGGCGGAGATTCTTCCTGCGCTGAAGGCGCGCGGCATCTACACCATCGCCCGGATGGTGGTCATGAAGGACAACACGGTCGGTGCTTCGCGTCCGGAGCTCGCGGTCCACAATGCCGCCACCGGCGAGCCGTGGCGCGACTATGGGGGAGGGATCTGGCTCGACCCGTACAACCCCGGCGTGGCCGAGTACATCGCGGCGATCGCCGGGGACCTGGCCGACAAGGGGTTCGACGAGGTCCAGCTCGACTACGTGCGTTTCTTCAGCGACGGCGACTACAGCGTGGCGGACACGAACCTGCCCAACACACAGTCGTTCCGGTTGCCCGCCATCAGGCGCCTCTTCCGCGTCGTCTCCGACCGGTTGGCGACAACCCACGCGTTCTTCTCGGCGGACGTCTTCCCGATCAGCTTCATCGCTCCCGACGACCAGGGGATCGGGCAGCGGCCCGAAGTGATCATGCCGTACGTCGACTACTTCAGCCCCATGGTCTATCCGAGCCACTACGGACCTGGCACGTTCGGCTTCGCGGTGCCGAATGAGCACCCGTACGACGTCATCAACGAGACGCTCCAGATCATGAATCGACAGCGTGCCGGCCTGCCCATGGAGATCCGCCCCTGGCTCCAGGACTTTGGCCTGCCCGGCCAGCGCGTGTACGGCGCGACGGATGTGACCGCCGAAATGAAGGCGGCGTCCGACAACGGCGCGCTGGGTTGGATGATCTGGAATGCGGCAGCGCACTTCACCGAGTCCGCGCTCGGCCCACCGCGGGACGGCGAGGCCTCGGGGCCGACGACCAGCGCACAGCCCACCGCATCCGGCGGCTGAGCGCATGCGGCTGGTCGTCCAGCGTGCCCTGCGTGCGAGCGTGCGCTCCGACGGGGAGCAGCTCGGGGCGATCTCCGGCGGGTCGGTCGTGCTTGTGGGCGTGGCGGCGGATGACACGCCCGAACTCGTGGATCGGATGGCCGACAAGCTGCTGGGCCTGCGCTACTTCGAGGATGCGCAGGGGCGGACGAACCTGTCGATCGATCAGGTGGAGGGCGCCTTCCTGGTCGTGAGCCAGTTCACCCTCTACGCCGATCTGCGGCGGGGAAGGCGTCCGGGATTCACGAACGCCGCTCAGCCCGAGGTCGCGGCGCCGCTCGTGGATCGGTTCGTGCAGCGGCTGCGGGCAGCGGGCCGCGAGGTTGCGACCGGTCGTTTTGGGGCAGAGATGGAGGTCGAGCTGGTGAACGACGGTCCGTTCACCCTGGTGGTCGACTCGGCGGTCGACCTGGGCGCCTGAATCAGGCCTTCTCGGCGGTCCGCCGGCAGCGCGAGCAGGTCTTGACGCGGACCATGCGGCCGTTGCGCTCCATCATCACCGGCTGGATGTTCGGCAACCAGCGGCGCAGGGCGCGCTTGCGGTTCATTCCCACCGACTGCGGGTTCCAGCCGGTCATCGGCTTCTTTCCGCAGATCTCGCATTCGCGTGCCATGAACGCATCTCCAATCACAGAAGAGCCGGCGCACCAATCATCGGCGCCGCCGGGTCGCGCTGGATCGTAGCACGCTAGCATCGGCCCATGCAATCGAGCGCCCACGTGACGGCCGCCCCCGCCCCGCTCGGCCGCGAGGACCTGGAGTCTCCGCTGCGTGACGTGATGCCCGAGCTCGGACGAGGGATCGCGCCGCTCGGCCGCCTCGGCGTTGCGACGCCGCGCCAGGCGCTCTTCTACCTCCCATTTCGCTACGACGACTTCAGCGAGTTGCGGTCGCTGGGCACTCTTGTGCCGGAGGAGAAGCAGTCAGCGCGAGCCCGCGTCACCGACCTGAAGGTCGAGAAGGGCTTCGGTCGCCGCCCGCAGCGGGTCACCGCACAGCTCGCCGACGATACGGGCAGCGCGGAGGCGATCTGGTTCGGGCGACGCTACGTCGAGAGCCGTCTTCACGTCGGGGACGACGTGGTCGTCAGCGGCAAGGTGACCATGCGCGGCTGGCGACCGCAGTTCACCTCACCCGAATTCTCGCCGGTCGGCCAAAGCTCGCTGCATACGGCGCGGGTGGTCCCGGTGTATCCCCTGGTGACCGGGGTGACGCAGAAGCGAACGCGGGAGCTGTTGGCACGTGTGCTGGCACGCGCGCTTCCGGCGGTCGACGACCCCTTGCGCGACGCTGAGCGTGGCGACCTGCCGCGCCTGGGCCAGGCGCTGCGCGACGCGCACTTTCCGGATGAGGGCGCGGACGTGGCAGCGGCGCTCGACCGACTCGCTTTCGACGAGCTGCTCGCCCTCCAACTCACGTTTGCCCAGGCGCGCGCCGCCCGAGGTCAGCAGCAGGCGCCGCACGTGGCCATCGATGCCGAGGAGCTGGATCGGCTCATCGGTGCGCTGCCATTCGTGCTGACCGGCGACCAGCGAACAGCCGTAGGCGAGATCGTGGCGGATCTTGGCGCTGAGCGGCCCATGCGCCGGATGCTGCAGGGTGACGTGGGCAGCGGCAAGACCGCCGTCGCGGCGGTGGCCCTGGCCGGCGCGGTGCGCGCCGGGTGGCAGGCCGCGCTGATGGCGCCGACCGAGATCCTGGCGCGCCAGCATCATGCGAGTCTCGCCCCGTTGCTGGACGCCCTCGGCGTCCGTGCGGAGTTCCTGTCCGGTTCGCTCACCGCGGGCGCGAAGCGAGCGATCCATGCCGCGATCGAAGGGGGAGCGGCGGAGGTCGTGATCGGGACGCACGCCGTGATCAGCGAGGCGGTGACCTTCCGCAAGCTCGGGCTCGCGGTCGTTGACGAGCAGCATCGCTTCGGCGTCGCACAGCGGGCCGCACTGCAATCGAAGGGCGGTGT
>Ga0102953_1002433_pt1 | contig 11015 bp, 7 predicted proteins | sample SalPon2A_C_D2_MG_FD_78509 | JGI IMG/M metagenome (GOLD analysis project Ga0102953, IMG submission 78509) | Soil microbial communities from South San Francisco under conditions of wetland restoration - Salt Pond MetaG R2A_C_D2_MG | ecosystem: Environmental > Terrestrial > Soil > Wetlands | place... | reverse complement strand
TGCCATATTATTTGACTCATTCAGTTTATCGTCTTTATGATCCCTTCTGCCCCCACAGTGGAACCGGCGAACGGAGGGCTTTGCGGCTCCATTCGAGCCATCGGTGAAGGGAGAATGTGGTGTATTTTTTTGCGCAGGCAAAAGCGGCGTCAACAAGCGCAGTCGCCTTATTTATTTTTCTCCTGGTTCTTCCTGCTGCCCTCGCGCGGGCGCAGGTGACGGCAGAGATACTCGGGACCATCACAGACCCATCGGGACGCGCCGTCACAGGCGCAGTCATTGAGGCACGAGAACCAAAGACCGGGTTCGAACGATCAACCATAAGCGACGACCGGGGCCGCTACGACCTTCCGGCGCTTCCGGCCGGACAATATCAGTTGACGGTGCGGAAGAAAGGCTTCCGGACGGCAGTCCACACGGGCACTGTTCTGCCAGCCGCGGGGCAGGCCGTGACGAATTTTTCCCTCCTTCTGGGTGAGTCCCGCCAGCAGATCACCATCAAAGGGCAGGGCCCATTGGTCAGCCTTACCCCCAGTTCAAACGCCGGAGTTGTGGGCGGACGCGAGATCAAGGACCTGCCGCTAAACGGCCGCAGTTACGACCAACTGCTCACCCTGAATCCCGGCATTGTGGACTACACCCCGGAAAAACGCGGGGGCGTTGGCGTTTCGAATTCAGCGGTAGGAAACATGTTTGCGGTGCTCGGCCGACGACCCCAGGAGAACCTGTTCCTGCTGAACGGCGTGGAATACACCGGCGCGGCGGAAATCAACATGCAGCCAGCCGCCACCAGCGGGCAGTTGCTGGGCGTAGATGCCGTTCGAGAGTTCCATGTGGTCACAGGCGCTTATGGCGCCGAATTCGGGAAAAGGCCGGGAGCGCAGGTGAGCATCCTGACGGATTCGGGGACAAATCAATGGCATGGAACAGCATTCGAATTTCTGCGAAACAGCGCCCTCGATGCACGTAACTTTTTCGACCACGGCTCCAAACCTTCGTTCCAGAGGAACCAGTTTGGCGGCGCGATGGGCGGGCCCATCCAGAAGAACAGGACATTCATCTTTGGCAACTATGAAGGTTACCGCCAGCATTTGCGCCTCAGCAGTGTGGCCCTGGTTCCGGACAACGAGGCACGCCAGGGCTTCCTGCCCGGAACGGACGGATCCCTCATCAACGTCGGCGTCACACCTGAAACGGCCCCGCTGCTTTCTCTCTGGCCGCAGCCGAACGGCCCGGAACTGGGCAGCGGCATCGCGGAGGCGTTCAGCCACCCCCTCCAGACTGTCCGCGAAGATTTCGGCACGGCGAGACTCGACCGGCGCTTTTCCACCAGAGATTCCGCAAGCGCAGTCTACACGGTCGACGACAGCGATGATTTCACGCCCAGCGACAATCCTCTGAGCCAGGACATCGAAAGTTTGCGCGAGCAGGTGGCAAGCCTGGAAGAAACCCATGTGATTTCACCCACGGCGCTGAACGTGGCGAGGGTCGGCTTTTCCCGCGCCGCCTATTTTTTCACTGGAAAGTCGAGCGTTGACCTGCCCGGTTTTATTCAAGGCAGGCCCATTGGGGCCGTCGTCATCGGAGGTGGCGCATCCCCCAACGCCGCCACGCAGATCAGCCTGGCGGGAAGCAACATCGGGAGCAACCTGTTCGTCAACCGGAACCTTTTCACCTATGAAGACCGGTTGGCTGTGCACAAAGGCCTCCACCAGATTACCGCCGGCGTGTGGTTTCAGCAGATCCAATCCAATGACCGGCTGGCTCTTTCGCAATACGGGCAGGCATCGTTTTCAAGCCTGCAGGATTTTCTGGAGGGGAACGTTTCGACCTTCGTCGCCGTGCCGTCCCCTACGGCTATGGGCTGGCGGTCGCTGGAAGGAGCATGGTTCGTGCAGGACAGCATCCGGCTCAGGCGCAACCTGACGCTCGATCTGGGATTTCGGGACGAATTCACCAACGGCTGGAATGAGGCGACGGGCCGGGCGGCAAACTTTGTTTTCAATTCACTGGGAACGATTGAAACCAACCCGCGCGTCGGGAACTCCGTGTTCACCCTCAACCACTCCAGGTTCCTTGCCGAACCGCGGGTGGGCCTTGCCTGGGACCCTTTCAGCAACGGGAAAACGGTTGTCCGCGCCGGCTTCGGTCTCTACGCCGATCTTCAGGATGCCTTGAGTTATCGCCTGGACCAGAACGCTCCATTCAACACAACCCTGCGGATGAAGAACGTACCTCTATCGTCTTTCCCGCTGGTTCCCGGCGCGCCCCTGCCGGCCGGGGCGCTGGTTGAGCCGGCAGGCATCCAACCCAGCCTGCTGACGCCTATGGTGGAAACCTACAGCCTTGGAATTGAGCAAGCGCTCACTCGGAACACCGTCCTGCGCATCAGCTATGTGGGATCGCACGGGTATCATGAGATCGTAAGCGTCGACGCCAACTTACCGCGCCTGTTCACCTGCCCGGCGTCTCCCTGCCCCGGCACACTACCCGCCGGGACGCTCTATACACCGCCGGGCGCGCCGCTGGCCAATCCGCAACTGGCCAATACGTGGACATGGTTTTCCGAAGGCGTCAGTTCCTACAACGGACTGCAAGCCGAAGTGCAACGCCGGTTCTCCCGCGGACTCGAATTTCGCGGCCTTTACACGTGGTCAAAAAGTCTGGATAACGGCGACACTCTGAATCCCAGCGCCGCCACCAACGCTCCCGGGTTGGCGATGAACCCCAAAAACCTGGCAATGGATTATGGCCTCTCCACGTTTGACGTGCGAAATGTTGCAGTAATCAGCGGCAACTATGAGCTTCCTTTTGGGAAGGGGCGGATGTTTTCCTTTGGCCGGACAGGCTGGGGGAACAGGTTGGCGGGCGGCTGGACGCTGGACGCTATCGTGACAGCGCGCTCGGGATTTCATTTCACCCCGCAACTGAGTTTTAACCCCTCCAACAACGGCGACACCCGCAACTCCATCCGGCCATCGATCAATCCGGACTTTACGGGACCCGTTGTACTGGGCGGGCCCAACCGCTACTTCAACCCCAATGCATTCGTCGTCCCCCCGAACGGAACCTTCGGAAACGTCGGGCGAGACACTTTGACCGGTCCGGGACTGCAAACTTTTGATCTTGCGGCACGGAAGGACACGACCGTGACGGAAAGCCTGAAAGTTGAGCTACGTGCGGAATTCTTTAATGTCATCAACCGGGCCAACTTCAACACCCCCAACCTGATCGTCTTCACACAGCCGTCAGGTTCTCCCGCCACCACGGCGGGAATCATCACCGGGACTTCCACCAGCGCCAGGCAAATCCAGTTCGGACTGAAGGTATTGTGGTAAGATTCGTAGTCTCGCAGTTGTGATCTTCTTCTGATGATTCCCGACTTGCGAACCCGACAAACTTAAACGTCGAGTCCCTGCGGTGAAAACCCAAAACTCAATATGGCGGTGTCACCCGCTCATTGGGATTGTGTTCGCTTTGGCGGTGGCGCTTTTTCCAGAAGTGCTTTTCGCCCAGGGCACAAGCCGTTATCCGCACCGTGACTTCCAGGCATGGACTTCATTCGAGGCAACGCATCCGCTGAGCGAAAAAACCGACTACTTCATCGGCGCGGGGTTGCGTTATGGGAATGACCAGGGGCACCTCAGCTACCGGCGAATCACGACAGGCTTCGCCTTCCACTGGCACAGGCACTTTACGCTTCAGCCCTATTATCAGTATTCCGTGAGTGACTCCTTTTCCGGGCTGTTGACGCCGGAAAACCGGCTGGCCCTCGCCATCACCGTTAGCGTTCCCTGGAGACGCTGGAGGTTGAGCGACCGCAATCGGGGCGAAAGGCGCTTCCTGGTAAACGGACAGGCATGGAGGTATCGCAACCGGGTTGAATTCCGGCGGCCTATTGCAATCGTTCGGGAGCAACTGAGCGTCTTTGCGTGGGATGAGGTCTATTACAGCTCAAGAGTTGGCCGGTGGTACCGCAACCGCCTGGCCCTGGGCGCGGGTCGAAGGCTCACGAGGGAAATTTCCATCGACCTTTTCTACGTGCACCAGAACGACGGATATTCCCGCCCGGGCAATCTGAACGGAGTGGGAATGAGCCTCAGCACGCAATTTTAAGGGATAGAAAGCTGTTGTTCAGCTGCCGGGGAAAAAGTGGAACCCCATTTTTGAACTTGCCGCAGTGAAATCCGAGAGGAGGTGGATTTCACTGCGGCAAATGATTCGCGTCCCCCCTGCCGTCCCGCCCTGCGGGACTACGGGAGGGCAAGACTATTCATGAATCAGCCGTACCGGGACCGAAGAACCACCACTGGCAACGATGGGGCCAGTTGTACCATTGTTTGAGCCAGAACCAGAGCCGCCATCACCACATGAAGTCACATTCAACACGGTCCCGTAGACTGTTCCCTGAGGAGATCCCTCCGACTGGATAAAGAGTTGCAGGAACCCAACAATATTTACGCTCGGGTTTTGGCCGGACTGCAAAGGTGTGCCGTCCCAGATAGGCAAGGCAACGACAGAGTCCGATTGTTGAGAAGGTATATAGGTGCCGACAGAAACGTAAGGGTTGTTTGGCCCCGCAGTGATAGAGAGGTCCGTCATGACGGCAGGCGGCGGGCCCGAGCAGGGATTGCTGATATCCCCCATACGGTCCTGGCCACAATTGCTGCCACCGGAAAAGCTGCTGCCCGACTGGTGAATCAAGCAGTCAACGCCCTGCCGAGTCGGACCTACCATGTTGCCGGCCGTGGAGGCGAGCGTAATGTTGTTGCTGCCGCAGACGATCGGGTTGTTGTTGCAGCATTCTATGTTTGTGCGGTAAACAGCCGCGCTGCCCGATCCTCCGCCTCCCGGCGACTGACTGGCGCAGGCAGGGCATTCCGTTGCAAACTGGCTTGTGTCAGGGATATACGCGGCATAGTACTGACCCGGCGCGGCTGCACCACCCGGAGACCCGGGTTTCAGCGTATAAGCCTCACCGATGGGTCCGGTGGGAGCCTGGACAGCCCCGCGCGACAGGGTGGACGAAAGGCCGCCCGATTGCACATTAACAAAACCTCCAACACCACTGCTACAGAGCGGGTTGGCGGTGCCACTCGTGTAACCCGGGTCACAATTCGGAACCAGCCAGGGCTTCACACATCGCGCTCCCACCTGCGGTCCCGTCCCGTTCGAAACATAGGCTTCCGCCACGGCCTTAGCGGAAACATTCGCTGTTGTGACGCCAAAAATCTTGACGAAAAAAGTCGGCATGGGATTGCTGTGGGCTGAATCCCGCGCGGCAATTACCTGGACCTGCGGATCGTTGACGCTGGTGGAAGGAAATGTAATGTCGCTGTCTTTAATTCCAGGGCTGACACCGGCAATCAGGTTCTGATTGCCAACAGCTTCAGCCTGACTCCTGGCGACGGCCATGCAGGCCGAACTGATGGAGCCGCTGCCCCCGTTCACACAGCTCAAGCTCGTGGCGCTGACCAGAGCCTGGGCCCCGGCCAAGGCGGCGGCATCGGCCGCGCGCTGTGCCTGGCTTCTTCCAACGTAAAGTGAGGCAAGGTCAATACCGAGTCCGGCCATTCCAAGAACAAAAATCATTGAAACGGCGATGATCAGGATGCTGACTCCCCGATCATCATGGCGATGGTTTCTGGCGTGGTGGTTCGACATCATGATCCGCTACCCCTCCTGCTTTTGTCTCTCAACAGTTGATCTCATCGCGCGGCGCAAGCGCGTTGGCGCAACCATCGGTCAAGCGACTCGAAATTTTAGTACCCTGAGCCCCCGTCTGGACCCTGCTTCCCGTATCCCAATCCGTCCGTGTGCTAAAGTTGGACTGATCATGCACCAGAATGGCCGGATGGCACAAGACCACACATTACTAATGCAAAACTGGCCAAGAAAAGGAGCAACATTACCTCATGAGTAATAGGCGCCTTTCGTAAGGACGCTCCTTGCAAGTAATGCCCCCATTTATCGTCACTCTCACGGGCGTTCTCAAGTCCTCCGTCATGGCCTTCAAACCAGTTCCAGTGCAACCCTGATTCCAAAGTGCAGCCTCCTGACGCACTTGCCCGTCCGCAATACTTCCCATTTCGCTTATCGAGAGAGTAATCCCGCGGCTTGAGCCGACCGGGATGAAATGTGTGACGTTCCAGCCGGGCCAAAGGTTCCTCGCACACGAACCACCAGGCCATACAGTTATTATTTACAATAGTTTAAAGAAATCGTATTCGTGCCAAAACCAAAGCCTTTAGAAAGCCTGATAGAAGCGACACATGATCAGGAAAAGAAGCGCGGGTCCGCCATCAGGAAATGAGATCCTGGCAGTTGTCCTGATTATTAACAATCGGGCAAAAATGGTATGAAATTGAGGCGGAAATTGATATGTTCATCCCGGGCTGCCGTCTAAAATCGGGTGCCCCAACGAAGTGGTTTGCGTCCCTTGCGAAACCAAATGCCTGCAAAGTTTTGCATATTTACTTACCCGTACCCCACCGTTGGGAGGCGACCAAGCCCCATTGCCTGCCCCTTTAACGGTGACTATTCCAACTTTCGGGGACGCAAAGCTCCTGCAATCCAAGAAGCGATTCCCCATTCAATGAGCCCGGCAAAGAAACCAACAAGAATGACCTCAACACCAAGGAAACTCATCAGGTAAAACAAGGGATGCGTGTGCGGCCCAATGTAAAAGTGCGTCTTGTAGTAAGGAGCGGCCGCCGCCATCAGTACGGCCACAAAAATCCAGAATCGCCAGGCCCACCCGAGCACCAATGCGGGTATCAGGAGCTTGCGAGGCGATGAGAGTCCAGCCAGACTGCCAATACCTCCGAGGAAAAGTCCGCACAGCAGGAAAGCGACCGTCGAACTCCACGCCGAAGATACGACCGGGGCCATGTGCATCGCCTCCGACCAGAAGCGGATGACGACCAGGGCGCCCAGCACGGCGCCAGGGCCCACGGTGATCGGCCAGCGCCAGAGTTCCAGCACGGCAGCCATCAGGACCAGCACGACGATGGCAACGGGAACAATCTCAGCCAGGTGCTCAAGAACGTGATGCATTAGATGGCCCCAGTTTCCCCAGTCCTGCGGCTCGGCGAAATGGCTCCTCGTCAAATGCAACCCGCCGGAGATGATGGTGAACAAAACCACCCATCCCTGTGTCCATGCTGCCAAAAGGATTCCTGGCAAAACAATCTGCCACGATTTGCGCACACCGCGCAGCGGAGCGACTGCTCCCAGGTATAGGGCCACCAGAAAAACAGCGCTAGAAATAGAGAGGAAGCGCGTCAGCTGGTGCGGCACTCCCAAAATTTCCAGAATGAAGCGGGCAATAACCAACGCAGCGATAAACACGAACGGGCCTGCCAGCCAGGGACGGTAGCGGAGCCTGGAAGGGCTTTGTGCGGCAACCTCAGCCATGGGATACCTCCTTCATGTCCGGAACAGATTGAATGGGTCCACAGGCAAAAAGCACGTTGTGGACATTCTAACCCCGAACGCGGAAAAGTCGAGGCGGGAAAATCAATGGGACAGGCTGGAGAGAAACTTCTTCACCGACTGCTCGTAAAGCTCGTGTCCGGAGGTGAATCCCTCTCCGTGGCGGTGGCCGGGAACCACAAGGATGGCTTTCTTCGGGCTGGTTGAATGGGAATAGAGCTCGCGCGCCACCGCAGGGGTGATGCGCCGGTCGCCCTTGACGGCAATGAAGAGAATCGGCCGGGGGTTGATGCGATCGACGGCTTTCCTGAGGTCGAACTGCGAAGGCCAGAAACCGCCCCGCCAGGCAGACAAGTAGATGGCTTCATCCACAATCGGGAAGGAGGGAAGGTGAAAGAACAGATGTGCATGATGCACGATGACGTGCCGGTAGGAAAGAAAAGAGCTGTCAGAAATCACCGCGGCGACGTCCGGAGAATCAGAAGCAGCCATCAGTGACGCTGCAGCGCCCATTGAAACACCCCACAAGACCATCGGCCGCGCGGCCTTCTCATGGTCGAGGGCATAATGGACCGCCGCAATAGCGTCCAGCCGCTCCTTGTAACCCAGCGTCCCCATCTTTCCGCCGCTCTGGCCTGAATGGCGAAAATCAAAGAGCAGGCCGTTGTAGCCGAGGCTGTGTCCGAAAACCTCCATAGGAAGCATCTCGATGCGCGAGCGAAAGAGACCGTGGCAATAAATGATGGTGCCGCGGGCATCGGGACCGGCCGGCACGTACCATCCCTTCAACAGAATGTCATCCGAAGAATGGAATTCAACGGACTGATATTGAAGGCCGTAGGATTGCGGCGTCTTGCCATCGTTCGGGTCGTGAAAATGGAACTTTCTGTAGTTGACGATGCCCGCAAGAAACCATGGTACAACCACAAAAAAGAACAGAGCCGCCAGCGCCAGGATGACCAGGATGATGTTTCGAATGATTCGGCGTCTGGACATTGTCACCTTCTATTCTGCCGGCTGCCGTTCCCGCCGGACGGCTTCTCAGCTCATGATCGGGTTCCTTGTAAAGCCGTTCGGGGCTCAACAATATGGGTGGCCAACAGGAGCGCGACCACGCCCGTCATCACTGCGCACAGCGTCGTCACCGCAAAATAGCCGTGGTGTTCGTAGATGACCCCGCCAGCCAATACCACCAAACCGATACCCGTCTGCGATAAGACGTTCCGCATTGCGATAAAAGAACCTCTCTCTTCCGTCGGAACCAGCTCCGTCATCAGAGCGGCCAGCGGCCCCTGCCGGGAAGCAGCCCCCAGACTGGTAACGCCAAATACAATCAGCAAACCGGCACCCCAGGAGAAAAATGGGACGAGAGCCACGGAAGCCGCCAGCAGCAGGTTACCTGCAATCGAGACCGGCCGTTTTCCCCACCGGTCAGAAAGAACGCCGGCCACAGGCGCTGCAACCAGCGCCACCAAGCCGCCCAGCATAAAGACCCAGCCAATGGTCCCGGTGGCAACGCCGAACGACGAATTCAGCCACTGGCCAATGTAATAGAGAAAACCGTAGAGCCCGCCCGAAACCAGGAAAGCGATCACCAGGCCCGCGCTGGTGTCGCGGCGGCGGAAGAATGACCGGCAGGCACGGAAGGTACCCCTCCACTTTTCCGGGGTGGGACGAGCTTCCCGGCTGTCGCGCGGCAACCGCAGCGAAAGCAGGGCGACGAGGGCGGCCAGAACAGCGAAAAAATAAAAAGTGTTGCGCCATCCCAGCCGGTCGGCCACCTGCGCGGCCAACGGAACTCCAAGAATGGGGGCGGCAAAGTACGCTGTTGAGATCCAACTGAGAGCGCGGCCCCGAATGCTATAGTCAAACCAATCACCGGCAAAAGCGATGGAACAGGTCGAAATGGCGCCCGCACCGAGCCCGGTGATACCACGGGCCACGGTCAGCCCCAGGAAACTCCCGGAATGCGCCGACATCCACGAAGCACAACCAAAAACGACGGCTCCGGCAACCAGGAAAGGCTTGCGGCCGTAGTGATCGGAGACAATCCCCGTCACCAGGGATGCCATAGCAGCCGCCGCAGAATAAAAAACGGCCAGAAATCCTGCCTGTTCAACGGTGATGTGAAGGGAATCAATCAGAAGGGGAAGCAGCGCGGGAATGGTCTGGTTGTCCGCCAGACCCAGGAAGAGCAGAAGAAACAGAATGCTGATGATTAGGAAATTCACCCGTCGCCCTCGCAAAGTGGTAACCGACAGGCTCTCAGGCCTTCAGGAATGCCAAGATGTCCTGTTTCCCGGAGCCTTTACGCCGCCCCGCTCCGGAGGATTCTTCCTGCTTGCTCTATTCGAAATGATGGAGATCCAGGTGGGTCGCAGCCTTGTCGGTCATGTCCACAACAGCGGCAGCGCCGATTCCAACAGCCACAACGATGGCGTCTGAAATCTCTTCCTTGGTGGCTCCCAGTTCCAGGGCCTTCTTGATGTGGCCCCGGGCGCAGCCTTCACACTTGGCCACCAGCGAGCACCCAATCGCGATCAACTCCTTGGTTTTGGAGTCGAGCGTAGTGGTGGTGTAATAGGTTTCCTTATAGAAATCCTTATAGATGTTGCGAAAGCGGGGCTCAATCATGCTCATTGAGCTGGGAGTCGTTTTCACTTTGTCGGAGTCATGTTTAGCCATCAACCTTCCTCGGACAATTGGATTTGCGGGCAAGGAAACCGGCACCATCACCGACTCGCCTCGCGTCCCGACGTGGGCTGGAACAAATGTAGAAATCCAAGTGCAAAAGCTTGATGTTAACACAGATTCATGAGCGAAGCAGGAGGGTGAATGAGAGGCAGGGTTAAAAACAATGAGCCTGTAAAATGAAAATCTTTCGAAAAAGCGGGATGCGGCATCAGGGTCAGTTCAGCATGGAAGCGAACAGATCAAAATCAAGCTGGATCAAAATGATGAACACGTAGTATCTGGCTCCGCCCTACGGCTCGACCGGGGCCGCTTCAATGGAACCAGCCTCTTCAGCCGCCACCACCTCCGGCAGCTCAAAATGGACAGTGGTCCCCTTTCCGGGCTCGCTTTCGACTTTCATCGAAAAGTCCTGGCCGTAAAGCACCTTAAGCCGCTCCTGGACGTTCATCATTCCAATGCCGGAAGCATAAACTTCCGGGAGCCGGTTTTTGGGGATTCCCAGGCCGTCATCACAGACCTGGATGGCAATCCTGCCGTTACCGCGAGTGGCGCGCAGAGTAATGGTGCCTCCTTCGATTTTGGGGCCGATGCCGTGGCGAATGGCGTTTTCAACCAGCGGCTGCAGAATCATGGTGGGCACAATCACGTCCAGCGTGGCTGGATCGATTTCCTCGACCACCCGAAGCTTGTCGCGCCCGAAACGCACCACCTCAATGTCCAGGTAGTCGGCAATAAAGTCAAGCTCCTGCCGAAGGGGCGCAAAGTGGGTCTGAGTCTTCAGCCTCCGCCGCAGGATGCTGGAAAGTTTTACCAGCACCTTGCGCGCGGTGTCGGGATCCAACCGGATGAGCGACGAGACGGTGTTCAGGGTGTTGAAGAGGAAATGA
>Ga0102953_1002432_pt1 | contig 11016 bp, 4 predicted proteins | sample SalPon2A_C_D2_MG_FD_78509 | JGI IMG/M metagenome (GOLD analysis project Ga0102953, IMG submission 78509) | Soil microbial communities from South San Francisco under conditions of wetland restoration - Salt Pond MetaG R2A_C_D2_MG | ecosystem: Environmental > Terrestrial > Soil > Wetlands | place... | reverse complement strand
GATCTGCTTCTGTCCCTGACCTTCCCCCCGGCGCAGCACGATCCCCGCCCGCAGACTCTCCCGCTTGGACGCCGTGGGAGCCTTCACCCGCCGTTGCAACTCTTCCCGTTCCGCCTCGGTGATCGCTACTATGGATATGGGTCGACTCATGAGGATAAGATAATACCCCTAATCTATTTTTACAACTTATTTGTAAGACACTACACTAGTATATCTTATATAAAAATAAATATATAATTGCGGGAATAAGAAATTTATAATCTCAAAATGCCCAAAGTTTAATCCGTCTCTTCGGGCCTTTAAAAATTGTAAAGATATCGGCGATGAATAAAATAATGAGCCAATGAGTTGTGCTTTAAATAAATCTGAATAATTTTATATCCGTGTGTAAAACGAAATAAAGCCTTGGGGTGTCGGCTATAAATTTGTATGTATAAAGGTGTAAAGGATTTTTTGAAGAATCTATTTATTTTAATTTTAACGTTAACTTCGCCTTTTTTGTCCGAATCCGGAGGAGCATTAAAGCGATCCTTTGAAAATTTTTTACAGACATATGCCTTTAAACAGAGGGTGGCAGTATTTTAATTAAGACATAAACGTAACCCATCAAATAATAAAAAATTGGCATCTAGAGTTACAATCAAGGAAATAGCAAAAGCCCTGAACCTGTCAACAATGACTGTTTCCAGGGCTCTGAACAACCGTTCCAATGTCACAGAGGAAACCAAAAAAAAGGTTTGGGATATGGCCCGGGAAATGGGATACCGGCCCAACCATATCGCCAAGAGCCTGGTTCTGAATAAGACTTTTTCAATTGGTGTGGTCATTCCCGAAATCGCGCATTCTTTTTTTCCGGAGGTTATCCGGGGAATTGAAGATGTAACCTATGCCAAGGATTATCAGCTGATATTTACGCATTCGGCTGAAGACCAGGACCGCGAATGCAGGGCATTGACTGCCCTTGAGGCAAAGCGTGTTGATGGAATCCTCATTTCTACCGCCCAATCGAGTGATGATGTAACCCCTTACAAAGAATTGATCGACGCCGGCTTACCCATGGTTTTCTTCGACCGGTGCGTCTACAACATCGGGGCCAGTTGCGTGAGTATGAACGACCTGGAAAGTTCGCGTGAGATAACAGAGCACCTGATTCAGCACGGCTACAAAAAGATAGCGCACCTGAGTGGCCCCCCCAAGGTTTCCATCGGTAAGAAACGCCTTGACGGTTTCCTGAAAGCATTGAAAGAGCATAACATGGAAGTCCGGGATGATTGGATTCAGGAGTCCGGTTTTCAGGAAAAAGGTGGATATGATGCCATGATGCGTATCCTGGAAAATTCAGACGGCGACCGTCCCGAGGCCGTGGTTGCCGTTAACGACCCCGCCGCCTTTGGCGCCATGCAGGCGATCCTGGATAACGGACTTAGAATACCGGACGATATCGCCATTGTCGGATTCACGGATGATATCAGGGCTAAACTTATGCCTGTGCCCCTGACCACCATCCGGCAGCCCGCCTACGAGATGGGGAAAAAAGCAGCGGAAAAACTGATCAAGGTAATCGACAAAGAGGATGAAGCCGTTGAAGAGATTGTGATAGAGAGCCAGCTTATCATCAGGCAGTCGTGCGGTTGCAATAATCTGAATGCCGACTAACCATTTCTTTGTTTATCCGGCTGAGTAGATTCTTTTTTACATTTTTTTTACAGCCTAAAAGATGCGGTACATTTGTCATTAATATTGTTGAATTAAGGGACTCTACTGCTCTCATTTCCTTCCCCGATACCTTTTGTGGATAAGGTTTCTTCTGCTATCTTCTACAGATTCTTGCGTGTAGCCCGCATAATTACACAAATACCTAAGCACGTGTAGAGGGCGTTAGTTAACCGGTTTATAAAGAGAATATCTGAGGCAGCTCCCATGAAAAAAGAAAACAGTGGTTTCAATCTGGAAGGTCCCAAAATAAGCCGCAGAAGCATGCTAAAGTCACTGGGCGGACTAACGGCATCTGCATTTGCTTCTACCCTGATACCCTCCAATGTAAGAAAGGTATTGGCTAATCCTCCACAACGGCGCGGTTCCTTTCGGAATATTGAACATGTTGTTTTGCTCATGCAGGAGAACCGGTCGTTTGATCATTATTTTGGGACATTATCCGGTGTACGTGGTTTTGATGACCCCCATGCCATGAAACTTGAAAATGGGCGTTCTGTATTCTACCAACCGGATCCGAAAAATCCGGATGGGTATCTGCTTCCGTTTCACCTGAATACGCGTACGACGAGTGCACAGAAAATACCCTCCACGAGCCATGCCTGGTCTGTACAACATGCGGCATGGAATCACGGGAAGATGGATAACTGGGTTCCGGCTCACCGTAAAGTTGACGGGGACAATGGGCCCTATGTGATGGGGCATTACACACGGGAAGATATCCCTTTTCAATTTGCATTGGCCGAAGCCTTCACTATTTGTGACGCCTATCATTGTTCGATATTAGGACCTACCTGGCCAAACAGGATGTATTGGATGACCGGCACCGTTGATCCCGATGGGAAGTATGGTGGTCCTATCATAAACAACATAGCACCAAAGGAAGGCTATAGATGGACAACGTATGCGGAGCGGCTGGAAAAGGCGGGTGTGAGCTGGAAGGTATACCAGGAAAAAGATAATTACGGCTGCAATCTCCTGGAAACATTCAAGGTGTTTAAAGAAGCAGACAAAGATTCTCCCCTGTACAAGAAAGGAATGGAGCGTGGGCCATTAGGGCAATTTGAATACGATGCCATGAACGATAAACTCCCCGCTGTTTCGTGGATCATACCGACCAGTTATCAGTCGGAGCACCCGGATTATATGCCGGCAGACGGCGCGGCATTCGTTGCCAGTAAGATTGATGCTATAGCTGCAAATCCTGAGGTATGGGCCAAGACCGTATTCATACTCAACTATGATGAAAATGATGGAATTTTTGATCACGTCGCCCCACCGGTGCCCAAACCGGGAACTCCGCATGAATTTATAAACGGGCTTCCCATCGGAGGCGGCTTCCGCGTACCGTGCATCATCGTTTCACCATGGACTGCCGGCGGCTGGGTCTGCAGCGAGACGTTCGACCATACCTCGACGTTGCAGTTTCTGGAAAAATTTACAGGAGTTCGTGAGCCGAATATCAGTCAATGGCGCCGGGATACTTTTGGGGATCTGACCTCGGCGTTTCGATTTGAGGATACGGCGACCAGAGGACCGGTATTGCCCGATACCAGCGGGCCCCTCACGCTGGCTAAATATGAGGCAGAATATTTACCCAAGCCGAAACTGCCCGGGGCCAGTCAGTTCTTCCCAACCCAGGAAAAAGGGGATCGCAAACGTATTCCGCCAAAATCATCATCGTGATTTTCTTCCGGAAATGCGGATTAACTAAAGAAATTATGATATTCATCAAAGGGGATTCTCATCACTAAAAACTATATATCCCGAACTCAGGTTCGTTGACCCATCCGGATTTCCGAAAAATGAATCACAGATAGGGTTTTTAATATAAGGCTACAACTCTATCCCGTTTACTGTATTTGGAAAAGGTGAAGTGTTTGAATTAGGTTCTGTTATAAAAATATCAGCTTGAGTACCGGATTGGATTTAAGGATTGTATTAATTTGAATTATTCCTCGCATGAGAAATACTGTTCATTTATTAATTTTTTTAATTGTAAAAAATATTTTAACTAAAAAATATAGATAAGATATCTCATTTGTATTATTTATACAGAAAGGCTTAGTTGCTTGTGGGTTGGTGTTGACATTATAAGTATCAGTTTCTAATATGAGAATGTTAGCGATAACAAAATGTTGTGTGGTTATTTATGTTACCGTTATCGTAGTTTTGCGGGAAGAAAATGCTTGGTTTTAGGGAAAATTCAGGCATGTAAATGATATCACTTGATTGGTGTGTGTACCATTATCTGGTGATCGACTAGGTATGGGTACCGTAAGGGTACCACCCTCTTATATAAAATCTTAAATTGCTGAGGACTGACTATGAAAAACCGTTATGGTCGAAAGGATTCATTACGCGGGGGCACTGGTGTAATACTCCAGCTATTGGTAGCGCTTTTTTGTGTTGCATTGGGAGTACATCCCCTTATGGCCCAGGAAGGCCCCCATGTTCAGGGCGTAGTTAAAGATGCTACAACCGGAAGTACCATGCCGGGAGTGAACGTTCTGATAAAAGGAACCACCCAGGGGGTGGCAACGGATCTGAACGGTAAATATACACTATCGATATCCAGTCCGACGGATACACTGATTTTTTCATACATAGGATATCAAACCAAAGTGGTACCGATAAATGGCCGCAGTACCATAAACATAAAGTTGGAATCAGAGGCTATTAAGGGACAAGAAATGGTTGTCCTTGGGTATAACGCAGAGAAGAAGGAAAATGTGACGGCGGCTATTTCACAGGTGAAAACGGCACAGATTGCTAACAAACCTGTCGCAAACGAAACCAATAACCTTGTGGGAAGAGTTGCAGGTGTAATTGCTGTGCAAAACAGTGGCGAACCCGGTTATAACAGCTCTGATATCCATATCAGGGGTATTTCAACCATCGGGAACAGTAATCCGTTAGTAGTTGTCGACGGAGTGCCACGTAGTTTTTCCGAGATAAATCCGGAGAATATCAAGTTTATTACCGTATTGAAAGGTGCTGCCGCGGTTGCTCCTTATGGTATGGCGGGAGCCAACGGGGTAATTCTTGTTACTACCAAGTCAGGGTTAATAGGGAAACCGACCCTGACGTATGACGGGTATTTCGGGATTCAAAACCCAACCTTTGTTCCCAAGATGGTCAATGCCTATCAATTCGCATTATTGAAAAATGAGGCCCAGGCTAATGTTGGCGGTCAACCATCCTATTCTCAAGCGGAACTGCAGGGATTTAAAGCTGCTGTAAATGGCACGGTTGATCCGCAATATCCAAACAGCGATGCACTGCATACGATTATTCGCAATAATGCTCCAATGACACGGAATAGTTTGATCCTTTCCGGCGGTACTAAGTATAAGGATTCGAGGAAGGTCGTTTATTACGCTTCTTTAGGGTGGACCTACCAGGGAGGTATGTGGACCACGGATAATATTCACAGGTATAATGCCAGTTTGAGAATAGATGCCGATGTCACGAAAACGACTCATGCGAGCTTATTCTTCAATGGCTGGAATGAGCAGCAGCATTATCCTGCTACTTCAGCCGGTACGATCATGTACCAGGCATACCGGACGCCTGCTGTTTCGCCTGTTTATTATGCCAATGGCGACTGGGGTTCCTGGGATGGCCGCAGTCTTGTAGGATATGCATATCACAGCGGATTTCAGACGAATAAAAACCGGCAGGTTTATAGCTCTATATATATAAAGCAGGATTTGCCTTTCTTGCCGGGGCTGGATGTAAAAGCAAGAATTAGCTATGATCCTTATGATTCCTTTCAAAAAACATGGAATACGCCGGTTCCTACTTATAAATACGATCCCACAACGAAAACCTACAACGAAGGCTTCCTGTTGTATTCAAAGCCACAGTTGAGTCAATATTACGATCGTACTAACAATTATGTGTTTCAGGGATATTTAGACTATGTACATTCGTTTGGAAAACACAATGTAAATCTCACGGCTGTTTATGAGGCCGATAAAAGTCTGGATCAAAATTTTGGTGCTTTTCGGCAGAATTATAATTTGAATATACCAGAGTTGAACGACGGAAGTTCCATACCTGCTGATTTGAGTAACAACGGCTTGTCATCTCAAACACGACGTATGGGTGTCGTTTTCCAGGGGAATTATAATTATGCAAACACCTATCTGCTTACGGTATCCGGACGGTATGACGGAAGTTATTACTTCGCGCCGGGTCATCGTTTTGGCTTTTTCCCTGCTATATCGGCAGGATGGAATGTTGCCAATGAAAAATTTATCGTAGACAGATTCCCATGGCTGACAACGTTTAAGCTGCGAGGTTCCTGGGGATATTCAGGAAATTTGGCAGGGAGTGCTTTCCAGTATTTAAGTACTTATGGTATAGGACAGGGTGCTAACTTTAACGGAGCACCGACACAGGCCCTGTACGAACAAAACCCTGCAAATCCATTTATCACTTGGGAAAAAGCCCTGATGGAGGATGTCGGCTTTGACATGTCGTTGTGGAGCGACAAACTTACCGCTTCGGTAGATTATTTCTATCAGAAGAGATCCAACATGCTCGTAAATCCCACTGTTACGGTCCCGTCTTCGTATGGTATTGGATTGAACCAGGTGAACGCCGGGGTAATGAGTAATCACGGTCTTGAATTAAGTGTTGGGTACAACAAGGCGTTCGAAAACGGTCTTGTGATGAATTTGGATGGAAATTTCACATGGGCCCATAACAAACTGATAAACATTTTTGAGGCCAACGACACGTATAATAATCCTAACCGACGCCGGACAGGCCGGCAGTTTGGCACTATGTTTGGGTATAAAGCGATTGGATTATATACGAAATCGGATTTTAATCCTGACGGATCGCTTAAAAGTGGTATTGCTACGCCGGCATGGGGTACCGTTCGTCCCGGTGATATCATGTATGCCGATCTCAGCGGACCGAATGGTAAACCCGATGGAAAAATCACCCCTGACGACCGAACGGTGATAGGTAACCCACGTACGCCTGGAATAAATTATGGTTTAGATACGCAGTTTCAATATAAGCAGTTCGGTTTGGACCTGTTATTCCAGGGAGCTGCACAAACTTCTTTCTATATGGGCGGATGGATACAGTCTCCTTTTAATGCAAATGGGAATGTCACCTTATTGCAGTACAACAATCACTGGAGTCCTTCAAATCCCAATCCTAATGCCCTTTTCCCAAGGGTGTCTCCGGCCATAACAGCGAATAATAGCCAAGGCTCTTCTTTCTGGGTTAAAAACGCAGACTATTTACGATTGAAGAGCGCTGAGTTAAGCTTCACAATGCCCAGCAGTCTGGCGCATAAACTTACCATCCGGTCAATGCAGATTTATGTGGCCGCTCAGAATTTGTTTACCTGGTCTCCCGGTATACCGTATAATCTGGACCCAGAAGCAAGTTCCAGCTCCGGGCAGTATTACTTCCAGCAACGGGTAATTTCCGTTGGTGCGAATATCCACTTTTAACTTTGATTTTTTTAAGCTTAACCTAAGGATTTATAAATCATGAATACATTTAAAAGGTTAATCGAAGCAGTTGTGCTTGTTGTGGCGGTCAGCTCTTGCAGCAGCAATTTTCTGAATGTCACTCCGCAAAACCAGATATCGAGTGCCAGTGTTTGGACCTCATCCCAAAATGCAGACCTGTTTCTGAACGGGATCTATAATGATGAACCTGATTTCAGGAGTCAGGGCTGGGATCTGATAAGCCATTATACAGGGTATTCCTATGTCGGTGCAGAATGGATGCCTGCCAGACAGGTAGTTTATCCCGGAGGGATAAGTCCTGAAAATACTGTTAACGGGCCGGGAAACTCGAACTACATAGGAGGTCGGGACCACATAGGAGGTGGCATGTGGGACTGGAGCGCGGAATATAGCAGAATAAGAGAGTGTAATATCTTTATTCAAAATGTTGAACAATCAACCGACATCCCACAATCGTACAAGGAGCAGCGGATTCCCGAGGCAAGATTTCTCAGGGCGTTGTTCTATTCCTGGTTGTGGGAAAATTATGGCGGCGTTCCGATCATAAAAATACCCCTGGACAACCAGACGCAGGGCAACAAAATTTTCAGGCCAAGGGCCACTGAAAAAGCGACGTTCCAATTCATCGATGATGAATTGACGGCCATTGCGGATAGTTTGCCAACCACACAAGGTGCTGCCGATGTTGGAAGACCGACTAAAGGTGCCGCACTGACCTTGAAAGCCTGGGTGGAGCTAAATGAAGCAAGCCCGTTATTCAATCCTTCGAATGATAAGACGTTATGGCAAAATGCCGCCGACGCGTATAAAAAAGTGATGGATATGGGCGTATATTCGCTTGATCCGAATTTTAATGATCTGTGGGATCCTTCGACACAGGCCTCAAATCCTGAACTCATATTCCAAAGGGAATATACGACAGCCAAAGGTGGATATGCCGAAGGCTACCGGGGCGTGACTATGCAGGGCGGCGTTGAAACCGGATGGGGAAACTGGACTCCCACGCAAAACCTCGTGGACAAGTTCGATATGAGCAATGGTAAAATGATCAGTGATCCCAACTCTGGTTATGACCCTCAAAACCCCTATAAGAACAGATCACAAAGGTTTTATGACTCGATCATATACAATGGTTCTGTTTGGCAGGGTGATACGGTATGGACACAAATGGGTGGAAATAATCAAATTGACCTCGGATCTCAGAGTGATATTACCAATACCGGGTATTACACCAGGAAGTATATGGATAAGACTGTAAGTGAAGCGGCCAACGTTCGAAACGGTAAATCACCTGAAAATTATATTTATTTCCGTTACGCCGGAGTTCTGCTTGGATATGCGGAAGCCGAAAATGAGGCTAATGGTCCGGTTGCATCTGTGTACAGCGCAGTAGATCAGGTAAGGGCAAGAGTAGGGTTGCCCACCATCGAGCAAGCATACGGGGGTTCCGTGACGCAGTCCAAGATGAGGGATATCATTCATAATGAATGGGCAACGGAATTCTGTTTTGAAGACAAAAGCTGGTACAACCTCCGAAGATGGAAAGATCTTGCATGGTTTAATTCACCTATCTACGCGATGCAGATCACGCCACAATCTAATGGCACTAAAAAGTATCAACAAGTTAAGATTGCAGACCGATCGTGGCATGCCTATCAGTTTCTGATGCCTATTCCACACGGTGTGCTTGTACAAAATTCGGCAATGTTGAAACAAAATGGTGGAGCGGATAACTGGAATAACGGACAAAATCCGGGTTATTGATGCTATGACTTCATCCAATTAGTGTACGATTAAAGTTAAAGAGCCTCAATTTGTCATGAAATGGGGCTCTGATTTTTGTGAGTGATTCTTTGGTCCCGAGACCTCGGGACGATTTGCAGACGCTGCTTTTAGTAGTCAATAATTTGCCTGGCCAGGCAATGAGTGATGCTGGAAGCAAAACCCGATACTCTTCATGTTCTTTGTAAACCAGACAAATGAAACGAATTGAATTTCTCAAATTAGGATTAGGCACGGCCGCCTTTGCCACCATGCCATCGTACGTGCATCAATTGGTACACGCTGCCCCCGGGGATAAGTGGCTTGCATTGGGAATGAACCCTGCAGCGAGCAATGTACTGGCACCCCGTCGCCGCGAGTTATTAGACTTTAACTGGCGTTTTAAACCGATGCCGCCGGCCAAACTCGAAGATGCAAAGACTCTGAACAAATGGGTGTGGACCAGGGGAAAACCGGATCAGGCGGATATGATGTCCCGGCCCGATTTGAATACTTCCGGTCCGGGTTGGAAAACCACCAACCCCGGCACGGTGAATTCAGGTAAAGGTCAGATGAATTACATCGGATACGCATGGTTTCGCACAGAGTTGCCGGAAATGAATTCTTCGGGCCGGACTGTGGAATTCAGCCAGGTGGATGACAATGCTGAAGTTTACCTGAATGGAAAATTATTGCAATCCCATCACGGCTGGTCTTCGTCTTTTAAGGTGAATCTCGACTCTGCCTGGAAAGCCGGCGGTCCTAATATTCTTGTTGTGCGCGTACAGAATACCGCCGGGCCTGGTGGGATTTATGGTGATGTGTCGCTGGGACGGGTGTCTGTACCGAAATCAAACCAATATTTCTCGCAGGATGTAGATGACAGTTCGTGGCGTTTGGTTCAGTTGCCGCACGATTATATCGTCGAGGGTGAATACAGTCAAAAAGCCAACACCGGCCATGGTTCGCTCCCCGTTTATCCTGCCTGGTATCGAAGAAAATTTTCGGTGGATGCATCGGATAAGGGCAAGTGCATATGGCTCTATTTCGAGGGGGTGTTTCGCAATGCACGTATTTATGTCAATGGTAAACTGATCAGTCAGCATCCGGGTGGTTACACATCCTTCCATGTGGATCTTTCTGATGCGGTTCAGTTTGGTGCAGAAAACCTGCTGGCGGTCTATGTGGATCCGACGGATTTTGAAGGCTGGTGGTACGAGGGCGGCGGAATATACCGGCATGTCTGGCTCAACGTTGCCGATCCAACTCATGTCGCACCATGGGGTGTTTATGTTACCAGCGAGGTAGCGAATGTGACTGGCGCAGCTTCTGCCAAGCTTCATATCGAGACCATGGTGGCCAACCGGATGCAGAACTCTCAAAACTGCTCGGTGGTTTCCACCATACTCGATCCGGACGGGAAAGTAGTCGGGAAGGCAACCAGCAATCTCAAGGTGGCACCAAGTCCTATTCCGGGCGATGCCCGCAAAAAAATCCTCTCCGCGCCTGATATGGATCAGCCAAGTTATTTACACAGCGGAACAAAGTTGAAGCAGGAGATCAGTCTGTCTACTGTACGGCTCTGGTCGTTGGAGGAACGTAATCGATACACAGTGGTGACAGAAGTTTCGCGGGATGGCAAGGTCGTTGACCGCCATGCACAAAAGTTTGGCATCCGCACGCTGCGATTTGATCCAAACGAGGGGTTCTTCCTGAATGAGAAGTCTGTGAAACTCAACGGCGTCTGTAACCATCAGGATTTCGTCGGCGTTGGAATTGGCATACCGGATAGCCTTTTGTATTACCGCATGAAACGGCTGAAAGAATTTGGCTGCAACGCCATCCGCTGTTCGCACAATCCCATGACACCGTCTATGTATGACGCCTGCGACGAACTGGGCTTACTGGTGATGGACGAGAATCGCCATCCGGGTTCATCTGTTGCCGTCAAATCATGGAACGGTCAGCCCTACGACAACACCTGGCACATGGAATCCATGGTGTTGCGCGACCGCAACCATCCGAGCATTATTATGTGGTC
>Ga0102953_1002431_pt1 | contig 11019 bp, 8 predicted proteins | sample SalPon2A_C_D2_MG_FD_78509 | JGI IMG/M metagenome (GOLD analysis project Ga0102953, IMG submission 78509) | Soil microbial communities from South San Francisco under conditions of wetland restoration - Salt Pond MetaG R2A_C_D2_MG | ecosystem: Environmental > Terrestrial > Soil > Wetlands | place... | reverse complement strand
TACCGAGAAGCAGGTCCTGCGTGCTGGTCTGCATGAGTGGCGGAGTCTCCTTGCGGCTGATCATAACAGTCAGTAGCCGCCGGCCGGCCCAGTCGCCGGCGCCGGCGCCGGCGGCCTCAGTTTTTCGACCTTCGGATCGCTCCAGGTTCCCGTGATCTTGTAGTCGTAGGAAAAAATCTGCCCGAGCGGGTTCTTGAGTATGCGCTGGGCGATCGCCGAGGCGACGCCGGCCAGCGGATTGACCAGCCCGATAACGGTCGACGCGCTGTCGCCCAGGCCGGGCACCACCCGCACCGTGAGATCCTGGGTCTCGCGCCCGAGATCGGTATCGCCGCTCATCGCCACGTCCGCCGCGGCGCCGTGCATCTTGAAGTCGTGCGTCGTCATGACCCCCTGCCAGATCTGCAGCGAGCAGTTGATGCTTTCGAACTGGAAGCCCTTGGAGAACACGTCGCGGAAGTCGAGCGTGATGCGCCGCGGCAGCATCTGCAGGCTCATCAGCGACACCAGCTTGCCGATTCCCGGCTCGATCTCGAGAAACTGACCGTCCCTGGCGGCCAGCGCCAGGGAGCCGGACAGCGACGGGTAGTCGATCGCCAGCGGGTCCCCGCTCCAGCTCAGCGTCCCGCTGAGCGTCGCCTTGCCGCCCTTGACCAGTTCCTTGTAGCCGATGCGGTCGAGAAACTTGCCGGTGTCGTTCGCCTTGAGCTCGAATTTCAGTTCGGTCGAGGACGCCGCGCCGCCGCGCCAGACGCCGCTGCCGCTCATCGACGCGTCGGGATTCACCACCGCAAGCCGCTCTATGCGCCAGTCCGCGCCCGCGTGCTGCGCGGCGACTTCGACCCGGCCCAGCTGCCTGCCGCGAAAAGTGAAGCGGTCGGCGATCAGATCGAGCGCGGGCAGGTCCCTGACCTCCTTTTCGCCCTTGACCGGTCCCGCTTCGTGCCCGGGCGCGTCGTCCGGGATCCTGAAGCGCGCCAGCCGCGCGATCAGCTTCCCGCCTTCCGCGCCGCGATAGGCCAGATCGCCCGCGAGCTCCTCGGCCTGCACGTTGGCCGACCACCCTTCGGCGTCGGCGCCGCCTTTGAGCGTGACCCCGCGCACACGCTTGCCGAACGCATCGAGCGTAGCGACCTGGAGGTCGACCACGGCCGCTCCGGCCGCGACGCCGTCCCCCTTGACCAGCGGCAGCCAGCGGTCGACGTCGAGCACGGGCGTCGTGCCGTAGAGCAAGATTCCAGGGCGCTCGGGGATTCGCATCGCCGTCTCCGACTGCGGCCCGAGCGCGATCGAAGCGCGCTGCACGGCCATGCCGGCTTCGGAGCGCTGGCGCAGGATCTCCGCCGCGAGCCGATCGCCGAGCGTCACCGAAATGCGGTCGCGTGCGTCGGCCGCACCCGGCAGCATCTCGACCCGCAGCGGCAGCTCGCGGCCCGCCGCCTTGTCGAGCGGCGGCGGCAGCGCGCTCGCGACGCCGCGCAGCGGCGAGTCCAGGCTCAGCTGGGTGACGCCGTCGCGCACCGACACGGTCGCAACGTACGCCGCCGCGCCCGACAGCAGGCTCCCCCAGCGCGAGGCCGCAAGCGGTCCCACCGCGCCGAGCTCGATGCGGCCGCGCGCGACGACCCGCAAGCCGGCGCCGGGCGCGGTGCCGCCGTTGATCCTTAGCGGGCCGCCGAACAACCTGCCCTGCACGTCGTGCACCGTCAAGCTCGACCCGGTGAAGCTGACCATGCCGCCGGCGTGCTCGATCGACGGCAGCTGCGGCATCAGAGTGAGGTTGTTGTCGGCGAAGCGAAATTCGCCCGCCACCTTGGTCGCGGCGAGATCGACGAGCGGCAGCTCGAGCTTGAGCGCCAGCGTGCCGCGTCCCGAGGCGCGCATCGCGTCGGTCACACCGTTCACCATCGCGCGCACCGGACTGCCGGCGATGTAGGCCAGGAACGCGCCGCTCGGCCCCTCCGCCGTGCCCGAGATCGTAAGCAGCTTTTGCGGCGCCTTCATGCTCGGAATTCCGACGCGCACGTCCGAAAGTTTCGCGCCGTAGACGCTGCCGCTGCGGCCGACGATCGTCATCGCGTCGCGGTCGAACAGCAGCTCGCCGTCGATGTTCTCGATGCGCGGCCACTTGGGCGCGACCTGCAGCGTGCCGTTGCTGACGTGCGCGCTGACCTGGAACTGCCCCTTGGACGGGTCGGCATAGGGAAAATCGCGCAGGTCGCCCTTAAGCCGCAAAGCGACGTCGCGCGCCTGGCCCGAGACGATCGCCGCCGCGAGCCACTCGCGCGCCTTGACGCCCATGATGCTGGCGAGCGGAAGATAGCGCACGACCTGGCTGCCGTCCGCGCGCGACAGCCGGGCCGACAGGTCGACCGTCCCGGGGCCGGCACCTTCGCGCCAGCCGTAGGTGCCGGACGCGCTGCCGGCCAGGTGCGGGTTGGCGAAATTCAGCGACGATATCCGCACCTCGACCGGCCCCGATGGCGAACGCTCCCAGTCGATCTGGCCGTTCAATTCATCGAGCCCGATGCGCGGCTCGGCAAACACCTTCGGCAGGTCGATCTCGCTCTTGCGCGAGGCAAGGTAGACGCGGCCTCGGTTGCGGCTGGCTTCCATGCTGCCCGACACGCCGCTGAAGCCGGGCACCCGGTGCCAGGCGTTCACCGCCACCCCGGAGAAGCGCGACTTGACGCTGTACTGGTCCGCTTCGGCGAGCGGACCGCGCCAGCTGAACTTGAAGTCGAGCAGCCTGCCGCGCGGCGCGAGCTCCTCGAGCAGCTTGCGCAGCGTCGCCGGGAAAGGCAGAAACGCGGCGAGTTGCGCCAGCGGCTCGAGCTCGATCAGGTTGGCACTTGCCGAGCCGCGCTCGGGACTGCGCGCCGACTGCGGCTCCCAGGCAACACTGAAGCTGGTCGGGCGCATCGGCGCGCCCTCGGCGCGGGTCAGCGCCAGATCGTCGCCCGAGACCTCGTAGCCGTTGGCCGTGGCGCGGCTCCGCACCCGTCCCTGCACGCTCTGCAGCTCGAGCAGCGGCAGGTCCGCGCCCATGCGCACCGCGACGCCGGTCAGGGCGACGTCGGCGGTGCCGCGCTGCAGCTTGCCGCCGCCGAGCGTAGCCCACAGCCTGAGCGCGCCCTGGCCGCGCCGCAGGTCGACCGGGTAGTCGATCCAGGCGCGCCAGCCGGCCAAGTGGGTGTAGCCGATCTCGGCGTAGATCCGCCCGTTCCACGCCGTCGGGTCGGCGACGCTGCGGCCGATCAGCTCGGCGCGCAGATCGAGCTCGGCGCCGAGATCCTCCGGCGGACGCGCCGAAATTCCCATCGAGTGCCTGTCGCCGGCGTTGCGCAGGCGGAAATTCAGCGCGTGCAGCGCCAGCGGCGAAGCGCCGCGCTTGTCGTCGCGCCATTCGATCTCGGCGTTGCGCACCGCGATCTCGCGCTGCCCGAGCACCCAGTCGGTGAACCCGCCCTCCTGCGCCGCACCGGAGACCTGCATCCCCGCGATGTAGAGGGCGCCCCCGGCGTCGCGCCGCAGCGTGAGCTTCGGCGCCTCGATGGTGAGCGAATGCAGGCGCAGATCGAGGAACATCAGCGAGCGCCACGACACCACGTTCTCGACCGCGGGCAGCACCAGCGCCACGCGCCCGGCGCGGTCGTAGATGCGCACGTCGGTGAAGTTGAGCTGCGGGCGCAGGCCGAGCCAGTCCGCCTCGATGGTGCCGATTTTCACCGGCAGGCCGATTGAGCGTGAGATGGCCGCGACAATCTGCGCGCGATAGTCCTCGACGTGCGGCAGGAGCCAGTAGCGCAGCGCGAGGAATACTGCAGCGAAGGTCAAGAACGCGGACCAGGCGACCCACTCGAGCACCCGTAGCCAGGACGGGAGTCGGGTTTCGGTTTGCATCGTGCTTCGCGTTGCCCCTATAGTCCGTGAGCGGGCGACTGAACGCACCTAGCCCGCCGCCATTTTAAACCGCAAATATCGGTCCCGATTCGGATTTCCCGCAAAACTTGAGCCTCACCGCGATTCCCCCGACGCTCGAGCCTTCGCGCTACGCCCGCCACGTGCTGCAGGCGCAGCCCGAACTCGCTGCCGAGCTCGCCGAGCCGCAGCCGTTCACGCGGGCGCAGATCGACGCCGCGCTCGACGGTGCGCAGGACGACGACGAGCCCGCGCTCAAGCGCCGCCTGCGCCGGCTGCGCCAGCGCGTACTGCTGCGGGTGATGGCGCGCGATCTGGCCGGCGCGGCCGACCTGGCCGAGGTCTGCGGCGCGATGAGCGACCTGGCCGAGGCCTCGATCGCCGCCGCGCTGGCCTGGGCCGAGGCGGGCCAGGCGACGCGCTCCGGCCGCCCCCGGGGCGCCGGCGGCGCGCCGCAGCCGCTGGTGGTGGTCGGCATGGGCAAGCTCGGCGGGCGCGAGCTCAACGTCTCGTCGGACATCGACCTGGTGTTCGTCTACCCCGAGGAAGGCGACACCGACGGCGCGCAGCGGCTCACCAACCACGAGTACTTCGCCCGCGTCGGCCGCAAGCTGATCGCCCTGCTGGGCGACATTACCGAAGACGGCTTCGTGTTCCGGGTCGACATGCGGCTGCGCCCGTACGGCGAGTCGGGCCCGCTGGTGGCGAGCTTCGAGGCGCTCGAGAACTACCTGGTAAGCCAGGGGCGCGAGTGGGAGCGCTACGCCTGGATCAAGGCGCGAGCGCTGACCGGCGGGCGCGAGCGGGAGCTCGAGGCGATCGTGCGCCCGTTCGTGTATCGCAAGTACCTCGACTTCGGCACGCTCACCGCGATGCGCCGCCTGCACGCCGAGGTGCGGCGCGAGGTCGAGCGGCGCGAGCTGGCCGAGCACGTCAAGCTCGGGCCGGGCGGGATCCGCGAGATCGAGTTCGTGGTCCAGGCGCTGCAGCTGGTGCGCGGCGGTCGCGACCCCGAGCTTGCGGTGCGCCCGACGCTCGAGGCGCTGGCGCGGCTGGCCGCGCGCCGGCTGCTGCCCGAGGACGCGGCGCACGAGCTGGCCGAGGCCTACCTGTTCCTGCGCAGGCTCGAGCACCGGCTGCAGTACCTCGACGACCGCCAGACCCACACCCTGCCGTCGGATGCGGACGACCGCGCGCGGGTCGCCGCGATGTGCGGCTTCGGCTCCTGGGACGCCTTCGCGGCCGCGCTCGGCGCGCAGCGCGAGCGCGTGACGCGCCACTTCCAGGCGGTGTTCGCGGAGGCGCAAGACAACGGCGGCAGCGAGGTCTGGCAGGACGATCGCGCGGCGATCGCGCAGGCGCTCGCCGCGCGCGGCTACCGCGATGCCGAAGGCAGCGCGGCGCGACTCGCCGCGGTGCGCTCCAGCCAGCGCTACCAGAACCTGCCCAAGGACTCGCGGCGGCGCTTCGACGCGCTGGTGCCGGCGCTTGCCGCCGCCGCTGCCGCGGGCGCCGACCCCGATGCCACGCTCGAGCGCGGCCTGGCGCTGATCGAGGCGATCGCGCGCCGCGCGGCCTATCTTGCGCTGCTCGCCGAGCACCCGGACGCGCTCGAGCGCGTCGCGCGCATCGTCGCGGCCTCGAGCTGGGCCGCGGAGTTCGTCACCCGCCACCCGCTGCTGCTCGACGAGCTGCTCGACGACCGCGTGCTGTACGCGCCGCCCGACTGGCCGGCGTTCGCGCGCACTTTGCGCGCGCTGCTGGCAGCCCACGACGACGACCACGAGCGGCAGATGGACGTGCTGCGCGAGCAGCACCAGGCGCAGGTGTTCCGCCTGCTGGCGCAGGACCTCGCCGGCCTGCTGACGGTCGAGCGGCTCGCCGACCACCTCTCGGCGCTCGCCGACCTCACGCTCGAGGCGGCGCTCGAGCTGGCGTGGCGCCAGGTGCGGCGCCACCGCGAAGGCGCGCCGCGCTTCGGCGTGATCGCCTACGGCAAGCTCGGCGGCAAGGAGCTCGGCTACGCCTCCGACCTCGACCTGATCTTCCTCTACGACGACCCGGACGAGCGCGCCGCCGAGGCCTACGCCCGCTTGGCGCAGAAGCTCAACCTGCTGCTCACCACGCGCACCGCCGCCGGGGTGCTGTTCGCCACCGACCTGCGGCTGCGACCGAGCGGCGCGAGCGGGCTGCTGGTGTCGACCGTGGCGGCGTTCGAGCAGTACCAGGAGCGGCAAGCCTGGGTCTGGGAGCACCAGGCGCTCACCCGGGCGCGCTTCTGCGCCGGCGACGCCGGGATCGGAGCCGCGTTCGAAGCCATCCGCGAGCGCATCCTGCGCCGCCGGCGCGACCCCGCCGAGCTGGCGCGCGAAGTGCTGGCGATGCGCGCCAAGATGCACGACGCGCATCCCAACCCCTCCGGGCTGTTCGACGTCAAGCACGACGCCGGCGGCATGATCGACATCGAGTTCATCGTCCAGTTCGTGGTGCTGGCGCACGCCCACGAGCACGCGCGGCTGGTCGGCAACCTGGGCAATATCGCGCTGCTGGGCATCGCGAGCGAGCTCGGGCTGATTGCGGCCGACCTGGCCGAGGCCTGCCGCAACGCGTACCGGGAGTACCGCCGGGTGCAGCACGCCCTGCGCCTGAACGGCGCGGCCTACGCCCGCGTGCCGCCGGAGCAGCTGGCCGAGCACGTGCGCGCGGTGCGCGCCCTGTGGGCGGCCGCGCTCGGCTAGCGCGCGCCCTAGATCGCCTCGCGCGGCGCGCGCGGCAACTGCGCCGTGCGCCGCAGCGGCCCGTCGACCGCCGACGCCAGCCCGCCGAGCGCGTCGAGCAGCGCGTCGCGGTTCAGCCGGTAGAGCACGCGCTGGCCCTGGCGCTCGGCCGACACCAGGCCGGCGCGCTGCAGCACCGCCAGGTGGCGCGACACCGCCGGCGCACTGATGCCGAAGCGCTGCGCGAGCTCGCTGGTGGACAGCGCCGTCTGGGCGAGGAAGGCGATTACCTGGCGCCGCGGCGCCGAGGCGAGCGCGGCGAACACGTACTGATGAGGATTAACATCCATGTTAATAGTATGGCGGAATTTTCGTCGCTGTGGTTAGAATGCCGCCACACTCAAGGAGATCCCTGTTCATGGCGAAGGCAAAGACGCCGCTCTCGATGGCCGACCGCGACGGCTGGATCTGGCACGACGGCAAGCTCGTGCCGTGGCGATCCGCCACCACCCACGTCCTGACCCACTCGCTGCACTACGGGCTGGCGGTGTTCGAAGGTTTGCGCGCCTACAAGACCGTGGACGGCACGGCGATCTTCCGCCTCAAGGAGCACACCCAGCGCCTGATCAACTCGGGGCACATCTACCTGATGAAGATCCCGTACTCGCGCGAGAAGCTGATGCAGGCGCAGATCGAGGTGGTGCAGGCGAACGGGCACGAGTCGTGCTACGTGCGGCCGATCGCGTTCTACGGCTCGGAAAAGATGGGCGTCTCACCGGTGGGGGCCACGGTGCACGTGGCGATCGCCGCCTGGCCCTGGGGCGCCTATCTCGGTCCCGAGGCGCTCGCCAAGGGCATCCGGGTCAAGACCTCTTCCTACGCCCGCCATCACGTCAATGTGACCATGGCGCGCGCCAAGATGTCGGGCACCTACCCGAACTCGGTGCTGGCGACGCTCGAGGCGACGCAGCACGGCTACGACGAAGGCCTGCTGCTCGACGTCGAAGGCTACGTCGCCGAGGGCGCGGGCGAGAACGTGTTCATCGTCAAGGACGGCAGCATTTACGAACCCGAGCTCACCTCGGCACTCACCGGCATCACGCGCAGCACGGTGATCGAGCTGGCCGAAGGCCTCGGCTACGAGGTGGTCGCCAAGCGCCTGACGCGCGACGACATCTACATCGCCGACGAGTGCTTCTTCACCGGCACCGCGGCCGAAGTGACGCCGATCCGCGAGCTCGACGGCCGCACCATCGGCGCCGGCAAGGCCGGCCCGGTGACCAAGCGGCTGCAGAAGGCGTTCTTCGACGTCGTCACCGGCAAGGACCGCAAGCACAAGCACTGGATGACGCCGGTTCCGATGAAGGCAGCCAAGAAGAAAGGAGCCAAGCGATGAGCACCCAGGCGACCGACAAGTCACGCCAGGTCGAGGTGACCGAGAAAGACCTGCCGCTGCACTGCCCTTTGCCGACCGCGCCGTTGTGGGCGCGGCACCCGCGCGTGTTCCTCGACGTCGCCGAGGCGGGCGAGATGCTTTGCCCGTACTGCGGCACCCGTTATGTCTACAAGGGCGCCCCGCCGCGGGGCCACTGAGCCCGCGCGAATCCTGGTCGTCGCCCCGAACTGGATCGGCGACGCGCTGATGGCGCAACCGCTTCTGGCGCGGCTGCGCGAGAAGCAACCCGAGATTCGCATCGACCTGCTGGCGCCCGACTGGGTGGCGCCGGTGCTGCGCCGCATGCCGGGCGTGGACGAAGTGATCGCGGCGCCGCTGCGCCACGGCGCGCTGCAGCTGCGCGAGCGCTGGCGCCTCGGGCGAAGGCTGCGCACGAGCGGCTACGACCAGGCATTCGTGCTGCCCAACGCATGGAAGGCCGCCCTGGTGCCATTCTTCGCCGACGTTCCGCTGCGCAGCGGCTACGTCGGCGAATCGCGCTACGGTCTGCTCAACCTGCTCTACCGCGCGGGGCGCGAGCGCGAACCGATGGCGCTTCACTACGCAAGGCTTTCCGAGCCGCCCGGCACCCTCCCGGCGCAGCCGCTGCCCGAGCCGCGCCTGGCGCTCGAGCGCGAAAAGGCACAGGCGACCGCCCGGCGATTCGGGCTCGACGGCCGCTACGCGGTGTTCTGCCCCGGCGCCGAATACGGCCCCGCCAAGCGCTGGCCCCACTTCGGCGCGCTCGCGCCGCGCATGCCCCTGCCCGTGGTCCTGCTGGGATCGGCGCGCGACCGCGAGGCCTGCGATGGGGTGCCCGGCCTCAACCTGGCGGGCAAGACTTCGCTCGACGAGGCGCTCGACCTTATCGGCTGCGCCGAGCTGGTGGTCAGCAATGACTCGGGGCTGATGCACGTCGCCGCCGCGCTCGGCCGCCCTCAGGTCGCCTTGTTCGGCTCCTCCAGCCCCGAGCACACGCCGCCGCTGTCGGCGCGGGCGCGCGTAGTGTGGCTGCACCTCGAGTGCAGTCCCTGCTTCGCGCGCGTCTGCCCGCTGGGGCATTTCCGCTGCATGAAGGAGCTCTCGGTCGAGCGCGTGCTGGAGGAGATCGAGCGCCTCGGCGTGCTAACATCGCCCGCCGCGTGACGATACGGATCTTTCCCACCGCGCAGGACGCCGAGAACGCCTTCTACGAGGCGCTCGAGCACGCCGACCTCGAGGCCATGATGAGCGTCTGGGCCGAGGACGAGGAGATCGTCTGCGTGCACCCGACCGGGCCCCGCCTGACCGGGCAGGACCAGGTGCGCGAGAGCTGGCGCCAGATCTTCGCCGGCGGCGCCGGCGCGCGGGTCCAGGTCAGCCTGCAAGCGCTGACCTCGGGCGTGATGTTCGCGGTCCACAGTGTGCTCGAGAGCTTTGCCGTCGAGGGCGAAGCGCAGCCGGCGCCGGTGGTCGCGACCAACGTCTACCTGCGCACGCCCGCGGGCTGGCGCATGCTCGTGCACCACGCCTCGCCCGCTCCGCAGCGGGCGCGGAGCCAGGCGCAGCCGGCGGTGCGCGAAACGCCGAAGATCCTGCATTGAACGGCTACCGCGCGCCCGCGTGGCTGCCCGGCGGGCACCTGCAGACCCTTTACGCCGCGCTGCGCCCGCCGCCGCGCGCCGCGCTCGCGCGCGAGCGCTGGGAGACCGCGGACGGCGACTTCATCGACGTCGATTTCGCCGGACCGCCGGCCGCGGCGCGCACGGTGGTGCTGTTCCACGGCCTTGAGGGCAGCTCCGCGAGCCACTACGCGCGCGCGATCGCGGCCCACGCCGCGGCGCACGGCTGGCGCTGCGCGCTGCCGCACTTCCGCGGCTGCTCGGGCGAGCCGAACCGGCTGCCGCGCGCCTACCACTCGGGCGACAGCGACGAGATCGACTGGATCCTGCGCCGCCTGCGCGCCGGCCGCGCCGAAGCGCTCGACGCCGAAGCAGGGCTGTACGCCGTGGGAGTCTCGCTCGGCGGCAACACGCTGCTCAAGTGGCTGGGCGAGCGCGGCGCCGCAGCCGGGGCGATCGTGCGGCGCGCGGTCGCGGTGTCGGCCCCGCTCGACCTGGTCGCCGCCGGCTTCGCGCTCGACCGCGGTTTCAACCGCGAGCTCTACACCCGTGTCTTCCTGGCAACCATGAAGCGCAAGGCGCTGGCGAAGCTGCGGCGATTCCCGGGCCTGTACGACGCGCGGCGCGTGGCGGGGGCGCGCACGCTGTACGAGTTCGACGACCTGGTGACCGCGCCGCTGCACGGCTTTCGCGGCGTGCGCGACTACTGGACGCGGGCCTCGTCGGCGCCGTGGCTGGAGCAGGTGCGCGTGCCGACGCTGGTGCTCAATGCGCTGAACGACCCGTTCCTGCCGGCCGAGGCGCTGCTCGCGGCGACCCGCCGGGCGGCGCCCGACGTGGTGCTAGAATTCTCTGCAACGGGCGGACACGCCGGCTTTCCGGCGCGTGGTGCCTGGCTGCCGCAACGCATCGACGCCTTTTTTTCGGCCGCATGACTGTCCCCCAGGAAATCTTCCGCGCCTACGACATCCGCGGCATTGTCGGGCGCACGCTGACGCCGGCGATCGTGCGCGAGGTCGGCCGCGCGCTCGGCAGCCTCGGCGGCGAGCGCGGCGCAAGCACCTTCGCCGTCGGGCGCGACGGGCGCCATTCCGGGCCGCAGCTCGCCGACGCCCTCGCCGCGGGCCTGTGCGCCGCCGGCGCGGACGTGATCGACCTCGGCATGGTGCCGACGCCGCTAACCTACTTCGCCGCGCACCATCTCGGCTGCGGCAGCTGCGTCGCGGTGACCGGCAGCCACAATCCGCCCGACTACAACGGCCTCAAGATGGTGGTCGCGGGCGAGACCCTGGCGGGCGACGCGATCCAGGACCTGCGCCGGCGCATCGAAGCCGGGCGCGTCGCC
>Ga0102953_1002430_pt1 | contig 11027 bp, 7 predicted proteins | sample SalPon2A_C_D2_MG_FD_78509 | JGI IMG/M metagenome (GOLD analysis project Ga0102953, IMG submission 78509) | Soil microbial communities from South San Francisco under conditions of wetland restoration - Salt Pond MetaG R2A_C_D2_MG | ecosystem: Environmental > Terrestrial > Soil > Wetlands | place... | reverse complement strand
TTGAGAATGTTAAGGGTATAATCGCCATACAATCGGCAACCGCCCCCCTCGAAGAAACCGATCTGACTGAAATGGCCGATCTGCCACTCCCTGTACCCCAACTCGACCAACGCGATGATTCTCTCCCGGAAAAAAGGCAACTTGTCTTCATCGATCACAAACGGCAAGGCCCAGACGATCCTCCGATAGAGCGGCCCGGATTTTTTCATGCGCAGGAAACGGTTAAAAGCCTCGCCACTTAAATTGATCACGATCCGTTCCGGCGTCACCGGAAACCGCTGTTTGAGGATGAAGGGATCGTCAGACCTGAACCATAGAGGCAGAGACGCCCCGCCCCGCCGCCCTTTACCGGCCCTTTTCAGGCCCAATGCTCCGGGAGAAGAAAGTTCGGCGGCTCCAATAATTTGGCCACCTTCCCCCGACATCTCGGCCATTATCTTTCCAGCCCTTCCCTCGATGGCAGACATGTTCACCCTGCCTGCAAAACGTTCGGGGCTGATCCTCTGTCCCGACGCCTTACCGCGCTTCGCGGCCGAATCGACTTTATAGACGACATCGCCCTCCCCCACCGCCACCGGCAGTTCGAGAGATACAACCTCCCCGGCTGCCGCCCGGTCGACAGATTTATCACCAACCTTGATTTTTTTCAGGGAAAAGCCCTGCCGTTCGCCGCTTTTCTCCCGGTGCAGGCGTAAACGGTCACCGAGATTAAGCGGCGCATTGATTTTTATGGTGACCAACCGACCGCGTCCTGGCCTGACCTTGCCGAGAAAGATGCCGATATTACCGGAATGCTGGGGCGACAGCACATCGGTGGGCCTGCTTCCGGGGAAGTAGCCCCGGGTCGCTTTGCGGCCCATGGCGGAATTCAATAAGCGGTGGGCCGCGCCCAGAACAGTCCCATCTCCGGGAGCGCCGTCCAGAACCATCCGGTAGGCCTTGACCACGTTGCCGACATAGCTTGGGCTTCGCATCCTCCCCTCTATTTTAAGAGAGGACACCCCGGCCTTGGCCAGTTCAGGCAACAGATCGATACCCTCCAGATCATTCATCGAGAAGAAATAGCCGGAACCACTTTTACCCTTGCCGCTCCCCGACCAGGTGTAACGGCGACGGCACGGCTGCACGCATCTGCCCCGTAAACTGCTGCGACCTCCTTGAAAACTGCTGAACAGACAGAGTCCGGAATAACTGAAACACATAGCTCCGTGGACGAAGACCTCAATTTCAACATCGGTAGAAGATGTTATCCGTTTAATTTCGGCCAGGGTGTTCTCCCGGGGCAACACCACCCGGCTGTAGCCCATGGCTGCGAGTTTATCCACAGCCATCGTGTTATGAGCCGCCATCAGGGTGCTGGCATGGATTCTCATTTTCGGGAAAAATTTCTTCACCAGATAATAGAGGCCCAGGTCCTGAATGATCAAAGCGTCAGGCCCCAGTTTATCGAGAACGGCCAGACACTCGACCGCTTTTGGCACCTCATCTGCCTTGACCAGGCTATTCATGGCCAGGTAGACTTTCACCCCATGCCGGTGGCCATAGTCGATCATTGCCGCCACCTCGGCCATGCTGAAATGGCGCGCCAGCTCCCGGGCATTGAAAAAAGGCGCACCTATATAAACCGCATCGGCCCCGGCATCGACGGCGACTTCAAATACCTCCAAAGTCCCAGCCGGAGCGAGAAGTTCCATTTTTCGCCTCTCAATCTGTTTATTATCCAATATCCACCACCGGGTTTATTTCACAAACATGGACTTATCGTCATGCGATTATTTACAATATTTAAAGGGCCTTATCAGCACCATCTAAAATTTGCGCTAATCGTCGAGCAACCAAACGCTTTCCCAGCCCACTCTAATCGACCGAAGAGAAAATGGCCAATATCCAAGCGGGAGATTGTCTGTTTTAAGTAATTATTCTTACTTTGGCGAAACATCATTGGGCAGGGAAAAGGTCGGAAGATACCCACTTATCGTTGCTCAGATGAAATCACGAAATCCGGGATCCAGCTTAAGAAGGAGCCCTGCCTCCCTGGAATCCGGCGCCATCATTTCAAAATCGGCAAATTCAAAACCGGGCGCAACGGAACAGCCGACCAGGATTTTGCCACGAACAGGCTCCGCGGCCTGCCATGTTCCAGCCGGTACGACATGGCAGAAGCGCTCCTCTTCGGCCGAGAGGATGATGCGTTGCGGCCGCGAGTTATCGCCGGCCCAGACGTAGAGATTAAGGCCGGCACCTTGGTAGAGATTCCAGACCTCGTCACTTACTACCCGATGAAATCGGCTTTTCTCACCGGGATTAAGCGAAAAATAGATATGAGTGAGGGCGGATCTGGTTGCGCCGTTCTGAACATGAACGGAGACGGCAGACCTGAACACCTCGCGGAATCTGCCGCCTTCGGGATGTTCTATAAGATCGACTGGTCTCATGGTTTGATTTTGCCTCCCGGATTAATCTAAAAATCATTTTAGAAGTAAACTTCAAAGGACTGGCCGAGTATGTTCTAAATCATCGGCTGGTGCCCATAACCGTAATTAACATATTCCATTCCTAAAGATAAAACATACCGGTAAATGTTCCCGTCTAGTTCATAGGACAGGACGATCACATAAGCGCCTGCCTGAAGAAACCGCCTCCACAACTTCTAAAATGAGCGCTGTTCATTCTTTGTCGTGCTGTATGACCCTGGAAGTTCACCCTCCCGAATATTTTGACAGTTTGTATAACGGAAAGTTAGAATATAAAATCGAATACCAATTTAGGCCACTGCTCCGCCTAATACCGGCAAGTCATTTCAGTCGAACCGAAAATCCGAGGAATAAATGCTTTCATATCCGTTGAAACTGCCCATCTACAAACTACTCATTTCCTTGAGCGAGGCCACGGATTTGATCAACTCGCGTCTGATCAACCATCATAAGCAGGTCTCATACATTGCTCATGCTATAGGCCTGAAAATGGGCCTATCCGACCAAAGATTGCAGGATCTGGCCATTGCCGGAGCATTGCACGATATCGGCGGTCTTTCATTGGCTGACCGGATGGACACCCTTTTGTTTGAGATGAACCAACCGGACCGCCATGCGGTCAGCGGAGGCCTGCTGCTGTCCATCTTTCAGCCGTTTGACCGAGTAGCCACCCTGGTTCGTCATCACCATGTCTACTGGCATCAAGGAGCCGGAGCCGAACATTTGGGAGAAAAAGTGCCGTCCCAGGCCCATATTCTGCATCTGGCCGACCGAATCGCCGTAAGTATTGACCCCAAAAAGGAAATCCTGACCCAGAAAAATGATATCATCAAAAAAATCTATGAAAACTCCAGCCGGATGTTCGTGCCGGAGCAGGTGGAAGCCTTCCGGCAACTAGCGGATCGGGAGTCGTTCTGGTTTGATGTTATCTCGCCGGGAATATGCCGTGAGCTGAACAAAAAATTCTCTTTCGGCACTTTGGAACTAGACGAGGAAAACCTGATGGATCTGGGCACCTTGTTCTGCCAGATCATCGACTTCCGCAGCCGCTTTACCGCCACCCATTCAAGCGGCGTTGCGGCAGTGGCTGAAGCACTGACCGCCAAGGCCGATTTAATTAAACAATACGGCGCATCTATGAAACTTGCCGGTCTTCTGCATGATATCGGCAAACTTGTGGTGCCACGGGAATTACTTGAGAAATCTTCTCCTTTGACTAAAGACGATTCAACTATAATCTACAAACACCCCTATTTTTCCAGGCAGATCCTGGGGGCCACCGAATGCTTCTCCGAGATCGGCATTTGGGCCGCTTACCACCATGAACGTCTTGACGGCAGCGGCTATCCCTATCATCGCAAGGGTGACGAAATCCCATTAGGAGCGCGTATCCTTGCCGTGGTCGACACCTTCACCGCCCTTGCCGAGGAACGCCCATATCGACCGAGCATGAGCATGCGGGGTACTCTCCAGATCACGGAGACCATGGCGGCCTACAACCGTCTCGATCCCCAGTTCGTGGCCCTGGTCAGGGATAATCTGGACGAATTCAATGAAATCCGCGCCCAGGCCCAGCTTGCCGCCAATGATAGCCATCAGCAATTCATCGCAAAATTACGAGTGCTCAACCTGGCTTAGCGGGTTAAGAGAATCATCCGGGGTAGCTGAAATTTGAAGCGAGATCTTCTTCAACATCGACACATACGGATTGAATAAAACACTAAAACCGACTTCCTAACATCTATCCAGTAGTATTTAAAAGGCATGAGGTATGGTTAGCCCGCCTTTAATGATTTACAAATTCTCCCTACAGCTACTATCATTAAAGACGTGGATGAACAATCGTCCTATTTCGAAAGATAACTAATAAAAAGATCCGAAACTACCGATACGCCAACCAGCAAGCCAAGGCCGAGCAATGAATAAAGGAACAATCGATTCCCTGAGCTATGCAGTTCGCCCCCGGGTAGTGCTCAAATACTTCGGCCAGTTCTGCTTTGTCGCCGGGGTTCTGACCTCCGTCAGTCTTATGGTGGCCTTGCTGAGCGGCGAGTTAGATATCGGTCTGCGCTACACCGTCATTGTTGTCACCCTGCTGGCGGCTGGTTACTTCCTCAGTCGCCGAGACGCGCCTCAGGGCATCCAGATCAACGAGGCCCTGGTTCTAACTTCTTTGGTGTTTATCGTCATGCCGCTTCTTTTCACCTTTGCGTTGATGGGCTCGAAACTAGGTTTCATCGATGCTTTTTTTGAAGCGGTCTCAGGGGTAACCACTACCGGTCTCTCGACCCTGTCCTCGATCGATACCAAGCCGGCAAGCTTCCTTTTTACCCGGGCCTGGCTGCAATGGTCCGGCGGACTGGGAATTGTCGTACTCACCGTTGCCCTGATCCTTGGTCCCGGCACAGCCGCCCGGCAGTTGGTCGATTTTTCTTATAACGACGATCTAATCGGCAGCACCAAGCTCTATGCCCGCCGGATTCTGATCGTCTACGTGCTGCTCACGGTTTTCGGCTTCTTCGTTATCTTGCTGACAGGGGTTTCGCCTTTTTCCGCTCTACTCCACTGTCTGACGGCAATATCCACCGGAGGGTTTTCCAGCTCGGACCAAAGCCTCGGCGCCATGCGCGGATGGTGGCCGCCCGCAGCGATCACGGTCGTCTCCGTGATGGGCGCGATACCTCTGGCCCTGTACTATAAAAGCTTCCGGCACGGTTTCATGACCATCCTGAAAGACATCCAATTCCGCGCTTTGCTGATACTTTCCGCGACCTCAACCGTTTTGTTGTGGTTTTTCATGACTTACGGGCCAGGCGACATCCCACCCGATACCGCGGGCCACGCGATCACAATGGCCTTGTCTGCCCAGACCACTAGCGGTTTTTCAACCCTTGCCGTATCCGATCTAGGCCCGGCGGCAAAGCTTGTCATGATCCTTTCCATGCTGATCGGCGGCGGCATAGGTTCCACGGCAGGCGGCATCAAGCTCCTGCGCATACTCATCCTCTTACGTGTGCTCAATCTCACCTTTATCGGAATCGGCCTCTCCCCCCATGCCGTCCTCACACCGCAACTTAACGGGCACCGCCTGGATGAGGAGGAAATTGACCGCGCTCTGCTGCTGATCATCCTTTTCGGCCTTATTATCTTTATCTCCTGGATACCCTTTGTGATCTTGGGATACAACCCGCTGGATTCGCTTTTCGAAGTCGTTTCCGCCACCGGAACGGTCGGTCTTTCAACCGGCATAACCTCATCCGGCCTGCCCGTGCTCTTAAAAACGGTGCTTTGCGCCGACATGCTGATGGGCAGGCTTGAGATCATTGCCCTATTGACCTTATTCTACCCCAGGACATGGCTGGGAAGGAGAGTGTGAGATGAGAATAGTTTTCATTGGCGCCGGACGGTTGGCGCTTGCCACTGCCGAAGGGCTTCTAAGGCAAAACCATGAAGTGATCATCGTCGAGAAGGACAAGGAGAAAATCGACTCCCTTGCCGATCAAATGGATTGCGGGTTCTTAAACGGCGACGGCAGCACTCCGGCCGTTTTGAAGGAAGCGGGGCCGGAGCACACTGATTTTCTTTTCTGCATGACCAATAGCGACCAGATAAACATTATCGCCAGCCTGGTCGGACGCTCCCTGGGGTTTTCAAAGATCATCACCATGATCGCAGATCAGGAATTAAACCACATCTGTCAAGAGCTGGGGCTAGAAAATACCATCATTCCCACCCTTACCATCAGCAGACACTTGACCGACCTCGTTGAAGGACGCGACATTCATGAACTATCCTCAATGGTCAGGGGAGATGCGAGGTTTTATTCCTTCATCATCGGCGAGGATGAAGAAAACGAGGTATCGAATTTAAACTTTCCCGCTAAAGTCAGGGTAGTCTGCTATTACCGGAACGACGAATTTCAAATTGCCGAAGAAAACACTGGGCTGAAAAAAGGCGATGAGGTGCTAATTATCACCCATAGCAAAGATATTGCGGCGGTAAAAGCCCAATGGTCTGCCGATCGTGGTGAAGCGAAAAAATCGAAATCGGCCAAACAGGATGGCGGTGTCGAGGGAACGGAAAACATCAGATAATGCCGATGTAAATTAAGCCGTTAAGAAATATTATCTGGAAAACATAATTGACATATTAATTTTTGATTATCACTTCAGCCCTTCGATAAGCTCATGGTGACCTGATGCTATACGACCCTCCTGTGCCTGCCGAAGGACGGCCAAAAAAAAACGCATTACAGACCCAATTGGCTCTGTTAATAGATTCAAATGGTTATGGTGTGCATGTCGCTTCGCCCATATCAGTTTGCTAGCAGAACCGGATAGCACCGATACGTGATTCGAAATTACCTACCCAGTTCAACGGCCAGAGACTCATATTAAATCTTAACTTTAGGTTTTCATTTCCCGATATTGGGCCCAGCACAGGTGTTATCCAGAAACATCCCGTTGAGGGAAGGGAGAGCCCTTGAAAAAGGCACAGCTCCTTTTTGTTTTGTAGAAGGTAAAAGATAAAATGTCTAATGGACCGAACAGGTGATGCAGGGATCATAAGCGCGAACCAGCATTTCGGCCATTATCCTGATTTCTTCATCGCTTTTCCCTGCTTCGGCCGAAATCCTGGCCAATTCAGCAATGTCATAATGGATGTTGCCATTGTTCTGGCTGGTCGGGATCACGCAATCGGCTTTACTGATACGGCCCACTTCATCGAAATCGTAGGCGTGATAGAGAATGCCTCTAGGCACTTCAACGGCGCCGACACCTTGTCCTGCTTTCGGCGCCACCGGTCCTCGCGGTGCTGTATAATTGGTGTCGAGCTGGGTATCGATGATCTGAATCGCATCAAGTATCACATGCAGGCATTCCACCAGTTGGGCAATATTGTTCATGAACGGATTGTGGTTGAGCGGGGCGAGACCGAAGGATTCGGCAAGGTCGCGGGCCGGTTTATGCAATTGTGCAAAGTTATTGTTGAGGCGGGCCAAGGCACCTACGGCGAAAGCATCCCGGGACAGCCGGCTCCACTTCGAGGTAGAATGGTCGACGACATACTCATTGGTCATCTCCAGGTATTGACTTTCCTTTCCGGCGACCCCGTCGCTCGAGATAAGATCGCCGCCGATAAATGGATACCGGTCCGTGCCCTTGAGCGAGACAAATTCGGTCTCCCTGGTGAAAGCCGGCACAGCAAAGCTCTGAAACAAGGCAGCGGTTTGCTTAAGGTCCTCAACTGCCTCTTCCAGTCTTTGCCTAAGCGAGGCCAGTTCCTTTTTGTCGGGCAGCATCGTGAAACCGCCTACCACCGTCCGCGTCGGGTGGAGTCTGCGGCCGCCGACAATGTCTCCGCCGTCATTGGCCAGTAGCTTCAGGCGCCCGGCCCGCTGGATTTCCGCCGGATTGGTTTTGATCAGGGGGAAAACACTGCCGATCCCGAGAAAATCAGGAGCTACCAGGAAGTAGAGATGAAGAATGTGGCTCTGCAATGTTTCAAAATGTTTCAGTAAGAGCCGGAAATTTGCGGTCTGCGGGCTGGGAATAATCCCGAAACAGTTTTCAATTGCCCTGATACTGGCCAGGGTATGCCCGATCGAGCAGATGCCGCAGATTCTGCCACAGATCCACGGAGCGTTGTCCCACCTCTTGCCTTTAAGGATGACCTCAAAAAAACGCGGAGTCTCGACCACATCCCAGTGGGCTTCGACAACCTGGCCCGCCTTGATGACAATACCGATGTTGCCGTGTCCTTCTACCCTGGTCAGATGGCGCACGTCTATATCGCATGTAAATTTCATGGGCTGCTATTCGCCTCCCTGTCGATAGTTCGCGGCAAACTCACTAAAACCACCGAAGCATTCCAGCCGGTCAAGTATCTGTTCATGGCTGAATCCATGTCTGGACATGATTTCTGTCATTTGTTCAAGATTGGCGTCTTCAGCCGGTCCCCGGCAGCCCCAGCAACCCATCCGGCTCGCCGGGCACCAGGCATCGCAACCTGCCCTGGTCACCGGCCCCAGGCAAAGCTCACCCAGATCAAACAGACAGAGATTCTCGTTGGCTTTACACTCCATGCAGACCGGGTAACGCGGATGTTCTACGGCTTTGCCGACCACAAGATTGGTGACAATTTTTTCGACCTCCTCTTTCCGGACCGGGCAGCCGTAGATTTCAAGATCAACGCTGACAAATTCCACTAAAGGAGCAGCCCTGCGGGTCTCGATCTTCGCGTCCTCCCCATAGACTTCCTTTACCACCTCGTCCTGCGAAGCGAACCGGTTCTTCAGTTGATTGACGCCACCGAAACAGGCGCAGGAGCCGAAGGCGATCAGAGTCCTGGCGTTTCTCCGAATCTTTTCCAGGCGGTCAATCTCATCATCGCGGGTTACACAACCTTCCACAAAGGCAATCTCGTAGGACTCCGATTTGTCCGTCATAGCTTCCCGGAAATTGACAATTTCCAGTAAAGCGAGAAATTCCAGTAATGATGCTTCATTGTTAAGTACCTGAAGTTGGCAGCCTTCACAGGAAGAAAGCTCAAAGAAGCCCACCCTGGGTTTCCGGACTCCCACCCCGAGATAACTTAAATCGTTCGATTCCAAGGGCGCCTGAATTTTAGGTGACATCAGATCGCCTCCTTCAGGTTCAGGACCGTCCAGTAATCAAAGACCGGCCCATCCAGGCAGGTGTAGGTCGAACCGATATTGCAGCGGCAGCACTTGCCCCTGCCGCAATGCATCCGCCGTTCCAGGGAAACAAACATCCGGTTCATGGGAAGACCGGCGGCCATGACTATCTCGCAGACCGACTTAAACATGATGGGCGGACCGCAGGCGATCACATATGTGGATTCGGCAAAATCAGGAGAGGCATTGATGCGCCGGCGGAGGATCTCGGTAACCAGTCCCACCGGGCCGCTCCACGAGTCATCCGCTTCATCAACCGTGATCTGGAGGTTGATGTCAAACTGGCGCCACATGGCGTACTGATAGGTAAACAGGAGTTCGGCTGGTTTTTTTGCCCCGTAAATGATATCAATTGCGCCATAGCGGCTGCGATTTTCCAGTACTGAAAAGAGCGGCGCTCGAAGGGGTACGATGCCGAGACCTCCGGCCAGCAGGATGACGTTATGTCCCTCCATCTTCTCCACCGGGAAACTCGTGCCGAAGGGGCCGCTGATGCCCACTTGGACGCCCCGCGCCATCCGGTCGAGAAATCTAGTCAGGTTGCCGACCGCCCGGATGCAAAGTTCAAGATAACCCCGTCGCAACGATGATGAGGAGATGGAAAAGGGGGCTTCCCCGACCCCGGGCACTTCAAGCATGATAAATTGCCCGGGCCGGAAAGAAAAGCGCCTCCGTTGCTCCGGATCGAGCAACTGGATCTGATAGAGTTTTTCATGGGTGGTAAGAGGATACAGGTTGGTTATCTCCGCATCATAGGAGTATTCAAAATTCTTTATAATTTGGTCTTTTGTCTGGGCCCAGCCGCCGGAACGATCCAGGGCGTTGTTAAATTTTAGACGCGTCATTCCTCTATTACCCCGCTTCTGACCGAGTCGATCACTTCCGGTACGGTTATCTCTGCCAGGCAGGCCCGCCCGCACCGGCCGCAACCGACACAAAGTGATTCTTCGAAGGCTTCCACGAACCCCCGATGTTTGTGGTAATACCGGTATTTAAGCCTGACATGCCGTTCTTTCCTGAAGTTATGGCCGCCGGCGACGGTGGCAAAATCGATCAGATTGCATGAATAGAGTCGGCGGCTTTTGTCGGCGCCCTGAAGGTTAAGATCGACGTTCTCCTCAACCCCGTAGCAGTAGCAGGTCGGACAGACATTAGCACAGGTGCCGCAGGCCAGACATTTTTCCCCCCAGCCGTTCCAGACCTCGGATTGAAACTCCATGTCGAGAATCTTGGTCAGGTCGGTAGTGTCGACCTGGGCGGTGAAGCTCCTGTTTTTCCGGCTGACGAAATCCAGGTATTCATGGTGGTCAACTTCATCGGGGTCCCGGGCCTTGATCTGCTGGATAAGATTGAATGCCTTTGAGGTGCGGATTTCGGCAAAATAGCGGTCCTCAAGATCGGTCAGAAACATTTCAAAGCCATGCAGTACGGTATCCGCTCCCATTGACCGGCAAAAACAAGTCGGCAGCGGGGTTTTGCAGTTGAAACCGACAATGAACATGTTCCGCCGTTTGGCCAGATAATATGGATCGGGATATGGCCCGGTCCCCAGAACCTTGTCCAGTTTATTCAAGGCGTTGATGTCGCAGGCATGGACGCCGAAGAAAACCTGCTTTTGATAGTCGTGTAGGTCGACATGCTTATTCCACGAGGTCCCCGCCAACTGGAAAGTGCACATCTGCTCGGTATAGGGAAGGAAATAATTTTTCAGGGAATAGTGGGTGGTTGGATAGTCCAGAAAGAGATCTTCGAAATCGTAGAGATAGTCAAAGCCGACCAAAGGATTGCCGCTGGTGTCAGTGTCCCGTTGTAACGGGCCGACCAGTGGGTTGACCGACAGCAGTTCGAATAACCTT
>Ga0102953_1002429_pt1 | contig 11027 bp, 9 predicted proteins | sample SalPon2A_C_D2_MG_FD_78509 | JGI IMG/M metagenome (GOLD analysis project Ga0102953, IMG submission 78509) | Soil microbial communities from South San Francisco under conditions of wetland restoration - Salt Pond MetaG R2A_C_D2_MG | ecosystem: Environmental > Terrestrial > Soil > Wetlands | place... | reverse complement strand
CTAACGCCGCACCAACCACGAGAACATCCACGTCCACGGCTACAAGGAAGAAGGCACCATCACCACGCCGTTCGACATGACGGTGTTGAACGATCTGGACCGTTTCCACCTCGTGATGGACACCATCGACCGCCTGCCGCAGACCGGCGACAAGGGCATCTACCTGAAGCAGCAACTAAAGGACAAACTGATTGAGCACAAGCAGTACATCGCCATGCACGGCCAGGACATGCCCGAGATCCGGAATTGGGAGTGGCCTATTCTGATCAGGCAGGACGGGCTTCGATGAACCCGGACTGCACCAGCTCGTCCACCAGCTCGTCGTAGTTGCGTGCGCCCGCGCTCTCGGGGGCGTGGGCGAACACGTCCTTCTGCTCGGCCGGGCTTTCCGCGAGAGAGACGTTTTCCGAGATGCGGGTGCGGCAGATCTCGTCGCCGTAGCGCTCGAGCAACTCGCGGTAGATCCGGTGCGAGAGCTTGCGGCGCGCGTCGAATCGCGTCACGACGTAGCGCCGCGCGACGCGCTTTTTGAGCACGTGCTCGAGCGCCTTGAGCGTCTTTTCGCTCTGCTGCACCCCCTTCATCGCCAGGTAGTCGGCCGAGACCGGGATCAGCACCCGGTCGGCGGCGAAGATCGCCGACAGCGATAGCACGCCGAGCATCGGACAGCAGTCGATCACGATCGGCCGCCCGGTATTCAGGTTCTCCCTCACGATGCCGTGGTTGAGGCGGTTGAGCACGTTGGCGCCCTTGCCGAACTGGGTGTCGACCTTGGACAGCTCGACGTGGGCGGGGATCACCAGCCAGCCGCCGCTCGAGGCCCGGATCAGCTGCGTGAGCGGCTTCGAATGGTGGTAGAAGCCGAACATCGATTCATCGGCGCGCTCGACCGTGGCGCCGCAGACGTACGACAAGTGCGCCTGGGGGTCGAGGTCGATCGACAACGGGTTGTAGCCGCGGCGCGAAAGAGCGGCGGCGACGTTCAGCGAGGTGGTCGTCTTGCCGACCCCGCCCTTCTGGTTGAATACGGCGATCTTGGCCATGAGACCGGGTCCCAATCTATCACACGCCGGGTCGTGGTTTGCCAGACGCGGCGAGCACAAGGTACTCTTGCGCGGGGCCGCCTGGAGGAGGAGGAACTAATGCACGATTTCTGCCGTCGACCGTGAGCGCGGTCGACAGCATTCTGCAGGTGCGCGACGTCGCCGTTCACTTCGGCGGCATCGTCGCGCTGGACGGCATCAGCTTCGACGTGCCGCGCAACTCCATTCTCGGCCTGATCGGGCCCAACGGCGCCGGCAAGACGACCCTGTTCAACTGCCTGAGCTGCCTCTACGTGCCGACCCGGGGCGACATCCTGTTCGACCAGCGCTCGATCCTGGGCACCGCTTCGCACCGCATGGCCGCGATCGGCATCGGGCGCACGTTCCAGAACCTGGCCCTGTTTCACCGCATGTCGGTGCTGGAGAACGTGCTGGTCGGCGCGCAGACGCGCGGCCGCAGCGACTTCGTCTCCAACGCCCTGCGCCTGCCGTGGATGCGGCGCGAGGAGAAGATGCTGGAGGAGAAGGCCTGGGGCCTGCTCGAATACCTCGAGTTGACCGAGGTCGCGCACCTGCCCACCGGCGCGCTGCCGTTCGGCACCCAGAAGCGCGTCGAATTGGCGCGCGCGCTGGCGAGCGAGCCGAAGCTGCTGCTGCTGGACGAACCCGCGGGTGGCCTCAACCACGAGGAGGTCGACGAGCTGGGGCAGCTGTTCAGGAAGATCCGCGACGAGAAGCACCTGACCGTGCTGCTGGTGGAGCACCACATGAGCCTGGTGATGGCGATCTCGGACCACGTCGTGGTGCTGAATTTCGGCCGCAAGATCTTCGAGGGCCCGCCGACCGAGGTGCGCCGGCACCCCGAGGTGATCGAGGCCTACCTGGGAACGGGGCACTGATGGCGCTGCTCGAAGTCTCCAACCTCGAGGCGTTCTACGGCCAGACCCAGGTGCTGCGCGGCCTGAGCTTCAAGCTCGAGGAAGGCAGCGTGACCACGATTCTGGGCGCCAACGGCGCCGGCAAGACGACCACCTTGCGCGCGATCTGCGCCATGGTGCGCACCGCGGGCGAACTGGTGTTCGACGGCCGGCGCATCGGCGGCAAGGCGACCGAATCGATCGTGCGACGCGGCATCGCCCACGTGCCGGAGGGGCGCGGCACCTTCGTGCGCCTGAGCGCCGAGCAGAACCTGAGGCTCGGCGCCTACGCGCGCCGGGACGCGGCCGGGGTGGAGGAGGACCTCGAGCGCGTCTACGGCTACTTCCCGCGCCTCAAGGAGCGGCGCGGCCAGCAGGCGGGCACGCTCTCCGGCGGCGAGCAGCAGATGCTCGCGGTGGGCCGCGCGCTGATGATGCGGCCGCGCCTGATGCTGCTCGACGAACCGTCGTTCGGCCTCGCGCCGCTGCTGACCGAGGAGCTGTTCCGCATCCTCGGCGCGATCAGTCGCGAGCGGCAGGTCAGCATGCTGGTGGTGGAGCAGAACGCCTCGCTCGCGCTGGCCATTGCCGACCATGCCTACCTGCTGGAGACCGGGCGCATCGTGATGAGCGGCAGCGCGCACGAGATCGGCAAGGACGAATCGGTGCGCAAGGCGTACCTCGGCTACTAGGAGACGCGCGGTGGACCTCTTCCTTCAGCAGACTTTCGCCGGCCTGGCCTTCGGCGGGATCTACGCCTGCGTCGCGCTTGCGGTGGTGATGATCTACCAGGCCACCGACCACCTCAACTTCGCCCAGGGCGAGATGGCGATGTTCTCGACCTACATCGCGTACACCCTGCTGCACCACGGCGTGCCCTACTGGTGGGCGTTCCTGCTCGCGATGGCAATCTCGTTCGTCGGCGGGGTGCTGGTCGAGCGCATCATCGTGCGGCCGGTGGAGGGCACCGGGGTGCTGAACGAGGTGATCGTGTTCATCGGCCTGCTGGCGATCTTCAACTCGATGGCGGGCTGGATCTGGGAGTACACCATCAAGCCCTTCCCCAGCCCGTTCCCGAAACACGTGCCGTTCGGCATCACGTTCGTCGGCCCGCACGACTTCGGCGTGATCGGGATCACGCTTGTCGTGCTGGCGGCGGTATTCCTGTTCTTTCGCTTCACCCCCATCGGCCTGGCGATGCGCGCGGCGGCGCAAAACCCCGATTCGGCGCGCCTGGTGGGTATCCGGGTCGGCTGGATGCTGGCGCTCGGCTGGGGGCTGGCGGCGGCGATCGGCGCCGTCGCCGGCATGATGGTGGCGCCGATCGTGTTCCTCGAGCCGAACATGATGGGCGGCATCCTGCTCTATGGTTTCGCCGGCGCGCTGCTGGGCGGCATCAGCAACCCGGTTGGGGCGGTGGCCGGGGGCTTCATGGTCGGCGTGCTGGAGAACCTGGTCGGCACCTACGTGCCGTTCATCGGCAGCGAGCTCAAGCTCTCGGTCGCGCTGGTGCTGATCGTGTCGGTGCTGGTGTTCCGGCCCAGCGGCCTGTTCGGCTACGTCGTGGTGAAGAGGGTCTAGGCGATGGCGGCGAACCCGAAACCGGATACGCGCCTGCTGGCGGCGCTCGCCAGCGGGGCGAAGCTGTCGAAACTGCAGCTCGCCGGGTTGGCCCTGGCGCTCGCAGGCGCGCTTGCGCTGCCGTGGTTCGTCAGCGACTACCGCACCTTCCAGTACACCCTCGCCATCATCTACGCCGTCGCGGTGCTGGGGTTGAACATCCTGACCGGCTACAACGGCCAGTTCTCGCTCGGCCACGGCGCGTTCTACGCCATCGGCGCCTACACCGCGGCGATCATGATGGAGCAGGGCGGGATGGCCTACTACTGGACCATCCCCGCCGCCGGGCTGGCGTGCCTGGTGGCCGGATTCCTGTTCGGCCTGCCGGCGCTTCGGCTCGAGGGCCTTTACCTCGCGCTCGCCACCTTCGCGCTTTCGGTCGCCACCCCGCAGCTGCTCAAGTACAACGCGATCGCGCCATGGACCGGCGGGGTGCAGGGCGTGACCATCATCAAGCCCGACCCGCCCTTCGGCCTGCCGGTTTCGCAGGACCAGTGGCTGTACTACTTTTCGCTCGCGGTGATGCTGGTGATGTTCGTCTGCGCCTGGAACCTGCTGCGAGGGCGCACCGGGCGCGCGCTCAAGGCGATCCGCGACAATCCGATCGCGGCCAGCGCGATGGGAGTCAACACCGCGCTCTACAAGTCGCTCACCTTCGGCGTCAGCGCGCTCTACACCGGGGTGGCCGGCGCGCTGGGCGCGATCGCGATCCAGTTCGTCGCCCCCGACAGCTTCAACTTCTTCCTTTCGGTGACCTTCCTGGTCGGGGTGGTGATCGGCGGCCTGGCCTCGATTCCCGGCGCCGTCTTCGGCGGGGTGGTGATAGTCTTCATCCCCAACTTCGCCGAGCAGGTCTCCAAGGCCGCGCCGTGGGCCATCTACGGCATGTTCCTGATCCTTTTCATGTATTTCATGCCGACGGGCATTTGGGGTTTTATCCGGTTGTTGTATGCTAGGTTCACAAGAAGGCGCCGGGCGGGCTGAGCGGTCCGCGTGCCTCAAAGACTGAAACCGCCGTCAACATCGAAAAAAGGAGGAGTACATGAAGTTCCATAAGAGACTTCTGGTCGGGGCTGCGGCCGCGGCCTTCGCGCTAGGCGCGGGGACCGCAGGGGCCGCCAAGATGTACGGCCCCGGCGTGACCGACACCGAAATCAAGATCGGCCACATCAACCCGTACAGCGGCCCGGCCTCGGCCTACGGCACCATCGGCAAGGGAATCGCCGCTTACTGGAAGATGGTGAACGACAAAGGCGGCATCAACGGGCGCAAGATCGACTTCATCAGCCTGGACGACGGCTACAGCCCGCCGAAGACGGTGGAGCAGGCGAGAAAGCTGGTCGAGCAGGAGCAAGTGCTGCTGATCTTCCAGTCCCTCGGCACGCCCACCAACACCGCGATCCACAAGTACATGAACGCGAAGAAGACGCCGCAGCTGTTCGTCGCGACCGGCGCCGGCAAGTGGGGCGACCCGAAGCACTTCCCCTGGACCATGGGCTGGCAGCCGCCATATCCGGCCGAAGCCAAGGTCTACGCCGCCTACCTGCTGAAGAACAAGCCGAACGCGAAGGTGGGGATCCTTTACCAGAATGACGACTACGGCAAGGACTACCTGCACGGCTTCATCGCCGGTTTGGGTTCCAAGGCGAAGAAGATGGTGGTCGCTCAGGAGTCGTACGAGGTCACCGACCCGACCATCGACTCGCAGATCATCAAGCTCAAGGACTCGGGCGCCGACACCTTCTTCAACATTACCACGCCCAAGTTCGCCGCGCAGGCGATCCGCAAGGCCTACGATTCGGGCTGGAAGCCGCTGCAGTTCCTCAACAACGTGTCGCAATCGGTCGGCGGGGTGCTCAAGCCCGCGGGACTGGACAAGTCGGTGGGGCTGATCACCGCGGTGTACATCAAGGAGGCGACCGACCCGCAGTGGCAGAACGACGAGGACATGAAGGCCTGGAACGCCTGGATGGACAAGTACCTGCCGGGTGCGGACAAGACCAGCAGCTTCTACACCTATGCCTACGCGGTGGGCTACACCATGGAGCAGGTGCTGAAGGGGGCGGGCGACAACCTGACGCGTAAGAACATCATGAAGGTCGCCTCGCACCTCAAGCATCTCAAGGTGCCGCTGCTACTGCCGGGGGTCGACGTCAACACTTCGCCGACCGATTTCTACCCGATCCAGTGCGAGCAGCTGTCGAAGTTCGATGGCGAAAAGTGGCAACGCTTCGGTAACGTCATCTGCCCGAAGTGAAGTAGCTTCGTCTTACTTCGGCGCCGCCGCGGCTGCGCGGCGGCGCTGAAGCAGCATGATGATGCCGAGCACCAGCAGGGCGGGGATGAACAGCCACTCCTTGGCCAGGCGCGGGCGCTCGGTTTCGACTCCGGTCACGTTGAAGCCCTGCTCGAAGCCGGCCTTGTCGGCCGGGCTGTTGAGCTTGATCGCCATGACCTGAACGCCGGTGGGCATGACCATCGCGCTCATGCCCGCCTTGGTGATGCGCTGCAGGCCGCCGCCGGCCGCGCCGAGGGGCAGCAGCACCGTCTTGCTGACGTCCTTGCCCTCGATGGTGGTGCCTTCGATGCGCACCCGCAGGCCGGCCCCCGGCGGCGCCGCGGCGGCGAGCCGGATCAGCTCCTGGGCGGGTTGCACGTCGTAGCGCGGCAGCGCGAGGTCGAGCCAGAACCCGGGACGAAGCAGGGTGAAGGTCACCAGCAGCAGGATGGCGGACTCGTACCAGCGGTTGCGGGTCAGGAACCAGCCCTGGGTCGCCGCGGCGAACACCAGCATGCCGGTCACCGCGCCCGCGATCACCACCGCCAGCTGCAGGTAGGAGCCGACGCCGATCATCAGCAGCTGCGGGTTGAAGATGAACATGAAGGGCAGGATCGCCGTCCGGCTGCTGTACCAGAACGCGGTGGCGCCGGTCCTGATCGGGTCCGCGCGTGAAATCGCGGCGGCGGCGAACGAGGCAAGGCCGACCGGCGGGGTGACGTCCGCCATCAGGCCGAAATAGAACACGAACATGTGCACCGCTACCAGCGGCACCACCAGCCCCGACTGGGCGCCGAGCTCGACCACCACCGGCGCCATCAGGGTCGAGACCACGATGTAGCTCGCGGTGGTCGGCATCCCCATGCCGAGCACCAGGCAGATGAACGCCACCAGCATCAGCATCAGGATGATGTTGCCGGACGAAACGGCTTCGACGAACTCGGTCATCACCAGCCCCAGGCCGGTGAGCGAAACCGTGCCGACGATGATCCCGGCGGCGGCGGTGGCGAGCGCGATGCCGATCATGTTGCGCGCCCCGCGCTCGAGCCCGTCGATCAGGTCGTCCCAGCCGGCGCGGAATACGGACCACGGCAGCGGCTGGCGGCGCATCAGGGCGATGAGCGGCTTCTGGGTGATCAGGATCACGATCAGCAGCAGCGTGGCGTAGAACGCGGACAGGCCGGGCGAGAGCTCCTCGACCATCAGGGCCCAGATCAACAGCGCCACCGGCAGCAGGTAGTGCAGGCCGGCGAGCATCGTTTCCTTCAGCGGCGGGAGCGTCAGCACCGGCGCGTTGGGATCGTCGATGGTGAGGTCCGGTTCGGCCGCCACCACGCGCAGGATCAGCACATAGGCCGCGGCGAGCATCGCCAGTATCACCCACAGCGCGCCGGCGCCGAGGAGGGGCTTGAGCCAGCCCAGGCCGAAGTACACCACGTTCGCCAACACCACGATGCCGGCGAAGGTCATCAGCACGCCGAGCAGGCGGCCCAGGCGCGAAAAGTCCTTGGCGCGCGGTATTCCCGAAATGCCGGCTTTGCAGGCCTCGAGGTGGACGATGTAGAACAGCGCGATGTAGGAAATGATCGCCGGCAGGAATGCATTCTTGATGATCTGCGTGTACGGCACGCCGACGTACTCGGCCATCAGGAACGCCGCCGCGCCCATCACCGGCGGCATGATCTGCCCGTCGACCCCGGCGGCGACCTCGATCGCGCCGGCCTTTTCCGGCGTGTAGCCGACGCGCTTCATCAGCGGGATGGTGAAGGTGCCGCAGGTGACAACGTTCGCCACCGACGAGCCCGAGATCATCCCCATCAGGCCGGACGAGACGACGGCGGCCTTGGCCGGCCCGCCGCGCATGTGGCCGAGCAGGGCGAAGGCCGCCTTGATGAAGTAATTGCCCGCGCCCGCTTTCTCCAGCAGCGAGCCGAACAGCACGAACAGGAAAATATAGCTCGCCGAGACGCCCAGCGCGACGCCGAATACGCCCTCGGTGGTGAGCCAATAGTGCGACACCGCCTTCGACAGCGAGACGTCCTTGTGCGCGATCACGTCCGGCATGTGGGTGCCGGCGAAGGCGTAGCCGAGCATCAGCAGCGCGATGATGGCCAGCGGCGGACCGAGCACGCGCCGGGTCGCCTCCAGCAGCAGCAGGACGCCCGCCACGGCGGTGGCCATGTCGAGCCAGATCGGCTCGCCCGGCCGGGTCGAGATCTCGCGGTAGAAGAGAAACAGATAGGCGCCGCAAAACGCCGCCAACAGCGCCAGCGCCCAGTCGGGCGCCGGTATCCAGGCGCGCGGCGAGCGCTTGGCGAACGGAAAAGCGAGGTAGGCGAGAAACAGCCCCAGGCCGAGATGCAGCGAGCGCATCTCGGTTGAATTGAGGACGAAGACGCCGAAGATGTACGGCAGCGGGGATGCATACCACAGCTGCAGCATCGACCAGCCGATACAGGTCCAGGCGAGTACGCGCTTGGCCAACCCGGAAGGCTTGCGCCCTCCGAGGTCGGCTTCCTGGACCAGGGCTTCGGCGTCGACGTCGCGACTCACTTAATCAGGCCTTTTTCCCGGAAGTAGCGCGCGGCGCCTTCATGCATCGGCGCCGAAAGGCCGTCTTTCACCATGTGCTTGGGATCCAGATTCGCGAACGCGGGATGCAGCTTCTTGAACTCGTCCAGGTTGTCGAACACCGCCTTGGTGATCGTGTAGACGATGTCGGCCGGGACCTTGCTCGAAGTGACCAGCGTCGCCAGCACGCCGTAGGTATGTGTCGGCTGCGGGTTGTTGGCGTACATGCCGCCGGGAATCGTCGCGTAGGCGTAGTAGGGGTGCTCCCTCACCAGCTTGTCGATCGCCGGGCCCGTCAGCGACACGAGCTGAGCGCCGCAGGTCGTGGTCGGGTCCTGGATGTTGGCCGACGGATGGCCCACGCCGTAGAAGAAGCCGTCGATCTTGTTGTCGCACAGCGCCGGGCCGTGCTCGTCCGCCTTCAGCTCGGAGGCGAGCGAGAAGTCCGACATCTTCATGTGCAGCGCCTTGAGCAGCTCCTCCATCGCCGCACGCGTGCCCGAGCCAGGATTGCCGACGTTGAAGCGCTTGCCCTTGAAGTCGGTGAACTTCTTGATGTTGGCCTCCTTGCGCGCGACTACGGTAAACGGCTCCGGGTGCACCGAGAAGACGGCGCGCAGGTCCTTGTAGGGCTGCTTGAATTTGCCCGTTGCGTGGTAGGCCTGGTACTGGACGTCGGACTGGGCCATGCCGAAGTCGAGCTCGCCGGCCTTGATCGTGTTCACGTTGTACACCGAGCCGCCGGTCGATTCGACCGAGCAGCGAATGCCGGTCTTGGCGCGGTCCTTGTTGACCAGGCGGCAGATGGAGCCGCCGACCGCGTAGTACACGCCGGTGATGCCGCCGGTACCGATGGTGACGAAGCGCTGCTCGGCGGCGCTCGCCAGCGGCGACGCGAGCATGCAGGCCATGGCGACGCCGGCCGCCGCGAGCGCGGCGCGGACGATGCGGGTTTCAGGATGGGTTGTTCGCATAACGGTGATCCTCCAGATTGATTTGACGTTGTTGCCCGGGCCGGTGCGAGGCGTCCCGGATGCCCGCAGTGTAAGAGATATTAGTTCGAAGGCCTATACTTGCGCGTATGGCAGCATCCAGGCCGAGCAAGGAGCCCGACCTTATCGCGCAGGTTGCGCGGCTGGCGCGCGGCCAGCTTGCGGCGCCGCAGGCCGCGCTCGCCGAAGCTTTCGCCGGCCTGTACTACGGCGGCACGGATCCGCTCGAACTCGCCGAACGCGACGCAGGCGACCTGGCCGGCGCCGCCGCCGCGCACCTTGACCTCGGCCGGCGCCGCGCCGGCGACGCGCCCAAGCTGCACGTCTACAACCCGCGCCTTGAAACCCACGGCTGGCAGAGCACGCATACCGTGGCGCAGATCGTCGGCGAGGACATGCCCTTCCTGGTCGACTCGGCCACCATGGAGATTAACCGCCAGGGACTCGCGCTGCATCTGGTCGTCCACCCCGTGATGCGCGTGGCGCGCGACGCGAAAGGCAGGCTGCAATCGGTCGCCGCGCCGGCGGCCTCGAAGGATGGGGGGCTCGAATCCTTCATGCATCTCGAACTCGATCGGCAGACGGATCCCGTGCGGCTGCGTGAGATCGAGCAGGGCCTTGCACGCGTGCTGGGCGACGTGCGCGCCACGGTCGAGGACTGGCAGCCGATGCAGGAGCGGCTGCGCGGACTGATTGCCGAGCTCGATGCGACGCAGTTGCCGCTGGGCGCGGAAGAGGTCGCCGAGGCGTGCGCTTTTCTCGCCTGGCTGCTCGACAACCACATGACCCTGCTCGGCTACCGGGATTACGATCTGGTGCGGGAAGGCGGCGAGGACGTGCTGCGCGTGGTCAAGGGCTCCGGGCTCGGCATCCTGCGCGAGGGCGAGGCGACGACGGTTTCCACCAGTTTCGCGACGCTGCCGCCCGAGACGCGCGCGCGCGCACGCCTGCCCGAGTTGCTGGTGCTGTCCAAGGCGAACGCGCGCGCCACCGTGCATCGCCCCGGTTACCTCGACTACGTCGGCGTCAAGCGTTTCGACGCCGAGGGTCGGGTGAGCGGAGAGCGGCGCCTGCTCGGCCTTTACACGCACACGGTATATACAGCGAACCCGGGCGCCATTCCGGTGCTGCGCAGAAAGGTCACGCAAGTCCAGGCACGCGCGGGCTTCCTGCCGGCGAGTCACGACGGCAAGGCGCTCGGCTCGATACTCGAGGACTACCCGCGCGACGAATTGATGCAAATCGAGCCCGGCGAGCTCTACGCGCACGCGATAGCCATCCTGCGGCTCGGCCAGCGCCAGAGAACGCGCCTGCTCGTGCGGCGCGACGCCTACGGCCGCTTCGTCACCTGCCTGCTTTACGTTCCGCGCGACAAGTACAGCACCGAGCAGCGCCAGCGCTTCCAGCGCATTCTTGCCGACGCGTTCAACGGCGACGCGGGCGAGTTCAGCGTCAGCCTGTCGGAGGCTGCGCTGGCGCGCATCTTTATGGTGGTGCGCACCCGGCCGGGAGCGGTGCCCGAGGTCGACGTGCGCGATCTCGAGCGCCGCATCGCGGCCGCGACGCGCCGCTGGGAAGACGAGCTGCACGCGCTGCTGCTCGAGCG
>Ga0102953_1002428_pt1 | contig 11035 bp, 8 predicted proteins | sample SalPon2A_C_D2_MG_FD_78509 | JGI IMG/M metagenome (GOLD analysis project Ga0102953, IMG submission 78509) | Soil microbial communities from South San Francisco under conditions of wetland restoration - Salt Pond MetaG R2A_C_D2_MG | ecosystem: Environmental > Terrestrial > Soil > Wetlands | place... | reverse complement strand
CGCGGGCGACGCTGAGCGCCGGGCGGCCCAAGCGGTCGGCCGCCGCGACGACGTCGTCGAATTCCGGCTTGAGCCGGCGGCCGGCAGGACCTTCCCACACCTTAGTCCGTACCCGCACACCGTCCGCAAGCTCCACGACGATCTCGGTTCGGGGGAGTGTGACGCGCGTCACACCCGTCCGTCGCACCCCCGCCGTCGTGCTGTGCTCGAGCAATGCGGCCGACACCGCCCGCTCGGTTTCCGGCGCGCACAACGCCTCGATGCGCAGCGCCATCCGGCCCTTCTTGCCCTGTGTCGCCCACGCCGAGACGTCCAGTGCGCCGGCCGCGGTGAGCGCCTGCCGCAGCGGTTCGACGTATTCCGGGCTCATGTCGTCCACGTCGGTAGCGAGGACGACCGCCACCGCGGCTTCGGGCGCCGTCTCCGCGACGATCAGCCGCAGGGCATTCGGGTAACCGGAGGGATTCCGCGTCCCCGCGCCCCACCCGGTCGACGTGAGCCGCCATCGGCTGGGCGGCGGGCCCGCCGAGAGCACCCGGACGAGCGCGGCGCCCGTCGGCGTCGTGGCCTCGCCCTCCACGGGCCCCCCCGAGGCGAGCTCGATCCCCTCGAGCAGAAGCGCCGTGGCGGGCGCCGGCACCGGAAGCTCGCCGTGGGCGGCCCGCACCCATCCTGATCCCACCGCGACCGGCAGGTGGTGGACGGCATCCACGCCGAGTCGCTCGAATCCCTCGATGGCACCCACGATGTCGAGCACCGCGTCGATGGCGCCGACTTCATGAAGATGCACGCGCTCGGGCGGCACACCATGCACGCGGCCCTCGGCTTCGCCGATCAACATGAAGGCATGGGCCGCGCGCTCGCGAACCCACGCCGACACCGGCAAGCCGCGCACACGCTCTACCAGGGCCGCGACGTGCCGCCCGTGCGCATGATCGTCATGATGATGGTGGTCGCCGTCGTCCGCACCGGGGATGTCGAACACCACCCGTGTCGCCATGAGCGCACAGCGCTCCACCCGCTCCACCCGCACCCCGACGTCGGGAAACCCGAGCCGCACAGGAAGGCCCATCGCCCACTCCGCCCCGACCCCGCTGTCGACCAGGGCGCCGAGGGTCATGTCGCCGCTGATGCCGGCGGCCGGATCGAGGATGGCGATGCGCATGGTCGAGCGTAAACATAAAATATCGCCCGACGTCACCGGTAAAGCCACCCGGCCCCGGTATTGAATACGACCACGCGTTCCCCCGGTCGGATGTCGCCGTCGGCCACGAGCCGCACGAGTGCGGCCGCGGCCGCCCCGCCCTCCGGTGCGGCGTCGATCCCCGCTTCCTTCGCGAGCCGATCCGCCTCGGCGCCGAGCGCGTCGTCGGTGACCGCCAGGGCGCGCCCGCCCGTCTCACGGAGCCCGCGCAGCACGAGCGGGCCGCCGAGGGGGGCCGGCACCCGAAGCCCGCTCGCCACGGTGGCGGGGTTGTCCCACGGCTCGGTTCGGTCCGCGCCGGCCTCGAACGCGCGCACGACTGGGGCACACCCCGTGGACTGCACGCTGTAGAGCCGTGCGCGCTGGTCCGAGGCGAGCCAGCCGGCCCGTCGCAGCTCGTCGAACGCCTTCCACATGCCGATCAATCCGGTGCCGCCCCCCGTGGGGTAGATGATCGCGTCGGGCAGGGTCCAGCCGAACTGCTCGGCGATCTCGAGGCCCATCGTCTTCTTCCCCTCGATGCGGTACGGCTCGCGGAGCGTCGAGACGTCGAAGGCACCCGTGGCCTCGGAGTGCGCGCGCGACGCCTTGCCGCAGTCACCGATGTGCCCGTCGAGCACGGTCAGCTCGGCGCCGAAGAGACCGACCTGCTCGAGCAGGCGGGCCGGTGTCGTGCGCGGCGCGAAGACGCGAACGGGACGTCCGGCCCGCGCACCGTACGCGCTGAGCGCGACGCCCGCGTTGCCGGCGGTCGGCACGGTGAACGACGGCGCGCCCGCCGCCGCCGCGCGGGTCACCGCGGCGCTCATCCCGCGTGCCTTGAAGGAGCCCGTGGGGTTCTGCCCTTCGTCCTTGATCCATACCGTGTCGAGGCCGAGCCGCCGCTCGAGCGCGCGCGCCCGCACGAGCGGGGTCATCCCTTCTCCGAGCGAGACGGGCTCCTCGCCGTCGGCGAGCGGGAGCCACTCGCGGTAGCGCCACATGGTCCAGGGACGGCCGGCGAGCGCCGATCGCGCACCGGCGTCCGGCAAGGCGTCGTAGCGCACCAGCCAGGGCGCGCCGCATGAGGGACACACTGAGGGCAGGCCCGCGGCATCACGCGTCGCGTCGCAGGCGGAACAGGCGAGGGTCCAGGTGCTCATGTGCGGATGTGGTTGAGGACGCGTTCGGCGAGGCGGGTTGAGAATCCGGGGAGTGCCGCGATCTCGTCCACGCTCGCGAGGCGGAGGCCGGCGAGACTTCCGAAGCGCTCCAGCAACGCCCGGCGCCGCGATCCGCCGATGCCGGGGATGTCGAGGAGCTCGGAGGTGACCGTGCGCTTCGCGCGCCGTTTGCGATTGTACGTGACGGCGAAGCGATGGGCTTCGTCCCGCGCGCGCTGCAGCAGCCGGAGCGACGGCGCGCTCCGCGGGAGGCGAATGGAGCGGGATTCGCCGGGCAAGAAGACCTCTTCTTCGCGTTTGGCGAGACTCGCGAGTTGGATCCCGTGCTGGTCGAGCGCCTCGAGGGCCTCGCCTGCCGCACCGAGCTGCCCCTTGCCGCCGTCGATCACCATGAGATCGGGGAGCGGCTTCTCCTGCTCCACACGCCGTCGCACGTAGCGCGTGACGACCTCGCGGATGGCGGCGTAATCATCTTGCTGCCGTTGAGGCTCCCCTGCCCCTTCTGCCACCCTGCCACCCTGCCCCTCTGCCTCTTTGCCCTCACCCCGAATCTTGAACTTTCTGTACTCGCTCTTCTTCGGCCGGCCGGCCTCGAACCAGACGAGACTCCCAACCGTATCCCGGCCCTGATTGGTCGAGATGTCGATGCAGACGAAGCTCCGCGGCACCACCGTGATGCCCAGGTCTCGGCCGAGCGCGTAGACGGGATCTTCCACCCGTTCGTCCGTCTCGAGCGACTCGAGGCGGAAGCTCTCGAGCGAGTGGCGCGCGTTCTGATCGGCCAGATCGACGAGCCGGCGGAAGGTGCCGCGCTGCGGCGTGAGCCAGGTGGCATCCGGGAGGAGCGCCGCCACGTCGTCGAAGTCGGACGGGGGGAATGGGAGCACCACGCGGCGCGCGCGGTGCTCGGCCGTGCGATAGTGCCGCACCAGGAAGGCGCTCAGCACCGACTCGTCGGGTTCCTCGGCGAGGTTGTGGAGAAAGCGCTGCTCGCGGGCGATCACCTTGCCGCCCCGCATGCGGACCACGACGCCCACCGCGTCGTCGCCGTCGCGCGCGTAGCCGATCGCGTCCGCGTCGCCCGTGCCGACCCGCTCGACGGCGGGTGGTGCCTCCACCTGCTCGAGCCAGCGGAGCGCGTTGCGAATCTCGGCCGCGCGCTCGAAGTCGAGCCGCGCCGAGGCGTCCTCCATGCGGTGCCGCAGGCGGGCGCGCACCTCGACGGTCTTCCCCTCGAGGAACGCGACGACGTCATCGATCATCGCCCGGTACGACTCCCGGCTCTGATAGCCGACGCAGGGTGCGAGGCAACGATGGATGTGGTAGTCGAGGCAGGGGCGGTCCGGCGCGTCGTCCGGCAGATGGTAGTGGCACGAGCGGACGGTGAAGATGCGCCGGATCACCCGGAGCGTCCGGCGGAGCGTCCCTACGTCGGTATACGGGCCGAAGTAGCGGGCGCCGGGGATGTCCGAGCGGCGCACGACGAGCACGCGCGGAAACGGTTCGCCGAGCGTCACGGCGATCGACGGGTAACTCTTGTCGTCGCGAAACTGGATGTTGTACCGCGGCGCGTACTCTTTGATCAGGTTGTTCTCGAGGAGCAGCGCCTGCGAGTCGGACGGCACCACGATGGTGTCGAGCCCGGCGATCTGGCGCTGCAGCATCCGGTTCTTCGGGCTGTCGGCGAAGTCGTTGGCGAAGTAGCTGCGGACCCGCTGGCGGAGACGCCGCGCCTTGCCGACGTAAATCACCCGTCCCTCGGCGTCCTTCCAGAGATAGACGCCAGGGCTGTCGGGCAGCGCCGCGATCTGGGCCTCGAGGGGCTGTGGTGGGCTCTTCATATTCGGTGGATTGGTGATCGCGCTCAGGGCGTCGAGCGCTCCCGCTGGACGATGCGGCGCGCGTCCGGGTGTCCGAGGAGCAACGTCACTCCACCGTAAGCTAACGCGAACGCCGCACCCGCGAGCGCCGTGAGCAGCCAGGGATTGCGGGCGCCGAGCGCGCGCAACACGGCCATGCCGGCCGCCGAGGCCGCCACCGCCCCGGCGAGCGTGGCGAGGAGCGCGCGGCGCTCCTCCGGCCCCACCAGCGGGCCGATCCGTTTCTGCAGATCCATGATGTGGAGCGTCACGCTCACGTACCCGCCGATCGCGCTCCCGAGCGCGATGCCCGCGGCGCCGAAGAACTGCATGAGGTACGCGCCGAGCGCCGCCGACAGGGCCACCGAGAAGGCGGCGATCCGCACGGGCGTCTTGGTATCGCCGAGCGCGTAGAAGCCCGACGCGAAGAGCTTCACCGAGGCCTGGCCGAGCAACCCGAGCGCGAAGGCGGCGAGGACGCCCGCCACCACGGTGGTGTCGTAGGCGTGAAAGGCGCCCCGCTGATAGAGTGCCGCCACGATGGGCGTGCCGAGTGCCGCCAACCCGAACGCGCTCGGTACGACGAAGTAAACCACGCGCCGGGCGCCCAGTGCGATCTCCCGGCGGAGGGCCTCCGGCTCGGCGACGGCGGCGCGCCGGCTCATCTCCGGAAGCGACGCCGCCGCGACGCTGACGCCGAAGATCGAGAGCGGCAGCAGATAGAGCAGCATCGCATAGTTGAGCGTTGCCACGGCCGCCGCGCCGAGGAGCGACGCGAGCACCGTATCGATGATGCTCGAGATCTGATTGACTCCCGCCCCGAAGACCACCGGGATCCACGCGTGCACGACCTGGCGCACGCCCTTCACCGCGAGCGAGGGCGACCACGTGAAGCGTCCCGAGAGGCGGAGCGTCGAGGGCAGCTGGACGCCGAGCTGGACGCCGGCGCCGGCGAGCGCACCCCACGCGAGGGCGTGGGCGAGCGACGCGCCCGCGAGCCGGAAGAGCCACGCCCCGAAGGTCACGAGCGTCGCGATCTGGACGACGTTCCAGAACGCGGGCGCCGCGTACGAGAGGAAGAACCTGCCGTGTGTGTTGAGCACGCCCAGGCACCACGCGGACACGATCATCAGGCCCGACATCGGGAACATGATGCGGACGAGCGCGATCGTGAGCGCACGGGTCGAGCCGCTGAATCCCGGAGCGACCGCATCGGTGATCCACGGAGCGAGCAGGATGCCGAGGCCGGCGGCGGCCACGGTGACCACGATGAGGAGCGAGACGACAGCGCTCGAGAGCCGGCGCGCGTCCTCGTCCTCTCCGCGCGCGAGCATGCCGGCGTACACCGGGATGAACGACGCGGAGAGCGTGCCCTCGCCGAGGAGATTGCGGATGGCGTTGGGGATGCGGAGCGCGGCGAGGAAGGCGCCCGCCGCAGGACTCGCGCCGAAGAACCGCGCGAAGACCGCCTGCCGGACGAAGCCCAGCAGGCGGCTCACGATGATGCCGGCCGCGACGCGCGCCGCGGGACGACCGCGCCGGCGGGCCATCAGTGCTCGGAGGGCGGGAGTTGCCTGTGGCCGCGCTCCTCGGCGCTCTCGATGAGCCGCTGGAGGAACTGCGTGTCGTCCTTGAGCGACTGGACGGCGCGGCTCAGCTCATCCACCTCGTCCTCGAGCACGGCGAGCCGCCGGCCGAGCGCCGAGACGTCTTCCCCACCCGGCCCGCGGCGCGCCTCCATGAACCGATGGAGCACCGGCGAGTCGAGCACGATCGCGAGGATCGGGATCGCGAGCGCGACGAACAGGACGAGGAACCCGATGATCCAGAGCATCAGCCCATCTTACGGGCGCCCGGCCCGCGCTTCAAGCGAGTCGAGCCACCCCTGCGCCGCGGCGAGCGCGTCGGTCACGTAGGCCCGCCCGTAGCGCACCAGATACGGCACCGGATTGAGCACGCGCTCTTGGGGTTTGCCCAGGGGATAGAGGTTGCTTCGCGCCTTGGCGATCTGCTGCACGAGGACGTCGTTCGTCTGCTTGAGATGGGCGACGAGACGCTTCTCGATGTCGTTCACCGCGGCGAACGAGCTGTTGCGCGCCGACTTGATCGGCTTCGCGAGCGTGGGGTCGATCGCTCCCGAGACCCGATCGAGCCGGCCGAACTCCTGCTCGATCACGGCGCGGAGGGCGCTGAGGGCCTGCTGGCCCTCGTCCGGCACGGCGTCCTTGACCAGCTCCTGCTCGAGCTGGCCCTCGGGCCGGTCGAGATCCTCGGGCTGGAGCTCATACTTGTCGAGCACTTTGCGGATCTTGGGCTCGATCACCGCGGCGGACCAGCGCGGGAGCACGGTCTGCGGGGCGATGCCCAGCGTGTCGTAGATCGGCGTGGTCTGGGGGAAATAGGCCTGCTCCCCCGGCCCCGCGAGATACGCGAGCGTCGGGAAGAGCGCGGCCTCGACCGCCGGCCGCAGCAGGACATTGGGGGAGAGACGTTGCGGCTCGTCCGCCGCGATCCTCTCGAGATCCGCCAGGGTGAACGTCTCCCCGCTCCGGCGGGTGGCGAACCCTTGGTCGGTGGCGACGAGGCGGTCGCGGCCGAGCTTGGCCTCGAGCATGATCAACGTGGCCCCGTCCCCCACGCCCACCGGCACGGACCCGCCGGCCTTCTCGATCTCCGTCGCGCGATCGGCGAGGGCCCGATCGAGCTCGCGCGCCCGTTCGAGCGCACGGAGGAGCGTCGGCGCCATCACGCGCTTCGCGGCCTCCGCCGTGGGGCGGAAGACTACGAGGCCGTGCGGTCCGAGCAGGTCGGCCAGTGCCTCCGCCGAGGCGGTCGCGATGTCGCGCTCGGCGGTGAAGTGGCGGCCTACCCAGTCGAAGATGTCGTCGCGGAACTCGGTGGCCGGTGTGAGCTCCTTCACCCGTGCGACTAGCGCGTCGATCTCGGGGCCGAGGGCCTCACGATACAGGGGCGTGAGCGGCGCGTCGGCGGGGCGCTCGCGGAGCACGAGCGTCTCGACGTCGTTGTCGTGCGTGAGCACGCCGACGTGGTTCGCCTCGGCGAAGTCGTGATCGTCGCCCGCGATCCAGAAGATCGGCACCACGTCGCGTCCGAGGAGCGCCGTGAACCGGCGCGCCGTCGCGATCAGGCCGATCGCCTTGTGCAGCGTGTAGAGCGGGCCGAGCAGCACCGCCGGCTGTTGGCCGCTCGTGACGCAGAGGGCGTCCGGGGCGAACAGCCGCTGGAGCTGGGCTTCCCCCGCCCCGGACGCGACGAACGCGGGCCGGAGCGCGGGGTCCACGCCTCGCGCGCGCGCCGCGAGCGCGGGGAGATCGGGCGCATGCCAGGCGCCGGCCGGTGTCAGATGGAATTCGATGCTCACGACTCACTCACCCTTGTGATACGGTTCGCCGCGGAGGATCGTCCCCGCGCGATAGAGCTGCTCGAGCCAGACGAGACGGGCCAGCTCGTGCGGCAGCGTGAGGTGGGAGAGGCTGAGCCGCTCGCACGACGTGAGGAGATCGGGCGCGATCCCGTAGGCGCCGCCGATGAGTACCGCGACGTCGCGAGCCGCGATCCGCCATTCGTCCACCCGCGCGGCGAGCGCGCGACTCCCGGTGAGGAGCGTGCCGGCCCGGGTGAGCGCGATGCACCGTGCGCCTGGCGGGATCGCCGCGCGCAGCCGCTCGGCCTCCAGGCGCTGCGCCGCGGGTGGGTCCGGCGCGCGCCGTCCCGCTTCCTGGACCTCGTGGATGTCGAGCCGGAAATAGCGCCGGACGCGACGGGCGTACTCGTCACACGCCGTGCGGAGGGCGGCGTCCCGCACGCGCCCCACCGCGACGACGTGAACGACCATCAGGCATAGAGGCCGCGCAGCCGATGGACGGCCGCGACCCGCTCCATGGCCAGCATATACGCCGCGGTGCGCATGTTCACGTCGTGGCGCTGCGCGACGGAGAGCACGTCGGTGAACGAGCGCTGGATGATCGAGTTGAGGCGGTCTATCACGGTCTGCTCGTCCCAGAAATAGCCGCCACGGTCCTGGACCCACTCGAAGTAGCTGACGGTGACGCCCCCGGCGTTGGCCAGAATGTCCGGGATGACGAACACGCCCTTCTCGTCCAGGATCCGATCGGCGCCGGGCGTGGTGGGACCGTTGGCGCCCTCGCAGATGATCTTCGCCTTGATGTCGGCGACGTTCTTCCGCGTGATCGCGTTCTCGACGGCGGCGGGGAGGAGGACGTCCACGTCGAGCGTGAGCAGGTCCGCGTGCGAGATCTCATCGGCGTTGGGGTAGCCCGACAGGTAGCGGTGCTCCTGCACCCACTTGAGCGCGTCGTCGATGTAGATGCCGTGCGAGTTGTGGAGGGCGCACGACTTGTCGCTGATGCCGACGATCGTGAGGCCCTCCTGCTCGAGCAGCTTCGCGGCGACGGAGCCGACGTTTCCGAACCCCTGCACCACCACCTTCGTGCCGCGGAACGGCACGCCGAGATGCCGGAGCGCCTCCTTGGTGGCGATCATGCACCCGCGTCCGGTGGCCTCGCGCCGGCCGAGCGAGCCGCCCATCTCCACCGGCTTGCCGGTGACGACGGCGGTGACCGCGTGGCGCTTGTGCATGGAGTACGTGTCCATGACCCACGCCATGACGCGCTCGTTGGTGTTCACGTCGGGCGCCGGGATGTCGGATTCGGGGCCGAGGGTCTCGATGAGGGCCGCGGTGTAGCGGCGCGTGAGACGCTCGAGCTCGCTGATCGAGAGCGTGCTCGGATCGCAGATCACCCCGCCTTTGGCACCGCCGAACGGGATGTTCACGACGGCGCACTTCCACGTCATCCACGCGGCGAGCGCCTTGACCTCGTCGAGCGAGACGTTGAGATCGAACCGGATGCCGCCCTTGGCGGGGCCGCGCGCGGTGTTGTGCAGCACGCGGTAGCCGGTGAAGACCTCGATTTCGCCGTTGTCGCGGGTGATGGGGACGGAAACGATGATCTGCTTCTCGGGCATGCGAAGGACCTGGTAGATCCCGGGGTCCAAATTGAGCAGCTCCGCCGCATGGTCGAAGCGGGCCATCATCGCTTCGAAGGGATTGTCTTCGTTGAGAATCGGGTCCTTGCTGCGCCCGATGAGATCACGGGCCGTGCGTACGGCCGGTGCTTGGGCTGTGCTATCGCTCATGGGATCCGTCGGTCCGCGCCGACACCGTATCCTTTCGCGTCCATGTCGAGGTGATCGGGTCGGCGCGCCGGTACGAGTTGCGCGAGGGCGGCCGTCAGCAGGCCCTCCCCGCGGTCCCATCGGACATCGAGCGACGCCACGATCGGTTCGGCCGCAGCGGCGGGCCAGACTCGACGGAGCTTGGCCGCATCCTTTGCGGTGACTACAACGTAATCAAGTTTTTGCCGCACATGGAGTAACACCTCCACGTCGGCCGCCGTCCACCGATGGTGGTCTGGGCGCCGCAGCACCGTGACGTGGGCGCCGAGCGCCGTGAGCTGGGTGGCGAAACCGTCCGGATCGGCGATCCCGGCGGCGGCCAGGACGCGGGCCCCGGCGAGCGCCGTCGGCGCGAGCACGCGGCCCGAGTGGAGGCCGGTGAACGTCCCCAGGGCAAGATGAGCGATGGCGACAGGTGCGTCGGTGTCCGCGGCCACACTGTCGGCCACGCGTGCCGCCTCCGATGCCGGCACGGCCTTGCGGGTGACGATCACGAAGTCGGCGTGGCGGAGCGCCGCCCGCGGCTCCCGCCACGGCCCGGCCGGGAGCAGGCGTCGGGGGGCCGCCAACGACTCCGCGGCCAGGAGCACCAGATCGAGATCGCGGCGCACGTCGAGCCGCTGAAACGCGTCATCGAGGACCAGGACATCGGCCCCGGCCGCCCCCGCGTGCCGCGCGCCCCGCCGGCGATCGGGATCCTCGACCACGATGGCCTCGGGGACCGCCGCGCGGTGCACGTGGCCCTCGTCGGCGCCGTACCCACGAAGCAGGATGCCCGGCGTGAGGCCGTGCGTCAGGAACCGGCGGGCGATCCAGCCGGCGAGCGGGGTCTTCCCCGCACCGCCGACCGCGAGGTTCCCCACGGCAACGCTCGGAAGCGGCAGGGCGCGGGTTGCGAGCCAGCCCGCTGCATACGCGCGGCGCCGGGCGGTGACCACGGCGCCGTAGGCCGTGGCCGCCGGGGCGAGCGCGAGGCGGGCGGCGCGGGCGGCACCGCCGCGGGCCGCCCAAAGGCGCGGCATCAGACCGCGCATGCCACCTCCGTGAGCCGGTCGAGCGCGGCTTCGAGACGGCCCTGCGCGTCGGCGAGCGAATACTCGTCGGCCTCGACCCGAATCGGCGGCCCGTAGACGATCCGCACCCGCGCGAACGGCAGTGGGACCAAAAAGCCGTCCCACGATCGCGCCGCGAAGGCGGGACGCGCGTGGGCGGCGACGGGGAGGATCGGGGCCCCCGTGTGTCGAGCCGCCGCGAGGAGGCCCGGTTTGGCACGCCGCGCGGGCCCGCGCGGGCCATCCGGAGTCGTCGCCACCGAGCGATCGCGCTCGAGCGTGCGCACGAGGCCGCGCAGCCCGCCCGCCCCGCCGCGCGTGCTGGACCCATGGACGATTCGGTATCCCCAGCGCCGCGCCGTGTCCGCCAGGAGTCGCCCGTCCCGATGGCCGCTCACGAGCAACGTGATGTCCTGGGTGCGGTGATGCCAGACCGGTGCGAGGAGGCCGCGATGCCAGACCGCGTAGATGAAGCGTCCGCCGGCCGTGCGGAGCCGGTCCGCGTGCTCGCCTCCCACGATCTCGAGGCGCCAGGTGGCG
>Ga0102953_1002427_pt1 | contig 11037 bp, 8 predicted proteins | sample SalPon2A_C_D2_MG_FD_78509 | JGI IMG/M metagenome (GOLD analysis project Ga0102953, IMG submission 78509) | Soil microbial communities from South San Francisco under conditions of wetland restoration - Salt Pond MetaG R2A_C_D2_MG | ecosystem: Environmental > Terrestrial > Soil > Wetlands | place... | reverse complement strand
GGGTTTATCACGGGTGGAAGGGGGTATCGGAAAGTGAATCCATGGTGGTCAGTATTGTGTCCGAACCGTATAATCACCAAAATCCAGATGAATACCGGCTTCCGTGGGACACGGAGGAAATACCCTACAACTGGGAACGGCAGAACGGATGAAAATCGCCACTCAAACATTTTTAATCACCGGCGGTTGTGGATTTATTGGAAGTAATTTCATTCACTACTTGTTTCAGCATTTCCCGGATGTGACAGTCATAAATCTGGATAAATTGACCTATGCAGGTAATCCGGCAAATCTGAAAGATATAGAAGAATTGCCTGGTTATCATTTTGTCCATGGTGATATTTGTGATCAGGAATGCCTCAGAAACATCTTTGAGGTAAATCACCCGGTTATCCTGGTGAATTTTGCTGCAGAAAGCCATGTAGACCGGTCAATCGGGGCACCGGAGGATTTTATCAATACGGATATATACGGCGCTTATCGTTTGCTTGAAGCTTCGAAAGAGTCTGGTATCGAAAAGTTTATCCAGATTTCGACAGATGAAGTTTATGGAAGCATTCTGTCCGGAAAATTCAGTGAGACTGACGCACTCATGCCCAGGAATCCGTATTCCGCAAGCAAAGCGGGTGCGGACCGGCTCGCCTATTCTTATTCTCAAACGTATGAACTGCCCGTGATAGTCACCAGGGCATCCAATAATTTCGGACCATTTCAGTATCCGGAAAAATTAATCCCTTTATTTATCACTAATGCCATTGATGAACAGGTGCTTCCGCTCTATGGTGATGGGAAAAATATTCGGGACTGGTTATATGTTGAAGATCATTGTTCGGCATTGTGTTACATTATCGAACACGGTTCCAATGGGGAAACCTATAATATCGGTGGCGGCAATGAACGGCAGAACATTGAAATCACCAAATTGATCCTGTCGATCTTAGGCGAAGATGAATCATTAATTCAACCTGTCCGGGATCGCCAGGGGCATGACCGGCGTTATGCATTGGATGGCGAGAAACTTGCCAGGCTTGGCTGGAAACCGCAATACGGAGGAACAACAGCATTTGAGCAAGCGATGGAAAAAACGGTCAACTGGTACCATAAAAATGAACAGTGGTGGCGTCCACTGAAAAGTGGGGAATTTCTGGACTATTATAAACAACATTATCAACTTGAATTATCGGAGAAGAGAGCAGAGTAACAATGGATTTTACTGAACGCATTTTGGCACATGATATTACAATTGGGGTAGTGGGTTTGGGCTATGTGGGGCTACCCTTAGCCGTAGATTTTGCCCAGGCCGGATTTCGGGTGATTGGTATTGATGTCGATGAAAACAAAGTCCGGAATATCAATGCCGGGAAAAATTATATTCAGGATGTCTCCAGCCAGGATCTGAAAGACCTGGTGGAAAAAGAGCAGTTATCAGCGACAACTGATTTTAGTGCCATTGATGAAATTGACGCCATCTCCATCTGTGTACCAACCCCGCTGAACAAACTGAAAGATCCCGATGTATCTTATATTCTGAGTGCGCTGGAAGAGATTGCAAAACATCTTCACAAGGATATGGTGGTTGTCTTGGAAAGTACTACATATCCTGGGACAACCCGTGAACTGGTCCTGCCGAAACTCGAAGCGAGTGGGTTAAAGGTGGGACAAGATTTTTACCTGGTATTCAGTCCGGAACGGGTTGACCCGGGTAATCCCAAATATCATACTAAAAATACCCCCAAGGTGCTTGGAGGTATCACGCCGGAGTGTACCAAAGTTGGAAAATTACTTTATGAACAGGTTATAGAAACGATTATCCCGGTTTCATCAACTGAAGCAGCTGAGTTGGTGAAATTACTTGAAAATACCTTTCGTTCCATCAATATCGGTTTGGTGAACGAGATGGCCATCATGTCCGAGAAACTTGGAGTGGATATCTGGGAGGTAATTGATGCCGCAGATACCAAACCATTTGGCTTTATGAAATTTTATCCTGGGCCCGGACTGGGAGGACATTGTATCCCCATTGACCCGCATTATCTGGCATGGAAGATGAAGACCCTGGATTATAAAGCCCGGTTTATCGAATTAGCCGGGGAAATCAATACCGAGATGCCTTATCATGTAGTCCAGCTGGTTATGGATGGATTGAATGGCCATCAAAAAAGTGTGAACGGTTCGAAGATTTTAGTCCTTGGGGTGGCCTATAAAAAGGATATCGATGATGTCCGGGAATCCCCCGCACTGGATGTGATCCGGTTGCTGCAAAAAAAAGGTGCGATTGTTGAGTACCATGATCCTTATATTCATACCATCCGGCTTGATGGATATTCACTAAACACTGTCAAACTTGACGAGAAGAATACTTTATCGGATTATGATTGTGTTATAATCACAACAGACCATACAACCTTTGATTACTCCGGGATAGTTCACCATAGTAAATTGGTTATCGACACCAGAAACGCGGTTCAGTTTGAGGATGGCTCACCAAACGAGAAAGTCATTAAACTAGGGACAGGATATCGTTTATGAACTTTCGCCATACTGCGATCTTAGCAGGGATTATACTATTCAGTTGCCAGATTTTTGCCCAGAGATTTGGGTTGAGTGACCAGGATGAGAATAAATCGCAAATCCCGCAACCAATGCAAAATGTTCCTCAAAATTCATCGAGGACCCAACAGCAAATCGTTGGACTGGAAAGCCCCATAAATCCGGATGAATATTTGCTTGGTCCTGGCGATGGTTTTAGTGTATCCATTTTAGCACAAACCCCAATGCAGTTTCAGGTGCAGGTCAGCCCGGTCGGGAAAATTGCTATCCCCGGGGTGGGATCGATACTGGTTATTGGGAAGAATATTACCCAGGCTGAATCGTCCATAGTAAGTCTGGTGAAAGATCAGTATAAAAATTCCAAGGTCGAAGTGACTTTTAGTCAAATCAGGAATATCAGTTGCTTTATTAGTGGGGCAGTACAAGCCCCGGGAAAATATGAACTACGTCCGGTGGATCGAATTGACGATCTCGTGCAAAAGGCAGGAGGAATGACGGACCGAGCCTTTCCATTTCAGGTAAAACTTCTGCGGACGGATGGAGAACAACTGACCCTGGATCTGATGGAATTTCAGCATTTTGGCGATTTGTCCCAGAACCCAAAACTGGAAGGTGGAGACCGTGTCATTGTACCACCCACTGATGTCGTAAAAGATGTTGTCATTCTGCGCAGCGGTTTTCAGGACGAGGGAATGTATCCCCTGCAACCCGGAGAAACTCTGAAAAATCTGTTAGATCATTATGGAAAATATATCTCTTCAGTCGAGATAAAGGATGTAGCGATTTTTCGCAAAAACCGGGAGTTACCTATCCATTTGGATGTATACACTGAAGCAGATACTTTCCATTTAAAATCAGGGGACGAAATCCAGTTGGGAACCGTACGGGGGGTTATTATCAATGGTTATGTAAATACTCCCGGAAGATATCCTTACATGCCAGGATTTTCAGTCTCGGATTATATCGCCTATGCGGGTGGAGTAACACCGACCGGTGCCCTGAACCGTACCACGATTATTCATCCGGATGGTTCTCGCGACTCGGGTCTGGATATTCGTATTCAAAGAGGCGATATCATTATCGTACCGGAATCAAGGACATCAGTGATAGTAGGGGATATTTCCTTCCTTCAGATCATCACTAGCGTGGTTTCCGTATTTCTGGCTTATGTTGCCGCCACCAAATAACGGCTGATAGAGATGTGTTAAACTAATTATGGAAAAATTTTATGACCAATGAACAAGAATTAAAGCCCCTATTTAAATTATTCCGTGTTGTTTGGAAAAATAAATGGAAACTTATCTCATTTAATATGGTGATTGTGATTGTTTCAGTCATCTTGTTGTTGTTGATGCCAAACTGGTATAAAAGTACTGCGATAGTTCTGGTACGCTCGGAAAAACAGATGCCTTCGCTCAACTCAATTATTTCACAGATATCGCCCTTTGGTGGAATGTTTGGAGGTGGAGAAGACGTACAAAAATATATGAGTTTTTTACAGAGCAAACGAATTTTGGATCAAGTAATTAAAAAGTTTAAACTAGCGAAAGTATATGACACCGATATAAAGGATGAATTATATGGGAATTTATTAGGAAATACAGAATTTATTGATAATGAGGATGGGACTTTTACTATCAGTTGTTATTATAAAGAAGATTCGAAAAAAGCCGCACAAATGGCGAATTATTTTTATAAACTCCTTGATAATTTAGCTATGGAAGTCTCGCAGAATCAAGCGACAGAATTTCGTCAGTTCTTAGAAAAAAGTTATAATAATGCTAGCCAAGAATTAACAAATGCAGAAGACCAATTCAAGGTATATCAGGACAGCACCTTAATTATTGATTATCAAGAGCAGGCACAACAGACGATCTCAAATCTCGCGGAGATGGAGATTGATCGGCTCAAACAAAAAATTGAGTTACAATATTTATCATCTATTTATCCCTCAGACAACCCGGAAGTGGAAAACGCTAGGAAACGGCTGAAAGCTATTACCAATAACGTAGAAGATTTTCGTAATCAGAATACATATTTTTCATTATCCACGCAAAATATCCCCGAAAAGGGTCTTGATTATTTGAGATTATACCGAAAAGTACAAGTTAATCAGAAAATTACAGAATTTTTACGGATTCAACTGGAACAAGCCAAGCTTGATGAACGAAAGAACGCCTCTCCATTGTATTTATTAGATCCAGCCCAACCGATGGCGAAAAAATCAAAGCCTCATAGATCGATGTATTTAATTACCATCATGTTTTTCAGTGTGCTAATTTCAATAATATATTTTCGGATAAAAGAATTTCTTGATGAAAACAAACAGCAGATTAAATTAATTTTACAATAATGCAACGGAAATATTTTGTTCGTTTAATTCCGCTTCTCATTTTCATTATTATCTGGATTATTGTTATCGTGCTTTATTTGCTGAATCCTTACCATTATCCCACTCTGAATTTCCATAGCTGGTTCATTGTGGTATCGGCTTTGCTTTCGGTAATCACAGGATATTTAATCGTCCATATTTTTCTCCATGAAGATAATCTTATCCCTGTAAAATATTTTGAAAAGAGGTATAGTGTTACTTTTGAGAGGACAATAGTATATTATGAATTATTTTTATTATTCATAACAATTTTAGGTATATATTTATATTTACATGCTATCGCTGGAAATATTGGAGGATTACAAAATTATGTTTTAAGGCCAATTTATGTCCGGGTCAAACTAATAGAATTGCGGGCACAAGCCTTTACGGGCTGGAATCTAAGTCTATCCCTCTCTTCTTACCTTATAAGTTTTATTTATGCAGCCAATTTGTTTGGTGGAGTAGTGTATACATTTCAGACAAAAAGTCGGTACATCGGGTTAATTCCTTTACCGATTAATCTCATATACAGTATAGCAATGGTTGGACGATATGCTCTAGTAAATACAACTGCAATCTGGTTTTTTGCATTTTGGTTCACGATATATTTTTATGATAGTAAGCGGTATGAAAAATTAACTCTCAGGTTACGCAAATTAATAGTTTTTCTCTCACTTTTCGTGATCGCGTTTATTGTGTGGTTACTGATAATACGATCAGTTATCGAGGGGAGTGCTACAGATTACGTGGTAAAGTACATATATGCTTATTTATCAGGCCCCTTAGCAGCATTTCATAAGTTTACACAATCCAATTTTTCATTTTCATATGGCGTCGAAACTTTCCATTCAATTTTTAAATGGTTGGCAAAGTTTGGAATCATTGATAAATATTATGTTGGGGGCCCCAATTTGGAATGGACCATGGTAGGGGGAATTGCATTAAATACTTATACATTTGTTTATAGTTTTTATAAAGACTTTGGAATATTTGGGCTTACAATTGTTGCAGCGTTATGGGGTGGATTATCCAGGATGGCATTACATTGGTTAGAGCAGTCTTACTCATTTACAAGATTATTTATCGTCAGTATTTTTACATTTTCTTTGTTTATGTCATTCTATGCATTTTATTTGAAAATTTTCACTACCCTGGTTTTTTACTTAATTATTACTCTTATTGCAGATTTAATAATGAGGCGGAAAAGACTATACTACATCAATTGATGGCTCTACCAAACAATGATAAATAGTCTATTGACGGAATGTTTGATAGGCGTTCAGAATGCAACAAACTAGTTTAAAATGATATGAATTTTAAATTTAATATACAAATTTTACAACCCTGCCGTATTACTATTATTAAAAAAGTAAAAAATTTGTAATAGTGGAATTATTCTTAAAAATGAAGCTTTCATTTCGCCAATTAATTTTAAATGATTCAAACCGGATCTTAGTTTCAGGTGCAACCCAATCATTTGTACTCAGAGTCATTTCTCTTCTGTTGACCTTTTTACTCAATATCTATCTGGCCCGAATTTTAGGGGCCAACGGATATGGAAATTATGTTTATGTTTTAACCTGGATTAATGTACTTTTACTTCTGGGGATGTTTGGTTTCGACTCTACCGGGAAAAAATATGTTTCTATATACGATTCTTCTGATAACTACGAAAAATTGGATAAATATATCCGATACAGTTACACATTTGTTTTTAAAACTTCATTTTTATTATGTTTGCTGATCATTTTTCTTATACGTTATGTTTTTTCTCCATGGATACATAAGCAGATTGTGGATACGTTCTATTGGGGAGCAGTGTTGTTGCCTATTAATTCGTTACTGTCAGTCTCAGTTTCAACACTACGCGGATTTAAAAAAATTGTCAGCGCATTATATCCCCAGATAGTTTTACGACCGGCATTGATTTTAATTTTTGTGTTCTGTGCAAATCTGAGCTTTGCTAAATCCTTTATTCGCCCCTCTGTTGTTATGGCGATGAATGTCTTTGCAACGGTAATCGCTCTACTGTTTATTTTGTTTCATTTAAGAAACGCTCTTCCTAAAAAGTTCACAAAAAAACCGATTCAACCGAGTGAAAAATCTGAATGGCTGCTTGTAGCTTTACCGTTACTCTTGATCTCTGGATTGCACTTAATACTTAGTCGCACTGATCTCTTAATGCTTGGAATGTTAAGTAGTACACGGGAGGCGGGTATTTATGGTGCATCAGCCAGGATCGCTGAACTGATTCTCTTTGGATTGTATGCCGTTAATATTATTGCTGCGCCTCTAATTGCAGATTTGTTTGCAGCTCGGAGATACAAAGAATTACAGCATACTATTTCCACTGCTACTCTTGGAATTGCTCTTTTTTCTTATCCGGTAGCAATATTTATTACACTGGGCTCGAAATGGTTGCTTGGGTTTTTCGGAATGGAATTCATTACGGGGAAGGTGGCATTAATGATTTTGTCCTTCGGACATATTGTAAATATTAGCACTGGCACAGTCAGTTTACTTATGACAATGACTGGACATGAAAAGTCTGCGGTTAAAGTATTAATCGGAGCGATCACCATTAATATTTTGGGTAATCTCATATTTATCCCCAGATATGGAATGGAGGGTGCAGCTGTTGCCACCATGCTATCTACACTTTTCTGGAATGTCGGGTTGTACCTTTACGTTAAAATAAAATTAAATATTGACTCTTCAATTTTTGGAGCAGTTGTTTATTTAACCGGACAAAATTAAGACATCCGGTGAATCCCTCACTAACTTATAAAACTGAGAATATATATGGCTGGCTCATTCTTTTTAAATTCAAAAACAGATAAATTTCATAATCTGGCAGATATTGAGTTTAAAAGTTCTGGTTTCAATAATCCGTCGCGTTCATTTTGGAATATTGGTGCCCACAGTTATCTGGGGGCTTTTCACTATCAGGGATATCCAATTGACATTTACAAATCGTCAGAATATGATTTGATCTTCGAAGGTCACATTTACTCCAAATTGGTCCAGAGTATTGATAAGGTTGTCGAAAGTTGGATTTCCGGCAAGCAATCAGTAGCGACCATGATCATGAACATCCGACAATGGTGTACGGAAATAGATGGAGATTATGTCATGTTCATTCATGATAAAAAGAATTTTCGTTTTTTTTGTATTAATGATATTCTTGGCCGTCTTCCAATATATCTTTGGCAAAAGCATGGGGATATTGCAGTTGCAAGGGATATTGCGTTTTTACAAAAAGTGACTGAGGAGAATACTTTAGATCCAATGGGATTAGTTCAATATTTGTTTATTGGGTATCCATTAGGGAATCGCTCTCTCTTCACAACGGTTCAATATTTACCCCCGGCGTCAATTTTGACTGTAAACCTATCAACGGGAATGGTTACGACCACACAATATTTCGAGCACAACTTTGAAGATTTACACACATTTAATCGAAACAGTAATGAATGGGTACAGGATCTCACTGATATCTTTTTGGAAGCATGTCGCAATCGGTTAGCGGAAGAGAACGTGATTGCATTGAGTGGAGGTTATGATTCACGAACGGTAGCGGGCGGTGTGAAGAAAGTGACCAATAACCTCCACGCAGCAACATTCTCTACAGGTTTTTCTCAAATGGAAGCAGAAATGCAAATTATTACCCGCGTAGTGGATGCATTGAATTTACATTGGGATTATCTGTCTCTCCAAAAAACGAAACCGGGGCAAATTGAAAATCTGCTCCGAATGAAACTCGGGTTAAACTGGATTGGTATAAGCAAAATGCTCGGCTTTCTCGATCACGTTTCAATAACTTTTGGGAATCGGGCCCACCTGTTTACAGGGGATGGCGGGGATAAACTCCTGCCATCACTTTTACCAATTCAATCTTTAAAAAATACTGACCAACTCGTTGATTACATCATTAAAACTCAAAGCCAAATATCCATTGATGATATTGCAAGGTTCACTGGAACTTCCAGGGACTTAATTTATCAAATGCTGTACGAACACATTTCTAAATATCCCGAGATAGACAATAAAAACAAATTTATCCATTTTTTAATTTTTGAACGAGGAAGGAAATGGTTATATGAAGGCGAAGATCGGAACAGACAATTCTTATGGAGTACGACTCCTTTTTATTCCTGGAAATTTTTTAAGAAAACCATGGGTTTACCCCAATCTATGAAGCAAAATTATGGTATGTATAACAAATTTATTCAAAACCTCAATCAGGATCTCGCTTTAATTAAGAGAGGCAGTGAAAACAGTGTGACAAGTTTTTATACATATTCACTTAAACAAAAGTTGGCTACAATGTATAAATTATTCCCTGTCAAGTTTTTAAATTTTCGGAAGTATCGATTTCGTGAGAGCTTCTCAAATCCCTATCTTCATTTATTGAACTTCCAGTTTAGTGAAAATAATGAACTGTATTCACATGTTTTTTCTGATAATCTGCGGATAGATCTTATCGAGAAACCGGAAAATCTACCTAGCCGCTTTCTTGAATTACTGGCAACAATTACTTCATTGATTGAACTACTACAGGGGGAGGAACTTTCGATCAACCATCCAAATACTCCGAAAGAATATCTATGATTCCCAGTGATAATACAGTAGCATAGTGAATATACTCGTAATCTCACATCTTTTTCCATCTGAAAGCCGGCCGGTTTACGGGCTTTTTATAAACCAGTACGTTGAGGCCTTAGCAACTTTACAGGATGATATTAATGTGATTGCACCTGTCCCATGGACTCCGGGTCTCTTGGCACGTTGGAGTCCAAAATACCGCCAATATTTCAATTCTCCGTATCACCGTGAATCTCACCAATACTCAGTACATTATTGCAGGTATGTGACATTTCCCAAAGCTTGGTTTCATTTTACATCTGGGGTTCGGTTGTACCTCTCTATCCGAAAATATGTGTACTCGCTCTCTCGTGTTCAGCCATTTGATATCATTCATGCACATGTGGCGCTTCCCGCGGGATTCGCGGCTGTTTTGCTTGGAGAGATGTTAGGCGTTCCTACTGTAGTCACTATTCATGGGGCTGATTTTCAATCTCCAATCAGTCAACGTTTATTAAACACATTGGCGATTAAATGGACGCTCCAAAAGGCGGATACGGTAACAGTAGTCAGCACGAAATTGCGACAGATGGCCAAAACTCTCATTGCAACTCCCAAAAACATCCACATTATTCATAATGGTATGAATCTATACCAAGTACACCATCGAATCCGTAATAATAATAAGATGGTAATACTCAGTGTATCCAACTTGCTTGATTTCAAAGGAATCGATTTAAACCTTCAGGCTTTAAAAAAAATAATTAACCTACATAAAGATGTACATTATATTATAATTGGAGAAGGCCCTGATAGGAAGAGATTAGAGCATCTCGTCTCAGAATTGGAGATCGAACCCTATGTCAGTTTTAGAGGGGCATGTTCACATGAGGAAGTTATGGAAGCCATGGCGGCATGTGATATCTTTTCAATGCCGAGTTGGAACGAAAGTTTTGGGGTGGTCTATCTGGAGGCGATGGCAACCGGGAAGCCAGTTATTGGATGCTCTGGACAGGGAATAGAGGACTTCGTAGAGAACGGATATAATGGAATATTGGTTCAACCAAAAGATTCTTTGCAGCTATTTGAAAAACTTTCCTGGTTGATAGAAAATCCCATTAAACGAAAAGAGATAGGAATTCGAGCTAGAAATACTGTAGTGAAAAACTTTCGATGGTCTTCTATTGGACAACAGTATCAACAGTTGTTTGTAAAAACAATAAAAAAATATCGCAGTTACTTTGGGGCAAACAACAGAACCCGTCTAATATGAATTTGGGATCGGAGATATTAAATTTTAATTTGTTACTGAAAGCAACGTGGAACTGAGACTTGTGTATAAAACATAAGCAGGATAATATTACCTTAATTTCTCAAATATCTCTGATATTAAACTGAGAATTCGAGTATTTTTCAATGAAATATTTAAGGATCCTTAGGAAAATGGTGGCCAATTATTATTTATTCTTTGCACTTTATGTGGTGAAATTTATCGAAACCACCATTGGATTAGGATTCGGAAAAATGTC
>Ga0102953_1002426_pt1 | contig 11047 bp, 10 predicted proteins | sample SalPon2A_C_D2_MG_FD_78509 | JGI IMG/M metagenome (GOLD analysis project Ga0102953, IMG submission 78509) | Soil microbial communities from South San Francisco under conditions of wetland restoration - Salt Pond MetaG R2A_C_D2_MG | ecosystem: Environmental > Terrestrial > Soil > Wetlands | place... | reverse complement strand
TCGTGGGTGCTGGTATCGTTGGCTTTCATACTTAAAGGTCTTCCTGTCGGTTTGCAGATGACGAGTGCGACGTGTTGCCGGGAGAACTTTTGTGTGGCGGATTTCGCTCGACGGTTGCTTGCTGGTGGGGATGAGTCCGCCTTGCCCTTTGTCTGGATTTAATGGGGCAGTCAGGGGCACAGGGCCCCTGACTGCCGACTGAGCGAGTCGCTCGATCAGATCGTTGCTGCTGCTTTAGAAGTTGACGACCGCGCCCAGAGCGATGGTGTTGGTCTCTTCTTCGGGGCTGCCGATCGAGATGGTGTTGACGTTATACTCGGCGACCAGGGTCAGGTTGTCGTTGACCGAATAGAAACAGGCGCCGGTGATGGTTTCGTTTTCCCACTCGGGAGTGGCGTCGAGCGTGTTTTTGCCATAGGAGGCAACCACGCGCGCCGGGCCGAAGATATAGGCACCCTGGAACAGGTAGCCGTCGCTGTCGACGTCAGCGACCGGCAGGCCGAGGGTCGTGTCGACGCCGGGGCCAAGCAGGAAGCCGACGCCATCCGCATTGTAGCCGGACGCATGGAGCCGGGCATTGCCGAGAGCCACCTGCACACCGTAGGAGACGCCGTTGGAGTCGACGTCGTTGCCGGTAATCCTGTCTTCCGAGGATTGGGTGAGGAAACCGACCCAGGCGTTGACCGCCCCGCCGTCAAAGCTGTATTTGTAGGTCGCTTCACCTTCGAGGCGCGGTGCCTGTTCTTCACCGTTGGTTGCGGTGCGGGAGGGGTCGATCAGGCCGATCGCCAGTTTGAAGCCGTTGAAATCCGGGGTCCGGTAGGTGATCTGCGCCGAGGGCATCGGGTAGGTGTAGCCGGTGCCGATGTTGCCGAAGGAAACCCCGGTACCGTCGATCAGGCCGAGGGTGTCGCTGACGTTACCGTAGCCGAGCAGGATCTCGTCGAGGAAAATGTTGGAGCGGTTGAACAGGGTGAAGTCCTTGCCGAACAGCACCTGGCCCCAGTCGGCGTCGACAGTGCCGTAGAACTGGCGGACGTCGATGCCGGTTTCGGTGACATTGGTGTCGCTGTCATTGATGGTGACCCAGAACGAAGAACGGCCGCCGAGTTTCAGGTTGCCGACCTGCTTGCTGAAGTTGAAGCCGATCCAGTTCGGCAGAAAGCCCATCTTGACCCGAGACTGGTCATGGTCGACCCCGGAGATCTCATTGTCGCTTGAGCTGTAGACATAGAAGGTGTTGAACGAGCCATCGGTGCTGAAGGTCGTCCCTTCGTTGTCATAAAGAGTGATGGCGGCTGAGGCCGGGACGCTGATGGCCAAAACAACCAGCGAGGCAAGCAGGCTTTTCCAGAGTGATGTTTTCATAGTGCTCCCTTTCACAATTAAAGCGGACGGGATTTTCCTTCCCTAGATCCGCGAGTCAATAAATTTAAAACGGCAGGGCCCCTTTGGCCATCAGCATGAAAGCCGGCACCCAGAGTCCGATCGGAACCCAGATGATCAGCGACCAGGCCAGGGTGCTGGCGCTGAGCTTACCATAGGCGTTGAGCCAGACTTCCAAGGTCAGCACCGTGTAGCCGGCACAGGCCATGGCGAAATAGTTGCTCGCGCCGACCAGGACCGAACCGTCGGCAGCGGTGCCGCCGGTGAAGAAAATCACCATGTAGATGGCGGAAATGATCGCCACCGTCAGGCTGACGTTGCCAACCGACCGAAGGTCTTCCAATCCAGCTAGCAAGGCGTATGCCACCGTACAGTAGAGCAGACCGTGGGCAAACAGCAGCCCGCCGGTAAAGGCGTCCTTGAACAGGGCGGTCTGGAGAAATGCGCCAAGCACCACGACCACACCGACGAAACCGGTGATGGCGCCGGTCCCTTTGGCTTCTCCTTTGCCAAGGAACAAGATTGCTACCGAGATCCACATCAGACTGATAGCTACAAGAATTGCTAATGTCATTTTTTCCTCCTGTGAAGAGCTGAGAGATTAATTGATAAACCGAGTTCGTTGCATCAACCTTCTGCGGTTGTCGGGTCGATGACGGTTTTTACTTCTGCTACTTGGTCAGCAGGAAACCCGCCGAGCTTGGCGTGCTCTCTGACCGTTTCCGCATCCGGTGCGATATAGATACAATAGATCTTGTCAGCGGTGACGTAACTTTGCACCCACTGAATCTGTGGCCCGAGCTGACTCAGGATGCCGCAGGATTTCTGCGAGATCCCCTGTAGGTCCTCTGCCTTGAGGTCGCCAGCCCCGGGAAGGGTTCGTTCGATGACGTATTTAGGCATTGTGTCCTCCTTGGGCGCTCTCCTGCGCACTACTGCAGGCATTAAAATGTTGATACTTTCTGCGACATCCTGTGCTTTGGGTGAGCCTGGCTTTGGGCGAGTTCTCTGCGGGGGTTCCCCTGCGAATCCGTTTAATGCGGAAAGCGCCTGTCTGTGTGCTCGCTCAAAAAAGCTCAGACAAAGACCAGTTCGTCCCTGTCAAGTCAATTGTTGTCCGGAGGTTGCGGCCGGACCTGGTTGCTGTGGTTTACTGAACAAAGTTGCATACATTGGGGGCGTGAGAACAACTAGGCTCCAGAACTTCTTTGCCAGAACAGAGTCCGCTCTGAGCTGTTGTCGGTATCCTCCTTGCTACCATAGCTTTTTACGGAGCCTAATTATCGAACGCCGGTTTACTGCATAACTACTCGAAAATTATGGGTTGCTTATCCTGGTCGTTGCAACCGAGGTGCCAAGAAATAAAACACCGGTATTTAGCGGTGTTCCAGCCATTTAGGGTATGTGCCAATGGATTCATTCTTCGACGAATGTGGAGAAAAAGGTCATGGGGTGCGCCCGGGTTGAGTTGCGCTAGTCAGTGAATGCTGGCTCAATTACAGTGTGCTACGAGTGCTTCGGTGGCTCAATTACAGAGCCTTGAAGCATTTGGGGGCGGTCTGAATCGCAGCAATCTATGTTGTGTACAGCTCTTCGGGTAGGGTATGGTTAAGAAGTGGGGAAAGTCTCTACATCGTAGAAATTTGTCCCGCTATGATGACAATAGGTGACTCTTTTAGAGAAAGGCTCTAATATAATAAAACTTTGTTTGAAAAGCGGTATGGGATTTGCTAGGTATGAAACTGGCTTTATTTATTGAGCTTTTTGGATTTCGGACGAAATTTGCATGATCGCAGGTTGGTTATGTCATTAGTGTGGAGTAAATGAATATGGACGGTCAAACCGGCCTCCGGCACTGTAAATTCGAGGTGCCAGAAATCATCTTCGGTAGAGGCTTGCTTCCTCAGGTCGGCGCGTGTGCCCGTCGATTGGGTGGGAAAAAAGTCTTTCTAGTGAGTGATCAAGGTCTGTTTAATGCTGGTTGGGTCGACCAGGTTATGAAGAGCCTGATCGATGCCGGGCTGTCGTTTTATTATTATGACAATGTAACACCAAACCCCAAGGATTACGAAATTGAAGCGGGTGCCATAGAGTATATCTCCCAGGGAGCCGACGTCATCGTCGGGCTTGGTGGCGGAAGTGCCATGGACACGGCCAAAGGGGTTGCCATCCTGGTCTCCAATGGCGGTAAAATTCGTGATTACTCGGGCACCGACAAGATTTTTCGTCCGCTCCCGCCGATGGTGCTTTGTCCCACGACCTGTGGAACCGGCTCGGATGTTTCCCAGTTTGCCGTCGTCAATGACAGCGAGGAAAAATGCAAATTTACCATTATGAGTCGTTGTGTTGCGCCGGATATCAGTCTGACTGATCCCGACACCCTGGAAACGCTTCCCGAGGAATACATAAGTACGACAGCTCTGGATGCACTGACGCATGCGGTTGAGGCTTTTTTCTCTGTTGCCTCATCGACACTGACGGATGTGAATGCGTTGCGGGCCCTCTCGTTGCTGACGAAAAGTTTCGTCAAGGCTATCCGGGAAGGTCAGGCGAACGATTTGGAAAATCTGTCACGGGCCAGTCTTCACGCCGGTATGGCATTTTCCAACTCGTTGCTGGGGATCGGACATGCCTTGGCTCATCCGATCGGTGGTTTGTATGATGCCAACCACGGGCGGGTCAATGCCGTCTTGCTTCCTGAGGTTCTCAATTATGATTTTCCCGTTGTGCGGCAAAAACTGCCGGAAATGGCTACAGCACTTGGCCATCACGACCCAGAAGATTACCGTGAAGCCCAGGAGATGACCCAGGAGACAGTCTTGACGCTGCTCGAGGCGGCGAATGTGACCGGTGGCCTGCGAAAGATCGGTGTCAAGGAAGAAGATTTGCCCCTGCTGGCGCAACGGGCTTACAAGGATGTCTGCCTGCTGACCTCCCCCAGGCAGACTGACGAGGATGACCTTTTGACTCTCTTGAAACGGGCATTTTGATGAAAGAGGTCAAGTCCAGCCACGTCGATGACAGCTTTCTCGACTCTCTGCTCGGTATCGAGAGTTCCAAAATCGGTTTTTATGCCGATGTCAAACAGAAAATCCAGGAACTCGAGGCTGCCAATCTCAACCTGCATACGAAAAAGAATGAGTTGCAGGCGGTCTTTGATGCCATCAGTGACTGCGTTGTGATCTACGATCAGGCTGGTCTCATCCAGTACCGAAATCATTTAACACCGCGCCTGTTTCCCGAGGAGACCTTGCATGGCAAGGGCTGTCGAGCCTTGTTTCATCCAGATCGTAGCGAGGATCATGAAAGTTGTCCGGTCGGACGTGCGCTGCGTGGTGAAAGTTGCCAAATGTCGTATTCGATCAATAGGCCCCTCAATAAAAACATCTACTTGGATGTGTCTGCGACGCCAATACGCGACCCCAACGGACGCAACCGGGCCCTCGTCTTTATCCGGGATGTGACGGATCGTCGTGCCCAGGAGATTCAACTTCTGCAGGCGGAAAAGTTGTCGAGTATTGGCGTGCTTGCAGCGGGAGTCGCTCATGAAATCAACAATCCGATTACCTCGGTAGCCGGGTATGCAGAAGCGCTGTTGAGGCGGTTCCGGGATTCCGCTGGTCTGCATGAAACTCCTGAATTGAAAGATTTCCCCAACTATCTTGAGGTCATCGTTCGCGAGGTGTATCGCTGTAAGGCGATTATCGACAGCCTGCTCAGTTTTAGTCGAAAATCTGACGGCTCGTTCGACAAGGTTGATCTCAACCAGCTCATTTACGAGGTCCTTGAATTGGTGCGCCACCAAGGACGGAATAAAAATGTTGAGTTGCTGGAGAATCTGCAAATGCCCTTGCCGATGGTCAAGGGGGATGCGAGTTCGCTCCGGCAGGTGTTTTTGAATCTGATTCTGAATGCCTTCCAGGCGATCAAGGATCATGGGACAGTTTCTGTTGAGACGACTGTCGAAAACGATCAGGTCGTTGCCCGGGTAGCCGATAACGGGACGGGGATTGCCCCGGATATTCTCGACCAGATATGGAATCCGTTTTTTACCACCAAGGTGGTTGGTAAAGGTCAGGGGCTCGGATTGGCCGTCACCTACGATATCATCAAAAAGCATGATGGACACATCGAGGTCCACAGTCAGGTGGGTGAAGGGACGGAATTTGTCCTGAAGCTCACTAAATGTCAGGGCGATTAATGGAAAAGAAAGCAAAAGTCCTCATTGTCGAAGATGAAAAGCCTTTGCGAGATTTGCTTCAAGCCGAGTTGACCCGAAGCGGTTACGCGGTTCAGACCGCTGCTAATGGCCGGGAAGGTTTGGCGAGGTATACCGAAGAAATCTTCAACGTGGTGCTGCTGGATATCAAGATGCCGGAAAAAGGCGGGATTGAAACGCTTCAGGATATGCGCAATGAGACAAATATTCCTGAAGTTATCATCTTTACCGGTCATGGGGATATCGAAACGGCAGTGCAATGTATCAAGCTGGGGGCGTACGACTACCTGACCAAACCGGTCAAGCTCGACGAGCTGGAGATGGTCATCGACAAGGCCCACGATAAGAATCGCCTGCGCTGTGAAAATATCAACCTGCGCCACGAGATGAACAAGTTGGAGGACCATAAGGTGGTGGGCAAGAGCCCGGAAATCCGCAAGGTTCTTTCGATTGTCGAGCGTTGGGGGGCGACCGACGAACATGTCCTGATCGTCGGTGAAAGCGGTACAGGCAAGGAGTTGATTGCCCGTGCGGTGCATGATGCCAGCAGTCGAACCGGAAAGCCATTTGTCACGGTCAACTGCGGGCGGCTTGATGTCCACACTGCGGAGAGCGAGTTGTTCGGTCATATGCAAGGTGCATTTACCAGCGCCAACAAGGCCCGCGCCGGCCTGTTCGAACTGGCCGATAATGGCACGCTGTTCATGGATGAGATCTCAGAAATGGCGCTTGACGTTCAGGTGAAACTGTTACGGATTTTGGAAACCGGGACTTTTCGCCGCCTGGGCGGGAGCCGGGACATCAAGGTCGATGTTCGTTTTGTCTTCGCCTCGAACAAAAAGTTGAACGAATGCGTTGAGCGTGGGGAATTTCGGGTCGATTTGTATCACCGCATCAACCTGCTGCCGATTACCCTGCCGCCCTTACGTGACCGACGAGAGGATATCCTCCCACTCACCATGTATTTTCTCAAGGACTTCGCTGGACGCTGGGAGCAGGATTGGGAAATTACCGAAGAGGCCATGGCGGCGCTTTTTGCCTATGATTGGCCGGGCAATGTGCGTGAACTAAAGAACAATATCCGTCGCGCCTGCATCCTGGCTACCGAGCCAATCATATCATCCGATTTGCTGCCTTTTTCAGCCCCCAAGCGGCCCTTGCCGGTCGCTGATAACGGCGGGGGGGATGCAGCGCCTGTACCGCTCTGGGTGGTAGAACGTGAGCATATTGGCAAGGTTCTGGCAAGAGTGGAAGGGAACAAGAGTAAAGCTGCTCGCATCCTCGAAATTGACCGGAAGACCCTCTATACCAAGTTGGAACGCTACGAGCTTGATGCCTGAGGTCTCCGGCGGAGAATTACGATGCATTTGAAAGATAATTACGGCCGAACAATCAATTATTTGCGCCTGTCCGTGACTGATCGCTGCGATATGCGCTGCATGTACTGTATGCCTGCTGAAGGGGTTGCCAAGCTGGACCATTGCGAGGTCCTCAGCTATGAGGAGCTCTTGGTCTTGGCCCGCGCGGCCGTGGCGGTCGGCGTTGAAAAGATTCGTGTGACTGGAGGAGAACCGCTGGTGCGCAAAGGGATCCTCGGCTTCCTCCGGAAGTTAGCGAAAATCCCCGGTCTTCAGCAGCTGGTCCTGACGACTAACGGACAGCTGTTGGCCGGCATGGCTGATGAATTGAAACAAGCTGGCGTGCAGAGGTTGAACGTCAGCCTTGATTCCCTGGACCCAGAGGTATTCCAGCGAATCACCAGGTGCGGCGACCTGAACCGGGTCCTTGCCGGTCTGGACGCTGCCGAGCGGGCGGGGTTGCCGATCAAGTTGAACATGGTGGTCATGCGCGGTGTCAATGACAATGAAATAGATGATTTTGCTGCCCTGACCCTGGAGCGGAACTATTCGGTTCGCTTCATCGAGTATATGCCCGCCATCCAGGAGCAGAATTGGCAAGAGCTGGTGGTCCCGGGTGATGAGATTCTTCAGCGTTTGACGGAAAAATATTCATTCACCCCGGTCATCAGGGGGGCGCTTGCCGGTCCCGCTCAAGAGTTCAAGATTGCCGGTGCCCAGGGCAATATAGGCGTTATCACCGCTCTGTCCGGGCATTTTTGTGGTGACTGTAACCGGATCAGGACCACCGCTTCCGGACAGGTGCGCAGCTGCCTTTTTTCGACCGAAGAAGTTGATCTCAGGCCCCTGATTGCCGCAAATGACATAGAAGCAGTCAAAGATCAACTCACCCGTCTGGTGTGTGACAAGCCTGAGCGGCACTCGATGGACGAACTGTCTGCCGGGCATACTCCGTTCACTATGGCGAAAATCGGTGGGTAGGATTCCGTAACAGCCCGAGAAGGGTGTTTTACCTGTAAGTAAAAAGAAGTGAGGATAAGATGTCTGCCAAAATTGTCGCAGTGAATATTAGTCGAAACAAGGGTGAGCAGAAAGTCCCTGTCGCAGCAGTTGAGCTACGGAAGGATTTCGGCATCGTCGGTGATGCCCATGCCGGTGATTGGCATCGTCAAGTCAGCTTGCTGGCCGAGGAGAGTATCGACAAGATGCGCCGCCTTGGTTTGGATGTCGATCCGGGGGCTTTCGCCGAGAATATCACCACTCGGGGGGTTGACCTGGTCACTCTGCCGATCGGAAGTCGCGTTGCGCTTGGCGATGTGCAGGTTGAGGTGACTCAGATTGGTAAGGAATGTCACAATCGTTGTGCTATTTACCATCAGGCTGGAGATTGCGTGATGCCTAAAGAAGGCATTTTCGTCAAAGTGTTAAGTGGTGGAACCCTCGAGGCCGGTATGCCCATCAGGGTCGATCTGCCCGGACATGAGCTATATGGAGAGGGTAATCATGGGACGAACAGCTGATCATCCGAAAAAGCATGTCATTTCCTTCCGGGTCGATGACTTGGAGTGGAAGTTGCTGAAAAAAGCCTCGCATCGAACCGGAATTGATATTTCGACACTGCTTCGTAGCTGCCTCAACGACGTCTTGAGGGACGGTCGCCCCTGATTTTCCCGCCCTTGATGTGTAAAAATGCCACGCTGTAGAAAATTACCACGCTCTTGGAGTGGCTTACTTGTGAGCCAACTCGCCATGCGTAGAAATACTCAACAGTTCTTCCCTCGTCTCCCATAGTCCGTCATGGATTGAGCTGTATTGAGTTCACAGGCTTTGGTCGAGGAGTTCTAAACGCAATGTTGACTGAATTTAGCAATGCCGGTTTGGGGTTGCCTCGGATGCTGACTTTGTCGATTACGGACGACTGCAATTTGTCCTGTGCTCACTGCTGGGTCGAAGCCTGTCCGCAGCAGAAACCGGTCCAGGTGGCGACACCCGATTTGCGGCGCTTGCTAGAAGAGTTTGCCAGTATGGGGGGGGAGGGGATTCGGTTGACGGGTGGCGAGCCCTTGCTGCACCCTGATTGGCTGGAGCTGCTTGAGTTCGCTTTATTGCTTGGGTACGCCAGGGTTGAGTTGCAGACAAATGCCTTATTGTTGACTGAACGCGATGTGGTGACTCTGGCGAAACTTGCCAGTCCGGGGTTGAAGGTTCAGATCAGTCTGGATGGCGCCACGGTAAAATCCCACGATGCTGTCCGGGGAAACGGCGCATTTGCCGGGGTGTTGAATAAGCTGCAGCTGTTGAAGAAGGCCGGTTTGAACGATAGGGTCTCGTTGTTTTTTACCGAGATGGACCATAACTTACCTGAGTTTCCCGAGCTTTTGGAATTGGCGTCTGATCTCGGAGTCGGTTCAGTTGTCAGCGGCACCCTCATTCGGGGTGGGCGGGCAGTCGATGTTGGCAAGGTGGCCCCACCGGCCCCCCACCAGTATGCAGCTCTCATAAATCGCTTTCGCGCCAGTTCTCGGTTCCGAGAACTCTATGCCTCTCTGGGAACCATGGCGGCCCTTGAATGGTGGCTGGCCAAGGATGGGGATAAATCCTGCTGCAGCCTGGCGACCAACCCTTACGTGACTCCGGGGGGCGTTCTGTATCCCTGCCTCCTTTGCCACCTGGATCATTTTGCCATTCACGGCGTTTACCGTCGTTCCCTGGAAGACGTCATGAGCGAGGGGCTGCAGCTCTGGCCAGAACTTCAGACGCTTGCTAAGCGGCGTGTTGAGCAGATCTCTAAGTGCCAGTCCTGTCCGGAGAAAACCCTTTGTGCCGGCGGCTGTATCGGTAGGGCCTGGGGAAGTTGTGCGGACATGCTGGCACCGGATGACCGCTGCGAAGTTCGGCGATTGATCGGATCCATAAAGTCGGACAAATAAAAATGACCTGTCTGAAATTATTTCTTTGCTCAATATTATCCCTTTATATCTTTCTGATCGCGTTTATCTGTGGGGAAAGTCCCCAATGTGGATAAACTCCATACTCCGAACAGCCCCGAGAATGGGGATGTTCGGAGTAATGTGGTTCGATATTCCCCGTTGCGCGATTTCCTCTCTAGAGTCAAAAAGTTCACAAACCCCCTAACTGCACGACTTTAAACCATCGTTTTGTTTGGCATCCTACTTGCTCATATAGCTTGCCAGGCTGGATGAGATAACTTTTTATTGCATTTAGCCGATTTGGTTGGTTGCTGAATAGAACAAAGTTTTTATGGTTGCGTTTGGCCGAGAATCGGTCGTGGTGATCGGTTTTCACTAATGTTAACGAAGTAATTGTTTCAGACCCAAAAGGAGGAACAGACATGCCGCATTTTAGAGATGTACAACGTACCCTCTCCAACGAAAGACTCGAATACCCGATCAAGATGCAGCACGCGTATCCGTCGGTCAACATCGGCTGGGGCGCGCACAGCATGGTCGGTAACGACGCCAAAGCGTTGGGGATGACCAATGCCCTGATCGTTACCACCGGCCTCAAGGGGACTGGTATCGTCGAGACCATTCAGGGTGTCCTGAAGGCTGCCGGCGTCGCTTCGTCTGTTTACGACAAGGTGACCGGTAACCCGAAAGACTTCGAAGTTATGGAAGGCTACAAGATCCTCGCCGGCGGCGGCTTCGACGGCCTGATCAGCCTCGGTGGCGGTAGCTCGTCTGACTGCTGTAAGGCGATCAAACTGGTCTACAGCCATGACGGCCAGGATGTCCGCTCCTTCGAAGGCGCCTTCAAGGCAACCAAACCGAACAAGATCCCGCAGCTGGCGATCAACACCACCTCCGGTACCGGTTCGGAAGTTTCCTGCTTCTCGATCATCAACCACACCGAGAAGATGTACAAAATGGCGCTGTTCGATCCCAACTGTACCCCGAGCAAGTCGGTCAACGACCCGTTGATCCATCAGTGTATGCCGCAGAACCTCGCCGCCTACACCGGTATGGACGCTCTGACCCACGCCGTCGAGGCGATCGCTTCGCGTCTTTGCGTGCAGTCCGCTTACGGTCCGGGCCTCTGGGCGATCACCGAGATCTTCAACAAC
>Ga0102953_1002424_pt1 | contig 11049 bp, 8 predicted proteins | sample SalPon2A_C_D2_MG_FD_78509 | JGI IMG/M metagenome (GOLD analysis project Ga0102953, IMG submission 78509) | Soil microbial communities from South San Francisco under conditions of wetland restoration - Salt Pond MetaG R2A_C_D2_MG | ecosystem: Environmental > Terrestrial > Soil > Wetlands | place... | reverse complement strand
ATTTGGGTTTGGTTTTTTCTTGTGTTAAACATCGGTCAAAGCCTTTTTTTACCTCTCATATTCTCTATCGGCCTACTGGATGCCTTTAAACCACTCCTGTGGCTTTTCCCCGATCACGGTTATAGGTTTTGCCTGGTCATTGATGGCAATTATTTTCCTCTCATCAACTTGGGTTGTTGGTTGTGGAGTATTTTCCATGGTAAGATCCGGTTTAACTTTCCAAAAGTTTGAAACTTTTGGAAAGTTTTGTTTTTCTACATCTTCACAAACTCCACCCTCCGGTTATTAGCCTTCCCTTCGGGTGTATCGTTGGTATCGATAGGTTTGGTATCGCCGAACCCTTTGGTAGTAAGCCTTGAAGCACTGATGCCCATTTGTACTAATTGTGCCTTTACAGCATCAGCACGTTGTTGCGAAAGCGTAAGATTATGAGCAGCTTCACCTGTATTATCCGTATGCCCGTCTATCTCAAATTTCAGATCGGGGTTGCTTTTCAATACGCCGGCAATCATGTTCAATGTGCCCATACTTTCAGGCTTGATATCGGCTTTATCGATATCAAAAGTGATTCCATGAGTAACAATTTTAGACTGGGTAAATTTTTTGCCGATCATATTCATATTGCCGCCTGCCGCTGTACGCACATTGGCGATTATCATAGGATGGGTTTGATTGCCGATGCCGCCAAGACCGAAGGAGATAGGGATAGCGTCTAAACTGGGTACGACCAAAATGCGATACTGATCAATATAGCATTTCAGTTCGTTGTTTTTATAGATTATGGCACAATGATGCCATTGGTTAAGATAGGTGTCATCGTTCTCATTGGGATAAGTATTATTAAAATCTTTTGAGAAATAACCGGTAGAAACTTCTCCTGAGTTTCCAAATTGAACTTCACCTTCCTGGTCATCTCCAGCCTTATTTTTATATTTTAAGAATACAATAGGTCCGGAAGCGCCGCTACTGGGATAATAATCAAATTCAATGGTAAACGGATCCGTTAAATAAGATGAGGTTTTCATTCGCGGATATACCTTGCAATAGTTTCCCTGGGTTAGGAAAAAAGCAGGCTTATCATTTACTTTGTTTACTACAGCTTGTCCGGAATTAAGATCCCAATGGGAGGGAAATTCACCGTCCTGATCATCTACAAAATTATCTTCAAATAAAATGGTATCACCAGGAACAAAGTCATAGTTCTGGTAGGACAGGATCCCCTGTTGTTGATCACCCGGTTTACCGTTTCCTGTTGTGGTATTTATACCTGGGGTGTCATTAGGTTGTTGTGCCGTATTCTTGTCTTTACCCTCTAATTTATCCAGCGACTTGTCCTTCGCACTTCCGGTCAGGCTATCGGCACGATGCACGACCTTATGTTTGATCGTATGTTTAAGGTGTTTAAAAAATTGTGCCTGCGTCGGAGTGTAAGCAACCATTACAATGGCCATAAGCAGAAGTAGAACCCGCATTATCCTTTGCATATCCGTTTATTTATAATGAATAATTACACGGATAAAATTAGAAGGGTCTGAGAAGTGTTACAATCAGATGAAAATATGATTTTTATGAGTTGAGCTTCCGGATAGCTTCTATCTTCGAATTGACCTGTAGTTTCTCGTAAATGTTCATGATGTGCGTTCTCACGGTGCTTATACTGATGAATAATTTTGAGGCGATTTTCTGGTAGGTGTATCCGTCAACGAGATACTCGAGAATCTCATTCTCTCTTGCCGTTAATCCCCATTCGGTATGTGCCGGATGAATCTTATTTCGGAATAATTCAAGTGTCCGGTTGGCAATTGAAGGAGTCATTGGGGCACCGCCCTCATAAAGCGTGATGAGTGACCTGATAATCTCTTCCGGGGATGCTTTTTTCAGGAGATAACCGGAAGCACCGGCACATATGGAATCGAATATTTTGTCATCGTCCTCGAACACCGTGTACATCATGATGCGTATATGCGGGAAATAGTGATGGATGATGTGTACGCAATCTATTCCGGACTCATTATTTCTGAGACCTATGTCTACCAACGCAACCTCCGGTAACACATGTTTATATTCGGGAACAATCTGGTGGCAGCTATCCAGCGTCGACACGACATGCATCTGTCCGGAAGCGTTGAAAACCTCTTTCAGCGACTGCCTGAGAGTCATATTGTCTTCAATTATAGCTACTTTGATTATAGACAGATTGGGATCCATGTAAGTGTCGTTAGCAAGTCAAAAGTATAAAGTTAAAAGTAAAAAGTGATCCGGCAGTAGCAGGAGGAAATTACTAATTGCCGGTTGGAAGTCGCGTTGTAGAAGAATATATACGCCGCAGCGAAAGGGCTTTAACTCGCAACCTGCAACTGGTAACCCATTCCAGCATCCGGTATCTCATCTTCCTACCTTCGTAAGTTCCCAACTTCTTTCCCCTTGCGCTATCGGATGAAAATATGATTTACAGTGGTACCATAGCGTGAATGCTCGTTCCATTATTCTCGCTGGAGGTGATTTCCAGTTTTCCACCGGTCTCTTCGGCTCTCATTTCCATGTTTTTTAATCCATTTCCCTGCTCCGACACACTCGAGAAACCACTGCCGTCATCTTTAATTATCATATGCAGATAACCGTCAGAGCGATAAAGACGGACACAGATGGTAGCCCCATTGGAATACTTCAGGGCGTTTGTTACGCTTTCCTTGAAGATCAAAAACAAGTTCTTCCTTTTTTCCATACTCAGATGGAGGTACTGAATATCATCATCTGATATAAACTTAAATCGTATGTCCCTGGAATTTGCCAACGGTGCCGCATAATAGTGCATGCGTTTCAGGATCTTGTCCATACTGTCCTGTACGGGATTGATGGCCCAAACGATATCACTCATCTCATCCATCATCGAACTGGCGATATTGCTGATCTTCGCAAACCTTTCAATAGCCTCGCTATTTATGATGCTTCCTTTCGATTTGGCTGAATTGCTGTACAAGAGAATCGAACTCAGTGTGGACCCGATATCGTCATGTAAATCCTGCGCTATTTTGTTCCTGATTTTTTCCATATTCCGGCGCAGTGCCTCATTCTCCTGCAGTTGAACAATGAGCTTGTTTTGACTTTCTATTTTTTCTTTTTCCATCAAATGGGTTTTTACACTGAGCGAAGTTGTAAACAGGATCGTTTCAACGACAATCCCTATCTGCCCGGTAACAAGACTATCCAGATTGGTATGAAGGATACCTATATCAATTTGTAGCAGAGTGATGAGTATTCCGATAACTTCCCCAACAGCTGCAATTATGCTACCAATAAGAATAATGTTGACAAGTGTGTTTTGATACCTCATCAATGCAATGATGAGTCCCAGACAATAGAGAAACATGCCGAAGATGGTAATCATCAAAAAGTTGTTCAGGAGTGCGGTGTCGGGTAACAGTAATCTCAGGCAGGTATCTGCGACAACATAAATCCATATGAAGTGCTCTAACCCGATAATTTTATCATAAATCTTCTCATCAATCGTCTTTATGTCCAGAAAATGGCGTACAAATTTCAGGTAAAACAGGTAGGGCAGAGCAAGCAGTACCGATTTGAGATATAACAGTAGCTGTGGATAGTACTCGAAAGGCCAGTAAATGCCGATGACCGCATCATACCTGCACAGATAATAAACCGTGACAAGGATCAGGTATGCCAGGTAGAAGGGGTATTCTCTTCGCTTGACAATGACCCATTGGAATTCGACATACAGCATTTGGGAGAACATAAATCCCAGGAACAGGATTTGCAGGAACCGAAAGAACTGATCATCATAATAGTCATGATAATATGTTCCATAAAGGGATTTTTTACTGTAAACATAGACATTGTCGAATCCTATTCCGTCGTCGGCGGTGGAAGAGAGACGGAGCATATATTGAATGGTGCGCCGGGCCGGGATAGTTATCCTAATCGTATACAATTCCGGATAGGGAATATGAATATCTTTCTTTATGACAGCACCGCTGGTCCTTGATGTGATTCTTGTGTCATTAATTTCGTACAGTATAATCTTACTGAAATAACCGGGATACAGATAGGCACTGACAGACAGGGAATCTGTATTTGTAAGCGAAAATCGTACCCAGTAATGGGCACGTTGATGATACTTATTGATAGCACTCAAAAGCTTGTTGGTCTGTGTTGAGAATGGTTTTTCACTGACCTTGTCGAAAGATAAGTCCCGGCTGCGATCTATATAATAGCTAAGTTGCGATGAAACAAGAACGGAGGGAAGATCCTCAATGGTTACCTGTGGGCCGGGCACAGTTTTCTTAAACTGCGTTTTTATGGGCGCACTTAGGAAAAGACACACGACAGCCAATACATGACAGCGCATAAGAAATCCCGGATAACTGTAACCCTCGCAAATAAATATACTTACCTAATATGGGGAAAAAAAAGTTACCGTAAAACAGGGTGCGGGTTACCTGAAAAGATTCCTGTATGGTCGTAAATCAGTCGATATTCAAAGAGAAAGAAAATTAGAAATTCGAGAATTGGATATGAGTTTTTAAGGCTTGTCATCTATTAAAAGGCCGAATGATTGGCAGATGAATCGTTGTTATAAAACCCATGAATGCAATACAATAAAGAAAACAGAGCACTGATATTACTTACATACGGATGCCTGTAGAAGAACAATATTCCCGGGAGGACAGAAATATGATGCAATTCCGTTCTATATCGTGGTCTTTGGTTATTTTACTGTTGTCAGCCATAGCTCCGGCGATTGTGGGCTGTAAGACGGCAACGCAGGAAACAACAACGTCTGGTACAACCACTCAGCCACCTCACCATCAAAACGCCCCCGACTGGACACGCTTCGGGTGGGATGCGGGCCGGTCAAATGCTCCCACCGGACCAACTGGCATCACGGCCACAAACGTCGACTCTCTGGTCCGGCAACAGGTAAAGCTCGACGGAACTGTCGATGCATCGGCTATCTATCTTCGTGGGATTCAGGTGAATGGCAGCACACACGACGTGTTCTTCGTCACAACTACCTACGGTAAGACGATTGCGATCAATGCCGATGACGGGAGTGTGCTTTGGAGTTACACTCCGTCCGGTTACAATAACTGGGCGGGAACGGCCCAGATTACCACTTCAACTCCCGTGGCCGATCCGGGGCACAAGTTTATTTACGCAGCCTCGCCGGATGGTTATATCCAGAAGCTCTCGGTGGAGGACGGGAGTGTGGTCTGGCGAACGGCCATCACAAAGCTGCCTGCGCGTGAGAAAATTGCATCGGCACTCAACTTCTTCAAGGGCCATGTGATAGCAACCACAGGTGGTTACGTTGGTGATGCACCTCCTTACCAGGGACATGTGGTACTCATCGATGCCGGAAGCGGTACGATCCTGAGCGTTTGGAACTCGTTGTGTAGCGATCAGTCCGGGCTCCTCCAACCCTCCGGATGCCCCGAGAGCGACTCGGCGATCTGGGCACGAAGCGGCGCCGTCGTTGACTCGGCGACGGGCGACATCTACTTTGCCACGGGCAATGGTCTGTGGGACGGTAAAACAAACTGGGGAGATGCAGTGCTCGAACTTGACCCGACCGGCAAACAACTTATCGGCAACTACACACCTCAAAATACGCAACAGCTAAACGCGTCCGATGCCGATCTCGGTTCGACTGCACCTGTGTTGTTGGGGCATGGATTTATCGCACAGGGTGGCAAGGACGGGAAAATCCGGCTTCTCGACTGGCCAACCATGGAAGGTGCATCCCCACATCAGGGCGGTGAAAGTCAGATCGTCTCCACGCCCTCCGGCACCGATCTGTTTACTGCACCTGCAGTGCTGCGCACGGACACGACAACATGGATGTTTGCAGCCGATAACGGTGGCACCGAAGCATGGAAATTCAACAATGGCGGACAGTTTCAGTCGGTTTGGAAGAACAGCAATGGGGGCACAAGCCCGATAGTGGCAGATGGTCTTCTGTATGTCTATGGCCCTGGTGGCGGTCTTCGTATCTACAAGGCTTTTACCGGAAATCAGATTGCCGATTTGAAGTGTGGAAGCGGCCACTGGAACAGTCCGATTATCGTCGATGGTATGATTGCGCTCCCGGAAGGTAACGCGAACAGGCACCAGACGACCGGTGTGCTTGATATCTGGCGACTGCCCTGAGAGATTGGATCCTTGAGCACCGAAAACGGATTATGGGGCGGGAGTGACCGGGTGATCAGTGAAATTAGAGAATTGGATATCTGCGGCGTGCTAACTGCAATAAGCAGTAAAACCAATGCAAATGTTATCCTAAAAGTTTTATGATTCCGTACGTTGGTATTGCTGCTTAGTTTTTTTAGTAACTGAAGCACCTCTGGGTTGTGCAACTTATCTCATTTCTAACAAACATGATTGGCCAGTAAACATAAAAAGGAGGTGCAGAATCGGGCCCGCATCTCCTTTATGTTGATTTTAAAAGAGCATTAATCAGTCGTTCGCATTGCCAGTGCCGGTTATGGTAAATTCGGCTGACTTCACCGAATCCGAACGCGTTCCGATCATCACGGAATAGGCTCCGGGGCTGATCACTTTCTTCATATTGATGTTATAGTGTTCCAGTTTTTCGGGAGTGATTTTAAAGGTCACCTGTTGGCTTTGGCCCGGCTGCAATATCACATGAGCAAACCCTTTGAGCTCTTTGACCGGCGGTGATACTTCATTGTAATGTTCGTGCAGATACATTTGAACGACCTCTTCACCTGCCACCTTTCCGGTATTGCTAACGGTTGTGGTTACGGTTAATGTGTCGCCGGGCGACATGCTGGTTGCACTAAGCTGAGGCGCGGTGTATGAGAACGTTGAGTAACTCAGTCCGTAACCAAATGGATAGAGAGGCGAGTTAGGCACATCGAGATATTTGGAAGTGTATTTGTTATTGGGGTTCCTGGGACGGCCGGTGTTCAGGTGGTTGTAATAAAGCGGGATCTGACCGACATCGCGCGGAAACTCCATAGTAAGCTTACCACTCGGATTGTATTCGCCAAACAAGACGTCGGCGAGTGCGTGACCGCCCTCGATACCCGGATACCAGGCCTCGAGGATTGCCGGCACGTTGTTTTGCAGCCAGTCAATCGTCAGTGGACGGCCATTCATCAACACAACAACCACCGGCTTGCCGGTCTTCATTACCGCTTTTACAAGGTCTACCTGGTTGCCGGGAACGCCAATTTTGGATCGGCTGGCAGCCTCACCGGTCATGTTACGCGATTCCCCGATCACCATTACCGTCACATCTGAACGGCGTGCGGCAGCGACGGCAGCAGGAAAACCGGCTTCGGAACTTCCTTCAATGTCTGTTCCTTTCACATAATGAATCTGGGTACCCGATGAAACAGCATCCTTCATGCCCTGAAGAACCGATACGACATCTTTCGCTTCGCCTGCACCCGACCATGACCCGAGTAAATCTTCCTGGTCATCGGCCAGGGGGCCAATCAGTGCGATGCTGTGTACGTTTTTAGAGAGCGGCAGGATATTCTTGTCATTTTTCAACAAGACCATTGATTTGGCTGCGATTTTTCGTGCCAGTTGACGGCTCGATTGCGTCAGGATTGTCTGGGCTGCGCGAAGCGAGTCGCTGTAGGCGTAGGGATTCTTGAACAGGCCGAGTTTAAACTTGGTAACCAGGATGCGACGGACGGCATTATCGAGCAGTTTTTCGCTGACTTTGCCTTCGTGTACCAACGTGGGCAATTCGTTCATAAAATACCCGGACTGCATGTCCATATCCACACCTGCCTTTACGGAACGGAGGGCGGCCTGAGCCGAATCTTTTGCCACTTCGTGATGGCGTAATTCCATGATGGCGGTGTAATCGGTGACTACGAATCCTTTAAATCCCCATTCGTTGCGAAGCACGTCGGTCAGCAGAAAATGATTTTCTGTTGATGGAACACCATTGAGGGTGTTAAAGGAAGTCATGACTGTTGCCGCACCCGCATCAACGGCCGCCTTGTAGGTGGGCAGGTACATCGAACGCAGGCGTCGCATGGACATATCGACCGAATTATACTCACGGCCGGCTTCTACCGCTCCGTATGCGGCAAAGTGTTTGACACAAGCCAAAACGGTGTTTGGTGCGGAAAGGTCGCTTCCTTGAAACCCGTGCACGGCGGCAGCGGCAATTTTGGAACCAAGGTAGGGATCCTCGCCGGCTCCCTCCATTACACGACCCCAGCGCGGATCTCTGGAAATATCGACCATCGGGGCAAAGGTCCATTGGAGACCTTCCGAGGCAGCTTCAGCAGCGGCAACGCTATCGGCCTGACGGACGAGATCGGGATCCCATGTACACGACTCAGCCAGATTGATCGGGAAGATGGTCCGGAATCCATGTATCACGTCAAACCCAAATAAAATAGGGATATGCAGTCGTGTGCTGTCAACTGCAAGTTCCTGAAGCTGTTTGGTGTACTTCCAGCCTATTGCGTTAAATATCGAACCGACTTTTCCTTCTTTTATATACTCGCGGTAGTTAGGATTAATGGTTGGACCCGTTGTTGTATAACCACTCGTAAACTGGGTCATTTGTCCGGCTTTCTCCTCCAATGTCATCTTTGAGAGTACCGAATCGGCCTTGTGAATCAACTCGGGAGTGGCAAATTGCTGTTGGGCAGGGGGTACGTTTTCGGCACTCTGCTGATTTACGGGCTGACAAGCGGTAGCTATAAGAATGGAAATTCCAATAATCAGAAAGCTACCTGTTAATTTTTTGATATGACTCCACATAACAGGAAATGATTTAGGTTGGCATAAAAAATGGTCGGGAAGACCATATATCTATTATTAGGTTTTGTACATCAAATACAATAACTGAAAATGAAACGTATTATGTTCAATTGCAAGTAGTTGTGAAGTGCTATTTACAAATTGATAACTTATTGAGACAATTACCCGGCAACAAAAAAATAACTTTGGAATATCTTTCCTAAAGTTTTTGTTAGAAAATAGAGAAACGAGTTTGTATTATTTATTGACTATCTGGTAGCCCGGTAAAACCCTTAAGAAATGCTTCGTCAATCTACAGAAGTTGACAATGTGGAACTAAAGAGCCTCTGGTCGGAGGTTCTCGGTGGGGATAAACAGGCTTTTGCGACGCTATTTCTTCAAAACTATGCTCATCTTTATAACTACGGGCGCAAATTGTACGACGACGGTACCATTGTTGAAGACGCTATCCAGGATGTGTTTGCAACAATATGGCAGACCAGAAATCGGCTTGCATCGGTCTCTTCTGTCAAGTCGTACCTTATCATTTCTTTGCGCAGGCGATTGCTCCGGATTCTCCGGAAAGAAAGAATAGAAGATCCTGTAGAGGAAGATGATATCCAGGAAATCATACCTGACATTGAGTTCAGTGCGCAGGAGATAATGGTGGGTTCCGAACAAAACGAATCGCGACATGAGGCTTTGGCTAAAATACTCAATCAGCTGCCCAATCAGAAGAAAGAGGTGATTTATCTCTACTTTTACAATGGGATGGATTATGAGGAAATCGCTCAGATCATGGAGTTGAATATTCAGACGGTCAGAAACTACATGTCGATGGCCCTGGCCCGCGCCAAGGATATTATCCTCGAACATGAGCTTCCGGAATTCCTACTCCTGGTCGCCTTCTTCATTATGATGCTCCCGCGCTGAAACGGGAATGTAGGTCGGGCTGCTTGCCCGGCAGCGTCGACGGTTATTTTTAAGCATTGCGAAAAGTAGAACACGCGGGGGAAGGCGTCTTTTTTATGCGATCTGCCGTTGCGTCGGAGAAGCTCTCCGACCTACTCTTCAAAAAAAAATTTCATCAAAACGATTATAACCGGACAGCCTTCGTCTCTTTAAGCACAGAAATGTCACGGAAACTAAAACCAGAATACTTCGATTGGAAAACAAATCGCATTCGCTACAGTCATTGTTGGGCGACGAGTCGTTTCACCGCTGGATAAAGGGCACATCAAACAAGCAGGATACCGATCATTGGGAACAATGGATAGGGGCCTCTCCGCATAACCGGGCTTTGGCTGAAAAAGCCAAACAAGTGCTGAAGGAGTTTAATATTGTCTCCAGATACCAGTTGGGCGAGCCTGATGCTTTGAAGCAGTGGAACAGGCTTGAAAGGAGAATAGGTAATGATGATTCTACATCGCTGATGTTCCCTTTTGAGACCCGGTACCAAAAAAGAGGCTGGCAAACTGCATTTCGTTATGCCGCAGTTATTCTCATCCTTATGCTTGCCGGTTACGCATACTGGCAACATCGCATCGACAGCCACCCAAAAACGGAAAAGGTGGCGATGCTTGAACTTAACACAAAGTTTGGCGAGCAAAAGATCATCAAACTATCCGATGGCTCTCAAATACATCTTGCCCCTAATTCTCATTTGCGTTATGCATCAAATTGGCTGCAGCAAACGACGAGAAAATTATATCTGGATGGGGAAGCCTATTTCGATATAATGGGTACCCGCAGACCGGGTAAGGCTGAATTTGAGATACATACCAGGGATGGCGTCATCCATGATCTGGGTACTCAGTTTAATGTTTCGACTTTCCATAATCAGACTGCTGTCGTTCTGAAGAGAGGCGTTGTAACGGTTCGGTCGAACGGACGTGACGGAAACGACGAAGTGAGACTGGCTCCGGGACAAATGGTTACGATTGGCAAAGACCTCTCGAAAGCCCGGGTTGAGGAAGTCAATCCTGAAGTTTATACCTCCTGGTCCACCGATCTGTTGGTTTTTGATCACACCCCGTTAAGTCAGTTTATCCAGACCTTGAAAGATTTGTATGGGGTGGATGTAGTTGTCGAAAATTCAGAATTACTAAAAAGGGAATTAACCGGAAACATAGAAAAACAAAGCCTTGGCACCATATTACATGCGGTTTCAAAGGTCTTAAATGTAAAAGTATATCAGCGGGGACAGACGGTATTCATTCAGAATTGAGTCCCCGGAACATGAAGATATAGGGAGTACAATATGAAAAGGAGCAAGATACAGCTTACAGGAGCATT
>Ga0102953_1002423_pt1 | contig 11050 bp, 11 predicted proteins | sample SalPon2A_C_D2_MG_FD_78509 | JGI IMG/M metagenome (GOLD analysis project Ga0102953, IMG submission 78509) | Soil microbial communities from South San Francisco under conditions of wetland restoration - Salt Pond MetaG R2A_C_D2_MG | ecosystem: Environmental > Terrestrial > Soil > Wetlands | place... | reverse complement strand
TGCGGTCACCGCGATTCGGGGGTGCTTGGAAGGCATTGCGCGGCTAAGTGTATCTCATGGGTGTTACTCCGATGCAGCCCGGCGGATCAAATCGTCGATCCTCGCCCGGAGCGCGTGGTTCAATGCCGTCCGGTTAGGGCCTCGATGGACCGCTGCGTCGCCTTCCTGCGCGGGATCAACCTCGGCGGACGCAGGATCACCAACGAGGAGCTGCGCTCGCATTTCGAAGCGCTTGGGTGCGAGGAGGTGGCGACGTTCAGGGCGAGCGGCAACGTGATCTTCGCCGGGGGCGGACCCTCGGAGGCGAAGCTTGCCGTGCGGCTGGAAGACGGGCTGCGAGAGCGGTTGGGCTATGAGGTGCCGGTCTTTCTGCGCTCGACGGGGGAGCTGACGGCTATCGCCTCCCACGAGCCCTTCGAGACGAGGTATTTGAAAGCGTCGAAGGGCAAGCTGCAGATTGCGTTCCTGACGAAGAGGCCTTCAGCTTCAGCGGTGGACGGAGCCCTGGCCCATTCGTCCGATGCCGATCGACTGGCGATCGAGAGACGCGAGCTCTACTGGCTGCCCGACGGCGGTCTCTCCGATTCCGACCTGGACCTGAAGGCCCTTGCCGCCATCCTCGGCCCGATCACGATCAGGACCAAAGGTACGGTCGATCAGATCGCGGCGAAGCTCCTTGGCTAAGCGTTGGGGTTGTCCCGGCGACGTTCCAGATTTCTAAGGGCGCGACTGTGGACAGTGGCGAACGCGGTCCCGCCGACCATGCTCACCGGGACGAGGATCCACGGCGGTGCGCCAAGGACGAATACCGCGAAGGCGATGATCGCCGCCATCAGGGTTCCCACCTTGAACCCGGCGCGGCGACTCACGGATAGGCGTTCGATCAGATCCATAGCATGATGATAAGAGCCAAGATCGACAGAGGCGAGAAGGCTTCATAGCCCAATCCGATCCCCTGGTTGATGCGGTGGGCGACAACCTCGGGCCGTTGGCCTTCCTCCAGGGCCTCAGCCGCTTCGAATCCACTGAAGCCGGCTATGCCTCCGCCAAGAACTGAGAAGGCGGCGATGATCGCTTCGAGGAGCACTCGGACGCTGTCGGAATCAATCGGAGCCACAGTGACACCGTAGGTGGCGGCGACGCGCGCGTGGTGCGTCAAATGCAAAAATTCAGCTACGAGTTCGTCGCGATTGACGCGCTGAGCTGGGGCGGGGTGCTGAGGGTCGGTTGAGAATGGGTGTCCGGTAGGAGTAGGTTCATCGCCGTGGGCGACGTCTTCCTTCTCGCGTTCCTTGCCGCGCTCTACCCGACGTTGCTCGCGGCGTCGACGGTGATGCTGATGTTGCCGCACCCGAAGCGGCTGCTGCTCGGCTACCTGCTGGGAGCGGCGATGACCAGCATCACGCTCGGCCTGGTGATCGTCTTCAGCTTGCGCCACGCGGGCATCTCCCAGACGGCGAAGACGACGCTCGGCCCGGGCGAGGACATCGCCCTCGGCTGCATCGCCCTGGTCGTCGCCTACGTGCTCGGCAGCGGACGCGACGAGCCGCTGCGCGAGCGGCGGCAGGCGCGCAAGGCGGCCAAGGGGCCGCAGGGGCCGCCGCGCTGGCAGCAGTTCCTCGGCCGCGGCTCGGCCCGCGTCACCTTCGCGGTCGGCGCCGTGCTCACCCTGCCCGGCGCCACCTACATCACCGCGCTCTACCGGATCGCCGACGAGGAACTGGCCGACCCGGCGACGGTCGCGGTCGTCCTCGCCTTCAACGCGATCATGCTGATGCTGCTCGAGATCCCGCTGCTCGCCTACACCTTCGCCCCCGAGTGGACGCCGCAGGCGATCGAGCGCCTCAAGGCCAAGCTGCGCGAACGCGGCCGCATCTGGGGGGTCCGGGCGGCGGCGGCCCTCGGCCTGCTGATGATCGCCCGCGGCCTGATCGCACTGCTGGTCTGAGCGACGGCGCCTCGCCCCGCCTCGTAACGTTGGGCCGATGGCCATAGCGACGGCAACCAGCCTCGACATGCACCTGGGCGGCAAGCTCCTCTTCGAAGGCGTCTCCTTCAAGCTCGAGCCGCGCGAGCGGATGACCCTCTCCGGCCGCAACGGGGCCGGCAAGTCGACCCTGCTGCGCATGCTGGCGGGAGAGCTGACGCCCGACGCCGGCAGCCTCGTGCGGCAGAAAGGCGCTCGGGTCGCCCTGCACGACCAGCGCCCGCCGCACGAGACAGATGTCTCGCTGGGCTCCTACGTCTTCTCCGGCCGCGCCGAGATGATCGAGACCGAGCGCGAGCTCGAGCGGCTGGAGGCGGCGATGGGTGGCGGCGACACGGGCGAGGAGACGCTGAACGCCTACGCCGCCGCGCAGCAGCGGCTCGAGCACGGAGGCGGCTACCGCTGGCGCGACGGCGTGCTCGCCGTGTTGCGCGGGCTCGGCTTCGGCGGCGAGGAGGCCGAGCGCTCGCTGTCCACCTTCTCGGGCGGCGAGCTGACCCGCGCCTCGCTGGCGAGGGCGCTCGCTACCCGGCCCGACCTGTTACTGCTCGACGAGCCGACCAACCATCTCGACATCCCCTCGCTGGAGTGGCTGGAGCGCTACCTGCGCGACCTCGACGCCGCGGTCGTCCTCGTCGCCCACGACCGCTGGTTCCTCGAGGCGGTCGGCACCTCGGTGCTGGAGCTGGAGGCGGGGCGGGCGCGCTTCTTCGCCGGCCCCTGGCACGCCTGGCGCAAGGAGCAGGCCGCCCGCGAGATCGCCCGCGGCAAGGCGATCGAGCGCCAGGAAACGGAGATCGCCCGCATGGAGCGCTTCGTCGAGCGCTTCCGCTACAAGGCGACCAAGGCGCGCCAGGCGCAGTCGCGGCTCAAGCAGATCGACCGGGTCAAGCGCGACGGGGTCGAGGCCGAGCAGCGCGACCGCCGCAACCTGCGCTTCTCCTTCGTCAAGCCCGAGCGCCCCGGCCGCGTGGTGCTGAAGCTGGTCGGCGCGAAGCTCGAGGTCCCCGGAAGGACGCTGCTCGAGGACGCCCGGCTCGAAGTCGAGCGCGGCGAGCACATCGTCCTCGTCGGCCCCAACGGCGCCGGCAAGACGACGCTGATCGAGACCCTCGCCGGGCGGCGCGAGCCGGCCGCCGGCTCGGTGCGGCTCGGCCACAACGTCAAGATCGGCTACCTGTCCCAGCACGCCGACACGGCGGCGGGGGAGGGGACGGTGCTCGACGCGGCGCAGCGCGAGACCGGCCTCAGCGGGCAGAAGGCGCGCGACCTGCTCGGCGGCTTCCTCTTCTCGGGCGCTGACGCCGAGAAGCAGCTGGCCGACATCTCGGGCGGTGAGCAGCGGCGCCTCTCGCTGGCGATCCTCGTCGCCTCCGGCGCCAACGTGCTGATCCTCGACGAGCCGACCAACCACCTCGACATCGAGAGCCGCGAGGCGCTCGAGGACGCCCTGCTGGCCTTCGAGGGAGCGGTCGTCCTCGTCTCCCACGACCGGGCGCTGCTCGAGGCGGTGGGGTCGCGGACGATCGTCTGCGAGGACGGCGAGCTGCAGTCGCACCAGAGCGGCTGGGCCGAGTACCAGCGGGCGCGCGACGAACGCGCGGCGACGGCCGAGGCGGCGACCCAGGCGGCGAAGCCGGAGCCCACCTCGGCGGCCGGCCGCAACGCCGGGCGGACGGCGAAGAAGGCGGCGCGCAAGGCCGGTCGCCTCGCCGAGCGGGTCGAGCGGGCGGAAGCCGAGCTGCGCGAGCTGGAGGAAGAGCTGGCGGACCCGGAAGCCTGGTCGAGCCCCGGCCGGGCCGAGCGCGCCGAAGCGCGCCACGCCGAGGCCAAACGGGCGGTCGGCGAGCTCTACGAGCAGTGGGAGGCGGCCGAAGCCGAGGCTTCGGAAGCGGCGCCTAGCGCAGCGGCCGATCGAGCCTGACCACGGTGCCCTTGCCGGGGGCGAGGGTGATGTTGCGGACCGTGACCTTTTCCGGCTTCGGGTCGGGGGCGCTGAGCTCGGCCCGTTCGAGGATCGCCCGCAGGACGACCCGCATCTCGTATTCGGCGAAGGCGGCGCCGATGCAGCGCCGCACGCCGCCGCCGAAGGGGATCCAGGCGTAGCTGTCGGCCTTGCCCTCGAGGAAGCGCTCCGGCCGGAACTCCTGCGGCTCGGGAAAGAGGTCCTCGCGGTAGTGCAGGGCGGCGATCGCCGCCATCAGGTAGGTATCGGCGGTCAGCTCGTAGCCGCCGATCTGCAGCGGCGCGGTCAGCTTGCGCGCGACGTCGACGAGCACCGGCCGCACCCGCAGGGTCTCCTTGATCGTCGCCTCGAGGTACTCGTCGCCCGCCGCCAGCGACTCCCGCAGCCGGCCCAGCACCTGCGGGTTGCGCAGCAGCCGCTCGATCGCCCAGGCGAGTCCGGTCGCCGTCGTCTCGTGCCCGGCGACCAGCACGGTCACCAGCTCGTCGCGCAGTTCGGCGTCGCTCATCGGGCTGCCGTCCTCGTGGCGCGCCGACATCAGCAGCGCCAGTACGTCATCCGCCGCGCCGTCCTCGTCGCCGACCTCGGCCCGCCGCAGCGCGATCTGCTCGTAGACGAAGTCGTCGAGCGCCTGCCGCGCGCGCAGGAAGCGCGCCCAGGGGCTCCAGCGACCGTAGTTGCGCCGCAGCGGCGGCAGCGCGGTGACCATGCTGAGCCGGCCGGCGAAGCGCTCGACCAGGCCCTCGAAGCGTTCGATCTGCCGCTCGTCGTGGACCCCGAAGACGGCCCGCATGATCACCGCCAGGGTGATCCGCTGCGTATGGGGGCGCAGCGCGAAGGGCTCGCCGACCGGCCAGCTCTCCATCTCGCGCAGCGTCACCTCCCGCATCAGCTCGCCGTAGCGCTCGATCCGCTCGCCGTGGAAGGGCGGCAGCAGCAGCTTGCGCTGGCGCATGTGCGGCGCCTCGTCGAGAGTGAGGACGGAGTGCGGGCCGAGCGCCGGCTCAAGCACCGTCGCGTTGGCCTCGCCGGCATGCGCCTGCTCCGGCGGGGTGGTGAAGAGCTGTTTGACCAGCGCCGGGTCGGCGATGTAGGTGAGGTCCTTGAAGAAGGGAAAGGAGATACGGAAGACGTCGCCGTAGCGGCGCTGGAAGCCGATCAGGAAGCCCAGCGGGTCGCGCGCGTAGGCAAGCACCTGAAACGTCGCGGGCAGTCGGCTGCCGGGCGGCTTCATCAGAAGACGATCGTGCGGGCGCCGTCGAGCAGGACCCGGTCGTCGAGGTGCGCCTTGACCGCGCGGGAGAGGACGAGGCGCTCGACGTCGCGGCCGATGCCGATCAGCTCGTCGGTCTCGTCGCGGTGGCTGACCCGCGTGACGTCCTGGTCGATGATCGGGCCCGCGTCGAGCTCCTCGGTCACGTAGTGCGCGGTGGCGCCGATCAGCTTGACGCCGCGCTCGTGGGCGCGGGCGTAGGGATCGGCGCCGACGAACGCCGGCAGGAAGCTGTGGTGGATGTTGATCGCCGGCGCGCCGAGCCGCTCGAGGAACCCGGCCGAGAGGATCTGCATGTAGCGGGCGAGGACGAGCAGCTCGACGCCCTCCAGCAGCTCGAGCACGCGCGCCTCGGCCGCCTCGCGGTCGCCTTCGACCGGCACGTGGTGGAAGGGCAGGCCGAGCGAGGTCACCTGGTCGGCGTGGTCGGGGTGGTTGGAGACGACCGCGACCAGCTCGGCGTCGAGCTCGCCGCTGCGCCAGCGCCAGAGCAGGTCGGAGAGGCAGTGGTCTTCGCGCGAGACCATGATCGCCAGCCGCTTGCGCTCGCTCGACTCGGCGAAGCGATGCTCCATCTCCAGCGGCTCGGCTAGCTCGCGCTCGAAGCGGCCGTATAGCTCCGCGCGCTCGCCCGCCGGCGCCTGGTCGAAGGCCATTCGCATGAAGAAGCGCCCCTCGCGGCTCGAGTGCTGGTCGGCGTCGACGATGTTGCGCCCCGCTTCGGCGAGGAAGTTGCTGACCGCGGCGATCAGCCCCGGCCGGTCGGGGCAGGCGAGCAGCAGGCGCGAGGTGGGGAGTTGACCGTCGATGCAGGGATGATGGCGGTTGCAAGCGATGAACCGCAGCGAGAGCACGACCGCGCCCCGCCGCCCGCCCTACCACCCGCGCGCCGATGAGCGCCGGCGCAGCGGCGGGCGGCTCGGCCTGCGCGAGGCCTGCGCGATGGCGATCGGCGGGATGATCGGCGGCGGCATCTTCAGCGTGCTCGGGGTGACGATCGACCTCGCCGGGCACCTCGCCTTCGCCGCCTTCCTGCTCGGCGGCGCGATCGCGATGCTGACCGCGCGGGCCTACGCGCAGCTCGCCCTGCGCTCGGGGCGCTCCGGCGGGCCCTTCGCCTACCTGCGCGAGGAGGGCCACCCGAACGCGGCCGCCTGGGTCGCCTGGCTGCTGATCGCCGGCTACGTCTTCGCGCTCGCCGTCTACGCCTTCACCTTCGGCCACTACCTGGCGCATGCGCTGGGCGCCCCCGCCACGGTGTCGCGACTCTTCAGCGTCGCCATCCTGGCGCTCTTCGTCGCCGTCAACCTGCGAGGCGTCACCGCCTCGGGGCGCACCGAGGACTTCGTTGTCGCGGTCAAGCTGCTCGTGCTCGGCGGCATCTCGCTGGTCGGCATCGGCATGTTCGGCGCCCAGCGGCTCAGCCCGCTCGACGACAAGGGCCTGCTCGGGGTGCTGCTCGGCGCCTCGCTGATCTTCGTCGCCTACGAGGGCTTCGAGCTGCTGCCCTACGACTACGACGACCTCGACCAGCCGCGCCGCACCCTGCCGCGCGCCCTCTACATATCGGTCGCCGTCGTCGCCCTGGTCTACGTCGCCGTCACCGTGGCCTCGCAGATGCTCGTCCCCGACCGCCTGCTCGCGGCGCAGAAGGAGGTCGCCTTCGCGGTCGTCGGCAAGCAGGCGTTGGGCGTCTTCGGCCTCTGGGCGGCGACGCTGGCCGCCGCCTTCTCGACCGGCTCGGCGATCAACGCGACGCTGTTCTCGACCGCGCGGCTGATCCGCGACGTCAGCGGCGCGGCCGAGCTGCCGGCCTCGTTGGGGCGCGAGCGCGGCGGCCTGCCGGCGACGGCGATCGTCTCGATCGCGCTGCTCGGCGGCGCCTTCTCGCTGCTGCCCGGGATCGTCGAGGTGGTCGCCTTCGGCTCGCTCACCTTCCTGCTCGTCTTCGCCCTGGTCAACCTGCTGCACGCCCGCCACACGGCGGCGCCCGGCTGGGACCGCGGCCTCGCCTACCTCGGCGGGGCGGCCTGCGGCGTCGCCTCGCTCGGCCTGCTCTACCAGCTCGCCCGCGACGACCGCGCGGCGCTGGCGCTGATCTGCGTCTGCGCGGCTGCGATCGCCGCCGGGCGGCTCGCCTTCGTCAGGAGCAGGCGGAGTGCCTAGCGCGGTCCTCACCTCTGAGGGACGGACGCGGCTGCTGCCGCTGGCGACGCTCGGCCTGATCGTCGCCGGCGGCGCCCTCCAGCTCGCCGGCGCGCCGACGACGGGCGACGCCGTCTGGGCGGCGACGGTCGTCGTGATGCTCGTGCCGCTGACGATCTCGATCATCCGCACGCTGGCGTCCGGGCGGGTCGGCGTCGACGCGATCGCCCTCGTCGCGATGGCCGGGGCGCTGGCGGTCGGCGAATACCTCGCGGGGGCGGTGATCGCGCTGATGCTCTCCGGCGGCAACGCGCTCGAGGCGAGCGCCTCGCGCCGCGCCCGCCGCGAGCTGACGGCGCTGCTCGAGCGAATGCCGACCGTCGCCCACCGCCGCGCGGCAGCCGAGCGCGGTAGAGGTTTGGATCGCTATCCGGAGCAAACCTCTACCACGGAGCGGGGGGCCTGGGAGGAGGTGCCGGTCGGCGAGCTGGCGGTCGGCGACGAGGTGCTGGTGAGGGCGGGGGAGATCGTCCCCGTCGACGGCAAGCTGCGCGGCGCCGAGGCCGTGGTCGACGAGTCGGCGCTGAGCGGCGAGCCGCTGCCGGTCACGCACGCGCGCGGCGCGACGCTGCGCAGCGGCAGCGCCAACGCCGGCGAGGCCTTCGAGCTGCAGGCGACGCGGCTGGCGGCGGACAGCGCCTACGCCAACATCGTTCGCCTCGTCCGCGCGGCGGAGACTCAGCGGGCGCCCTTCGTCCGCCTCGCCGATCGCTACGCCGCGTTCTTCCTGCCGCTGTCCCTGGCTCTGGCGGCGATCGCCTGGGCGGCCAGCGGCGACCCGGTCCGCGCGGTCGCCGTGCTCGTCGTCGCCACGCCCTGCCCGCTGATCCTCGCGGCGCCGATCGCGATCGTCTCCGGCGTCTCGCGCGCCGCCCGCTCGGGGGTGATCGTCAAGGGCGGCGCGGCGATCGAGCGGCTCGGCGAGGCGCGCACGGTTCTGCTCGACAAGACCGGCACGCTGACGCTGGGGGAGCCGGCGGTACACGAGGTCGTCGTGCTCGATGCGGCGGCGTTCGACGAGCAGGCGATCCTCCGCCTCGCCGCCTCGGTCGACCAGCTCTCCGCCCACGTGCTCGCCGAGGCACTCGTCCACGAGGCCGAGCGGCGCGGCCTCTCGCCGGCCGAGCCGGCCGACGCGGTCGAGGAGCCGGGGCAGGGGATCGAGGGAACGGTGGAGGGACGAAGGGTCGCGGTCGGCAGCAGCTCGTGGCTGCGCTCGCGCGGCTATCAGGTCGAGGGCGCGGCGAGGATCGGCGGCGACGGCGATGCGGCCGGCCTGGCCAAGGTCGCGGTCGGCGTCGACGGGCGTCTCGCGGGCGTCGTGGTGATGGCCGACAGCCTGCGCGAGGACGCGCGGGGGCTGGCCGGCGAACTGCGCGAGGCGGGTGTGCGCCGGGTGGCGATGGTGACCGGCGACCGCGCTTCCGTCGCCGAGCGGATCGCCGCCGAGACCGGGCTCGACCAGGTCTTCTCCGAGCAGAGCCCGGAGCAGAAGCTCGAGGTGGTCCGCTCGATGCGCGCCGACAGCGAGCTGGCGCCGGTCGTGATGGTCGGCGACGGGGTGAACGACGCGCCCGCCCTCGCCCTCGCGGACGTCGGCATCGCGATGGCGGGGCCGGGGGCGACGATCTCCTCGGAGACCGCCGATGCCGTGATCACCGTCGACCGGATCGACCGGGTCGTCACCGCTGTCGCGATCGGTCGCCGCGCCCTCGGCATCGCCCGCCAGAGCGTCGTCCTCGGCATCGCCCTCAGCGCTGTCGCGATGGTCGTCGCCGCCTTCGGCTACATCCCGCCGCTCGCCGGCGCCCTGCTGCAGGAGGGAATCGACGTCGCCGTGATCCTCAATGCTCTGCGAGCACTGACGGACTGACCATCTCCGAGCGCTGCGTCCGGCTCCCATCGCGCCACGCGCGATGGGAGCCGGACGGCGGGATCGCCATCCCTATTCGGTGACCGTGAGCGTCCCGTACATGCCCTGGGCGTAGTGCCCGGGGATGTTGCAGAACATCACGTACTTGCCCGGCGTCAACTTGAATTCTTCGGACTTGGTCTCACCGGGCTCGACGTCCGCGATCTCGCCGACCTCTTCGGCCGCTTCCGACTTGTCGAGCTTCTCCTCGTCGATGTCGCCGGTGGCTTCGGTCGGGAGCTTGGCCGGGTCCATGTTGGTCTTGAAGAGCACCAGCTCGTGCTCCATGTTCCCTTCGTTCGGGGCTTCGATCGTCGTCAGCCCGGCCTTCGCCGTGGCGTTTTTCGGGCTGAAGTAGAAGTCGCCCATCTTGATCGTCAGGGTCGCTCCGGCGCCGCCGCCGGTCGCCGCAGCCTCGTTCTCGCTCTCGGTCGTGGTCGTCGTGCCGCTGTCGCTCCCGCAGCCGCCAATGAAGAGCGCCGTGATCGCAGCCAGCGCCAAGAATACGAACAGTCTGTTCACCGGAGTCTTCATCTTGCACCTCGAATTCGTCGTGGCGGGCCGGGGTCGTGCTGCCCTTTCGCGCCCTGCCTTTGTCTAGTGGATGGCGCCATCAATTCACATTCGCCGGGCGTGGTCATCGGGGATTGGCCGCAGCGACCAGCGGGGAATCCCCGTCGTTCAATTGCACTGTTTCATGTATAGGTTCAGTAGTTGACCGCAGCTCGAGTTCGAGCGCCTGTGGCCGGGCACGCGCTGCGCTTGCCAGTCGGCCGCCCAGGCCGCGGGGACACGTATATCCGGACGGAGAATCTGCTCCAAACGGCTCTGGAAAGCCGTCCGACACCCGAACTAGTGTTCGCCTCTCAAGCAACGAAAACGGCCGGGGCGCTGACTGCAACAGCCCCCGGCCCGGCACAGGAGGCAGGGCCCCCATGCACAGCAAGCCTAATGGCAAGAAGGTTGACGCTCATCCCGAGCACGCCCAGGACGTCCGTGAGCAGGCGATAGTCCTCACCCACATCCTCGCGCTCGACCCCGACCACCAGACGATCCTCGCCCTCGCCCGCTCGCTCGACGCCGGGCCCGGCGACTTCAAGCGCTCCGACGCCGTGGAGCGCGCCGTCCGCGACCTAACCGGCGTGGGCCTGCTCGAAATCTCCTCGGGCGAGGTCCACCCAACCCCAGCCGCCCAGCGCTTCCTCGAGATCGTCGAAAGCGGGGTCTGAGATGGAGCGCGCAGGCCGTCTCCTCGCAGCTCCAGTGCTCGCCGTCCTCGATGACGACTAGAAGTTGCGCCCGGTATCATCGGGTCGCCTTGTCAAAGGAGCGAGACGAGATGAAGTCAGAACTGGATGAGCGCATAGAGCGCACCCTGAGATTGAATAAGGCTGCAATCAAGCAGGCGGAACGTCGCGCCAGCCGCCTGGACCAGGCGGCTGAGCGGTCGGTCCGAGTCATCGATCGCGCGATGCGACACCTTCGCCGAAGCGCTGTCTAGGCCGCACGATTCGCTTCGCCGGTTAGTTGCGGCAGGCCGGATTGTGCCTGAGCTTGTGCGGGTACGCACGCGCTTGTGAGGACTGTGCGGACGATCACTTTGCGAGGGGTCGAAGTTCGCAACGGTCCCGCGCTTGCTTACGAAACACACATACTCCACTCGCATATTTCTCATATCGCTTCTCGTCCTCGCGCTCGTCGTCCCGG
>Ga0102953_1002422_pt1 | contig 11051 bp, 13 predicted proteins | sample SalPon2A_C_D2_MG_FD_78509 | JGI IMG/M metagenome (GOLD analysis project Ga0102953, IMG submission 78509) | Soil microbial communities from South San Francisco under conditions of wetland restoration - Salt Pond MetaG R2A_C_D2_MG | ecosystem: Environmental > Terrestrial > Soil > Wetlands | place... | reverse complement strand
GATGCGTTCCGGGCCGAAGGCATCGCTGTAAGCGAACGCTGCCAGGCCCGCGCGGTTCACTTTGATGACGGGCAGTTCATTGTCGAAGCCGGCGACGGCGAACGGCGCGGCGATCGGCTGTTGGTGGCCACGGGCCGTACGCCCAATACGCGCGATCTGGGTCTGGAACGGGCGGGCGTCGAAACCGATGCGCACGGCGCCATTGTGGTGGACGAGCACCTGCGCACCCGCGCCGAACATATCTACGCGACCGGTGATTGCACGACGCTGCCCCAGTTCGTGTACGTCGCCGCGGCCGGCGGCACACGAGCCGCCGTGAACATGACCGGCGGGCAGGCGAAACTTGATCTGTCGGCCATGCCGGCGGTGATCTTCACCGCGCCGCAGGTGGCCACCGTCGGTGTGGACGAGGAACAGGCGCGGGCGCGTGGCGTAGACACCGAGTCCCGCGTGCTTGGGCTGGAAAACGTCCCGCGCGCGCTCGCGAATTTCGAGACCCGTGGCTTCGTCAAACTCGTGGCCGAGGCCGGCAGCCATCGCCTGCTCGGCGCACAAATCCTCGCCGCCGAAGCCGGCGAGATGATCCAGGCTGCGGCGCTTGCGGTGCATCACGGCATGACCGTCGAGGCCCTGGGCGACCTGCTATTCCCGTATCTGGTGCATGTGGAAGCGCTCAAGCTCTGTGCCCAGACGTTTACCCGGGACGTTGAGCAGCTGTCCTGTTGCGCCGGCTGAGCCTTTGGCCTTTGCCATCAGACGATTCAAGGAGGTGGGGTCATGAGTTGTGCACGTCAATCGGCCGGTCTTGTCGGCTCCCTGTTCGTCAGCGCCTGTTGTCTGGGCGCCGGCCCGGTCCTCGCGGCGTTGGCCGCGGCACTGGGGTTCAGTGCATTTCACTCGATTCTCAATATTTATGTACTGGGCCCCTTGATGACGCTCTCCGTCCTGTGGATCGTCTGGAATCTGGGTCTCCGAGGGCGCACGCTGGCCGGCAGTGCCTGGGCCTATCTTCCGTTCTGGAGCGGGCTGATCGGCGGCGCGCTGGCCTGGGTCGGGGTTGTCTTACCGCACATCGTCACGAGCACGCGCAGCACCGGGACGGTCCTGATTATCGTCGGCATGGTGGTGTTGGTCGGGAGTTCGGTCTGGAGTTTGATCGATCCGCGCCGCCGAGCACTCGACACGCCTGCCGATGGATGACATCAGCGAAATTGCGGCGCAAGCGCTCGCCAAGGCATCGCGAACGGCTGGCCAACACATCGGATCACCCCCGGAGGTAATCGGTGATGAGCGGTTCGACAGCCGGACGGTATCTGGTCAGCAATATGGGAAGTCGCAAGACCCTGATCAAAGCCGGTACTCCTCCGGAAGACGCCCGCGCGATCGCTGCCATTGTCTTGCGTATGACAATCCGTCCCGGAGGACAACCCATGCCCAGCATCGGCGACACGGCTCGGCAAACCGGGCTGTCCGTGGATACGTTGCGCTACTACGAAAAAATTGGTTTGCTCCCGAATGTGGCCCGCGATAGCGGCGGCCGCAGGCGCTACCGCGCCAGCGATCTGGCCCGGCTGCGTTTCATCCAGCGGGCCCGGCGCTGCGATTTTTCACTTGACGAGATCCGCCAGCTACTCGAATTCCGGGGCTGCCGTGATGCGGCCCGGCCAGCGGTTGCCGAGCTGACTGAACACAAGCTGGCCGACATCCAGCATCGCCTGGTTGACCTCGAGCAGCTCCAAAGCGAGCTGCAACAACTACTTCACCTGTGTCAGGGAAGCGACCAGGGCTGCCCGATCCTCGAAGGTCTGGATCAGCCGGATTGACGCGGAGTGAATGCGTTGAAAACAATCCTTGACCTGGAGTCGACTCCAGGTCTTACAGTGCTTCTGAAGCCGGTTGACGGGACCGGCAACCGGTCCGACGGACCTCGGGAGCAAGCCATGCAAACCACAACCTTGGCGATCGACGGCATGCACTGCGAGGGCTGCGTGCAGATCGTGCAACACCTGCTGGAACATACGCCCGGCGTGAAAGGCGCCACGGTGTCGCTGGACGCCAAACAGGCCCGTATCGCCTTTGATGCGAGCCAGGTGTCGGCCGAAACCCTGGCCGAGGCGATCAATCGCGCCGGCTACAAGGCTGTGCCGACGGCGTAATCGACCTTGGACATCCTGCAGACGCTGGTCCTGGCGACGGGACTCGGCCTCCTTGGCTTCGTGGAGCCGTGTTCGGTCGGCAGCCACCTGATCTTCGTGAAGTTCCTGGACCAGCTCCCGGCACGCCAGCGCTGGCTGCAGACGCTGGTATTCACAGGCGTGCGGGCGCTGTTCATGGGCCTGCTCGGTGTACTCGCGGCCTTGATCGGCGTGCTCTTCCTGGGCGTACAGCATGCCTTGTGGATAACGCTCGGCAGTTTGTATGTGCTGCTGGGATCGGTGTATCTCGGCGGCGGCGCGCCCTGGATCATTCGCCGGACGAATCGCGTACTGCCCCGCCTGTCTCCCGGATCCGGCGGCGTGGGTCTCGGCGCCTTGTTCGCGCTCAACATCCCCGCCTGTGCGGCCCCGTTGCTTGCGGTGTTACTCGGCGGTGCGGCGGCGCGGGCCAGCGCCGGTGGCGGCGTGACCTACGGCGGGTTGTCGCTGCTGGTGTTTGGTCTGGCCCTGTCCAGCACCCCTGGTGCTCGCGGTGTTCACCCGGCGCGGGCGCCGACTGCTCAGCGCGATTGCCCGCCTGGCTGCCCGCATGCCGCGCTGGACCGGGGTGGTCCTCATCCTGCTGGGACTCTGGTCCATCACATTGGGGTAGAACCCGCCGTGGTGTTCAACGCATATCTGCAGGTGTAGCCATGAATCAAGCAGCGACGACCACCGCCGACGACGACATCCATCCGTGGAGCGAAGAAGCCACGGCCCAGGACCATATCCGCCGTGTGCGGGCGCATATCGGCGGGCTGCATTGCTCGCTTTGTACCGGCACGATCGAACGCGCGCTGGGCGCCCGGCCCGGCGTGTCACGCGTGGCGGTCAGCCTGACCCATGAGCAGGCGCTGGTGGAATACGACAGCACCCGGGCCAATGCCCGGGATCTGATGGGCACGCTGCAACAGATCGGCTACACCCTCAGCGATCCGCGCAAGGTCGAGCCCTTCGAGCGTCAGGAAAAGGCGCTGGCCGTCGAGCGCAACCGCTTTGTGGTGGCCCTGGCGATGAGTCTGGCGGCCGTGGGGCTGATCGTCGAGTTCACCTCCCTCTGGACGCTGGCGTTGTCGGCCCTGGTCTTTGTCAGTCTGGCCGGCTTCGGCTACGCGGTCCTGCGCGGTCAAGGCACGGCGAGGGCCCTGGCCGGCAGCGCCGCCCTGGCCGCCGGCGGACTCGGTTTGTTCGGGCTGCGCGCGGGCGGCGTGCTGGCCGGCTATGCGCCGCTGCTGGTCGCCGCATTGGCGGTGGCGATGGTGTTCGGTCTGGCCCGACCTATGGGGGCGATGGCCTTTCAATCGCTGCGCCGCGGCATTCTCAACCAGCACGTGCTGGTGGAGATCGGCGCATTCGCCGGCCTGATCGGCGGTGCCATCGGGCTGGTCGGCCGCCCCGAGGGGTATCCCACCGCGGCGTTTTTCGCCGTATCGGTGATGGTGCTGACCTATCACCTGTTCTCCGAATGGCTGTCATTGATCGTCAAGACCCGCAGCGCGCAGTCGGTCAAACGATTGCTGGACTTGCAGCCGGACACCGCCCGTGTCGTGACCGATGGCGAGGAACGGGACACCCCGGTCGAACAGGTCGAAACCGGCATGCAGGTGCGCGTGCGTCCCGGCGAGCGTATCCCGGTGGATGGCGAGCTCGTCAGTGGTCGCTCGGCCGTGGACGAATCGCTGATTACCGGCGAGCCGTTGCCGGTCGAGAAATCGACGGACGATTCCGTGGTGGGCGGTGCCATCAACGGCAATGGCGCGCTGCTGATCCGGGTGACCGCGGTCGGTAACGAGAGCTTCCTGCACCAGGTGATCAGCAGCGTGGAAGACGCGCGCGCCCTCAAGCCCGGGCTGCTGCATATCGTGGATCGTGTGTTGCAGGTCTATACGCCGACGGTGCTGACGATCTCGGTACTCGCCTTTGTGGCGTGGACGCTGGTGCCGTTGTTGCTGGGTGCCGATCCCGAATACCAGCGGGCGGTGTTTGCCGCGCTGACGGTGCTGGTGATGGGCTATCCCTGCGCGGTCGGCATCTCGGCGCCGCTGTCGATTGTGCGCGGCGCGGGCGAAGCCGCGGACAAGGGCGTGCTGATGCGCACCGGCGAAGCCTTCCAGGGGCTGCGCAAGATCGACACCGTGGTGTTCGACAAGACCGGCACCCTCACCGAAGGCCGGCCGGCGGTGCGCCGTATCGAAAGCGTCGACGGCGATGACGACGCCTTGCTGGCGATCACCGCGGCGGTAGAAGCCGCCTCCGAACACCCGTTGGGCCGAGCCGTGGTCGAAGCGGCGCTGGAACGCGCCCTGGATTTTCCCGACGTGGACGATTTCCAGGCCGAATCAGGCCGCGGCGTGGTGGCCACCGTCCATGGCGAACAGATACGCATCGGCAGTCCCACATTTCAGGCCTCGGTGCATGTTGATCTGAACGCGATACACAACAGCATCGAGTCATCGGAACAACAGGGCCATACGGTGATTGTGGTGGCCCGCGGCGATCGCTTGCTCGGGGCGATCGCCCTGGGCGACGCCCTGCGCGCCGATGCCGCCGACACCGTGGCCCGGCTGCACAAGCTCGGTATCCGCACGGCCATGCTGACCGGCGACAACGAACGCACCGCGACGTATATCGCCGAGCGTGCCGGCATCGACGCCGTGGACGCCGGCGTGCTGCCGGGCGACAAGGCCGAGAGACTGCGTACGATGCAGCGCGAGGCGCGGATCGCCATGGTCGGCGACGGGATCAACGACGCCCCGGCGCTGATGCAGGCCGATGTCGGTATCGCCATGGGCAGCGGCACTGACATCGCCATCGACGCCGCCGATATCATCATCCTCAACGCCCAGCTTGGTGGCGTGATTACGGCCTGGGACATCAGCCGCCGGGGTTATCGCAAGATGCTGCAGAACGTGAGTCTGGCCTTCCTGCTCAACGGCATCGGCATCCCCCTGGCGGCCACCGGGCTGATCTATCCGGTCTGGGCGATGGTCGCCATGGCGGTGAGCGTGACCGCTATTTTCATCAACTCGCTGTGGCAGCGACCGGCGATGTTCTTTGATGCCGTGGGCAGTGTGGGTCAACAGACTTGAAACCCCGGATTGCGCCCAAGGTGTCGTTCGCAGCGTGGAAACCAGCGGGGGCGGAACGGGACAAGTTCCGGCCATCACGAATGCGGAACGATGTGTGGCACTCCGAATGCCCAATTTCGTGAGCTGCGTGGAATCATCGGACAGGCTTCTGCTGCCACCGTCTGCACGTCGATCAAACGGCGCGAACCTTCTTTTACTCACCATCCTGGTAAAGCCCCGCGTATCGAACTTGGCGAGCGTTCGCGGTACGTTGTCGAGCGTGAGTGTGCGGCTGTCGGTGGCTCACCGATGGCCGGGGCCTCGCGAAACAACAGCGTGCCGTGTGGCGGGATGTCACCCGGCTATCCAGCCGTGACGCGCAGGTTGGCCGACCCCCTTGGCCTAAGCTCCCGAAAGGTATCGTGATGGGACGTGGGACGACGAACCGCCGCGGCGGTCATCGCGTGGATTGGGAATCCGGCCGCCGGGCCGGTATCCGGCAGTGGGGGCCGGAGGCCACCCGCCGGGCGTTCTGGTAGAGCGCGACTGCGGTCAGTCCCACCGCGACCAGCAGCAAGGACGTCTCGTGGGTGGCGATGTACCCCTGCATCCGCCCGGCAGCGACGCCGGCGATCGCGGGGAATGCCACGGCCAACGCGCCAAGCGCGAGCGGCAGCACCGGGCTGCAACAGAGCAATGGGGTAACCAGCGCCATCAAGGCGCCACCGGTGACCGCTGCCTTACTGGCTCGTCGTCCGTGGCGCACGATAAGCACCATCAGGGCAACGGTGAGCGTCAGTAGGGAGGCCAAGGCGACGGCCAGGATGCCCAGCTCGGGAGTAAGCAGACGCAGGCTTACCCAACCGATGCGTCCGCCAGTCATTGAGGCTGGCAGGACTGCCGCGTAAACGGTCCCGAGCAGGGGGAGGCCGACGATCGCGCTCCAGCGGCAGATCGTGTCGTCCCAGGCAAGGCGTAGCGCCACGATGATCGGGCGCATGACTCGTCCCCCCTCAGTTGCTGCTCTTGGCAAAGTGCAGGATCCGGCCCATGGTTGCCGCCGGAGCGCTGCCGACCGCCCGCACGTCACCGCCGGAATCGATCAGGAAATAGACATCCGGGTAATGCCGTGGATTGTAGGACTGGTCGAGTTGCTTGGAGGTTTGGCCAAGGGTCCAGTTCGAGGGTGCCCTGAAGCCGGGGACGGCCCGCGCGAAGAAGGCCCGGATGCCCGGACCCGGATAGCCATCGTCCTTGTAATTGCGCAGGATGACCACGCGCAGACCGTCGTTTCGGAGTTGCCCGGCATGTTCGGCGACGGCCTTGAGCCCCGCCGCACAACTTCCGCACCAGGTGGACAGTAGCCAGAGGAAGGTGCGATGGCCCTGCAGGCCGGCGGTCGAGCGGCGGTGCCCGCTCACCGTCACGAATGGGGCCGGGGGAGCGGCTTGGTGGTCGCTGGCAGTGGCTGGCCCAGCGGGCGCAAGAACCGTTAGCGCGCCTAGAACGCCGAAGCAAATGACCCGTCGTCGCCATGCGCAAGAGGTTGCGTTGACCATCTCGTCCGTCCCGGAAACGATGACAGGGCTGAGCCTAAAGTCTGTACCACGCTACCGTGTCAAGGTTCCTGGTTCTGATCGTCGCTCCCGGTGAGCACGCTGAGCAGGGGACACCGCGCCTCGGGGTCGCCTCGCTCGCAGTCCGCCAAGGCATTGTCCAGCGTCTCGCGCAGGCGCTCGAGGTCGGTGATGCGTCGCTCTATCGCGTTGCGCTTGCTCTGGGCGAGCGGCCGAATGTCCGCGCAGCGGCCATCGGCCAGGTCCAGCAGCTGACCGATCTCGCGCAGGGTGAATCCAAGGCCCTGGGCGCGCCGGATGAAGCGTAGCCGGGCGAGGGTGGCAGGGGCGTAGCGGCGGTAGCCCCGGGGCGGCCGCGGGGGCTGTTCGAGAAGTCCACGACGCTGGTAGTAGCGCACCGTCTGGATGTTGACGCCCGCCGCGGCGGCGAGCTGGCCGATCGTGCGCCCGGTCGTTCGCGTGCGAGGATCCGTCGCTTCGTTCCCCGGTGCCTTGTCCGTCATCGGCCTCCTCCGTGCCCGTGCGGCGGTCTTGTGCGCAGCACCGATGCGATTATCCTAGAGCTTCCCCGGCCTGTTGCGACAGGGAGGCGGCCCGGATACCACGAGAGGCGGCGTTCATGCCCTGGCAGCCCATCGGTGACACGCGTTTCTACTACGAGCTGCATGGCAGCGGATCCCCGCTGGTCCTGCTGCACGGCCTGCAGGGCGACAGCAGCAATTTCGGGGACCTGGTGCCGGGGCTGGCGCTGCACCACCGGGTGCTGGTGTTCGACCAGCGCGGCAGCGGCTGGAGCGACAAGCCCGCCGGTAACTACTCCATGGCGCTGCTGGCCGATGATACGGCCGCGCTCATGGAGGCCCTCGGCCTCGACCGTGCCCACGTATTCGGCGTCTCCATGGGGGGCATGGTGGCCCAGGAACTTGCCCTGCACCACCCGGCGCGCATGCGGTCCCTGATCCTGGGGTGCACCAGCGCCTGCGGCCCCGCGGGCGTCGCGCTGGACGGCGCCCCGCGGGACAGTGCCTACGAGCTGGCGCCGATCAGCGGCGAGGAGCGCGCCAGGCGGTTGGCCGCGGCCGGGTTCAGTGCACAATTCCTGCGCGAGCATCCGGACATGGTGGAAAGGCTGGCGCAGGCCCGGCGCCGCCGCCCGCTGGACATCGATGCGCTGGCGCGCCGACGGCGGGCCCTGGAGCGTCACGACACCCTCGCCCGACTGGACCGGATCCGGGTTCCCGCCCTGATCCTGAGGGGGCTCCAGGATGCCATCGTGGCGCCGGAGAATTCGCGGCGCCTGGCGGCGCGGATTCCGGATGCGCGCCTGGAGACGCTATCCGGCGCCGGTCACCTGTTCTGGATGGAATGTCCCGACCAGACGCTGGCCCATGTCCTGGGATTTCTGGCAGAGCATGGCGATTGACCTATGCCGCGACTACAACGATCCGCGCGGTGCGCTTGGGAAGGCCGGCGGCGAGCCCGGCTCCCAGTCCCTCGCGCATAGGGCGTGGTCAGAAAAAGGAGTGGTACGGCGGTGCGCCCCAGAACCGGCATCCACGGGATGGCCCAGCACGGGCCGAGTCTGAGCAGTGATGCCAGGGCCGCGAATTTCAAGAGCGGCGCCAGCACAACGGCGACAACGCCCATCGGTCCGGTGCTGGGATCCTTCATGATGCGTAACGCGAGCAACCAGGCGCAGAGCGAAACGAGTCCCCCAATGCCGAAACCGACCAACGGGTAACACAGCAATGACTGGCCGAGCTCCCGCTCGGTCGGTGGGCGGCGAAGTCGGACCGGTGCTCGCGTAAGAAACTGTGCTGCGACAAGGAAGGGACGCATTATGCCGACGGCATTGGCTCAAGTGCAGCCCGCGGGTGGTTGCCGACACGGTGAATGCGGATGCGGTACAGCGCCACGATCAGCGCAACGGCTTCTGCCCAGCGCTGCTGGGAGACGCGGGCTGGCGCGCTGGAGCTGTCGATCCCGCGGCTGCGCCATGCGAGCTACCTGCGCGGGTTTCTGCGGCCGCGGCGGGCGACGGAGCAGGCGCTGACCGCGGTGGTGCAGGAAGCCTACCCCCAGGGCTATCGACGCGCTCGGTGGACGCGCTGGTGCGGGCGGCGGGCATGACCGGGATCTCCTCGTCGCAGGTCTCGCGGCTGTGGGAGGCGATTGACGAGCGGGTCTCGGCCTTCCTGGAGCGGCCCCTCGAGGGGCCCTGGCCGTACCTGTGGCCGGATGCCACCTACGTCAAGGCCCGCGACGGCGGGCGGGTGGGCTCCAAGGCCTGCGTGCTGGCCGGGGCGGACGCAGTCGCCTAGACTGACAAGCGGAAGAGGCCAGCGGAGTAATGCTGTGCCAACCACCGTCAGAGTGCTCATCTACGCCTGCGTGGCCGCTTTGCCCCTCGCTGTCGGCGGATGCGCCCCAGGCGCATACGAGGGTCCGCCGCCCGGGTATCCTAACTACTACTACGGACCCGGCTACTACTATGGACCGGGCTACTACGAGCCCGGCCCGCAGCTTTTTGTCCCAATACCTGGCGAAGGTAGGTACGAAGAACACGAGCATCACGAACACGACGGGCGGCAGGAAGAGCAGCGAGAGCACGAAAGCCCACAAGAAGAGCGCCACGAAAGCCATGCACAGGAAGAGCGCGAAGAGCGCCACGAGTATGAGGATCGTCGGTGACGCTCATGCAACCAGATTTAGCCCGCATATCTCACCACCGTTCCTCGCGAGGGTGTCGAGGCGCCGGCCTGACGGGGCGCACGGACCGCAAGGCGGTGCCGGCGTAGCGGACACTACGTCAAGCCGGCTGCAGGGAGTACGTCCCGTCAGGGCGAGCGCATCGGCGGCCGCAGCAGGAGGGTGGTAAGAAATGCGGGCGTGGCAATGAGCGTATAGGCGCCGCCAAAGAGCCCGCGCAAGCCGTCGCGGCGGTCAGCGCGCCGCCGCCGGATGCCGAGCGGCCGGGCAGCGGCGGTGCGGAAAAGTTGGTGCCGATCGGTGCCACCTGTTGAGCCTTGATGCAGAACACCGAAACCCGGACCGGTAAGCCGTGCCCCATGCGGACCCGGCCGCCGCAGTGCGGGCCACGTTACAGCAGCTTTCGGGCCAGCCGTGCCAGTCGCGGCACCACCGCCGGACGCAGCAGCCGCCGGTCGTAGCCGGCCATGCGCCGCTCGTTCTCCACCAGGCACAGGTCAATGAGCTCGCCGGGCCGGACGTCCATGCCCATCTCCCGGCTGCCGCTGACCGCGAAGTTCGCGTCCTGCATCTCGCCGTGGTCATCCAGACCGCGCGCGATGCCGATGCGCTCCCAGACCAGGAACGCCCAGACCGCCAGGGTCCGGCACAGGAACCACGGCCGGCGCCACCACGCGAGGTTGCGACGATACCATGCGGCCCAGTTGGTGAAGAACAGGATATGCCGCGCTTCCTCCTGCATCACCGGCTCGAAGGTCTCCACCAGCTCCGGCGGAAAGTAGCCGGAGCGCCGGGCCAGCTCGAACAGCCCGAAGGCGAAGAAGCTGTCGATGCACTCCGAGTAGCCGGTCACCAGCCACGCCCACTCCGGGTCCCGCGGTGGCGGGTAGTCCGGCTCCGGGGCCAGCTCGATCCCGTAGGCCGAGACCAGCCGGGACAGTACCACCTTGTGGCGCGCCTCCTCGTCCCCGTTGAGCTCCAGGGCGGCGCGCAGCTCGGGATCGGCGGCCGTGGCCGCGAACGTCCGCACGCGCACCGAGGCGCGGCCCTCCGTCTGGACCGCGATATCCCAGATGGGCAGCGACGTGATGCGTTCCAGGGCCTCGCCGGACAGCTCCGGCCACTCGATCACGGCGGGGCGATACGGGTTGTGCGTCTCGACCAGCATCGAGCAGAACAGGTGCTTGTGCGCCTCGGTGCCCGGCCGGATCGTGCCCGGCTCGGGCGCCGACCAGTGGCGCATGGCATGCTCGGCCGCACCGAGCGCTCCTTCCCGCGAATTCATCGGCTATTCCCCTTCCGGAGGGCCCATTCCGTGCCGCTGCCTCGTATGACAGCGCCTCCCTTGTCCCGGTTCGCCGGTCGCCCATCGTGCCGAAGTTGAGCGACTTCTTCAGCAGCCCTCCGGACCCGTCACACCTTGTCAGCGCCGGCCAAAAAATTGCACGTCGGGTTCACTTCGTGCTCGGCCGGGCCGGAATTTCCGTCCGCGCCGCCTGTCG
>Ga0102953_1002420_pt1 | contig 11062 bp, 11 predicted proteins | sample SalPon2A_C_D2_MG_FD_78509 | JGI IMG/M metagenome (GOLD analysis project Ga0102953, IMG submission 78509) | Soil microbial communities from South San Francisco under conditions of wetland restoration - Salt Pond MetaG R2A_C_D2_MG | ecosystem: Environmental > Terrestrial > Soil > Wetlands | place... | reverse complement strand
GCGGGCGTGGCGCTGACGCGGGGCGGCGGCCGTGCGGGCCGGCGGCAGCGACGCGGCTCAGCCCGGTGGGGCGGCCTCGCCGACCCGGTAGCCCTGGCCGGCCGGCAGGTCGAGCACACGCCCTCCCGGCCCGGCGAAGTCCGTCAGCAGGGCGCGGCAAACCTCGGCGCGGGCATCGTCGGTGATCACGCCCAGCGTCGGGCCCGCGCCGGACAGGTAGGCGGCGAAGGCGCCGACCTCCCGCAACGCCGCGCGGCAGGCGGTCAGCTTGGGCACCAGCGGCGCCCGGTAGGGCTCGTGGAGCACGTCGAGGGAGGCCACCCGCAGCAGCTCCGGACGGTCGTCGGCGACCGCCAGCGCCCACATGGCGGCGCGCGCCGAGGTGCGCACGGCGTCGCTGCGCGGGTAGCTGGACGGCAGCACGGCACGCGCCTTGGCCGTCGGGAGCTCGAAGTCGGGCGCGCCGAAGAGCAGCCGCCAGCGCGGCGGTAGCGGCAGGCTGGCGCTGACGAAGGCGCCGGCCGCGTCGGCCGCCGACACCGTGAAGCCGCCGAACACGGCCGGTGCCACGTTGTCGGGGTGCCCTTCCAGGCGTGCCACCAGGCGGAACAGCGCGTCGCGGCCCAGCCGTTCGCCCAGCATGGCATCGGCGAGCGCGGCGCCGGCCACCAGTGCGGCCGACGACGATCCCAGGCCGCGTGCCAGCGGGATGGGGTTGTCGGCGTCGAACGCCACCCGCGGGGGCTCCAGATCCAGCTCGTGGTACACGGCGCGGAACCCCTGGTGCACGAGGTTGTGGGGGGAATCGGGGAGGTGGCCGTCGCCGCGGTACGTGAAGCGGTCGTGCTCGGCCGGGCTGACGACGACGCTCAGATCCAGACCGAGGGCGATACCGAGGGCGTCGAAGCCTGGCCCCAGGTTCGCGCTCGTCGCGGCCACCCGCACTTGCAGCATAGGCCGCAATCTAGCATGAGAGGTCGCTCAGGGCGGCGGGCAGGGCGGTCACCACGTCGTCGGCGACGAGGCCGAGGCCCTGCGCCTCCGCCGCTCGCTCGCCGGCCGCGCCGTGCGCGAAGACGGCCAGGCAGGCGCGCTCGAAGGCGTCTCCGCCCACCAGCACCGCCCCCAGCAGGCCGGCAAGCACGTCGCCGGTGCCCCCGACGGCCATGCCCGGGTGGCCGCGGGTGCTGACCGCCAGGCGCCCGTCCGGCGCGGCCACCACGGCGCCGGCGAGCTTCAGCACGCACACCGCGGCGAAGCGCTGCGCCAGGGTGGCCGCGGTGCCGAGCGGATCGGCGAGCACGTCGCCGGGCGCGCGGCCGAGGAGGCCCGCCGCTTCGCCCACGTGGGGCGTGAGCACGCAGCTCCCGTGGGCCCGGGTGGCGTCCTCCAGCCGGGCGCCGGGCGCCAGCGCGCCGGCGTCGAGCACGGCGGGCCCCGGGAAGCGGCGCAGCAGCTCGGGGAGCCACGGCAGGGCGCGCGGGTCGAGGCCGGGCCCGACCACCAGCGCTTGCGCGCGCTTGGGATCGAGCTCGTCGAGGACGGCGAGCGGCGCCTCGCCCTCCCAGCCGAGCGGCTGGAAGACCACCTCGGGCCAGCCACCGGGCGCGCGCGCCGCGGCAGCCAGCGTGACCAACCCGGCCCCGCCGCGGTAGGCGGCGCGGCAGGCGAGCTCCGCGGCCCCCAGGTAGCGCTCGGAGCCTGCGACCACCAGCACCGTGCCGGCACTGTACTTGTGGGCGTCGGGCGGGCGCCGCGGTGCCCACGCGGCCACCGTCCCGGCGTCCAGCAGCAGCACCGCCGACGCCTCGTCGAGCACGCGCCGGGGGATGCCGATGTCGGCCACCAGCGCGCCGCCGAAGGCGGCGCGGGCCGGGTAGAAGGCGCTGGCCAGCTTGGCGCCGGCGAGCTGCACCGTGAGGGCTGCCCTCACGTGCGGCCCGGGAGGGGCCGTGAGGTCGGCGGAGACGCCGCTGGGTACGTCCACGGCCACCACCGGCAGGCCGCTCTGCGCCAGGCGCGCGACCGTGGTCACCAGCGCTCCGTGCAGAGGGCGGTCGAGGCCGCTTCCCAGAAGCGCGTCCACGACCACGTCCGCGCGCTCCAGCGCGGCGTCGAGCGCGTCCTCCTGCAGCGGCTCCGGCATCACGCCGTGCGCGGCGAGCGCCCGGCGTGCCACCGCGGCATCGCTCCCCGACGGCTCGTCCGCCATCTCCAGCACCGTCACGCGCATGCCCGTGGCGGCCAGGTAGCGGGCGGCGACGTAGCCGTCGCCGCCGTTGTTGCCCTTGCCGCACAGCACCAGCGCCCGCTCCGTCTCCGGGAAGCCGTCGAGCAGCGCGTCCGCCACGGCGCGCCCCGCCGCCTCCATGAGCAGCTGCGAGGGCACGCCCGCCTCGGCGGCTGCGGCGTCCGCGGCGCGCATCTGGGCAGCGGTGTAGAGCCTCATACCGCCGATTGTAACGCCGGCCTTCGGTATCATCGCGGCATGAAGCCCATCTACGACGGCCCTCCCGACGGCCTCGAAGAGCGCCTCGGCCGTCCCGGGGAGTACCCGTTCACGCGCGGCGTCTACCCCGGCATGTACAGCCAGGGACGGCTCTGGACCATGCGCCAGTACGCCGGGTTCGGCTCCGCCGAGGAGTCCAACGAGCGCTACCGCTACCTGCTGGCGCAAGGGGTCGCCGGGCTGTCGGTCGCGTTCGACCTGCCCACGCAGCTCGGCCTCGACCCCGACGACCCTCTGGCGGAGGGCGAGGTCGGGCGGGTAGGGGTGTCGATCGCCACCGTCGACGACATGCGCATGCTGTTCGACGCCATCCCGCTGGGCCGGGTCACCACCTCCATGACCATCAACGCCCCCGCGATGATGCTGCTGGCGCTCTACCAGCTCGTCGCCGAGGAGCAGGGGGTGGCTCCGGCCGAGCTCAAGGGGACGGTCCAGAACGACATCCTCAAGGAGTACGTGGCACGCGGCACCTACATCTACCCGGCCGGCCCGAGCATGCGGCTGGTGACCGACCTGTTCGCGTACTGCGCGAGCGAGCTCCCCAGCTTCAACACCATCTCGATCTCCGGCTACCACATCCGCGAGGCCGGGGCGACGGCTGCGCAGGAGATCGCCTTCACCCTCGCCAACGCCAAGGCGTACGTCCGGGCGGCGCTCGGCGCCGGTCTCGACGTCGACGCCTTCGCGCCCCGGCTGTCGTTCTTCTTCGCCTGCCACAGCCGGCTGCTGGAGGAGGTCGCCAAGTTCCGCGCCGCCAGGCGCATGTGGGCGCGGATCATGCGGGACGAGTTCGGGGCGCGCGAGCCGAGGTCGCTGATGCTGCGCTTCCACACCCAGACCGGCGGCAGCACGCTCACCGCGCAGCAACCCGACAACAACGTGGTACGCACCGCCTACCAGGCGCTGGCGGCGGTGCTGGGCGGCACCCAGAGCCTGCACACCAACGCCCTGGACGAGGCGCTGGGGCTGCCCACGCCGTCGTCGGCGCGCCTGGCGCTGCGCACGCAGCAGCTGCTGGCCTTCGAGACCGACGTGCCCGAGGCCATCGACCCCCTGGGCGGGAGCTACTACGTGGAGCATCTGACCGACGCCCTGGAGGAAGAGGCGCAGGCGGTGCTCACGCGCATCGAGGACCTGGGGGGCGCGGTGAAGGCCATCGAGGCCGGCTTCGTCCAGCGGGAGATCGAGGAGTCCGCCTACCGCCAGCAGCGCGAGGTCGAGAGCGGCGAGCGCGTGGTCGTGGGCGTCAATCGCTTCCGCAGCGAGGGTGAGGACGAAGGCGTGCCCGTGCAGGCCATCGACCCGGCGCTGCAGGCGCGCCGGGTCGCGGCGGTGCGGGCGTATCGCGCTTCCCGCGACGCCGCCGGTGTGGACGGCGCGTTGCGCGCGCTGGAGGCGGCCGCGGCGGGCAGCGACAACCTGTTCCCGGCGGTGAAGGCGGCGTTCCGCGCCCGGGCGACCCTGGGCGAGGTGGCGGGCGCGCTCAGGCGCGTGTGGGGGGAGTACCGCTGAGCCCAGGCGGGCCTCCCGGCGGCGGCGCGCGCGGCGTTCAAGGCGTCGACGGGACCGGGCCGGCATCGAGCGCGGAGAGCGCGACGGCGCGGAGCAGGGCGATGTCGCGGGCGGCGTCCTCGACGGGCGTGAGGGGCGCGGTGCCGTCGCGGATGCAACGCGCGAAGTGCAGCAGCTCCTCCTCGAACGCCTCCGCATGGCCGTGGTCGAAGCGCGTGGTGGTGACGGACGCGCCGTCGTTCGCGCTGAGCTCGAGCACGGTCGCGGCGTGCTCCAGGTAGGGGGACGGGAAACGCAGCTCCAGCCTGCGGCCCGGTGCGTGGACGCCGATGGTCTCGCGGTAGTCGAGGTCGTCGTCGAAGTAGCACCAGGTCAGCTGGCCGACCAGGCCGCCGCCGAACTCCAGCACGGCGGTGACGGCGCGTCCGTCCTGCCACGCCGTTGCCGACGTCACCGCCAGCGGCTCCCCGACCAGGTTCCTCACCGCGTTGGTGTCGTGCACCAGCGATCCCAGCAGCACGTCGGTGTACATGTCGAGCGCCCAGCTCGGCCGCTCGCCCAGCGCCTCGCGGGCGAGCGCCCGCCCCTCCTCGCGCAGCGTCTCCCGGGCCGCCTCCGGGACGTCGGCGGCCCGGGAGACGCGGTGATGTTCGATGTAGCGCCCCTCGCGCGGGTGGAGCACGGTGACCTGCACGAGGCGCGGCGCCGCGCCGTCCGCCAGCAGGGCGCGCGCACGCCGGTAGGCTGGGTCGTAGCGCTTCATGTAGCCGACCTGGACCACCACGCCGTGGCGGTCCCGCGCCCGCACGATGTCGGCGGCCTCGCGCGCCGTGTAGCACAGCGGCTTCTCGACCAGGAGGTGCTTGCCCGCACCGGCCAGGGAGGCGGCGAGGGCCCCGTGGGAGCCGCCCGTGGCGATGACGACCGCGTCCACGTCGGCCTCCGCGAGCGCGGCCGGGTCGGTCGCGGCGCTCGCCACGCCGAAGCGGTCCGCGGCGTTCCGTGCCAGCGTGGCGCTGAGGTCGACCACCCGCACCAGCTCGAAGGCGTCGCGGTGGCGCCGCAGGTAGGGCAGGTGCATCATCTGCGCGATGGCGCCGGCGCCCAGCACGCCGACGCGGATCTTCGTGCCTGTCAAGTCGTTCGTCCTCCTCGGCTGCCGGCGGCGCCGGGACCGGTGCGGTGACGGCCGCCGGCCGGTCGTCGGGGACGCGCGGCGGCCCGGCGGCCCGCCGGGCGCAGGCGCTGCCGCGAGCGGCGAGGACCGGAACGTGGGCTCACGCGGCCCGCTCCACCTCGGCGTCGTCGCTCACGATCCCGGCGATGGCGTCCACGGTGGCGTCCAGGTAGCTGCGGCCGTCGGGCAGCAGGGCGGTGGTGGAGAGGTAGCCGTCGCGCCCCATGTGCTTCATGGGGCCCAGGCGCACCCGCGTGACCTGACCCCTGGCGCGCGCCTGGTTCCAGGGCGAGTAGCGTACCAGCGGCCAGCGGCCGGCGAAGAAGACCATGCCCACGCGTTGCACGGCGTCGCGGTCGCCGTAGAGGTAGTACAGGTGCCGCACGCGCAGGGCGGCGGGGTCCGAGGCCATGACGCCGCCAAGGGCGATCACGTCGACGGGCGCGCCCAGGATCTCGTCCAGGTGGCCCGCCGCGCCGAGCGCGATCTGGCCGCCTCCGCTGTAGCCGATGAGGGTCACGCGCGTGCCGCTGGCCGGTACGTAACCGGCCGACAGGAGGGCCTCGGTGATGAGCTCGGCGCTGCCGTGGTTGTAGATGGGGCCGTAGCGGCGGTCGGCGGAGACGGCCACCTGCCACAGGTTGCGCAGGTTGATCACCATCCCGGCGAGGTTCGCCGCCGTACGCCGGCTCAGCTTCATCTTCAGGGCCCAGCGCCAGAAGCGGGAGAAGGTCCGCTCCCCGGTGAGCGCGCGGTTGGTCACCGAGTACGGGAACACCTCCAGCACGCGGGCGTCCGGCAGGCGCTCCTCGAGACGTTCCAGCAGCACCACCTCGCGGCGCGCGAAGGCCCGCTCGGCCACGCTGTGGATGCCCGACAGGAAGACCACGAAGTGGCGCGCGGGTGGGTGCTCCCGGTCGCCGGCGACCCGCACGGGCTGCTCCTCGGCGCGCCGGCCGAACCAGCCTGCCCACCAGCCCAGGGCCTCCAACGGCGCCAGCGCGCCGGCAAGCAGCAGGGCCAGGAAGCCGAGGCCCGCCAGCAACGCGATGTCTCCGGCATGCACGCTAGACCCCCCGGTCCTCTTCGAGCGCCTCGGTGAGCGGCACCAGGCGCCGCCCCGCCACCGCCACCCGCAGTCGCTTGCCGATGCCGATGACGGGGCGACCGATGGTGCGTTGCAGGATCTGGAGCAGCACCCAGCCGAGCGCGGCCGCGGCCACGCTCTGCAGCACGCTGAGATGGAACACCGCGCGGCTCGCCACCACGATGGCGAGCAGGTTCCACACCGACAGCAGGGCGGAGACGAAGGAGCCGAAGTAGGGCGTGAGGATGAGGAAGCCGAAGAGCTGCGGGCTGTAGGCCAGGCCCACGGTGCGCAGGGCGTTCAGGTAGGGGCGGGCGTGACCGAACAGGAAGGCCGCGATGATCCACAGCGAGGTCGACCAGAACAGGTAGACGAAGACGAAGATCAGGCCCGAGAGCAGCAGGCTGAGCAGGAAGCGCCGCTGCGAGACGCGGTTGGCGAACAGCACCACGCTCTGCCCCAGCGCCGACGACACCCCCGCCAGGAAGACCACGACGAGCGACAGGCGCAGCCCCGCCAGCCCCTGATCGAGCGCGGCGAAGGCGCGCGGATCCAGGACGAGCGCTTGGAGTACGAGGTCGAGCCCGCTCATGATGAGACGCTATCTCCCCTCCCGCGAGGAACCGCGTGTCAGGCGGCGCCTCGCCGGCCTAGGTGGTTGCCGGCCGGCACAGCATGGGACCGAGCGGGCGCCCGCCGAGGAGGTGGACGTGCAGATGGTAGACCTCCTGGTGGCCGTGCTCCTTGCAGTTGACGAGCAGGCGGTACCCCTTGTCGAGGCCTTCGGCGTCGGCCACTCTGGCGGCCACGACGAACATGTGGCCCAGGACCGCCTCGTCCGCCTCGCTCACGTCGGCGGCGGTGGGGATGCGCTCGTTGGGGACGATCAGCACGTGCACCGGTGCCTGCGGCCGGATGTCGCGGAAGGCGGTGACGCGGTCGTCCTGGTAGACGATGTCGGCAGGCACCTCGCCACGGACGATCCTGGAGAAGAGGGTGTCGGAACCGGCACGGGAGTCGCTCATGCTGCGATTGTAGGCGCTGGCCGGACGCAGCCGCCGTTCCCTGCCGCATCCTCGCGGCGCCGGGGGCTCAGCCGCCGGCGGCCGCCCGCTCGAGCTCGCTCATGGTGAAGAGCGGCGTCAGGCTCACACCGGCCTCGGCCAGGTTGGGCGCGCCGCCCGCCTCCCGGTCGATGACGCACAGCGCCTGCTCCACCCTGGCCCCGAGGCCCCGCAGGTCCTGGCTCGAGAGCACCACCTGCCCGCCGGAGGTGATGACGTCCTCGACCACCAGCAGGCGCAGACCCTCGACCTCACCGCCCTCGGCCAGGCGGCAGGTGCCGTACTCCTTGGCCTTCTTGCGCACGAAACGGGTGGGCAGGCCGGTCCGCTGCGAGAGCATCACCGCCAGCGGGACGCCGCCGAGCTCGAGGCCTGCGATGGCGTCGACCCCGTCCGGGACCAGCGGCACCATGGCCTCGGCGATGGCGGCCAGCAGCTCCGGCTCGGACTCGAAGAGGTACTTGTCGAAGTAGCGGTCGCTCACCTGCCCGGAGCGCAGCACGAAGCGGCCCCGCAGCAGCGAGCGGCGGTAGATGGCCTCGGCCAGCCGGTCGCGCGTCATGCGGCATTCTACGCGGCGTGTGGGATCTCGCCGCCCTGGACCCGGCGGCGGCGTCCTGCGGCGCTGGCGGGGGAGCGCCGCCATGTGCTAGCATCAAGCGTTTGCGTGTGCGCCTTGCCCCGCGTGGGCGGCGCTCTATCCCGACTCGAACGCGACGGAGGACCGTGACCATGCCGCGTGTATGCGCCATCACAGGCAAGAAGACGCACAGCACCACCACCAGCAAGCGCAAGGGCTCGCCCAAGAAGCGGGGCGGGGTCGGCGTCAAGCAGGTGGGCGTGCACAAGCGTCAGGTGAAGCCCAACCTGCAGAAGAAGACCCTCTGGATCGACGGCAAGCCGCAGAAGGTGTGGGTCAGCGCCAAGGCCCTGCGGCAGCTCGATCCCACCCTGCTGGTCAACCCGAACAAGCGCTGAGGGCCTGCGGGCCCAGGAGCGGCGGCCGCCCGGGCACCTCCGGGCGGCCGCCGCCGTGGTTCGCCGGGCGCCCGGGCGTGCATGCCGGGGGCTTGGCAGCGGGCCCGTCGCCGGGTAGAGTGGACCATTAATGAGAACGCATTCTCGATTATGGTTGCCGCACCTCCGCGTCCGCCGCTCGGGCGGTTTCCGGTGAGCCCGCACGACGGGGCGCCGAACGAGCAGGCCGCCTCGCGGGAGCGGGACGGTCGGCGCGCGCCGGCGCCGGAAGGCGGGGGCCGCCGGGCCGCTCCCCCGGTGATCCACATGCACCGTGTGGGCGTGCGACTGGGGGACGCCGTGGTGCTGGAAGAGGTGAGCCTCGAGGTCGCGGCCGGCTGCTTCCTGGCGATCGTCGGGCCCAACGGAGCGGGCAAGTCGACGCTCGTGAAGGTGGCGTTGGGGCTGCTCACCCCGCAGCGGGGGCACGCCGCGCTCTTCGGCGAGGTGGCCGGGGCGCATCCCGAGCGGATCGGCTACGTCCCCCAACTGAAGACATTCGACCGGACCTTCCCCGCCACCGCCATCGAGCTGGTGTCCACCGGCCTCCGGCGCCGCTGGCCGGGGCGCGTGACGCGCAGCGAGCGGGAGCTGGCACGCGCGGCGCTGTCCCGCGTCGGCGCGGAGCGCTTGGAGCGCCGCCAGCTGGCGCGGCTGTCGGGAGGCGAGCTGCAGCGCGCCTACCTGGCGCGCGCGCTGGTCAGGCGCCCGCAGCTGGTGCTGCTCGACGAGCCCGCCGCGGGCGTCGACTACCTCGCCGAGCACGACCTCTACGACCTGCTGGAGCGCTACCAGGGCGACACCGGCGCCACCGTCGCCATGGTCACGCACGACCTCGCTGCGGCGCGCTTCCACGCCGACAGGGTGCTGGTCCTCAACCGCCGCGTCCACGGCTTCGGGACGCCCGACGAGGTGCTGTGCGAGCCCTGTCTCGAGGCCGCCTTCGGCCACCGCGGGCACCACCATGCGCTGGCGTTCTGAGTCGGGGGCGGCATGAGCCTGGCGGGCGCGCTGCATCTCGCGTTCATGCAGCGCGCCGTCGCCGCCGGCGTGCTCATCGCCGTGATGGCAGGCTTGCTGGGCGTGTTCGTGGTGCAGCGCCGGCTGTCGTTCCTGGGAGCCGGGCTGGCGCACGCCGCGTTCGGCGGCATGGGGCTGGGGGCCTTCGTGATCGTCTCGACGGGGCTGCTCGCCAGCGGGGTAGGGCTGCTGCGGCACCCGGTGTGGATCGCCGTGCCCTTCAGCCTCATGGCCGCGCTGGGCATCGCCTGGGTCCGTCAGCACACGCGCCTGAGCTCCGACACCGCTATCGGCGTGTTCTTCGCGGTGTCGGTGGCGCTCGGCGTGTTCTTCTTCTCGATCATCCCGCCCGACGTCAACCTGGGCCTGTCGCTCATGGACCTGCTGTTCGGCTCCATCCTGAGCGTCACGCGCCCCGACCTGCTGGTCATCCTGGGCGTGGCGGCGGTGTCCGTGGCGTTCCTGACCGGCGCCTGGGGGAGGCTCGGCTACGCCACCTTCGACGACGAGCTGGCCCGCACCGACGGCGTGCGCTCGCCGCTGTTGGAGGTGCTGCTGTTCGCCTGCGCGGCGGTGGTCATCGCGGTGAGCTCGGTGGTGGTGGGGATCATCCTGATGGCCGCCTACCTGGTCATCCCGGCGGCGAGCGCGCGCCTGGTGTCGCGCTCGCTGTTGCAGATGACGGTGGTGAGCGTGCTGCTGGCGGTTCTCAGCACGCTCGCCGGGCTGGCGCTGTCCTACCTGCTGGACGTGCCCAGCGGCTCGACCATCGTCCTCACCCAGGCCGCGCTGTTCGTGGTGGCCGCCGCGCTGTCCAGGCGGCAGAAGGCAGGCGCGGCGCGCCAGTGAGCGCCCGCCAGGGCCCTGCCGGTCCGGCCGTGGCCCGTCACGCCTCGCCCGGCGCGTTCGCCGTCTCGGCGGCCGTGGCGATGCCGAGACGCTCGCACAGGCCCGCCATGCGACGCTGGACGTCCTCCGACATGCGGATCTTCTGCGGCCAGGGCCGTGCGAAGCCCTCCTCGGCCAGCTTCGGGGTGCCGTCCATGACCCACACCGGCGCGCCGCCGAAGGCGTCGGGGACGGCCTGCACGTCGCGCTCGGGATCGATGTTGTTGAGCAGGGTCCAGATGCAGTCGTCGAAGTCGCGGGGATCGGTCGTCTCGTCCACCACGGCGATGACACGAACGCCGCGGCAGGCGGGCTGGCGGGCCGCCCATTCGCCGAGGTGGCGGCCCTGATCCGGCCGCGTCTTGCGCGTGGTGATGAACCAGAACCCGCCGGCGATCTGGTGCTGGGCGAAGATCTCGGCGTGGTGGGGGAGTTCCTTCTGCGCGCGTTCGGGGTTGGGCTGCCAGCGCGCCTCCTCGCCTTCCTCGGGGTGCTTGCGGGTGCCGTCGATCACCAGCTTGGTGCCGAAGCTCCAGGCGCGGCTCGAGTGGTCGAGCACGTCGATCGGTCCGCGGGCGAGCTGCTGGTCGCGGCCGGGCAGCGCGTGCCGTAGCACCGTGCGCCAGAAGGCGAGGTGATCGCTGACGGGAACGTCCTCGTCGCTAACCAGCAGCACCTTGGCGAACATCATCTGTCCCAGACCCAGCAGGCCGTTGGCGACCTTGTACGCCTGGCCCGGATAGCGCTTGGCGATGCGCAGGTGGACGAGGTTGTGGGCGATGCCCGCG
>Ga0102953_1002419_pt1 | contig 11063 bp, 7 predicted proteins | sample SalPon2A_C_D2_MG_FD_78509 | JGI IMG/M metagenome (GOLD analysis project Ga0102953, IMG submission 78509) | Soil microbial communities from South San Francisco under conditions of wetland restoration - Salt Pond MetaG R2A_C_D2_MG | ecosystem: Environmental > Terrestrial > Soil > Wetlands | place... | reverse complement strand
ATCGGCCACCGGCCCTCGACCGCACGGCCCTCCGAAGCGGCGCGGACCCTACGCGCAGCGCCGGGCGCATTCTGTGACGGCCATCACAAAGCCGTGAGTTTCCGGAAACGGCGGTTTTCGGGGTCCGACACCCTTTGCGGCCGCGCCCGCGGGCCGTCCGGCCGGGCCGGTTTCGAAGCCCGCCCGGGCCGGAGCCGGCGCCATAAACGCGATCTGCACCAACGTGTTAGGCAAGTAAATGCCGGCCGCGGCCGCCGCATGATTTCAGGTCAACCCGAGATGACTCGTCCGCCGATTGACGGCCAGGCCGGCCTGCTCCACTTCGGGCCGGACAATTTTCAGGGCCCATGATTTCGGGGCCGGGACTAGGAGGCGGCGATGACGGTGAACGGCACGGGTTTCTCGCAGGCGGACCTCGACTCGGTCCTGAAGCCGATCGCGGACGCGCGCGGCCTGCCCAACGCCTGCTATCTCGACTCAGGCTATCTCGCCGTGGAGCGCGACGCGGTCTTCGCCGCCACCTGGACCGCGATCGGCTTCGGCAAGGACATTCCCGCCGCCGGCAACGCCGTGCCGGTCGACGCCTTCGGTCTGCCGCTGCTGATGCTGCGCGACCGCAAGGGGGCGGTCCGGGTCTTCCACAACGTCTGCAGTCACCGCGGCATGCGCCTGGTCGAGGAGCCGACGCAGATCAAGGGCGTCATCCGCTGCCCCTATCACTCCTGGTGCTACGGCCTGAACGGCGAGCTGCGCTCGACGCCCTCGATCGGCGGGGCGGGCGTGAACGAGACGGCGGGCTTCGACCGGCGCCAGCACGGCCTGCGCGAGGTCCGCACGGTGCTGTGGATGGACGTCGTCTTCGTCAACGTGGGCGGCGAGGCCCCGGCCTTCGAGTCGCACATCGCGCCGCTGGCCAGGCGCTGGAGCGAGTTTCACGACGCGCCGCTGCACCACGGCGGCGGCGATTCCGGCTTCGAGCTGACGGTCCGCTGCAACTGGAAGCTGGCCGTCGAGAACTACTGCGAAAGCTATCACCTGCCCTGGGTCCACCCGGGCCTCAACAGCTATTCGCGCCTCGAGGACCACTATCACATCCGCAGCGAGAACGGCGCGGGGTTCTCCGGCCAGGGCACCGTCGTCTACCGGCCGATCCTGACGGAGACCGGCGACACCTTCCCGCAATTGCCCGGCCTGTCGCAGAAGTGGGATGCCGGCGCGGAGTACGTCTCGCTCTACCCCAATGCGCTATTCGGCGTCCACAAGGACCATGTCTTCGGCATCGTGCTTTTGCCGCAGGGCCCCGAGGAAACCGTCGAGCGCATCGAGATCTACTACTTCGACGACGCGGCGCGCTCCGATGGGTTCGCGGGCCTGCGCCAGAGCAATGCGCGGCTCTGGCAGCAGGTCTTCGCCGAGGACGTCTTCGCCGTCGAAGGCATGCAGCGCGGGCGACGCTCTCCCGGTTTCACCGGCGGCGTGTTCTCTCCAGCCATGGACGGGCCGACGCACGATTTCCACGTCTGGATGGCAAAGCGCCTGCAAGGCGCCTAGTTCGCCGACCGCATCGGGCCGGACGGACCTCTTGCGGCGTCCGCCGCGAGAAGAATTCCAGCGCCGCATTGCGCTGGATCAATGCATTTGTCGCCCGGGCCGCTTTCCCTTTAATTGGAGCAGATTTTTTTTGCGAGGCTGGAGTGATGTTCGATGTCCAGCCCACCGAGTCGGCCGGTTCCGTCATACCGTGCCAGGCTTTTGCCCAGAGGGTGCGGGCGCGCATCCCGGACTCCGCGAGAGCGTTCGTTTGGGTCGCCCTCTCGGCCGTCGCGACGTTGCCCCTCTGCGTGAGCACGGCCAACGCCACACACGAGAAGTTCTCGCAGTCCGACCTGGACCGGCTGATCGCAACGCACGCCTGCCCTGGATGCAATCTCGAGGGGGTCACACTCAGGGATCAGAACCTGCGCGGTGCGAACCTCGAAGGCGCCAACCTGCGAAACGCGGACCTCAAGCTGATCGACCTCAGCGAGGCCAACCTGAAGGGCGCCGACCTGACCGGTGCCGAGATCGAGAAGGCCGACCTCAGCGGCGCGGACATGACCGCCGCCGTGTTGCAGGATGCCGACCTGGAAAAGGTCGACATGATCGGCACCGACCTGACCGCGGTGAACTTTGGCTGGGCCGACCTGGAGAACGCGAATCTGCCCGAGGCCAGGCTGGTCGGAACCGACTTGCGGAACGCCAATTTGCGGCGCGCGATCCTGGACGAGACCTATATCGCGAACGCGCAGCTGGATCGCGCCGACATGGAGCGGGTCAGCCTGCGCAAGGCGGTCGTGGGCGACAGCACCCTGGACGCGGCCAACCTCAAGCGGGCGAATCTCCGCGGCGCGACCATCGACAGTGCCAGCTTCCGCAACGCCATTCTGGATCGCGCCGCCCTGCAGGGAGCCGTCATCTCGGCATCCGAGTTCGCCGACGCCAGCCTGCGGCTGGCGAGTCTGCACGGCACGGTTCTCAACGACCCCTTGGACCTGATGCAGGCCCAACTCGACGAGGCCTGCGGCGACGCCGAGACCCGATTGCCGGAGGGGCTGACGGTCGGCAGCTGCTGACTCCCGGGCGGCGGTGGCCTATTGGACCCATGGGGCTCGCCGTACTTGCTTGCGCTAAATCAATGAATTTTTTCCCGATCCGGTCATCGTTGTGACTGGCAGATCTCGCTTTTCGGGGAGGGTGCAGCGATGTTCGGCGATTCCCATCTGCTTTTTAGGAATTTTGTCAGGGAGACTCGGTGCCGCGGCAGGGACCCGAGTGGCACATGGCTTTGCGGCGACGGGCGACGAGACGGGAACACGGTTCGCGGCGGCCCGCCGGCGCTGCCGGCGGCCCTCGTGGCCATGGCGGGACTTCTCTGGCTCGGCGGGGCCGGCGCGGCCTACGGATTTTCGCAAAGCGACGTCGATACCTTGATGTCCAGCCATGCGTGCCCCGGATGCGACCTGGCGGAGGCGTCGCTCAGGAACGCCGACCTGCGCGGGGCGAACCTGGCGGGTGCGAATTTGAGCAAAGCCGACCTCAAGCTGGTCGATCTCAGCAACGCCAACCTGAAGGGCGCCAACCTGCGCGGCGCGGAATTGGAAAAGGCCGACCTGAGCGGCGCCGACATGACGGGGGCCCTGCTTCAGGACGCGGACCTGGAGAAGGTCGACCTGATCGGAACCAATCTCACCAATGCCAACCTGGAAAACACCGACCTGGAGAACGCCAACCTGAGCGAAGCGAAACTCGTCGGAACCAGCCTGCTCGGTGCCAACATGAAGCGGGCGAACTTCGACGACGCCTTTATCAGCAACGCGCGCTTGGATGGCGCCGAGATGGAACGCGCCAGTCTGCGCAAGGCCGTGTTGGGGGGGACCAGCTTCGACGGCGCGGACCTCAAGCGGGCCAATATGAAGGGGATCACGGGCGACAGCGTGAAGTTGCGCAACGCCAACCTGGAGCGCGTCATCCTGTACGATGCGACGCTCAGCAAGGCGGACCTGACGGGCGCGACGATGCGCCTGACACATCTCGAGGGCGCCGTTCTGGATGACGCCATGGGCCTGACGCAGGCGCAATTGGACGATGCCTGCGGCGACGCCAAAACCCGGTTGCCGGCGGGCCTCACCGCGGATTCGTGCTAGGCACCGCGACCACGGCGTGACCGCGGCCGGTCGACGGGCCGCCGCTATGAAGCGGCGGGCGGGTGTCGGTCGGCGATCGCTTCCTCGAGCAGCCAGTCGCGAAACGCCGCGACCTCCGGCGGCAAGGTCCGGCTGTGCCACCAGGCGACGTGATAGGCGTCCGGCGTCCGCACGCTGGCGGCCCCGACGCGCACCAGTCGGCCGGCCCCGACGAAGGGCCGTACCAGGCGGTGCCAGCCGAGCGTGACACCCTGGCCGCTCATCGCCGCCTCGACGGCGATGATGTAGCTGTTGACGTGGCGCAGCCGGCGCGGTTGCCCGCTCACGCCCGCCTGTCGCAGGAAACCGGACCAGTCGAGCCAGCGGGCGTCGACCCCGGACAGCTCGATCAGGCGCGCCTCCAGCAGCGCCGCCGGGTCACGCTCGACGGCGGCGACCTCGGGCTGGCCCGGCGCCGCCACCGGGTAGACCAGGTCGGCGAACAGCCGCGCCGAGTCCTGGCCGTCCCAGGATCCCGTCCCGTAGCGGATCGAAATGTCGATGCGGCTGCTCGTCAGGTCAGCCTCGCGGTCGGAGAGGACATGATCGACCACGCTGTCGTGCCGCGCCCAGAAGCGCCCGAGCCGCGGCATGAGCCAATAATGGGTGAAGGCGCTGGTCGCCCCCACGGTGATGCGGCGGCCCTGGCGCCGGCCGCGCAGCGCGCCGACGCAGTGGGCGACCTCGCCGAAGCTGCGCGCCAGCACCTCGTGGAGTTCGCGCCCCTCCGAAGTCAGCTCGACCTGGCGGTAGCCACGCCGGAACAACGGCAGGCCGATCTCGTCCTCAAGCGCCTTGATCTGGCGGCTGACGGCGCTTGCCGTCACGTTGAGCTCCGCCGCCGCGTTCTTGAAGCTGAGGTGCCGCGCGGCGGCCTCGAAGGTCCTCAGCGCGGCCAGCGATGGCAGGTCGAGATACCGCATAGAGATGAGCTCAAATCAATCGATTTGGTCGCCCGATTGGCTGGTCGGACAGATTAGCGGAATAATATCATAAATTTCAATTCATTAAACCTTGCTGGCCGAGGACCGGCCAATTACATGATCTGAGATTAATCGAATCCGGGGCCGCGGACGTTACCCTTGGCCTTGCCCGGTATCGCCCGGTTATACTTGCAAAGTTGAGTGTCGGGCAGGGTTTTGCGCCGGCCGGTCGCGGGTGAATATCCGTTCGTCCCGTTTCACGAAGCTTGGGAGATCGCATGATTCCGTTTTCCATCGCCGGCGTGCAGATGAACGTCTCGGCGACCGAGTCGAATTTGCCGGAAATGAAGCGCCAACTCGACATCCTGGTGCATCGCTTTCCCTGGGTGCAGATGGTCGTGTTCAGCGAACTGGCCGTCTGCGGCCCGCTGCCCAACTATCCGCAGCCCGCCGGCGGCGCCCTGGAGGTCGAATTCCAGCACATGGCGGCACAGCACGGGCTGTGGCTCGTTCCGGGCTCCTACTTCGAGCTCGACCAGGACCGCATCTACAACACCGCGCCGGTCATCGACCCGCAGGGCAAGATCGTCGCGCGCCACCGCAAGATGTTTCCCTTCCTGCCCTACGAGGAGGGCGTCGAGCCGGGGCACGAGTTCGTCGTGTTCGACGTGCCGGAGGTCGGCCGCTTCGGCATGTCGATCTGCTACGACATGTGGTTCCCGGAGACGACCCGCACGCTGGCGGCCATGGGCGCCGAGGTGATCATCCACCCCTCGCTGACCAATACCATCGACCGCGACGTGGAGCATTCCATCGCGCAGGCCACGGCGGCGATCAACCAGTGCTACGTCTTCGACGTGAACGGGGTCGGCGACGGCGGCTACGGGCGCTCGGTCGTCGTCGGACCGCACGGCAACGTGATCTATGAGGCCGGCTCCGGACCTGAAATCGTTCCGATCCAGCTCAACCTGGCGCTCATCCGCTACGAGCGCCAGAACGGCATCCTCGGGCTCGGACAGATCCTGAAGTCGTTCCGCGACCGGCGGGTCGACTTCCCGGTGTACCGGCCGGAGAGCTTCGACAACGGCTATCTGAACAGCCTGGGGCCGCTGAGCAAGGCTACGCGGCAGCGGCCCGACACGGCACCGCCGACGACCGACGCGACCCCACCGGCGGAGGCCGAATCAGGCCCGGTGCCGCTCTACCCGCAGTCCTACGACGAGACCGGCACATGACCAAGGCGGCCGAGCCCGACCCGGCCCGAGCGGCCAAGGGCCGTTCGCTCAGCCGCTACTACAACGCCTCGCAGCTGCGCGCCGATACCTGGAACGAATTGAAGCACGACGCGCAGCGCCTGGTGGAAATGCACGCCGGCAAGCGCGAGGTCGAACATCTGTGCCGCGCCGTGGCGAGCTCGCTGGACATCCTCGAGCCGATCGAGACCTATTGGGCCTTTCCCGGCAAGGAGGCCTTTGGCCACTTGCGCCAGCTGTTCGAGGACGAGGACTACGGCGCCCTGGCGAATACCGCCGCGCGGGCGGTCCGGGCCCTGGTGAGTCGGTCCTACCGGCGCCGCTGGATCTCGCTGAAGGCGCCGGAGGAGAGCGCCGATCCTTCGGAGGAGAAGGAGGGGCTCGACCTGCCAGCCGAGGACCGCCCCCACGCCCGGCCGTATTTCGAGGTCATGGTCGTCGACAAGCAGACTCCGCAGCAGGAGCAGGCGATGCGCGCCGGCCTGCGCAGCATGCGCCGGCTCGAGGACCAGTTCCTTTATGAGACGGTCTTCGTCCCCAGCCTGGAGGACGCGCTGATCGCGACCTTCCTCAATCCGCAGATCCAGGCCGTCATCATCCGCTACGACTTCCCGCTCAAGTCGCACAACAACCTGGAGCCCGTGCGGCGCGAACTGAACCGCCTCGATCCGGTGCAGCTCGAGGACGCGCGGACCGCGACGCACGGCGTCCTGCTGGCGCGCCTGCTCGGCGACCTGCGGCCCGAGCTCGACGTCTACCTCGTGACCGACGCATCGGTCGAGGAGATCGCCGGCTACTGCCCCGGCAACGTACGCCGCGTGTTCTACCAGCAGGAGGACTTCTTCGAGCTGCACCTCAACATCCTGCGCGGCGTCAACAAGCGCTACCGCACGCCGTTCTTCACGGCGCTGCGCGAATACAGTAAGCAGCCCACCGGCGTCTTCCATGCCATGCCGATCAGCCGCGGCAAGTCCATCCAGAAGTCGAACTGGATCCAGGACATGGGCCAGTTCTACGGCATGAACATCTTTCTGGCGGAAACCAGCGCCACCTCCGGCGGGCTCGACTCGCTGCTCGATCCGCACGGCCCGATCAAGGAGGCGCAGAAGGCGGCGGCGCGGGCGTTCCATGCCCAGCACACCTTCTTCGCGACCAACGGCACCTCGACCTGCAACAAGATCGTGGTCCAGGCGCTGGTGCAGCCTGGCGACATCGTCCTGGTCGACCACGACTGCCACAAGTCGCACCACTACGGCCTGGTGCTGGCCGGCGCCGAGGTCGTCTATCTCGATTCCTATCCGCTCGACCGCTATTCGATGTACGGCGCGGTTCCGCTGCGCGAGATCAAGCGGCAGCTGCTCAGGCTCAAGGCGGCGGGAAAGCTCGACCGCGTGAAGATGCTGCTGCTGACCAACTGCACCTTCGACGGCATCGTCTACAACGTGCGCCGCGTGATGGAGGAATGCCTGGCGATCAAGCCCGACCTGGTGTTCCTGTGGGACGAGGCCTGGTTCGCCTTCGCCAGCCTGGGGCCGACCTATCGCGAGCGCACCGCGATGTGGACCGCCGGCAAGCTGCGCGAGCGCTATCGCAGTCCGGAATACCGTGAGGAATACGAGGCCTACCGCGAGCGAATGGGCGGCGCCGACGACGAGACGCTGATCGCCGAACGGCTGATGCCCGACCCGGACAAGGTGCGCATCCGCGCCTATGCCTGTCAGTCGACCCACAAGACGCTGACCTCGCTGCGCCAGGGCTCGATGATCCACGTCTACGACCAGGACTTCAAACACCAGGTCGAGGACGCCTTTCACGAAGCCTACATGACGCACACCTCGACCTCGCCCAACTACCAGATCCTGGCCTCGCTCGACGTCGGCCGCCGCCAGGTCGAGCTGGAAGGCTTCGAGCTGGTCCAGAAGCAGATCGAGATGGCGATGGTGCTGCGCGAGCGGATCACCTGCCACCCGCTGCTCAGCAAGTATTTCGCCTTCCTCACGCTCAAGGACATGATCCCGGACGCGTACCGCGAGTCCGGGATCGAGTCGTACTACGACGCCGAAGAAGGCTGGAGCGAGTTCTGGGAGGCCTGGTCGAGCGACGAATTCGTGCTCGACGGCACACGGCTGACGCTCTACGTCGGCGCGACCGGAATCGACGGCGACACCTTCAAGACCGAATACCTGATGGACAAGTACGGGATCCAGATCAACAAGACATCGCGCAACACCGTCCTGTTCATGACCAACATCGGCACGACGCGCAGCTCGGTCGCCTATCTGATCGAGGTCCTGGTCAACATCGCCAAGGAGCTCGACGAGGAGATCGAGGACATGTCGCGCGCCGAGCGGCTGGTGCACCAGCGGCACGTCCGCTCGCTCACCGAGGACCTTCCGCCGCTGCCGGACTTCAGCCGTTTCCACGACCATTTCCGGGCGAGCGGCGACACGCCAGAAGGCGATATCCGCAGCGCCTTCTTCCTCGCCTACGACGACAGCGCCTGCGAATACCTGAGCCTCGAGGACGGATCGATCGATGCCCGCATGGCGGAGGGCCAGGACGTGGTCTCGGCCATGTTCGTGATCCCCTATCCGCCGGGCTTTCCGATCCTGGTGCCCGGACAGGTGGTCAGCGCGGAGATTCTCGCCTTCATGCGGGCGCTCGACGTCAAGGAGATACACGGTTACCGGCCGGAACTGGGGCTGCGCGTCTTCGCACCGGCGGCCCTCGGAGAGGACAGCGGCAAGGGAGAAACGCGAGCGGCACAATAGGCCGGCGCCGCGCGGCGCGGCCGAAGCAAGCAAGAACGAGTCGACAGGGCTTCATGGAAATAATCGGGGAGGCAGGTCATGGCGCGAGCCAAGAAGAAGCTGCGTGGCATCTCGGACATCCGGCGGTTCTTCCGCCGCAACGAAACGCCGATCTATTTCATCAGCGCCACCAACTTCAACCTGCTCGGAATGGACGAATGGGCAAGGAACTTTAAGTTCATCAATTACTTGGACTGTTACGACGGGCGCCACCCGAACACCTTCGTGCCGCGCCCGGCGCCGCACCCTGAGTTCGAATCGATCGAGGACATCAACAACTACCTGCTGCAGCACAAGGAGGTGCGCGACTACATCAAGAGCCGCGGCGGCAAGCCCAAGGCGGTCTTCCTGATGTTCGACGGCCAGACCGAGAAGCTCGCGCGCGAGCTCGGCATGGAAGTCTGGTTCCCCAAGGCGAAGCTGCGCAACCGCCTGGACAACAAGATCGAGACGGTGCGCATCGGCAACAAGGCGGGCGTGCCTTCGGTGCCCAACCTGCTGGCCGAGCTCGAGTCCTACGAGGACCTGACCAGGAAGACGCGCGAGGCCAAGATCGGCAACGATTTGGTGCTGCAATCGGCGTACGGCGATTCGGGGCACACGACGTTCTTCGTGAAGGGCGAGGCGGACTGGAAACGCCACGCCGGCGAGATCGTCGGCCAGGGCGAGATCAAGATCATGAAGCGGATCGACTGCCGCCAGGCGGCGATCGAGGCCTGCACGACCGCGGCGGGCACCATCGTCGGGCCGCTGATGACCGAGATCGTCGGCTTCAAGGAGCTGACGCCCTACAAGGGCGGCTGGGCTGGCAACGAGATCTTCGCCGATTCCTTCACGGCGAAGATCCGCCAGCGCGCCCGCGATCTGACTTTCCAGTTCGGCGAGCAGCTGCGCAAGGAGGGCTACCGCGGCTATTTCGAGCTCGACTTCCTGATCGACAAGAAGACCGGCGACATCTGGCTGGGCGAGCTCAACCCGCGCGTCACCGGCGCCAGCTCGATGACCAACCACGCCGCCTTCGCGCACGCCGACGCGCCGCTCTTCCTGTTCCATCTGCTCGAGTTCTGCGGCGTCGATTTCGAGTTCGACGTGCACGACCTGAACGCGCGCTGGTCGGACCCGGACAACATCGACAGTTGGTCGCAGCTCGTCATCAAGCACACCGAGGATTCCGTCGACGTAGTGACCCACGCCCCGCAGTCCGGTATCTGGCGCCTCGACGAAGACGGCACGGTGGAATACTCGCGCTTCGACTATCACCGCCGGGCGGTGGAGAGCGAGAACGAGGCCTTCTTCCTGCGCATCAGCGGCCCGGGCGACTTCCGCTACGAGGGGGCCGACCTCGGCATCCTGATCACCCGCGGGCGCTTGATGAACAAGAACTTCAAGCTGAACGCGCGGGCGCGCGCCTGGATCGAGGGGATTCGCGGCCAATTCGCGGGACGGCCGATCGGCGGGCTGGCGCAGACCCCGCTTCCGGTGTTGCAACCGGGAGCGTTCAAGATACTTTAACGGTTTCCGGCGTTGATTGGCCGGTCGACGCGGCGGCGCCGCGCCGGAGGGTTTGGCGGCGCGCCCGCGCGCCCGGGATATCCGAATGCACCTGCTCTTCTCTGCCGTCCAGGAGGCGGCCCCCGGGCCGAAATGGCAGAGGCTGTTCCGGCGCCACTGGCCGGCCTACGAGACCTGGTTCCTGTCCGGCGGCATCGAGGCGCGCCCGACCTTCGCCGAGGCCGAGCGCCAGTTCAAACGGCACATGCCCGAGCTGATGCCGACCTACGAGCGGCTGTGCGACCTGGCCGGGGGCGGCGATCTGGAGGCGCGCTTCCTGGCGCTCTATTGCCCGCCAGCCTACCTGACCGGCTGCAGCCAGGCGGTCTGGCCGGGCGAGGAACCCCTGCTGATCCGCAACTACGACTACGCCCCCGCGCTCTGCGAGGGCGTCATGCTGCACAGCCGCTGGAACGGGCGCAGCGTCCTGGCCATGCTCGATTGCCTGTGGGGCGCGCTCGACGGCGTCAACGAGGCCGGTCTGGCGGTCAGCCTGACCTTCGGCGGGCGGCGCGTCGTCGGCGACGGCTTCGGCGTGCCGCTCATCCTGCGCTACATCCTGGAGTTCTGCGACACCGCGAAGGAGGCGGCGGCGGTGCTGCGCCGCGTGCCCAGCCACATGGCCTACAACGTCACCGCGGTCGACCGCAGCGGCTCCTTCATCACCGCCTACCTGGCACCCGACCGGGAGCCGGCGATCCGGCAGATCCCGATCGCGGCCAACCACCAGGGCCGCATCGACTGGCACACCTACGCCCGGGCCACCGCGACCCTGGAGCGCGAGCGCTTCCTGTTCTTCCGCCT
>Ga0102953_1002418_pt1 | contig 11065 bp, 3 predicted proteins | sample SalPon2A_C_D2_MG_FD_78509 | JGI IMG/M metagenome (GOLD analysis project Ga0102953, IMG submission 78509) | Soil microbial communities from South San Francisco under conditions of wetland restoration - Salt Pond MetaG R2A_C_D2_MG | ecosystem: Environmental > Terrestrial > Soil > Wetlands | place... | reverse complement strand
CATGAGTTCCAATTAAATTACCGTTTAAATAAACATCGGTTTTCATGTTCGCCGAACCAAAACGAAGGAAGACCTTCTTGTCCTCCCAATTGGCATCCACCTGAAATACCTTTCGGTACCAGAATGCCCCTCTTTTATAATTGTTGTCACCATCCTGCCCATCCAGATTGTTCCAGGTATGAGGAAGATCAACAGTCTCCCAACCCGAATCATCGAATCCCTGACTGGTAACCGAGGCACTGAAAGAACTCCCGAACTTCCAGTTCGAACTTATATTGACATTTAGACGCCTGGCGTACAGAAAGGAAGCAGAAAGGCAAAATGTTAAGATAAGAAGTCGTTTTTTCATTCCATTTGGGTTCGCTTTATGTAGTCGTTTTGTAGCGCTTAAATTTAGATGAAAACAACTATCTTAATGAGTACTTATTCGACAATTGCTAGTTCATTTTTAAAGAAAGCACCCCTGAAAATCATTGTAATAGTTTTTGTCAGATTAATATCCAAAAGTTATTATCCTTATCAAAAATAGTTTCCACAAAAAAAAATGATTTCGATTTGAAACCACTAGGATTCAAGTAATTGAATATTTTAAAAATCAAAACAAGGGATAGCGCCCAGAGCGAACCAAGTTACACTATTTTCAACAGGTTATTCAGCATGCACTTTCGTGGGACAACCAGAGTATGTTATATAATCTTTAAAATGCAAAGTATTAATTCTATTTTTGGGGACTATCGTAATGCTTTCGATAATCTATAATTGAAGTTTTTATGAAACGGTTGGTCTTATTAAAACTATTTCTATTACTAATTGGTTTCCAGCTATTTGCTCAAAACAGATTGGATTTTGACAAACTTAGTATGGAAGATGGATTTACCGCTAGCCGGGCGACTTCCATCATTCAAGACCGGAAAGGGTTTATTTGGATTGGTACATGGAATGGCCTGAATCGTTATGATGGTTACACCTGCAAAATTTTAAGGCCAAGTTATCATGATTCAACAACGATCAGTAACCGTGAAGTGGTGAAGCTAATGGAAGATCATGACGGCAATATATGGATTGGTACTTCTTCCGGGCTAAACCGGTTAAATCCGTCAACCCGCGAGTTAAAACGTTATGATTTTTCCAACCGGATTATTTCGCTCTGTGAAGACAATGACCATTTTATCTGGGTAGGAACCTGGAATGGTGGCCTTTTCAAACTTGACCCTTTAACCGGAGAAAAAAAACATTACTTAAACAATGAAATTGTCAGTGACATTTACGAAGACTCCAGGAATATGTTGTGGGTGGCCACCTATAATGGATTGATCAACTTTGATCGTGCAACATCTGGCTATGTTCGGTATATGCCCAACAACGAAAGCGACGAAAGCGCGATCAGCCATTCAGTGATTACTCAAATCGTTGAATCCAAAGATGGAAACCTTTGGGTAAGTACATGGGGAGGCGGCATTAATAGAATTATTGTGAATGCCGATAAAGATCGAATGCGATTTATTCATTACACCTCAACCGGAAACACAGGAAGTTTAACGAGCAATGTCGTTTATCGACTTTATTATGACGATTATGGCAACCTTTGGGCAGGCACATGGAATGCAGGACTATGTCTGTTGGATAAAGAAAATCAACAAAAATCTCCTGACAAAGCCGTATTTTACAAGTATCAAAGTGATCTGAGCGATCCCTACAGTTTATCTGGCAACCACATAACGGCCTTGTGTGTTGACCGCTCCGGAGAGTTATGGGTGGGAAGTTCCCAAATTGATCGGACAAACATATTAAATACGGGCATCGTGCAGAATAAAACCCACAAAATGGCAAATGGCCATTATGTTGAAAATGGTGTTCACGCTTTGGAAAAAGATGGTCGTCAATTATGGATAGGAACGGCAGAGGATTTAATGCTTTACAAAGAGGAAAATGGCCAATATAAACTAAAGAATGATGTTAATAACTTTAATTACAAAGTAAACAATTTGACCTATCGGCCAAATTCAATTATGTCTATCGCAAGAAATGATGACGGGTTATGGCTTGGCACTCAAGATGCTGGTCTGTTACGATATCCCAAGGGAACTGATTTCAGTAGCAAGCATCCGAAATTTGAGTTTTTCAACAAAAACACCAGCCCCCGACTTCCCGGAAATAAAGTCAGCAACCTTTTTGCATCTAAAAAATACCCGCATGTTTTATGGATTGGTACCCTTCAAAATGGCTTTGCCAAAATGAATTACCAGCATGAAAATGCCAATGTAAATCTATTTCGGGCCGGTAATAACGAAAAAGCACTCAGCGACAACAACATCAGAGCCTTATTGGAAGACAGAAACGGAATTGTTTGGATTGGTACACAAAACGGGCTAAACCGTTTTGACCCTCAAACGAATACCTTCAAACAGTTTTTCTATTCCGTAAACGATACCGCTTCAATTAATGATAATGTTATTAACAAGATTTACGAAGATAGCGATGGAAATTTATGGATTGGCACCAATACCGGACTTAACAAAAAAGAAGTCCGGGTACTTCCTGATGGCACCAGACAAATCTACTTCAAAGGTTATCCCACGATAAAATACCTCAGTGATGAGATTGTCCTGAACATATTAGAAGATGATGCTCATAATCTCTGGCTCAATTTCTACCGTGGATTGGTCCAATTCAATATGGACCGCAAGGTGATTCTAAATGAATATTTCACTAAGGACATTGTGAATATAGTTACCGATCGCAATTTATCGATAAAAATGGATGATGGCTCTTTTATTGTTGGAGGAGTAAACGGCTTCATTTCTTTTAAGCCAGACAGTATTTTAAAATTGTCTCTTCCCCCCAAGGTAACCATTACCGACTTTCAAATCTTTAACGAAAGCATAGACACAAAAATGCCAGGCCAGGAACGTTACCGGCTTAATCAATCAATTCCGTATACAGATTCCATTCAAATTTCCTATAAAGACGAGGTGGTGACCTTTGCATTTTCGGCCATGGATTTCAAGAATCCAAGCAAAAATAAATACGCTTATTTTTTGGATGGATTCGACAAACAATGGAATGAAGTAGGTTCAAGAAACACAGCCACTTACACAAACTTGTCGCCCGGAGACTATGTGTTCAAGGTGAAAGCTGCAAACAGTGATGGCGTGTGGAGCAAAGAACCGGCAATTATGATGATTTCCATTGCCCCACCTTGGTGGAAAACAATCTGGGCATACCTCTTTTATGCAATCATTATTGCGGGTGTGCTATATTTCTTCAAAGTATATTCCTTCATCAAGGCCAGGGAAAAAGGCCGTTTATTAATCGAACACATGAAGAATGAAGAAGAACATCGTGTGAACGAGCTCAAAGCGCACTTCCTCACGGATATTACGCATGAGTTTAGGACACCACTCACCCTCATTTTAGGACCTGCCCGTGAACTGACTTCAGACAATAGCCTTGCACCATACGCCGCCAAACAGGCCAATCTGATTAAACGAAATGCTCACAAAATGCTCCGACTGGTTAATCAGCTGATGGAATTCCGAAAAGTTGAAAAGGGAAAAATGGAACTCTTCCCCCAAAATTGTGATATCACGCAAATCATCGACGGTATTTATGATTCTTTTAAAACCATGGCTGAGTCAAATAATATCGAATTCAAAGTCGATTATAAGACGACAGATGTAACCGCTTTTGTAGATGGTGACAAGTTTGAAAAGATCATGTACAACTTGTTTTCCAACGCTTTCAAATATTCAGAAGATGGCGGGCAGATTACTGTACGGGTTGATCTCGCGGAAAATGAGGGAACCGGTAAACTACTGGTGGTTGAGGTGGAAGATACCGGCATTGGGATTGCGGAAGAACACAAATCCCGCGTGTTTGAACGATTTTTTCAAGCCAACCAGAAGCGTACACAGAGTACCGGTGGTATCGGTTTGTATTTGGCTAAAACATTGGTGGAGCAACACGGTGGCCAAATTGATTTGGATAGTGAACTTGGAAAAGGAAGCTGTTTTAAAGTGATCATACCAGCTAGCAGCGAAGCCTACGAATCGATTCTCGCTATAGAGAAATCTGCTGATTCATCAACATCGGGTATTCCTGAAGATGCTATTATGCAAAAAGATGTTGAGCAAGACGAAAAATCATCAGCGGAAAATAATAACGCCCCTAAAGTATTGATTGTTGAAGACGACCATGATTTAAATGACTTTTTGATTTCGGGACTATCATCTGTATTCCAGGTCTCTGCGGCCTACAATGGGCAAGAAGGGTTGGAACAGGCTAAAAAGATTGATCCTGACATTATTATTACGGATATTATGATGCCGGAGCTGGATGGATTTGAACTGGTTCGATTACTAAGGAAACACTTATCAACCTCACACATACCTGTCGTTTTCCTGACCGCCAAAACCATGCAGGAAGACGAAATTAAAGGGTTGAAACTCGGAGCAGTTGATTATGTCTATAAACCATTCAACCTGGTCTCTCTCAAACTCAAAATTCAGAATATTTTACACAATCGGAAGATAATCCGTGAACGAATCCGTACCAACCAAATTTTGGAACCTGAAAATATTGAACTTTCATCTTTGGATGAGAACTTCTTAAAAGATGCTGTTGATGCAGTCAATAAGCACCTGGATGACTCGTCCTTTGATGTGGTGAAATTTAGCGCAGAAGTTGGCATAAGCCCGAATCAGGCCTACCGTAAAATCAAGGCACTGACCGGACAAACAGCTAAAGAATTCATTCGTAATCAACGCCTGAAAATTGCCGCTAATTTACTGCTTCAGAAAAAAAGATCGATCTCTGAAATCATTTATATGGTTGGCTTTTCCAGTCCTTCCTATTTTACACGCTGTTTTAAGGAATATTATGGATGCACGCCGAAAGAATACATCGAAAATAATGGAAAAGTAATTTCATGAAATAGATTGAACCATCGCTTTTTGTAAAAATCCGACCAAATCTTCGTTTTTTTTTCATTTTTGTGCTAGTTTCTTTTGTGTTTCTGATAGCTCGATTGCCCGAAGCCCTTTACTTTTGAATATGGATTGACCAGACGATTGAATCGGGCAGTCATGATTTATTTTCATAAGTCCAGATCAGGATTCACCATCCCAACAATCAGGAATGGTAGAAGAAGACCAAACCACGTACTTATCCAAAGAACTAAGATGAAATTATTTCTTTTTATCAAACGTCTCGCGAATAAATATGCACTAGTAAGTTTGACCTTAATAGTCGTTATCGCATGTCATGCAAAGGCTCAAGGTCCAGATCGCAAAACGAAGAATAAAAGCTTTCAACCAGGTGCCTTGTGGTACGACACCGATGGCGTTCCAATAAATGCTCATGGTGCAGGAGTTTTATACTTCAAGGGAAGTTACTATTGGTTTGGCGAACACAAAACAAGTGGAAGAGGAGGAAATACAGCATTGGTCGGTATTCACTGTTATTCGTCCACTGACCTGTATAACTGGAAAAATGAAGGCATTGCCCTGCGTTCTGTAGAGGATCCAAATTCTGATATTGTCCATGGCTGCATCATGGAACGTCCCAAAGTTATCTATAACAAGAAAACAAGGAAGTTTGTCATGTGGTTCCACCTGGAAATAAAAGACCGGGGATATGATGCTGCACGAACAGGGGTTGCCATTAGCGACAATGCCACAGGCCCTTACACCTATCTAAAATCCTACCGAGTCAATCCTGGAATTTGGCCGATGGATGCCAGCAACGAAATGAAAAAGGGAACAAACAATCAAAACCTGAAATGGTGGACCCCTAAATGGATGGAAGCAATTAAGAACGGCCTTTTTGTACGTCGCGATTTTCAAAAAGGACAGATGTCCAGGGACATGACCCTTTTTGTTGACGACGATGCAAAAGCCTATCTTATCTATTCCTCAGAGGACAATCTGACTATGCATATAGCGGAGTTAACCCCTGACTATCTGGGCTTCACGGGTAGGTGGAACCGTGTCTTCCCTGGAGGTCACAATGAAGCACCTGCTGTGTTTAAACAAGATAACAAATACTATTTGATTATGTCGGGGTGTACAGGCTGGGATCCCAATGCGGCACGCATGGCGGTAGCTGATTCCATATGGGGGCCCTGGCAAGCATTGGGAAATCCTTGCGTAGGAGAACATGCAAACCTCACATTTTTTTCACAAAGCACTTATGTATTGCCGGTTATCGGAATGAACAATTCTTTCATTTTCATGGCAGATCGATGGGTTCCCAGGAACCCAATTGACGGCCGCTACATCTGGCTACCAATCAATTTTGTCGATGGCCGGCCAACCATAAGATGGCAGGAACAATGGGATCTTTCCTATTTCAAATAATCCGATGGGGATAATTTGCTCGACAAGCAAAATCAATTTTTTACCCGCATCCCAGAAGGGTACATAGTGAGTAGGTAAAACACCGATAATTAGCATCCTTCTATAAGGACCTAGTTTTATTGAAACAAACTGATAATAATTTATGCCTTAGAAATCGTTGAATTTGTGCTAAGAGCAAGTCGAAAAAATTACATTTAAATCAATTTCTTTCCGCCACAAGTCAAACGATACCAAACCAATTTTGTCACGATCAATTTTGTGACAGCCTTTTTAATATTTCTAATATTGATTCTGAATGATTATATCGATCTTTAAAAATGCGAAACGTTCTCTACAAGTTGTCTCAAACTTTAGCTCAAGATTTCCAATTTATATTTAGCGAACGAATTTGGTGAAATCTCAAACGAAAAGGAAAATGTAAGCCACACAAATTATCAGTCTAATTAATAACAATTTAAAGTATACTTATGAAATTCAATTCTACATTAACTTATTCAAACAAACATCGGCAATTGTCGATCCTGAAAAAAGCCTTCTTTGGAATGCTAATTTTCATGATGAGTGGATTTGCCTTTCAGGCTAGTGCGCAATCCCCAGTAACAACGAATTATGGCAGCATAAAAGACGTGATCGGCTGGGACCTTGATTTTCAGCATATCATTTATGTCGACATTACCCCAATGGATGTTGTTGGAAACAATGATCCAGCTGATATCAATGCTATTTTTGCACTGTCCCAGGATACCATTTCAGCATGGGGTGATTTTGCCATGGCCATTCGTATTGATGGAAATGACGGCGATACTGAGTTTACAACACATGATGGAACAGGTTATCAGACCACTGGTATAACATGGAATTATGGACAGAAATACCATTTCTGGATTGATCTGGACGTCCCCAACCAAAAATTCAACCTTTATTTCCAAACTGAAGGGATGGATGCGCCTGCCAAAGTAGCCGATAATTTCAGCTTCAGGAACACTTCAACAACTGTCTTAAAAAGATGGGGTGATGTTGTCTCGTCGCAGGATACCGAGAATTATCTAAAATCAGAAAACTTGGCAGAAGTATCTGCTGTTGGCGATTTCCCTGCAGCTTTAAGTAGTGTGGCCACCCTATCTTCCATTAGCGTTGATACGGGTACCCTGGAACCAGCTTTTTCTGACACGGTAACCACGTACTCGCTTTTAGCCCCCGATGGAACTACAGCTGTCAACGTAGCTGCAACCCCAAGTGTCAACGGGGCCACCGTTTCCGGGGATGGAACCATTGATGTGTCTTCGGGAAGTGGTACTGCCACTATGGTTGTGACGGCGCTTGATGGGGTAACCACTAAAACATATACCATTGATATTACGGTGGAAGATTTATCAAAAGACGCTTCATTAACCGATATCTCTTTGAGCACAGGTGGGCTGGATGTGGAATTTGATCCTGAAACGCTCTCCTATACGGCAACAGTTCCCAAAGGAGCTACATCGGTTGACGTGTCTGTGACGACAAAAGGCCCAAATTCAACGGTAACCGGAGACGGGACAATTACGCTCACAGGAGGGACTGGCACAGCGAACATTGTTGTGACTGCAGAAGATGCTGTAACAACACAAACCTACACAGTTACTTTTGCTGAAGCCAATGGAAATTACGCCATAAGTTTGCCCGGTGGTGATGGCAACAACAGCAACGTCGATATTTCAGGATTGGGGTTATTTTCACTGCCTTTCACTGTTGAAATGTGGATCAAGCCAGAAGGAGACCAGACCGACAACTCAGGGTTGTTCTTTTATCGTCCGGACAACGTCGGCTTGCAATACGCTTCTGGCTGGCAAGGTTCTGGTAAACTACGCTTTCTTACCAATAGTACGACCCTTAGCGGCGACCCCTACTATGGTGTTGTTTCACAAGTAGCAACGCCCGATGAGTGGCATCATGTTGCAATCGTTTTAACAGCCGACTCAAGAACCATCGTGGTTGATGGTGTTGCCAATACAACAACCGCTGATCAAGTAGGCGAAGGTGGGTTCAATGCGATCGACTTTTCATTGAACCAACTATATCTTGGATGGGACAGCGATGGAGCAGCTAAAGCATTTAAAGGCTTGATCGACGAAGTCCGTGTTTGGGACGTGGCCAAAGATTCTGCTTCACTGGAAAACGATAAATTTAAAGTATTGAACGGTGATGAATCCAACCTTGCAGCTTATTGGAATTTTGACGATTATGCTGATCAAGCAACAGATGTTTCCGGTAATTTTAATACTGGCACCATCAATGGAGGAAAGTATGTTGTTTCCGACTTCATGGATAAACCATTGTACGATGCGACCTTGTCAAATCTAACAGTCGACAAAGGCTCTTTGACTCCGGAATTCAGTTCTTCAACAACTGCCTACTTGGATTTGGTTCCAGCAGGAACAATGACTGTTATTGTCGGTGCAACAACCACCAATACCGGAGCTGTAGTAACTGGTACCGGTGCAATTGACGTTTCCTCTGGAAGTGGAACAGCGTCTGTTATTGTCACTTCTGCCAATGGTCAAAAAACGATGACCTACACTGTTCAGTTCACCGTGTCAGCCCAATCGGATAACTTAATCGAAAACTGGGATGGCAACGGGATCACCGGAGATGCTTCGTCGCCAGACCTGTTTGGTTGGGCAGGCGCCGGAAGCTGGAATACCGCTAACTCTGGCGGAGGCGTCCGTTATATTGATAAAACCGCGGGCACCAGCGATTATACCTATAATGGAGCTGAATGGACAGGCAGACTGTTGTACACCCGCTGGGATGGTTCGGGCAGCACGAGTACTTCAACCGTATTTAGCTATCCCGTTCAACTGGAAGCTTGTAAAAGCTACAAATTCTCCGGCAAATACGGATGGAACTCCAACGGGTCAGGCACTAGCACCTACACCGTTAGCATCAATTCAGCCATGGACAACAGTGGCACATCACTTGCGTCTCAGGAATATGCGGTGGCCGATTCGGCTAAAATGCAATTCTTCGATGCTTCCTTCACCTTTATTCCATCAACATCCGGAACGTATTATCTAACCATCTCAAACGATCTTGGAATTCTTGGAGCAGTTGCTGACCTTTCAATTACGGAAGATAATTCAGAATCATTGATTGTCTCTGAAAACAGTTTGGAATTTAACACAACTGATTTGGAAAAAACCTTTATGGTTTCCGGAAATGCGCTGACAAACGACATCACCCTGACTGCTCCGTCGGGCATAACTCTGGATATGAACAGTGTCACTAAAGGCGATGCTCAATGTGGTGTAGTTGTTACCGCCACTTTTGATGGTGCCGCAACAACAAATGGGAACATCATCATCGGCAGTGGTTCATTTTCCGACACGGTCAAGGTTGTGGCTTACGGCCCGGCAACTGTAGAAACAGGCCAGGACTACTACATCCAACAAGAAGTTTCAGGATTGGTTATGGGCGAAGATACCGCAGGATACAATAAATTGTATGCTGCGAGTTTGGATTCCATGAACCAGGTTTTCCAATTGGCAGAAAGTGGACGTGCGGGTGAATATTTCCTTAAAAATAAGAAAACCGGTTACCTGAGCGTAGCCACAACCAATACCTGGAACCTAGTGTTCACCGCAGATACAACGGCTACCACTGAAAACTACCGGTTCACGCTGACCGAATTTGAGCCTGGACGGTTCTACGTTCATGCTGTTTCGAAATCAGCTTCTCAATATGTTGGAACCGATGCAACCACCGCTGGCTCGGGAATTTATTCGGATAAAGCGATGAATGACAATGCTGTTTGGAAATTCGTATTACCTGATGATATTTCAACCGGGATAAATCCAGTAAAGAATGAATTAGGGCTAAAGGCCTATCCAATTCCATTCCATAACGGTGTACAAGTTGAATTAAACGGACGTTTCTCTTACCAGCTTTTTAACCTGAGTGGTGCCATGGTATCAAATGGCCTCGCTACAAATCAAATTCACATAGGAGATCAATTAAATCCTGGAATTTATTTGTTGAAGGTAAACCAAAAAGAAAATACAAAAACAATCAAATTAGTAAAATTCTAATCGTGTAACGATACCATAAAAACCCCGGGTTTTTCAGAATTCCGGGGTTTTTAATTTTACCTGAAAATTAATTCCCCTCCATGAAACGCTATCTCACATTCATTGCCTTGTTTCTGTTTTGGCTCCATGCACAGTCGCAATCACTACCCACGAAGTCCGAGGTCATTTCCAACATGAAATTGGTCAATAATTATTGGATGAAAACCAATCCAAGTCCGGGAAACAACCAATGGGCCCGGGCGGCTTACTTCACCGGCAATATGGATTTTTACAAGATCTATCCAAAACCGAAGTACCTGGATTATGCCGATTTATGGGCCTCCAACAATTATTGGTCTTTAAACGGCGGAACGCGAACACGCAATGCCGATAACCAAACTGCCGGACAAGTTTATATTGGCCTGTATCAACTGGATTCCGTCAAACAAGATTATAAAATTGCAGCCATCAACGAGAGTATCAGCCGTATGGTGAATAGCGAAAAAAGTGATGACTGGTGGTGGGTGGACGCCCTCTACATGGCCATGCCCGTTTTCGCGAATTTGGGAGTATTGAACAACGATACCGCTTTTTTCAATAAGATGTATGCCTTGTATTACAACACCAAAGTAGAACGAGGGCTGTACAACGACACCACAGGAT
>Ga0102953_1002415_pt1 | contig 11075 bp, 5 predicted proteins | sample SalPon2A_C_D2_MG_FD_78509 | JGI IMG/M metagenome (GOLD analysis project Ga0102953, IMG submission 78509) | Soil microbial communities from South San Francisco under conditions of wetland restoration - Salt Pond MetaG R2A_C_D2_MG | ecosystem: Environmental > Terrestrial > Soil > Wetlands | place... | reverse complement strand
ATCGAGCTGGCCGTACTCTGGAACGAGCACCCCGGCATGAAGCACATGGGGGCGCGCCTCGATCTCTCGCGGCAGGATGAAGTGCGGATCGTCATCGATCCGATCCAGCCGTTCCATCGCGGCGGACTCGGCACCGACGCGGTGAACGGCGCCGTCATCTCCGGCGTGTTCGATCTGGTCACGGGACTCTCCGGCTACCTCCACACGCTCGGTCGCCGCGCCGGGGTCGCGCAGCTCAACGTGCAGTTTCTCCGGCCGGTGCTCGGCGACCGCTTCGAGGTGATCGGCCGGCCGCTCCGGGTGGGCTACAACCTGATCTTCACGACCGCCGAGCTCACCGACGAGCGCGGCGTCGTCTGCGCGCGCTGCGAGGGTATCGTCGCGGTTTCTGGGGGCGACAAGGGAAAGGGCGGCGAGGACACGCCGCTCGCGCTCTAGGCGCGCTTCACGGCGTCGATCACCTCGCGCACCTTCGCGGTCAGCTCCGCCGCCGTCCACGGCTTCGCCAGGAAAGGAACGCCGGCCGGGAGACTCCGCCCCGGTCCGTCGCGCTGCGCGTAGCCGCTCATCATGAGGAACGGCACCTCGTATCCCAGCTGGCGCGCCTGGCGGTAGAGCGCGGGACCACCCACCGTGGGCATCACGACGTCGCTGAGCACCAGCGACAGCGTCACGTGCTCGGCGCGGAGCAGCGCGAGCGCCTCCGAACCGTCCTCCGCCTCCACGACATCGTAGCCCGCCACCACCAGCGTCCGCTTCGCCGCCCGGCGCACGACCGCCTCGTCCTCGACCAGCAGAATCTTCCCCGATCCTCGTGTGAGATGCGTGGCCTGCGCCGGCGTCTTCCAGTCCCTCTGTGGCAGCTCCTCGGTCGCGGGGAAGTAGAGCGTCGCGCTGGTCCCACCACCCGGCGAGCTCTCGACCGACACGTATCCGTCGTGCTGTTTCATGAGACCGTACACCATCGCGAGGCCAAGCCCCGAACCGACGCCTACCGGCTTGGTGGTGAAGAACGGCTCGAACACCCGCCGGCGCGTCACCTCATCCATGCCCTTCCCGGTGTCGCGCACCGCGATGCAGGCGTACCGTCCCGCATGACCCCACCCGTGTTCGGCGGCGTGCGTCGCATCGAAGCGCTGCTCAGACACCGTGACCGTGACGGTGCCGCCGTCGGGCATGGCGTCGCGGGCGTTGGTCGCGAGGTTGATGATCATCTGCTCCACGGCCCCGGCGTCCACCAGCGCGGCGGGCGTCGTCCGGTCCACCCGTGTCTCCACCCGTACGTCTTCCGGCAGGATCCGGCTGAGCACCGGGACGACGTCGGCGATGATCGCCGGGAGTGATTCGCTGCGCAGCGCCAGCTGCTGGCGCCTGCTGAAGGCGAGCAGTTTCCGGATCATCTGCGCACCGTGGCGCGCGGCGACGCGGAGATCCCGCATGTCGGCCTCGAGTGTCTCGGCGTCGGGGGGCAGCGATTCCGCGACCAGATCCGCGTTGGCGAGCACCGCCGTGAGCACGTTGTTGAGGTCGTGCGCGATGCCGCCCGTGAGCTGTCCCACCGCTTCCATCTTCTGCGACTGCCGCAGCTGATCCTCCAGCACCCGCTGCTGCGTGACATCTTCGACGATCGACTCGATTCCTGTGACCGGGCCGGCCGGATCACGCAGGACCTTCGTGGTGACCCGCACCCGTATCGGTGTGCCGTCCTGCCGTGTCCAGTCGAGCTCGATTCCCTGAAGCCCGCCCTGCACCAGCGTGTCGCTGATGATGCGTCCCCGGCGATCCGGCGGGATGCCGACGTACGTCGCCAGGTGTACGCCCCGGAGATCGTCGGGGCCGTCCGCCCCGACCAGTTCCGCCAACGCCGCGTTCGCGTCTTTGACGAGGCCGTCGACCGTCGTGTGGGCGATCCCGTACGGCGCGTTCTCGAAGAGCGCGCGGTGGCGGGCTTCGGACGCCCGGAGTGCGCGCTCGGAATCCTCGACGCGCCGGATGGTGAATCCCGAAACCCACACGCCGAGCACGAGCAGCAACGCCGCCGCGCCGAGGATCGTGATGATCAGGACCCGCTTGGTCCAGCGTGCCCCGGCGCCGAGGGTGTCGGAAAAATCGTACTCGAGGGGACGGAGACTCCGGTCATCCCGGTCGATGGCGGCGAGGAGCGCGGCGACGCGCATCGTATCGCCCGCGTGCACGGCGTCGACCAGCGAATCGCCGTGGGCGGCAAGCACCGCGATCCCCGAGTCGGCGCGCGTCCAGATCGCGATCGCGCTGTCCACGTAGCGGAAGTGGCGGAACCGTCGGAAGAGGGTCGCCATGCCGGCCACGTCCGCGGGATCGTTCCCGCCCCGGATGAACCCGGCACGCACGATGGAGTCGTTGGGAGCCCGTGAATCGAGCTCCTCGCGGGCATGGCGGTCTCCCAGCGGCACCTCGAGGGCCTCGAGGTAGCGGGCGAGCGCAGCGGGATCGCGGAGCTTCGCGTACTCGAAGAGCTGGTACGTGGCCTCCTGCTCCGCCTTCGACCAGCGGCTTTCTCCCGCCACGTACGCGCGCATCGCGGACATCGTGTCGAGCCCCAGCACCGCCACGAGAACCAGACTGGAGATGGCGACGAAGAGAATCACCGCGACGAGGGTGCCGCGGCTGTAGAGGATGAGGCGCGCGCGTGAGGCGGCCGGCGGTGGATCGTCCATACCCAGCGAATTCTGGAACGCGGGCCATCGGTCCGCAACTGAGACCGGCGGGGCGCCTTGACGCCCCCGCCTTCGGCCGATCACCTTGCCGTCTCACCGTCCACCACCCATATCGACCCAACCAGGTATGCGCGAGCCGCCGACCCCACCCATCACCCACCGCGACGCCACCGCGGACCTTCACCACGGGGTCCGGATTCCCGACCCGTACCGCTGGCTGGAGGACCCCGATACGCCCGACGCGCGGGCGTGGATCGATGCGGAGAACCGCGTCACGGAAGCGTTTCTTGCGGGGATTCCCGAGCGGCAACCGCTCCGCGAACGGCTCACCGCGATCTGGAATTACGCGAAGCAGAGCGTCCCGTTCCGGGAGGCCGGACGCTACTTCTTCTTCCGGAACGAGGGACTCCAGCCGCAGGCGGTGCTCTACGCCCGGCCCGCGCTGGATGCCCCTGCCGAGTTCGTGCTCGACCCGAACACGCTCTCGCCCGACGGTACGACCGCGCTCTCGACCATCGCCGTCTCGCGCGACGGCATGCACCTGGCGTATGGGATCTCGGAGAGCGGATCGGATTGGCAGGAGATCCGCGTCCGCTCCCTCGCCACCGGTGACGACCGCGCGGATCGGGTGCGCTGGATCAAGTTCTCGGGCGCGGCGTGGACTCACGACAGCCGCGGGTTCTTCTACAGCCGGTACCCGGAGCCCACGGCGGGGACGTCGCTCCGGGAAGCAAATCGGAACCAGGAGCTCTACTACCACGTCCTCGGCGAGCCGCAGGAACGCGACCGTCTGATCTATCGCCGGCGCGACCAACCGGAATGGGGGTACGATCCATCGGTTACCGACGACGGCCGGTATCTCATCCTCCACGTCTGGCACGGCACCGATCGGCGGAACCGGCTGTACTATGCCGATCTCGGCGATCCGACAAAGCCGCTCGGTGACGTGAGGATCGTCCCGCTGCTGGACGCGTTCGACGCGGCATATCACTTCGTCGGAAACGACGGGCCCGTCTTCTACGTGCAGACCGATCGCGACGCCTCCCGTGGGCGGCTGGTCGCGATCGATACGCGCGCGCCCGATACGTGGCGCGAGATCATCCCGGAAGCCGACGACGTCCTGGTCGGCGCCCGACACGTGGCGGGCGCGTTCGCCGTGCTCCGCATGCGCGACGCGTGCTCCGTGCTCCGGATCCACGAGATTGACGGCTCACCACGCGCCGACGTCCCGCTCCCCGCGCTCGGCGCGATCGACGGTCTGTCGGGCAAAGCCGAAGATCGCGAGTTGTTCTTCGATTTCACGTCGTACCTCCATCCCACCACCGTCATGCGGTACGACTTCGCCACCGGCGAGACGAGCGTCGTGTGGGCGCCGGAACTTCCCGTCGATCTCTCGCGGTACGAGACGCGGCAGGTCTTCGTCAGGAGCAAGGACGGGACGCGGGTCCCGATGTTCCTCACGCATCGGCGGGATCTGCCGCGGAACGGCGACAACCCGGTCTACCTGTACGGTTATGGCGGATTCAGCATCAGTCTCACGCCCGCCTTCTCGCCGAGCGTCGTATGTTGGCTCGAGCGGGGCGGGGTCTTCGCGGTGGCGAACCTTCGGGGCGGGGGCGAGTACGGCGAGGCGTGGCATGCGGCGGGCATGCTCCGGCACAAACAGAACGTGTTCGACGACTTCATCGCGGCGGCGGAGTACCTGATCGCGGAGCGGTACACCGCTCCCAAGCACCTCGCGATCGGGGGCGGTTCGAACGGCGGGCTGTTGGTGGGTGCGGCGGTGACGCAGCGACCGGAGTTGTTCGGAGCCGCGGTGCCGGCCGTCGGCGTCTTCGACATGCTGCGTTACCACAAGTTCACTATCGGCTGGGCGTGGGCGCCCGAGTACGGCACGGCGGACGACGCCGAGATGTTCAAGTATCTGATGCGCTATTCCCCGCTCCACAACGTGCGTGATGGCGTCTCGTATCCGGCAATGCTCCTGATTACGGCGGATCATGATGACCGGGTCGTTCCCGCGCACTCCTTCAAGTTTGCGGCCGCACTCCAGGCGGCGAACGCGGGGCCGAATCCCATTCTCATCCGGATCGAGACCAAAGCGGGACATGGCGCGGGAAAACCGACGGACAAGGTGATCGCCGAGCAGGCGGACAAATGGGCATTCTTGGTGGAGGTGTTGGGCATGCGGGATGGAGGTGACTAGAGTCGTGCGCGGACCGGTGTCTCTGGTACGAGGCGTGCAGGCGCTCGCGATCGCGGCCATGCTCATGGCCCCGGTGCGCGTTAGCGCCCAGGCGGGCCCACGCCGAGCTCGTCCGCGTCGCCCTCGCTCCGTCGACACCTACGATCCCAACCGTCCATCGCCCGCGGGGGAACCCGACACGCGCACGTATTCCGACGAGAACGGCATGACGGCCGCTCCGGTCCTGGCGCTCGCACAGGACAGCATCGGATTCCTCTGGATCGGAGGAGTGGGCGGACTCTTCCGGTATGACGGCCACGAATTCCGACACTGGGCGCCCAACACGATCGCCACCTGGGTCGGATCCATAGCGGTTTCTCCCTCCGGCGCGGTCGCCGCGGTGAGCGCAGAGCCCGCCGTCTTCCGAGTGACGGACGGAGGGGCCCGGCGACTACCGACACCACCCGGCGGGTGGCAGTCCCCGGCCGTGCGTGTCGCGTTTGACGGCGCCGGTCGGCTTTGGGTCACGGACGGGCGGCTGCTTCGGTACGACTCGGCGCACGCCGTGTGGCGGACGTTTCCGATGTCGGCCTTCCGGGGCGACACGGTGCGACGCGTCTGCGGCGGGGCGGGCCCGGACGGGGTCTACGTCGCGACGGATGGCGGTGTCTGGCTCGCGGAGGCGGATGGCACGACGACCGAGCTCTGGCGCGGGACCAAGATCGTCGACCTCGCAACGAGTGGCGCCGAGGGCCTTCTGATCCTCCAGATCGGGGGACGGGTGACCGCGTACCGGAACGGCGTGGCGCACAAGATCCTCGCCGACAACGCGACCCCCTATGCTCGCGCCATCTCCGTGACCGAACGCCGTGGAACGATCTGGGTCGCGTTCGACCGCTATCTCGCGTCGGTGCAACCGGGAGGGCGACCGAGCATCCTCGGACCGGCGGACGGTCTCGAATCGGGCGGCCCGTTGCTCGTGGATCGCGATGGCAGCCTCTGGCTCGGGACGTTCGAGTCGCTCGTGCAGTACCCCGAGCCGCGCACGCGGCGCTGGTCGGACCGGCAGGGACTGCCGTCGCAGCACGTCCGCTATCTAGCCCGAAGCGGCGCCGACGTGGCGGTCGTGACGTGGCAGGGGCTCGGGTTCCTCGAGCACGAGCGTGATGGCTGGCGCGCATCGCGCACGACCGAGGCCGGCCAAGAGCAGCCGTGCACGCTCGCCGACGGCTCGCTTCTCCTGAGTGCCACCACCTCCTGGGTCCGGATCCGGGACACGGCGGTGATCGGCACGCTCGGATACGCACACGTCGCGCTCCGGAGTTGCGTCCCGGCCTCGGACGGCGGGCGCTGGCTCGCCACCTCCCGCGGACTCCTGCACCTGCGTCGGACGCGTGCCCCCGCGGCCGGCGGCGAGCTTCGCCTCGGCGACGTGACGGCACCGCTTGCCCAGCCGCCTCTCCCACGGCACGACCTGGAGAACCTGGCCGTCGACAGCGCCGGTGATCTCTGGATCTCGGCCGGGGATTCGGTATGTCATGCGCCCGAGGTGCGGCTGCTCAAGAGCTCCGCACTCAGTTGGTCGTGCATAGCTCGGCCCTCAGGTGTGATCGAGCTGACGAGCCTCGTGGCGCTGCCCGGCGGCGGGATGTGGGCATCATCGGTCCAGCGAGGCGTGTTTCGTCTCGTCGATCACCGGTGGCAGCCGATTCCGGGCGCGTCGGCACTTCCCACCCAGAGCGTGCTCCACATGGTGCCCTCGCGCTCGGGCGGCATCTGGGTCGTAGGGCATGGATTCGTATGGCGGGTCATGCCCCGACCAGATCGTCCCGATGGGTGGCAAGTGGTAGAGAAGCTCACGGGCTGGGACGGCATTACGTCGCGGGGCGCGGGCGATCTGATCGAAGATGCGGACGGCGGCGTCTGGATCGGCACCGATGAGGGGGTGGTCCACGTTGCGACGGACGTACGACGGACGCATCCCACACCTCCACCGGTCGTCCTGGTGGAGGCGCGGGCCGACGGGCGTGCGCTCCCGCTCGGGCCCCCGATCGTGCTCTCGCATGGGCACAACCGGCTCGAGCTGCACTTCGCCGCGCTCTCGTTTCGCGATCCCGCCTCACTCCGTTACGAAGTTCGGCTTTCGCCTCACGACGCCTGGGCGCCGGTGAGCGGCGCGCCCGCGTTTCGGTGGCTGGGACTCGCGCCGGGAACGTACGACGCCCAGGTGCGCGCCTCACTCGACGGCGTACACTGGTCGGCGACACCGGCGGCGCTCCGGTTCCGGGTGAACCCGCCCTGGTACCTGGAGCCGCAAATTGAAGTACTCGGCGTTGCGATGCTGGTCGTCCTGCTGGTAGCGGCCTACCGTCTGCGCGTCGCGTATCTGGTCGGTCTCGAGCGACAGCGGACAAGGATCGCGATGGACCTCCACGACGAAGTCGGCTCGGGGCTCGCGAGCGTCGCAATTCTATCCGGCGTCCTGGCTGACGACCGGCTGACCGCCACGGAGGCACGGGGCGCCGCGGGTGATATCGCCCGCACCGCCGAGGAGCTCGGCGATTCGCTCGCCGACATCGTGTGGTCGCTTCAGCCGGGGGAGGTCACGCTCGAAACGCTCGCCGCGCGGCTCGCCGAGCAGGGCGCACGCCTCTTCGCCGATGGGAATACGCGGTTCAACGCCCCACTCCCGGCGGAGTATCCACATGTGCCGCTCGATCTGTCCCTCCTGCGCACCGTGCTGCTGGTGGGCCTCGAGGCGCTGCACAATGCATCCAAGTACGCCCAGGCGACGAATGTGACGCTCGCACTCCAGCCAGAAGACGACGCCTGGGTGCTCGAAATCACGGATGACGGCGTGGGAATGTCGCCCGAGGACCTCGCGCGAGCTCGAGGAGGCACCGCCGCGGTCGGCGGATCCGGCCGGCACGGCGGCGGACACGGTCTCCCCGGCATGCGGCGACGCGCCGAGGAGAGCGGCGCCACGCTCACGATCGAGTCCACGCGCAGCGCGGGTACCATCGTGCGGCTGCGCTTCAGGCTCCAACGTCGCGGCTGGTGGGACCGCCTATGGCTCCGGATCCGTGGCCGCCGGGGGCCCTCACCCACATGAACATGCGAGGGTGAGCACATGAGTCACACCGTACATTCGACCACATGACCACGCGCGTCGCCGTCGTCGAGGACGACGCCCGGTATCGCGGAAGTCTCGAGACCCTGCTCCGCCACACGGACGGCTTCGAGGTCGTCGGCGTGTATCCAACGGGCGAGGCGATCGTGCAGGCGCTCGAGGACGCTCCCGCATGGGACCTCGTCCTCATGGACGTCGAGCTCCCGGGGATCGATGGCATCGAGTGCACGCGCCGGATCAAGGCACGACATCCCGGAAGCCGCGTCGTCGTACTCACCGTATTCGAGGAGAGCGCGACCATTCTCGAAGCGATCTGCGCCGGCGCCGACGGCTATCTCGTCAAGCGCACCGCTCCCGCGCGTCTGGTGCTCGCGCTGCGCGAGGTGCTCGACGGGGGCTCGCCCCTTTCAGCGGGGGTCGCTGGCACTGTGCTCGCGCTCTTGCGTCAGGAGGCGGCGGGCAAGGGGCCGTGGCGCGAGGGAGCGACACGTCTCGGGCTCACGGCGCGCGAGCAGGACGTGCTGCGGTGTCTCGTCGAGGGGATGCCGTACAAGACCGTCGCGGGCCACCTCGGCATCAGCCTCGACACGGTCCGGAGTCACGTGCGCGGCGTGTACGCCAAGCTTCAGGTCCATAGCGTGGCGGAGGCGGTGAGCCGGGCGATACGGGAACGGTTGGTGTAGCGCCCTAGTTCTCCCCCGCCATCAACTTCGTCAGATCCGCGGCGATGACCTGCGACGCGCCGGTCGAGCGGGAAAAGACGAGATGCCGTCCATCGGGAAGCCAGCGTGCATCGTTCACCCCCTCAGTCTTGGGAAGGTGCGTGAGCACGGTGACCTTCTTCGTGCGGCGGTCGTAGACGGCGAGGTCGGCTCTCGACGGTCCGAGAGTGGCGATGAACAGCAGACGCCGTCCGTCGGGAGCCCAGTCGAGACCTTGGACGTCATGCCGATCAACCTCGGGCATCGGGTGCCCTTCTCCCGTGGCGGTCGAGATGAGCATGGACCGCCCTCCACCATTCGGTGTCGGCGACTCGAACATGACGGAGTCGCCGGATGGATCGAAACCGTGCGGAATCCACGTCATCACCGCCGTCCGATCCCACAACTTCTTCAGCGTCCCATCCGGTCGAAGCATGTAGCCATCGATCGCGCCGCTCTCGCCGTCGAGACCGGTGACGAACAGGTCGTCCGAGTACGGGCTCGTCTCGACATCATTCATGATCCCGGTGCCGCCGCCGTCGGTGAGCAGTCCCGCCGCGCCGCCGTCAGCGGGCACGCGCCAGATCGTGGCGCCGAGTCCCTGCTTCGTCTTCTGAGGGCTGTAGAACGTGGCGACGTAGACCGTCGAGCCATCACGCGACCAGTGCGCGGACTGGTCATCTGCGGACCACGTCGTGAGCTGCCGCGGCGTACCTCCCGTGGCATCCACGATCCATACATGGGAGTGGCGCGAGGGTTTTGCGAGATAGAGGATTCGGGATCCGTCGGGGGACCATTCTGGATTTCCCAGTGCCCCGTCGATGTGCGGCACGAGCGGGCTGACCGGTCCGCCGCTCACGGATACGGTCGCCAGACTCGTATTCCCCCCGCGCGAAAACAGGAGCGCGATGCGTTTCCCGTCAGGGGAAAGGTCCCACCCAAACACGTCGATCGAATCCGCGGTGATGCGCCGTTCGCTGCTGTCGTCGAGTGAACGCAACCAAAGACCCGCCGAGCTGTGATGCACCGTGAAGGTGAGCGTATCGGTGCCTGGGATCCACACCGGATCGCTCTCCGCGTCGGGCGTGTCGGTGATGCGCCGTGCGGTCCCGCCTTTCGCGGGGACGAGCCACAAGTCCCACTGGCGTGTACGGTGGGAGAGAAAGGCCACCCACTTTCCATCGGGCGACCAGACGGGATTGTTGTCGTCGAGCACGTCCCGCGTGAGCTGGCGCGCCGAATCGCCGGTCACGGACCAGGCCCAGATGTCATCCTTCCCGGTTCGATCGGAGACGAAGACAATGGACTTTCCGTCGGGCGACCATGCACTTGCGTTGAACGGACCGGTCAAATGCGCGTGGCCTCCCGTCGTGAGCCGTCGCCCCGGCCGGCCGGTGCTGTCGGTGAGCCAGAGGTTCGAACGTGGACTGCCGGAATCGCCTCGCGAAAATACCATGTACACGATCTGCGCCCCGTTCGGCGACCAGAAGCCGACGGAGTTCGGGATGTTCTGGAGCATTGAGGTCGACTTGTGGCTCTCGAGCGAGAACACCTTCGCGTCAATCGTGCCCCCGGGATTGAACGACACGTACGCCACCAGACGGCTCGTTCTGTCCCACTGATATGCAAGGTGGAGCCCCGGTGCGCCGGAGACAGGCATCGCCGACTCGGCACCGGAGTCGACATTCATGATTTCAGCTGTCGGCCCGCTCGCGCCGAGACGCACGTACGAGATATAGCGTCCGTCGGGCGACCACACGATGGCGGCGTTCCCAGCGAGGATTCCGGACATCAGGACGCGAGGGTCGCTCAAATCCGACCGCGCCACCACGAGGTCTTCGCCATGGGACGTGCCGACACCGTACGCGATACGCGTGCCGTCGGGTGAGTACGCCATCGTCCCGGTAACGGGGTTCGAAATGTCCAGCGTCTTCGTCGGCGGAAGGGACGTGCCGCTCGTGCCTCCGCATGCCGCGAGACTTGCGAGCGCCATCGCCCACACGGTTCGCTTCATTGGTCGGCCCCCGCTAATGCGACGGCCGTATCCAGGCCCAGTGCCGTGGCAATGCCCGCGCTGATCGAATCCACGATCTGGCCTTGCGCCTTGAACACGTCCGTCACGTTCTCGTCATACTCGTTCGCCCAGAGCGTGCGCGCGGTGGTGGGGATCTGCAGCTCGGCGGTGATGTGCCCGAGGCTCCCGTCGCGCGCGAACGTCGCCTCGATGACCGCGTCGAGGTGGAGCTCGTCGGCGATCTGCGTATCGGTCTTGGTGGAGTGCCGAAAGGTCATCATCGTCGTGTGTGAGACGACCCCGATCGCCCCATACCGTTGCAGCGCGTTCGTGAGCGAGGCATGGAGCT
>Ga0102953_1002414_pt1 | contig 11082 bp, 8 predicted proteins | sample SalPon2A_C_D2_MG_FD_78509 | JGI IMG/M metagenome (GOLD analysis project Ga0102953, IMG submission 78509) | Soil microbial communities from South San Francisco under conditions of wetland restoration - Salt Pond MetaG R2A_C_D2_MG | ecosystem: Environmental > Terrestrial > Soil > Wetlands | place... | reverse complement strand
CAAATCGCTGCTGCAGCAACTGAACTTAAAAGAGGAATACCTCGACTTTACCATTGTTTTATTTGGAAATGAAGTTTGGCGCGAAGTGGTAGCCGCTACTCCTTATGAACGGCGGTTGCTTTTACTGCCACAATGCTTACGAAAAAGTGATCAATGCCAGGGCGTTTTTGATGAGTTGGGATTGATTTGCAATGGTTGCCGGAGTTGCCAGATTGATAATGTGCTTGAAAAAGCCGAACAATTGGGGTATTCAACGCTGGTGGCTGAAGGAACCACAGTAGCCATTGGTTTGGTGGAAGAAGGTTCGGTGGATGCGGTGATTGGCGTTACCTGCATGTCGGTGTTGCAACGCTCTTTCGAAACCGTAACACGTGCAGCCGTGCCGGTGGTTGGCATTCCTTTGTTATTTGAAGGGTGCGAAAATACGACGCTTGATTACGATTGGCTGTTTACTGAAATGGAAAGTTTTGAGGAGAATAGAACGTTGAAGCCACTTTCAGTGTCGTTGCTTAAAAACGAAGTAACCGATTATTTCTCGTCACCAAAACTGCAGGAATTTTTCCCGAACCAAAATGAAACAGAGAAGCTGGCCTTACAAACCATGGCTTTGGGCGGACATCGTATGCGACCACTCCTTTCGGTGCTGGCTTACCAGTCGTATGCTGAATACTTTTCGAAACCGGTGCAGGAAACACTGGCGGTAGTTATTGAATGTTTCCATAAAGCTTCGCTCATTCACGACGACATTCAGGACAATGAAGATTTCAGGTACGACCAGCCAACGCTGCACAAAACGGCAGGAATTCCGGTGGCCATAAATGTGGGCGATTACCTGATTGGAAAAGGGTACCGTTTGCTCTCGGCTATTTCATGCGATGCAACGGTACGGGCAGAATGTTTTAGCGTTGTGGCCGCTTCGCACATGAAACTCTCGGAAGGACAAGGTGCAGACATTCGGCTGGAAGAACAGATAAATGATAAATCAGTGGACGATGTGTTGCAGATTTTTCAGCATAAAACCGGAGAGGCGGTGAAGGTTGCCTTGCTTACCGGTGCCATTGCCGGAGGTGCTTCCAAGTCGGAAAGAGAAGTGCTCGAAAAATTCTCGGAAGCGTTTGGGATTGCTTATCAAATCCGCGACGATTTAAATGAATTCCTCGAAGAAAATGACCGGAAACATGCTTTTGACTTCCCGTTTTTGCTGGCGCTGCTGAGCCGGGAATTAAAGGAAGTGGACCACACTTTCTCCAAAATACTGCAGTCAAATAATTTGTCACTACTTGTCAATCAATTTGAAAAATTCAATATTGAAGAAAAGGCTGACCAGTACCTCCATCAGTTTGTGGATAAATGTTACAGGGAGCTAAACCGGCTGCAAAATTTAAAATTAAGGCTGAGTTTGTATGGCCTGATGGGAAAGGTTTTTAAATGGTAACCAGCATGCCCCGTTCAAAAAAATACACACCTTTTTATCAGCAGTTTATTGAACGAATTCGTGAAGGATTTGCATTGCTCGATGAAGAAAGTCAATCTACCATAAAATTATTTGTAAGGAGTCATCAACACGAAAATGGCGCCTTTATTAACCGTGGCGGAAATCCTGATTTGTATTATTCGTTGTTTGGCACCTGGCTTTCGGAGGCTTTAAGACTGGAACCGCAGAAAGAAGGAATACAAAGTTTTGTGAATTCGCTTCAACATGAAGAAAACCGTATGGTTGATGCATTTGCTATGCTTTTAATTCGTCTTGTTTTAAATAAAAAGGAAGTAAAAAAGCCCGGTGCTTTTCGCCTGACAAAAATGGCTTTTCAAAAAGGGAAACAGGTAAACACGGCCTATCGTTTTTTTCTTTTCCTACTGAGTTTCGATGCCTTTTACGGGAATAATTCGTTCATCCTTTTTTTGATGAATCTTTTTCTGCGGTTTTATAAAATACCTGCCGATGTACCGTGCAGTATTTTTTCGGCTTTTATTATGGCAAAATATTTAACAGGCAGAAAGGTGCAAAAGGATGTGAAACAATTGTTTTCATATTTTGAAACAACCAAGGGTTTTAAAGCCTTTAAAGAGGTGGAGAGTGCGGATTTGCTTTCAACTGCAGTCGCTCTTTTTGCATTAAAAACGGTTGGAGCCGATGTACGGATTGTGGCCCCCGATTGCCTGAATCTCGTGCAGCAAAATTACGACCGGGGAGCATTTTTATCGGGCGACGGAGATTCTTCCCGTGATTTGGAATATGCATTTTACGGATTGCTAACTTTGGGAGTGCTTTCAAAAATATGAATAGAAAAGAAATACAAAACAGGTTAAACGAAGTAGCAAAATTTGTAGTTAACGAAAGAAATCAGGAAGGTTTCTGGGAAGGAAAGCTTTCATCAAGTGCGCTTGGGATTGCGGTGGCAGTGGCTGCTTTGCATTTTGATGATAAACAGAAAAATGCCGCAGAAATTCAAAAAGGAATTCAGTGGTTACAAAAAAATATAAACAACGACGGCAGTTATGGTGACACACCCGAAAGTCCGGGGAATGTGAGCACCAGTTTGCTGGTTTATGCTGCATTAAATTTGTATGCCACGGAACAATCAGTAAAACAAACGCAACAGCAAATTGCCGGTTACCTCGGGTCGCTGAAAATTGATGTGAATTCGCCACAGGTAGCTGAATATATTCTTGCACATTATCAAAAAGATTATACATTCTCGGTGCCGATTCTGGCCATGTGCGGACTTTGTGGTGTGCCTGGCGAAGACGCTTTTAAATTCATCCCGCAATTGCCTTTTGAGCTTTCATTGCTGCCCCGGCGCTTTTACCGGTTGCTGAATTTAAGTGTGGTAAGTTATGCTATTCCGGCGTTGGTAGCTGTGGGAATTGTTATTTTCAAAAAGAAAAAATCAAACCTGTTTTGGCGGGTAGTACGAAGATTTTCCATAAAAAAGGCCATGACCATTTTGCAACGAATGTTGCCTGAAAGTGGTGGCTTTCTGGAGGCCATTCCGTTAACGGCTTTTGTAGCGTTGAGTTTAATAAATTCTGGTTTTGCTGATACCAAAGTGGTAAAAAAAGGCATTCAGTTTTTGATACGAACGCAGCGCGAAGATGGGGGCTGGCCCATCGATGTGGATTTGTCGACCTGGGTCTCCTCCCTGTCGGTAAAAGCATTCCGTTCGAATCTCGACGGATTTCTTACTTCGAACCAGCAGGATAAAATTGCCGACCATTTTAAACTTATTCAGAATGAGCGCGTGCATTCCTTCAACGGTACCGGTCCCGGAGGCTGGGGCTGGACCAATTTTTCAGGTTCAGTTCCTGATGGCGACGACACGCCCGGAACGATTCTGGCTTTGTTAAAATTACAACCTAAAAAAAGAATAAAAAAGGAAGTACTGGCTGGTTCAAATTGGCTGAAAGAGCTTCAAAATAGCGATGGAGGATTTCCCACATTTTCTAAGGGGTGGGGGAAACTGCCTTTCGACCAGAGTTGCTCCGACCTTACGGGACATGGTTTGTTAGCGGTTTCAGCGATAATTGAAACGTTTGGCGATGAACTCTCTCGTCCGGAACAAAAACGACTGAAAATGATCTTTCACAAAGCATTGAAATACCTGGAGAAAAAACAATCAGAGAAAGGAAGCTGGCTGCCGCTCTGGTTTGGAAACCAGCAAACAGCAGATCATACCAACCCGGTGTACGGAACTTCAAAAGTGGTGACCTATTTAAAGGATGCCGCAACACATCGCTGGCATTCTGAAACTGCGAAAAATCAACTCCAAAAAATGATTAAAAAAGGTAACGAATTTCTGGTTGCTGTTCATAATAAGGACGGAAGCTGGGGAGGCGACAAAAATATTCCGGGCACCATTGAAGAAACAGCGTTGGCCGTTTCGGCGCTAGCCTCAGAAAAAAACAGGGAAATTTGCGATTTGGGTTTGCAGTGGCTCGAAAAATATATTCAAAAAAACGGATTTACATCGGCGCCCATCGGACTATATTTTGCCTCACTTTGGTATGACGAAAAAATGTATCCTGTAACTTCATATCTCGAAGCATTAAGCAAAATGCTGGAATTGCCTGCGAATGAATAGTTTCAGGAATTAATCGTTTCGATAACTTCGCCCTCGGTGGTAATGTATTTTCGGGCCAGGTTGGCTGTTAAACATGAGTGAACGGGTATGATTTCCACGAAATCACCCACCTTGAAATTTTTAAACTGGTTCTGTGTTACTTTCAGAATGCCGTGTTCCTGCGATAAATTAGCCACATAATTTAATGGTTCGAGCAGTTCCTTTTTGTCGTTTTTATGAATTACAATACGACCATACATTCGTTTACCATTGATGTTTATGATTGAATCTTTGGAAAGATGGACGGCTCCTCCGTAAATTACAATTTCATTCCGGGAAAGATGTTTGGCCACAACCGGGCAAATCAAGCGCACTGCAATATCGTCGAATGTACAAACACCCAGGTTTTGCTGCATTAAATCGTAAAATATGAAATTGCCGGGACGTATTTCGTCCACACCATTGAAATTGGTACATAAGGTTGCCGAAGGTGTGTCTCCAATACTCATTTCAATGTTGGGGAATTTTGCTTTGTATTTTTGTTTCAGCGATTTCATTTTCAGCATAGCATCGAAATGGCGGCTGAAAATTTCGTTGGTTGAACGTGCTGTGTAAGTATGACCGGAGTGGGTTAACAGTCCTTTAAATTTAAGTTTTTTATTTCCTGAAATGATGTCAATGATATTGTCCATCAATCCAGTTCTCGATGGCAAAATGCCGGTACGATTGTAGCCCGTATCGATTTTCAGAAAAATGCCCAGGGGATGTCTGATTGTTTTTGCCAGCACCTCGGCAGCTTCCCGGTTTTCAATCAAAATGTTTAATTTAATGTTGTCTGCCAACCGGTTAATTTCGCTTATTTCGTGAATATTAACAGGAAAGGCAATGGTGATGTCGTCCCAGTCGTGCGCTGCAAAATAGCTGGCCATTTGTACCGATGAAACGGTAATGGCTTCCACCCCGTACATTCTAAACCATTCACCAATTTTTGCCGATTGGTGGGTTTTGAAATGTGGCCGGAAACGAAGGTTATGTTGCTGCGCCTTTTGTGCCATCCGTTCAATGTTTCGGAGACAAATTTCTTTATCAATAACAAAAGTAGGACAAGTAATTTCAGCCATCTTAAATCGAGTCAATTTTTTGTTTCAACTTTTTTGTCAAGGTGTCGCGGGTTTTCATAAGTTTCTTCGAAATTCCAACCTTGTATAAATGAGGGCTGATGAAACGTTTGTGTTCATTGGGTAGCTGTGATGCTCTTTTCATTAAATGGGAATGAATATCGGGCAGTGATTGTTTTTTGAAAGTAATTTTTCCGCTTTTAACTACCGGCTTTAAAAGTGCTTCAAAAGTACATTTTTCAAGCAAAGTATTTTTTTCAGGATAAACGGGGTGGTAAATGCGATCTACGGTTTCCGGATTTTCATTTTCGATTAAAATGGCATCGCGATAAAATTTACCGTCGCAGTCGAAAAAGCGGTACACCTGTTTTTTACCCGGAAGTGTATTTTTTTCAATATTTTCTGAAATTTTCATTTTGGGTTGATCGTCAACCTGCGCCAGTTTATAAACCCCGTCGAGCGCTGCATCGCTTTTGCCGGTTATCATTTCAGTTCCAATTCCAAAAGCATCGATTGCTGCATTTTGATCTTTTAATAAACTTTTAATTACATATTCGTTAAGCTGGTTCGAAGCAATAATATTTACATAATCCAGACCGGCATTATTTAGCATCTGCCTGGCTTTTAAACTCAGGTAGGCCAGATCGCCACTGTCGAGCCGAATTGCTTTTAGCCTGAATCCTTTTTCCTCGAGTTCTTTTGCCACGTGAATGGCATTGGGTACGCCCGAGTTAAGTGTGTCGAACGTATCGACAAGCAATACTGTATTTCCCGGATGAATGTTTGCATACGCCCTGAAGGCTTCCAGTTCATCGTTGAAACTTTGAATCCAGCTGTGTGCCTGTGTACCTGAAACCGGGATATCGAAAAGTTTGCCTGCCAGTACATTCGAAGTTGAGCTGGCTCCGCCAATGTAAGCCGCCCTGCTGGCATGCAAAGCACCAAATCCTTGTGCCCTGCGCAACCCAAAATCCGCAAATATTTTTTCCCCTGAAACCAGTTTTATCCGGAATGCCTTGGTAGCAATCAACGATTCAAAATTTAGTATATTCAGCAAAAGACTTTCAATTAACTGGCACTCGATAATATTTCCTTCAACCCGTAAAACCGGCTCGTTGGGGAAAATTATTTCGCCTTCTTTCACACTAAAGATATTTCCTGCAAAAGAAAAATCCTGCAGGTATTCCAGAAATTCCGGTTTAAATCCCTGTTTTTTTAAATATTCAATATCAGATTCGCTAAATGTGAACTGGGAAAGTAGTTCGAGAAAATCCTGGAGCCCGGCAAAAACTGTAAATCCTCCACGAAAAGGATTCGAACGAAAAAAGTAGTCGAACGTTGCCTGTTCTTCTTTTTTCCCACCGTAGAAATAACCCTGAGCCATTTCAAGTTCATAGTAATCGGTGTAAAGTCCTAAATGAATACCGGATAAAATCATGTCCCTGCCATCCTGATTTTGCGAAAGCTTAAAGATAACCAAGAAAAACAGTTTTTAAAAGAGGTAAGTGTTTAAAATAAAAAACCCGCTCAAAAAGGCGGGTAATATTAATATAGGGTATAAATTTATCTATTCCACATCTAAAAATATGGTTTGTTCCCGGTTGGGACCAACTGATGCTATGGAAATCGGAATTTCCATTTCTTCTTCAATAAAATGAATGTAATTGTTTAGTTCTTCCGGGAATTCATTTTGGTCCTTAATTTTGGTTAAGTCAGTTTTCCATCCTGGCAATTCAACATAAATGGGCTTTACCTTGTCGTTTAATTCAAACGGGAAATGTTCCACTACTTCACCGTCGATTTCGTATCCAACACAAATTTTTATGAATTCAAACTGGTCTAAAACATCAGCTTTCATCATAATTAATTCGGTTACGCCGTCGAGCATTATAGCGTATTTTAAAGCAACCAAATCGAGCCAGCCACAACGGCGCGGTCTTCCGGTGGTAGCACCATACTCATGTCCTGATTCACGTAGTTTAGTACCGGTTTCGTCGAGTAATTCAGTGGGGAAGGGCCCCATTCCAACGCGTGTACAATACGCTTTGAAAATACCGTAAACCCTGCCAATTTTTTGGGGTGCGATTCCGAGACCGGTACAAGCACCTGCACAAATGGTATTCGAGCTGGTTACAAACGGATACGAGCCAAAATCGATATCGAGAAGTGTTCCCTGTGCGCCTTCGGCCAAAATTGATTTGTTGTCCTGCAAAAGTTGGTTAATCATGTGTTCGCTGTCAACAATCTGGAACGATTTTAGCAATTCCACTCCCTCGAACCATTCTTTTTCGCATTCATTCAGAATCTCTTCATAATCGAATTTGAAATATTCCCTAAGCATGTCTTTGTGGTTTTCGATGCGAGTGGTGTATTTGTCTTCAAAATCGTGCAAAAGGTCGCCGACACGTAAACCATCGCGGCCAATTTTATCTTTATAAGTCGGGCCGATTCCTTTCAATGTTGAACCGATTTTCGTTTCACCTTTTTTCTGTTCCGAAGCGGCATCGAGAATACGGTGAGTCGGCAAAATAAGATGTGCTTTTTTCGAAATGTAAAGATTATCAGAAATGTCGAATCCTATTTTAATCAACGATTCGATTTCTTCTCTAAAAACAATAGGATCGATAACCACTCCATTCCCGATAATATTTATTTTATTTTTACGGAAAATACCGGAAGGAATGGTATGAAGCACTTGTTTAATATTATTAAATTCGAGTGTGTGGCCGGCATTCGGACCTCCCTGGAAACGTGTTATAACATCATACTTTGGAGTTAATACATCCACAATTTTCCCTTTTCCTTCGTCGCCCCATTGCAGGCCCAGCAATACATCTACATTCATTAGTGATTCGATTTTTATTTAACACACGAAACCGTGAAAATTTAATCGTTGCAGATAAATTTCCACGGCTTTCTATTTAAGCATCTAAAAGTACAAATTATTTTTATTTACCGGCATAAAAAAATCCTCTTGATCAAGAGGATTTTATGATATATTAGAGACATTGAGTCTTTTATTTCATGTTTTCCCCGTAAATGTACAACGTGTGATGCGACAGCTTAAAGTTGTTTTTCAAGCATGCATCTTCAATTATTTCGCGAATACGCGGATCGTAAAATTCAACCACATTACCGTTGGATGTGTCAATCAAATGGTCGTGTTGCAACGTTGCAAATGCTTTTTCAAACTGAGCAATGTTCTTTCCAAACTGATGTTTTACCACCAATTTACATTCAAGCAGCAAGTCGATGGTATTGTACAATGTGGCACGACTGACCCTATAATTTTTGTTTTTCATCGAAATGTATAACGACTCAATGTCGAAATGTCCTTCGCGTGAATAAATTTCCTCTAAAATTGCAAACCTTTCAGGTGTTTTACGATGTCCGTTCTTTTCCAGGTAATCTGTAAACATCTTTCTAACGGTCTCCCTGGTTTTCTGGTTATTCATAATTAAACCAATTTTAAATAGTTTTCAAAAATAGAAATTTTTTTTGATTTTTTTTTAGTCTTATTAAAATTAATCATCGAGGTTCTCGTCACGCGAAACATTATCGATTCCTTTAATTTTTTCGAGCCTGTTAATCAGATTGGTTAAATCGTCGGTATTGTGGATGTACAAAAAGAGGTCGCCTTCGAAAATTCCTTCGTGGGTATCGAATTTTACTGAACGCATGTTAATGTTGTGTTCTTTGGAAACAATGTTGGTCACCTCGTTAACAATTCCAACACGATCGAAACCTCCAAGCCTTAGGCGAGTAAGGTACGATTGTTTCTTAAATTTGGTCCATTCTGCGGTAATAATTCTTTCACCGTGACTTGATAGAAACCGGGCAATCTCCTTACAATCAGTTTTGTGAATTATTACATGATCATCGGTACTCAGGTAACCTATAACCTGTTCTCCCGGAATTGGATTGCAACATCTGGCCAATGAGTAAGTAATATTATCCTGTGCTTCTTTTAGAATGAAAGGTTTTTTCTTGTCGATTTTTTTACCCGGTAATTCATCATTTTTATCTTCTTCTTCTATTTCTTCTTGAGATTGTGATTCTTCCTTTTTCTTCCGGCTAAACGTAATATTCCAGTATTTTACCAGTTTGTTTTCCGATTTTTTACCCAGAATTACATTCAGATTTTTTAATTCCAGGAATCCCATACCAACTTCAGAATACAATTGCTCCTTATTATTCAGGTTGAAATGCGCAATAATTTTTTTGAGGTTGTTGGCTGTTAACGGCTCATTAGCTTCTTTAATGGCCTCTTCTACCATCTCTTTCCCTTTTTCAATATGCTTTTTCTTCTCTAGCTTGAAAGCATCTTTTATTTTTGAACGAGCTTTTGCTGTGGTGGTAAATTTAAGCCATTCGAGTTTGGGGGACTGGTTTTCTGAAGTAAGAATTTCCACCTGGTCGCCGTTTTGAAGCACGTGACTTATTGGTACCAGTTTCAGGTTAATTTTGGCACCGATACATTTATTCCCCAATTCGGTATGAATGTCGTATGCAAAATCGATTATTGTAGAGCCTTGCGGCAACGAAATCATGTCACCTTTTGGCGTAAATACATTGATTTCAGTGGCATACAAATTCAATTTGAAATCATCGAGAAATTCAAATGCATCGGAGTCCGGATTTCTTATATGATCGCGAATACGTTCAATCCATGTTTCCAGTTCACTTTCGTATGTACTGATATCCTTGTAACGGTAATGTGAAGCAAAACCATACTCTGCCACCTCGTCCATTCGTTCGGTGCGAATTTGTACTTCTACCCATTTCCCCTGAGGCCCCATTACGGTAACGTGCAACGATTCGTACCCGTTGGCTTTGGGAATAGTAATCCAATCGCGTATTCTATCCGGTTTGGGTTTGTATATGTCGGTTACAATTGACAAAACATCGAAACATTGTCGTTTTTCCGATATTCCTTCTTTGGGTTTTATCACTATCCGAATGGCAAGCAAATCGTAAACTTCGTTAAATGAAACTCCTTTTTTCTGCATTTTTTGCCAAATGGAGTAGGTCGATTTCAGCCGATGAGAAACGATAGAATCGATATGTTCAATCTGAAGCTTTTCCTGAATGGGTTTTATGAATTCGTTAACCAGGTAATTTCTTTTTTCTTCCTGGTTGTGCAACAGATACAAAATCTGGTTATACTCTTCAGGATGTTTGTATTTGAAACTGAGTTCTTCGAGTTCATTTTTGATGGCATATAATCCCAGCCGGTGCGCAAGCGGAACATACAGGTACAGGGTTTCGCCGGCAATTTTCAATTTTTTATGCGCCAACATCGAGTCGAGGGTTTGCATGTTGTGCAGTCGGTCGGCAATTTTTATCAGAATTACTCTCACATCGTCTGAGAGAGTCATGAGCATTTTTTTTAGGGTAAGTGCCTGCCGTGAGTCGAAATCACCTGAGAGTTTGGTAAGTCCGTCGACAATGCGGGCCACTTTTTCGCCAAACATATTTTCGATATCGCTTACTGAATATTCCGTATCCTCCACCACATCATGTAGAAGTGCTGCCATAATTGAAGTTGCTCCGAGGCCCAAATCTTTGGCTACTATTTTAGCTACTGCAATAGGATGAATAATATAAGGTTCCCCCGACTTGCGTTTTATACCGTCGTGCGCAGCATTGGCAAACCGAAATGCTTTTTCGATCCGCGCCAACCGCCCTTCGTCGAATTTATCCTGAATTACTTTCAGAAAATCCTGGTAGCGGTCTTCAATGTGCCTTATCTCCGCCTGGGTAAAATGCTGCATTTTGTCTGTCCCCTTATATTAGATCCTGAATATAAATATTCTTTCCCAATCCTGCGTTTTTTCCGGCTAATATATCGCTTTTTTTGTCACCAATTAACACCGAGTTTACAGGGTTGATATTGAATTCTT
>Ga0102953_1002412_pt1 | contig 11086 bp, 9 predicted proteins | sample SalPon2A_C_D2_MG_FD_78509 | JGI IMG/M metagenome (GOLD analysis project Ga0102953, IMG submission 78509) | Soil microbial communities from South San Francisco under conditions of wetland restoration - Salt Pond MetaG R2A_C_D2_MG | ecosystem: Environmental > Terrestrial > Soil > Wetlands | place... | reverse complement strand
CAAAGATAATCCTTCCAAGATCATCCGTACGCTCCGGAAATTTCTTGATGATTGGCTTCCCAAAATCATCTGCCAGGCCTTGAGCTACAGAAACGGTGCGGTTAAAAAAGCTATGGATATGAAAACCCGCTTCCAAAAGTGACAGCATCAGACATCTTCCTACCCTGCCCATCCCGATGACACTAATGCTGCCGGACTTCGTCAAAGCGGTCATAGGCCTCTTTTGTTAACAGCATAACCGGCAATCAGACTATTGCCATCTGTGGTTGAATACGTGCCGTCAAGAAACTGGATATCCAGATCCCAGATCTGAGCCAGCAGCATGCCGGTAAGCAGCGGAGATTTACCGTGCACAAGGACATCTTCCTGGTTAATGAGATATTTAAGATTGGAGGTGTCCCTGGCCACGTGGTAGTTCATCAAAAGATCCAGTTTATCCTTCTGGTCGATGTGCATGTCGCAACAACAAATAGTAAGCGAATTGTAGGCAGTAAGCACATCGCTCATCACGATTGACAGTTCTCGGAGTATGGAACTGCTCTCCTGGTTTGACACCTGGATACTGACCACACTATATCCTGACTGTACGACCTGCAACATTTGCAGCTGTTGAAACAGGCTCAGTCCTTCGTGATACGACTCATTAGTGATGTAAAAATCGTCTTCTTCATCGCAGAAATCGTCAGCAAGCCGGGTATTGACAGGCACCGACCCAAACGGCGTTTTGAAGCTTTCCAGGTCGGGTATACAGATGCCTTTTTTAAGTTCCCGGTCTACTCCTTCCAGGATCACAATTGTATCAAAATTGTGTGGATATATCGACGCATAGACCTCGCACACCTGCCTGAAATTTTTGTCATTTATTTCATTTGGCAAAAATAAAATTCGTGTATTCTGTTCCACGGCAGTTTTGCATGCTTCTTTGATAGCGTCTAAAATCTGCTCTTTCGTATAGGATAAACTATTCATCTGAGGTAAAAATGGTTTTGTTCTTCAATCAGCCCAAATTGATAATAAGTTAATGCTTAATCGGTCGTTACTCAATGCGATTCGCAGGACTTATTTTGGGGCATTGGAAAGGACCAGATTCTTTTTTGATGCGAGATGAACGGTTCCAGCAAAAGAGCAATCGTCTTCGACATCCTGAAATCCGGCAATATTATATGGCTCATGGGGTTCTGTCTAAAATTCTCCTGCTGCCTTCGTCTCTTATTCCACTATTTTCCTATTCCACTACTGTCCGTCCGACAGGCTTATGGCAATCCAGGCGCCATCGTTCGACAAACTGTATACCTTGAAGTGCTGTTTCCGAAATTCTGCATAAAAATGATGATCATCCACCTGTCGAAGGACGACATTGGGCATTCCCGCATATAACCCCAGGCCTTGTTGCTTAAGAACGGCCTCTTTAATCGTCCACAGCCGGACCAACGGCAGATTGTCCAATAAATCAAATTCTGTCGGGGCCAGGATGCGGGAAGTCAACCGATCCGGCATACGCCTGTTAACATTTTCGATATCCAGTCCGACCTCCCCGTCGAGATACAAAGCACATAGTACATGCCGGTTAGAGTGGCTGATTCCAACGGGAACTTTCCTCGATCCATTAACACCCGTCGGGCGTCCCCCCTCATCTTTCTCCACATGAAACGATCCCCTGTCCATCCCGGCCATCCCCGCCAGATCCTTCAGCAGGATTCTTGATGTTATGATCTCCGCACGCCGCTGGTTGTGGCGTATCGTTTTTAACTGCTTTTGCTCCTGTGCATGCAGACGATTAGACGGTATATCGCTGACGACTTTGGCAAATGCGGTATAAAGTCCCCTAACAGGCAATGAAATATACTGCATATCAGAAAATAAGGAATGTTGGAATGAGGGAATAGTGAAATGATAGAATATTAGTTGGGGAATAAACCTTCCGGTCCGCCGGTCATGCCGTAAATTCTCATCATTATCCGGAATGGGAAGAGGAAACAAGAAACAATCAAAACCACCAAACAGCCCTCTAAACCAGACTGTGTATCTCTCCCTGAATGATCGTATCTTACGGTCTTTGCAAAAAAAGATGACTCTAAGTCGTCAATCAATAGTAATTTTCGAAACTGGCCAGAAAAAAGTCGCATTAATGTCCGATCGAACAATACCGTTAAGTGAACAGGAAGAGCTTCGGCTACAGAAGCTTCATGAGATTCGTGATATGGGTGTCAACCCCTATCCCTACTCTTTTAATGTCACTCATAATAGTAAACAGATTCTCGAAACCCCGGAGTTACTGAAAGACGAGGAAAGTGAAACCGATCCGGAGCGTGTAAGTATAGCAGGCCGCATCATAACCCGAAGAATCATGGGAAAAGCGGCTTTTTTCAATCTTCAGGATTCGGAAGGAGGCATTCAGGTCTATATTCGCCGTGATGATGTGGGTGTCGATACCTACAATACCCTATTTAAAAAACTGGTGGACATCGGCGATGTGGTTGGAGTGAAAGGTTTTGTGTTTCGTACACGTACCGGCGAGATCACGGTTCACGCCGAATCTTTTGACCTGCTGACCAAAGCCGTGCGCCCCATACCTACCCCAAAAGAGGTGGTTGAAGATGGCGAAAAGAAAGTCTATGATGCCTTTAGCGACAAAGAGTTGCGATATCGGCAGCGGTATGTGGATCTCATCGTAAATCCTGAGATTCGTGATGTATTCCGCAAACGGTCGCAGCTGATTCAGACCATGCGGAGCTTCATGGTGAATAAAGGCTATCTCGAAGTGGAGACCCCGATCCTTCAACCAATCTATGGTGGAGCTTCGGCACGCCCGTTCGTAACGCATCACAACGCGCTGGATATGCAACTGTTCATGCGTATCGCAAACGAGCTGTACCTGAAGCGCCTGATCGTTGGCGGCTTTGACGGTGTGTTCGAGTTTGCCAAAGATTTCCGAAACGAAGGAATGAGCCGTTTTCACAATCCGGAGTTTACACAAGTAGAGCTGTACGTCGCCTACAAGGATTACAACTGGATGATGGACTTTGTAGAAGAGATCCTGGAAAAAGTGGCACTGGAACTTCACGGGTCAACCAAGGTGCAGGTAGGCGAAAATGTGATCGATTTCAAACGTCCCTGGCCACGTGTACCCATGTTTGAGGCGATTGAGAGGGAAACCGGACACAATCTGTACAAGAAATCACGCGACGAAGTCGCCGCCGTTGCCAAAGAACTGCACCTGGACACCGACGACAGCATGGGTACCGGCAAGCTGATCGACGAAATATTTGGCGAATATGTAGAGCCCAAACTGATTCAGCCTACATTCATCATTGATTACCCCGTAGAACTAAGTCCCCTTGCCAAGAAACACCGTAGCGTAGACGGACTGGTCGAACGATTTGAGGGTATCGTCAATGGTAAGGAAATATGCAATGCGTTTTCCGAACTCAACGACCCGGTCGATCAGCGCCGGCGTCTCGAAGAACAGGCGCGGCTGCGGGCTCAGGGCGATGATGAGGCAATGACGGTCGACGAGGATTTCCTCCGGGCAATTGAATATGGCATGCCACCGACGGCCGGACTGGGTATCGGCATCGATAGGCTCACCATGATCATGACAAACCAGGAGTCCATTCGCGATGTCCTGTTTTTCCCGCATATGCGTCCCGAGTAGAGAAGGAAGTTCGGAGGATTTGAAGATGGGAAGATGAGACCACCTGTTTATTTCTAATCTTCCCATCCTCCCAGGTTTCGAACTTCATCTTCCACCGGATACCCGATTGATTCATTTCGAAACTGTACGTTCCATAAAAAAACACACGCCATGCATTTTGAATGGTATCTGGCCCGACGCTATTTCAAGGGCAAACGACATGACTCCCGTTTCCTGTCGTTCATCAAGATCATGGCCATAGCCGGTGTGGCATTGGGCTCCGGCGGACTTCTGATCGCGCTGTCAATCGTTCACGGGTTCAAGTCCACCATAGAAGGAAAGATCACCGGCTTCATGCCCAACATTACGGTGGAGACCTTCTCCGGCGATCCCATCAACCGGGCGGATACGCTGGTCACCTATCTGAACCACCACCCTGGTGTGGCTCAGGCGCAGCCTGTCGATATGAGTCAGGTGATGATACAGACTCACAATCATGCCGAAGGAGTGTTATTACGCGGGATAAGTCCGGGGTACCACCTCACCTCCATCGATAAGTACATCACATCCGGCAGTTATAATCTCTCGAAAGACTCGACAGGACTACCAGGTATAGTTTTGGGTTCCACGATGGCAAAAAATATTCAGGCAAAAGTGGGCGAAAGACTGACGGTCTACACACTTAACGGGATCCCATCGCCGATCAATCTGCCGGATATCATGCAATTCCGTTTGACAGGGATCTATGAAACTGGCATTGACAAATTTGATAATGCCCTGGCCATAGTCGATCGCCGATACAGTCAGTCGCTGCTGCATCTCAGTTCAGTGGAAGCCACGCAAGTTGAACTCAACGTAAAAGATCCAGCACATATCCGTGCGGTTGCCGACACCCTGTATCAAAACATGGGTGTGCCCTATTTTGTCCAGTCGGTTTATGAGAGCTACAGCGGCATATTCGCGTGGGTCAACCTGCAGGAACAGACGATACCTTTGGTTATCGCCGTGATGATCCTGGTTGCTGCGTTCAATCTCATCGGCACCATCTTGATGATGGTGCTTGAGCGAACCCGTGACATTGGTATCCTGAAAGCAATTGGAACAACCTCAAAGAGGATACGAAGGTTATTCTTACTCGAAGGTTTACTTGTGGCCGTCGTTGGCCTGATCATCGGCGTCGGCCTGGCGGTCGGGTTCAACTGGATTCAGGGAACATGGCATGTGATCCCGCTCTCGGAATCCAACTACTTCATGAAATACGCGCCGGTGCAACCTCGCTTCACCGATTTCATCTGGGTGAGCCTGGTTACGCTTGTCTTGTGTGTTCTGGCCTCCTGGCTCCCTGCCCGTGTCGCCGCAAAGACAGATCCATTACGTACTATTGCCTTTGCCCAGTCGTAAAATATAAAGGCATAACTCATTGTGAACGTCGTGCCTCCTTCGCGCCCGTTCCGGTTACTTAACAGGCTTTTCTGGAAACCGCAAAGGATCCAATCCCGGGATTGTGGGCATCATTTTGAAATTTCGAAATTGATCTGCGAAAGACCGATTAACCGATTTAAGAAGGGTACCATCCGTCCCCCAAATTCGTGCCACTTCATGTCTGGATTACACCGGTGCGGAAGGGTTCGATTACAGGATTATGATTGGCTACGGAGATGGCCATGGATATCTTTTCCCGGGTATCCCTGGGGTCGATGATGGCATCCACCCAAAGACGAGCTGCAGCATATCGTACGTCGGTCTGCCGGTCGTAGTTATCCTGGATCTCTTTTAAAAACTTATTGCGTTCCTCATCGGACACTTTTCCCCCTTTCTTTTCCCTGGCACTGACGCGTATCTGCAACAACGTATTGGCGGCCTGTTGCCCCCCCATCACCGCAATCTGAGCAGAGGGCCATACAAACATGAAACGGGGATCGTAAGCACGCCCGCACATGGCATAGTTTCCTGCTCCATAACTATTGCCGACAACGATCGTGATTTTGGGTACCGTGCTGTTGGCAACCGCGTTGACCATCTTGGCGCCGTCTTTGATGATTCCGCCATGTTCCGCTCTCTTGCCAACCATGAATCCGGTGACATCCTGAAGAAAAAGAAGGGGAATCTTTTTTTGATTGCAGTTAAGGATGAAACGCGTCGCCTTGTCGGCGCTGTCGGAGTAAATCACACCTCCGATCTGCATCTCCCCTCTTTTTGAGCGCTTGACCAGGCGTTGATTAGCCACGATACCGATACTCCAGCCATCAATCCTGGCATAACCGGTGATCAGCGACTGCCCGTATCCTTTTTTAAATTCGGTGAAACTACCCTCATCAATGATACATTCAAGCAGATCCATCATGTCATATGGACGGTTTCTGTCGGCAGGCAGAATATCGAGTATCTCACCGGCTGGCCTGGCAGGATCTTTTACTTCTGCCCGATTGAACCAGGCCTTTCCAAAAGGTCCGGTCTTGTCGATCAAATCACGTATCGTTTGCAGGCAGACTTCATCGTTCGGCATTTTGTAGTCCGTCACTCCGCTTATTTCTGTCTGTGTGGTGGCGCCTCCAAGTGTCTCGTTATCGACATCCTCGCCTATGGCCGATTTTACCAGGTAACTGCCGGCCAGGAAAACGCTTCCCGTCCCATCGACGATCAAAGCCTCGTCGCTCATAATCGGCAAATAAGCGCCACCGGCAACGCAACTCCCCATGATTGCAGCAAGTTGCGGAATGCCCTTAGCACTCAGTATCGCATTATTCCGAAATATTCGACCGAAATGCTCCTTATCGGGAAAAATTTCATCCTGCATCGGCAGATATACTCCCGCTGAATCAACGAGATAGATGATGGGCAGATGGTTTTCGAGGGCGATTTCCTGTGCACGTATATTCTTTTTACAAGTGATGGGAAACCATGCTCCGGCTTTAACTGTCGCATCATTGGCTGCAATCACACATTCTCTTCCTGAAACAAGCCCAATCCCCATTATGACACCGGCTGCCGGGCATCCGCCAACATCATCATACATTTCAAAACCGGCCCATATTCCAAGCTCATGGAAATGTGAATCTTTGTCTGTCAATTGTTCGATGCGCTCGCGAGCTGTCAGCTTCCCCTTTTTGTGCTGGCTCTCAATCCGTTTCTCACCACCGCCCTTTTTAATCTTATATTCCTGTTCAAGAAGCTCGCTCATGAAAGTCAGGTGAGCGGTTCTGTAATCCGACTTTCCATTCTTTTTTTTATTATCAGCTTTCATACTATTTATTGTAATTCGCTGTTGATGCCATTAAAGATACTAAATGGTACCTGTCGTCAAAATGAATCTGTTTGATTAATGGCACGAAGAATCATATTCAAGCGTTATCAACTATATTTAACGATGGCTGTGATTTTTATGGCTACTTAAAACCTGTATTTTAAAGTTGTAAAATTAAGTGATAAACCTGCACCTTCGGTGTCTCCCAACATTATAAAATATGCGCCGTAGACTCATTCTCCCCATTCTGATAACACTTATCGCAGCGCCATTTACCTTTGGCCAGCGTATTTCATTCGAGGGTTTGGTTCATAACCGGCATCAGCCCAGGATGTATATCAACAATATTTTCCTGCCACACATGGATTCGGCGAAAACGGATCTGATTGTGGGTTTCAAAATAGAGTATGACGATTTAACCTTTCTCAAACAAAACCCGTTAACCAATACCGGCATTGAGCACAACAAGACTTTCCAGGCTAATGTTCAGGCAAATATCGAAGTATACAAGATAAATCCGGATGCCATGGATGCTTTCCATAAATGGCAAAAAGAGGCAAGGCCTATGGCTGACGAGAGGCGATCGGGTGATCATGACCGCGACCGATATCGGCGTCCCCCAAACCGGGAAAACGTGGATGAACTTGGACGAAAAATCGCTAATAACTCTACGATTATAGCCCGCGGAAACTGGAAAGGAGGCGTTACCGCAGAGACATACCAGGAGACACAATCTGACAAGTTATATTTACAGGGATATGTTACCATCCCCCTGGAACCGGGAACCTATCTCTACCAGTTGCAGCTTAGTCAGCCGGATATCAGTAACCAGGACTCCCGGTCATTCTGGAGGCATGTCAGGGTTCCGAATTTGGAAAAAGACTCTACATCAAACCTGATTTTCCTGGAATCTACCAAGAATGTTACGATACCAGGCAGTTATCCTCTCATCAATATGAGCAACGATGCCTTTTTTGGTAAAGATTTTACTCTTTTGTGCATGATACCCGGGTACAATGCACAGCACAGCTACACGGTCGATATCAAAAAACTGGGTGATAATCCGGGTGACACAACGGCAACAGAGCCCGTGTTCCAAAAGATTATACCGTCGGATCAAATTCATACCGGTGTCAAAGTGATACCCTCAACCGACACGACACAAGTGTATCTGAATCTCAGTAAGTCCAGCATTCCATATACATATGCCAGTTTACGCATTCCAAACAGCACGTTTGCCAACGCAATGTTCCGGATCATGGTAAAAGACTCGACCGAGAACAGGACCATTGGCCGGATGGTGTACCAGTCGCGCTGGGTTGATATGCCCACAAGCCTGTATAATCTGGATATCGCCATCGACATGCTTAAGTTCATCCTTCCCAAAAATGAGATTAAAAAGCAGTTCTCCGGGAACGACAGTCAGCGTGAGGCTAAATTCATGGCATTCTGGAAAAAGCGTGATCCAACACCTCATACTGCTTACAATCAGCTCATGGCGGAGTATTATCGCAGGATTGATTATGCATATACGCACTTCAGCAGCATGCAAGTCCCGGGGTATGACTCGGATCAAGGGAAGATCTACATCAAGTATGGCCCTCCGGATTCTGTGCAGCGGGAGTTTCCAACAAACGGTCCGTCAATTGTGATCTGGAACTACGGTAGTCATAAATTTGTCTTCCAGGCAACAACAGGGTTTGGAGATTATAAACTTATCAGTCAGGAATGACGGGACAACCAATGCGTCTGGCCATCAGTATGGGCGATTATAACGGAATTGGTCCGGAAATCATCCTGAAGACTTTAAGTAATGATGCCCTGACAAACTCTACGACTCCGATAATATTCGGATCAGAAAAAGTTTTCCGTTTCTATCTTGATCAGTGCGATCTGGATATCAGGCTTCAAAAAATCACGTCTCCGGAAGAGGCGGAACGCGGGGTTGTCAACATCATTGATGTCATTGATGAATCGCAGATCGTCATCAACCCGGGCGGAATCGATGTCCGGGCCGGCAAGGCAGCTGTTGCGGCAATTAAAGAAGCGACCCTGGCTTGTCTGAATGATCTGGCCGATGCGATTGTCACCGCCCCCATATCCAAAGAGGCCGTTAATAAAGCCGGCTTTCCACATCCGGGGCATACCGAATACCTTGCCGAACTTTGCAAAACCAGCGATTTTGTGATGCTTCTTGTCCATGACGGGTTACGGGTGGGGTTGGTCACCATACACATACCGCTTCACTCGGTGAAAGAGCAGATTTCCGAAGAATCGATCACCGAACGGATAGCTATTATCCATCGTGGGCTGATCAACGACTTTGGTCTGGAACGTCCGCGGATTGCTATACTCGGGTTGAATCCACATGCCGGTGATGGTGGGGTAATCGGCCGTGAAGAGCTGGATGTCATCATACCGGCCATTAATAGTTTGCAGAAAAACGGGTTCCGTGTGGATGGTCCGTTCCCTGCAGACGGTTTTTTCGGCAGCAGACAGTATGAGCTGTTTGATGCAGTACTGGCGATGTATCACGACCAGGGGCTTATCCCCTTCAAAACCATTGCCTTTCATGCAGGAGTAAACGTAACGCTGGGCTTGCCCATCGTTCGTACTTCTCCCGACCACGGCACGGCATTCGCCCTGGCAGGTAAGAATCAGGCTGAACCACAATCATTTCGCGAGGCCGTGGAACTGGCCGCTAAGATTGTCAATAATCGTAAACATCAACACGCATGAATGAAGAGGAAAACTACAGGATAACTGATATTTATGAGGGATTGGCACCGGTTTATGATGAGTTGATGCGTGATATCGACTATGACTACTGGGCTGATTACATCGATGATCTGATCCAGTCGTATCATCCTTATGCGGAGTCCGTTCTTGAGCTTGCCTGCGGAACCGGCTCCTTTGCCTTATCTATGGCCGAATACAATATGTATGATATCACAGCCACTGATCTTTCAGGAGAGATGATAGGTGTAGCTCAATCAAAGGATCATGCCCACAGTGTAAAATGGAAGGTCATGGACGTGAGGAATATCGACATTGAACGACGATTTGATGTGGTTGTGATGCTGTTCGACAGTATCAACTATCTGATGAATGATGATGATGTTGTAACCCTGTTTCTAAACATTAAAAATATTTTGACTCCGAAGGGGATCTTCATTTTTGATTTTACAACCCCAATCAATTCAATTGAAGCCGAACCTCTTCTGAACGAAGAATATACGACCTCAGCAGGCTGGCATTACGTTCGGAAAAGCCACTTCGATCCGGAAAAGGGCCTTCATTTTAACGATTTTGTAATAACCCCTCCTCCCGATTCTTCAATCAAACGTGAAATTCGGGAATCTCATTGCCAGCGTGTATTTACGCTTCGCCAGATGATATCACTGATTGCCAAATCAGACCGTAAGATTCTGGCAAGTTATGAGGGATTTGATTTTATTGAGGCGACCGAAAACAGCGACCGTATTACGATGATTTTGCGATGAACAACGACGTACTTATTGATTTACAAGATGTCAGTGTCACTTTTGAACACCACGAAGTGCTTCGAAATGTCTATTTCCAGTTACGCGTTGGGGAATTTGCTTACCTGATTGGTCAGACCGGAGCCGGGAAAAGTTCCTTTCTTAAGCTAATCTACCGTGATGTTTTGCCCGACCGGGGTGATGTTCATGTCGCCAGCTATGATGTCGCCCATATAAGCAATCGCAAAGTTCCCAAACTCCGCAGAAAACTCGGCATCGTGTTTCAGGACTTTCAGTTGTTGTCCGACAGAGATGTCTTTGAAAATGTCGCCTTTGCCATGCACGTGACCGGAGCATCCGGTAACGTGATCAAGCAGCGCGTTCTCGAAGTATTAAACATGGTGGGACTGAGTCACAAACGCAAGGATATGCCCGATGATCTCTCTGGCGGAGAACAACAACGAGTGGTGATAGCACGGGCCCTTGTAAATGAACCCCCCATCATACTGGCCGATGAGCCAACCGGCAACCTGGATCCGGAGGCATCCAGGGCAATCATGGAGTTGTTTGAGAAAATCAATAATCGCGGGATGGCTGTTCTGATGGTTACCCACAATTATGATATGGTACGCCATTTCCCTCATCGAACAATTAAGCTGCACGATGGCCACCTTGAAGAACTTAAACACTCAGCCCAGGATTTCAGGGACATCAGATTTTAGATTT
>Ga0102953_1002411_pt1 | contig 11088 bp, 7 predicted proteins | sample SalPon2A_C_D2_MG_FD_78509 | JGI IMG/M metagenome (GOLD analysis project Ga0102953, IMG submission 78509) | Soil microbial communities from South San Francisco under conditions of wetland restoration - Salt Pond MetaG R2A_C_D2_MG | ecosystem: Environmental > Terrestrial > Soil > Wetlands | place... | reverse complement strand
AGTTTGATCTGCCGCCGTTATCGGTAGTCGAGGTCACCGGCATGGTTGGCGATGGCGCTCGCAAGCTGGTTCAGCGTGCCATGCCGGCAGACTGTCAGCCTGCCGACAGCGTCAGCCGCTTTCTTGCCCATTATCACCGGCACCTCTGCGATCAGACGACACCTTACCCGGGGATTATCGAGCTGTTGCACGAATTCGCCGACCATCCTATGGCGGTCGTCACCAACAAGCCGATCACCCTGACCCGGGAGATACTCGACCGGCTCGGGCTGACGCCGGCATTTCGCTGTATCATCGGCGGCGACAGCTACGCCGAGAAAAAACCGCACCCCCTGCCAGTGCTTAAGGCCCTGGAACTGCTCAACGCAACTGCGGCGCAGGCGATCATGATCGGAGACCACCACACCGACCTCCATGCCGGCCGGGGTGCCGGTTGCCGCACCTGTTTCTGCCGCTGGGGGTTTGGCCATACGGATGGCACGCTACCCGACTGGGAAGTCGCCAGCACCGGGCAGCTCGCCGCCCTGTTGCGGGGCCTGAAGTCTTGATTCGAAACGGTGAACTGCAGCTCAGGGACGTCGCGAAGTTTTTCTTTCCCCTGCTGCTGAATGTTCAGCTGATGAGCCTGTCCCATTCGATCATCAACGGCTCTCTGGCCCGGCAAGATGATTTCATCACCGCCCTCGCCTCATTTTCAGTGGCAATGATCCTGCACCTGTTTGTTGCCTCGCCCTCTTACCAGAACCATACCGTGACGATCGCCATGGTTCGTGGCCGCCGCTCGCTGCGAGGCACCCTGCTGTTTGTCTTTCTGGTGGCTAGCTACGTCTCGCTGATGCTGTATCTGCTCGCCTACACCCCGGTCGGCAGCTTTGTCCTCGACCAGGTTCTCGGCGTCAACCAGGCGATCAGCGCCGGAGCCCGCCAGGTCCTCGGAATCCTAGTGTTCCTGCCATTTTTTACCGGGCTGCGCGGCTTTTTCCAAGGGCTGGTGATCCGGGCGCGACGGACCGGACTGGTCTCCTGGGCGACCGGAATCCGCGTCGGCGCATTACTGTTGTTACTGGTGTTGGGCCGCAACTGGTTCCAGGGCGCCAGCCTCGGAGCCTTTGCCCTGCTCGGCTGCATCGTCACCGAAACCATGTTTATGGCCTGGTTCGCCTGGCGGGTCGCCCTACCCGCCGACGGCAGCGCTGAAAAACCGACCCGGGAAATTTTTCGCTATGCGTTCCCGCTCGCCTATTCATCCTGCCTGCAACAGACCATTCCGCTGCTGATCAATGCCATCCTCGGCCGCTTGCCGGACGCCCCGCTCGCCCTGGCCGGCTTCGGGGTGATCCGCGGTTTCCTGTTTCTGCTCGCCGGACCGATGCGCAACCTGCAGCAGGCCTACCTGACCCTAGTGCGACAGGATTGCGACTATCGGATCCTGGTCCGGTTCTTCTACCGGACCAGCGTCGGCATGGGGCTGATCACCCTGCTGGTGGCGCTGCCCTTGAGCCGGCCGGTGCTCGGCGGCCTGATGGGGATCGAGCCGGAGCTGCGGAGTTATCTGACCCTGCCGCTGGCAGTCTGCGCCATCTTCCCGTTCTTCTATGGCGCAGCCAACCTGCTGCGGGGCTATTTCGCCGGTGCCCACCAGACTGCGCGGCTCGGTTATTCAACCTTCTGCAAATTGCTGTTCATCCTCGCCTGTTACCCGCTGTTCGTCTACGGCAAGTTCCCGCTCCCCGGCATCGCCATCGGTATCGGCCTGCTGCTCAGTGCCGAGCTGGTCGAAGCCGGCTATCTGCGCCGGCAGCGCAATCGGCAACTCGCTGGCGCCCGGCGGCCCGTCCCGGGCTGACAACCACTCTGGTCCGTCTTGCCCCAGCAAACAGAACGCCACCACCCTCGACGAGGATGTCGGCGCAATTCGTAGCAGAATGTTGCCGGCAATCTCCTACCGGACAACTCAAAATGAACGGGACAAGGCGAGCTGAAAGCTCACATCGGGGGCGGTTTTGACGCCAAGGTCTTCGCCGACGGCCAGGTCAAGAGACGTCTGTTCCCCCAAGGCGAGCGTTCCACCCATGGTCAGCAGCAGGGACGGCGAACCGAGTTCGGTCAACGCGCTATCGTAAAGCGGGGTCCGGCTGTCGAGCTGCAGTTTGAAGGCGAGCCACTGCAGCGGGCTCCAGCCGGCCCCGAGCCAGGCGCTGGCCGTCCAGTTTTTGGCCTGGGCCGCCAGCACTTTGCCATCTCCCAGCCAACCGGTGCCGAGGCCTCCCCAGACAGCGCTGGATGCACCCGCGTCCAACGGCCAACTACGCTCGAGTGCCAATGCCAGAGACGCGCCCCAGGCCTCGCTCCCGGTCAGCTTGTCGGCCGCGCCGGTCGGCAGTTTCAGGGAGAGGTGCAGGGCCGCTGCCGTCAGTTCGCTTTCTGCCAACTGCCAGCCAAGCTGCAGCCGCAGATCCCCCAGGCTGCTGGCCGACCGGTCGAGATTCAGCAACTCCTCGCCGTTACGCAGGTAGCGGTAGTTCAGTTGATCGTCCGCCAACTGATCGCGGTCGCCATTGGGCAGGCCGAAGAAGTCGTGCCAGTTGTCAATAAAGTCGTCCAGCGAGCCCTTATCGTGTCTGATCCACGGCAGTTCGAAACCGATCTGCAGTCTTTTGCCGAGGCCACGGTGAACTCCGAGCGTGGCAACCAGAGTTTCGCCGTCGAGCTGGATCTGCTCTCCGGCCTTGCCGCTGAGCGCCGCGTTGCTGGCCAGATCGAGGTCGACATAAGCCCGATAGGCGCCGGGAGCGACAAGCCGGGCGGGTTCGGCCGTAGCCAGAGTCCGGACCAGGGTAGGAGGTGCCAGGTTGCGCGCCCGGAAGGGCACAAAGTCGAAGGCGGCTGCGGAGAGAGTTGTCAAATGCAACAAACAGGCGAGTAGAATAACTGGCTTCATGGTCATGGACGGACTCCTGTGAGCCTGCGCAGTGCGGCGTGTCCGGGTTGGTGTTGATTGCCTTCAGCACCGCCTGGCGATGGACCTACAACCACCCTAACAACAGGTCGCGTCTCCCGAAGGCACTGTTTGAATTTTTAGAATGATTTATTGCCGGTCTTGCCATTGGTTGGCGTACCGGTGCATCGAGACGGCTTGCTCCAGATTGGCGTTCTCGCGATCACGCCGCTATAATGAAGCCATGATCGCCCCCTTGAAAAAACATCCCTGTCCCGACTGCCGACAGTGCCAATGGTGCTCGGATGACCGCTGCAGGCTTTGCCTCAAAAGCGGGGCCTGCCGGAAGAAGCTGTCGTTGAGCGAACAGATCGCCCTTTACGAGCAGATTAATCAATGTTGCAGGGTTGATCACAAATCTGCCGTTCCAGCCAAGTAATCTCCCAGCCTAGCAAAATGTACGACGAAAGCCTTGTACCGCGACACTGGCATACCGCAGGTCAACTCAAAGTGCCCCCACAGTATTGACAAGATGGCCACAGAGCCCAAGGCTACCGTCCTTCCAGGTGCAGCCCGGCTCGGCACCACGCCTCTCCTGCCGCTTTGCAGGAAATCTCGCCTACAAAGCCGTCCGGAGTCTGAAACCAGTAACAATCAGACTGCTCGGTATCATCGATCACGCTGTAACCCGCCTGTTGCGCCTTATCGATATACGCGTCGATCTGGTCGGCAACCCAGTCCCAATATTCCAGGGCGGTCTCGTCGGAGTAGACGGCCTGTCGCCAGGCGGCGCGATCGAAGAGTTTGGCCTCGCTGCGATTGCCGCCGCTCATGTGCATGATTGAGCCGATGAAGGCCTGCCTCTCTTCGCTGGAGAAACTGCTGCTGGAGTTTTGCGTGGTTGACGGCGCAGTTGGAGCAGTGAAATTCTTCAGCTGACCGGGTTGACTGCGGAGACTGTCCGACGGTTGTTTTTTGCGCGCCGGTTCAGTCGTCGTGGTTACTCCGGAAAGGATCTCCAACAGCTCGGACATGCCTGCCCTGACGACTCCGGATGCCTGCTCGACCTCTACCACCAACTGCTGAATCCGCTCCTGTTGTTCCTGCAGCGCAGCGCCCCCCGGCAGCAGACGCTCGATATCGCCAGCGCCACCAGTTTCGATCTCCACAGACCATTCGTGGATCCGGCTGCGGTCCGCCAGATCAAAGGTCGCGACAAACGCCTGGGCGGTCGCATAGTCATCGGCGTCGCCTCCCGCCTCCTCGCAGAAAGCCGCGTAGGACTGCCGCCAGTATTTCTTCGCGCTGGCGACGAAGGCCGCCTCCGCCTGAACTTTATCGATAAAGACCTGCGGGGTTTCGACGCTCCCCGGCAAGACCACCTGAACAATGTGCAACATCTATGGCTCCTTTGGCATAAAAGTATTGGTCCGCTTCAGAAGCGGGCGTTCCCCGGTGTGCGCGGAAACGGAATCACGTCACGGATATTTTCCATCCCGGTAACATACATCAAAAACCGCTCAAAGCCGAGCCCGAAACCGGCATGCGGGCAGGTTCCCCAGCGACGAATATCGAGATACCACTGCAGGGCATCACTGTGCATCCCCTGCTCGGCCATCCGCGCCTGCAGCACCTCCAGCCGCTCTTCGCGCTGGCTGCCGCCGATGATCTCGCCGACCCGCGGCACCAGCAGATCCATCGCCGCGACGGTTTTTTCGTCATCGTTCTGACGCATGTAAAACGCCTTGATCTGCTTTGGGTAATCGGTAACAAAGACCGGACCGTTGAATATCCGCTCCGTCAGGTAGCGTTCATGTTCCGACTGCAGATCACAGCCCCACGCGATCGGAAACTCGAAGGCCTGACCGGATCGCTGCAGCCGCTCAATCGCCTCGCTGTAACTGATGGTCTGAAAATCCGCCCTGGCCAGAGCTTCGAGCTTGTCGAGCAACCCTTTTTCGATCCGTTCGTTGAAAAAGCCCAGGTCCTCCTGGCAATGTTCGAGGGCGTAAACGACCAGATAGCGGAGGAACTCCTCGCCGAGGCGGCAATCGTCGGCCAGGTCGGCAAAAGCGATTTCCGGCTCGATCATCCAGAATTCCGAAGCATGACGGCTGGTGTTGGAATTTTCCGCCCGGAAGGTTGGGCCGAAAGTGTAGACATCGCTGAAGGCGGTGGCAAACAGTTCGCCCTGCAGTTGGCCGGAGACGGTCAGTCCGGTCTGCTCGGCGAAAAAATCCTCGCCCCAGTTAACTCCACCCTCCTTGATCGGTGGCTTGAGCGGATCGAGGGTGGTGACCCGAAACATCTCCCCGGCCCCCTCGCAATCATTGGCGGTGATGATCGGCGTCTGCACGTAGACAAAGCCGCGCTCCTGGAAGAACCGGTGGACGGCAAAGGCAAGCTGGCTGCGCATCCGGAACACCGCACCAAAGGTATTCGAGCGCGGCCGCAGATGGGCGATGCTACGCAGGAACTCGAGGCTGTGACGCTTTTTCTGCAGCGGGTATGTCTCGTCAGCCGGGCCGATCAGTTCGATCTCCTGCGCCTTGAGTTCCCAGCGCTGACCGCCCCCCTGCGATGCGACCAGTTCGCCACGAACCCCTAGACAGGCGCCGGTTCCCAGTTGGGAGAAACTGGAGAAATCCGGGTGGTCGGCCTCAACGACGATCTGCAGCGAGGCAAAGCAGCTGCCGTCGTTGAGTGCGGCAAAGGCCACCCCTTTGCCGCTCCGTACCGTCCTCACCCAGCCTTTGACCAGCAAATCGGCTTGTTCTTTGCGGCTCGCCAGGACAACACTAATCGGGGTACGCCGTGCTTGCCATGCGGATTGCATCATGGATAAACCTCCGGAAGTCATTCAGCCCGGCTATTATCTCCGGGAATTCTGCAGAACTCAAGTGCGAGGTTTAACTATCAGCGGTTTGACAACTCTGGCATGGCCGCTAATCTTAAGAATAAGGCTTCCAGCGAAAGGGGTGAATTTATGACCAAAACGATCAGGGACATTCTCGGCAACAAGGGGAACGACGTTTACACCATCGGTGCGGATGCAAACGTCTTCGAGGCGCTTGAACGCATGGCGGAAAAAAATATTGGCGCTCTGCTGGTCATGAAAGATGGCGAAGTGGTCGGAATCATGTCCGAGCGGGATTATGCCCGCAAGGTCATTTTACACGGGCGCTCCTCGTTGCAGACCCCGGTTGAAAAGATTATGACCAAACAGGTCTGTTTTGCCCTGATTTCGCATTCCGTTGAGGAATGCCTAGCGCTCATTACTGAGAAACGCTGCCGGCATCTGCCGGTTTTTGACGGATCGAATTTGGTCGGGATGGTGTCGATCGGTGACCTGGTCAAGGCCAGCATCGCAGAGAAAGAGTACATGATCAATCAGCTGGAGAACTACATCAAGGCTGGCTGATTTACGTCACATCGGTCAAACGTTAAATAGTTAAGGGGTACAGTGAATTTCACTGTACCCCTTTTTGTGTCTTCGTACCAGGAAGCCGGTCAACTGTGTTCGCGGGTTTTTAAAAATTCGATATCCGGCCACTGTTCCTGGACATAACCGAGTCGCCATTCGCTGGCGGCCAGGTAGGTCAGGTTGCCTTCGGCGTCGTGAGCGAGGTTACCCTGGTTCTTCTTCTGAAATTCCTCGAATTTTTTCCGGTCGCTGCACGCCACCCAGCGCGCCGTGGCAAAGTCGATCCCCTCGTAGACGGCATCAACGCCATACTCGGCCTTGAGCCGGGCCATGGTCACATCAAACTGCAGCACCCCGACCGCGCCGAGGATCCAATCACTGCCGAGCAACGGTCGGAATACCTGCACCGCACCTTCCTCGGAAAGCTGGGTCAGTCCCTTGTCGAGCTGTTTGACCTTAAGCGGATTTTTCAGACGAACCCGGCGGAAATGCTCCGGGGCAAAATTCGGGATGCCGGTAAACTTGAGTGGTTCCTTGTCGCTGAAGGTATCGCCAATCTTGATTGTGCCGTGATTGTGGATGCCGACAATATCGCCCGGCCAGGCCTCTTCGACATTGGTGCGATCCTGGGCCATAAAGATGGTCGCGTTGCTGAAGGTGACCTCCTTGCCGAGTCGATGGTGACGCACCTTCATCCCCCGCTCGAACTTTCCGGAGCAAATGCGCAAAAAGGCGATCCGGTCACGGTGCATCGGGTCCATGTTGGCCTGGATTTTAAAGACAAAACCGGAGAAGGCCGGCTCGGTCGGCTCCACCAGCCGCTCGACCGTGGCGCGCGGCCCCGGGGTGGGGGCCAGTTCAACCAGCGCATCGAGGATCTCGCGTACGCCGAAGTTATTGATCCCGCTACCGAAGAAGACCGGGGTCTGGTTGGCCTTGAGATATTCCTCGTGATCGAAGGGGTTGGCGGCACCCTCGAGCAGTTCGATATCCTCGCGCAGCTCCATGGCCTGGCTGCCGAGCAGCTCATCGAGGCGCGGGTCGCTTAAATCCTTGATCGTCAGGACTTCCTGGTCGCGCACCGCACCGCCCGGGGTGAACAGGTTGAGTTGTTTCTGATAGAGATTGTAAACCCCCTTGAAACGCTTGCCCATGCCGATCGGCCAGGCCAGCGGGGCACATTCGATCTGCAGTTTGTCTTCGATATCGGCGAGCAGATCGAGTGGCGCCAGGCCTTCACGGTCCATCTTGTTGATGAAGGTAATAACCGGGGTATTACGCATCCGGCAGACTTCCATCAGCTTCTCGGTCTGCGCCTCGACCCCCTTGGCGCTGTCGATCACCATCAGCGCCGAGTCGACGGCGGTCAGCACCCGGTAGGTATCTTCCGAGAAGTCCTGATGGCCGGGTGTGTCGAGCAGATTGACTTCGAAATCCCGGTAATTGAATTTCATCACCGAGGTGGTGACCGAGATGCCGCGTTCCTGTTCCATCGCCATCCAGTCACTAGTCGCATGGCGGGCCGCCTTGCGCGCCTTGACCGCACCGGCAACCTGAATGGCCCCGCCAAACAGCAACAGTTTTTCAGTCAGGGTGGTCTTGCCGGCATCCGGGTGACTGATAATACCGAAGGTCCTGCGGCGGGCGACTTCCTGTCCAAGTTGTTTACTCACGGCTTGCCTCTTTCAATTCGTGCAGAACGGGCCGGGACCCGGAAAGAAATGGATACTAACGCAAATCGGGGTAACAGGTCAATGCAGGAGAAGCATTCAGGAGACCGCTGTGTGACCGGGAAAACGACAGCAGACCGTGGTGCCGAAACCCAGCTGGCTATCGATCCAGACCTTGCCACCATGAGCCTGGATAATATTGCGGACGATGCTCAGGCCAAGACCGGTCCCGGATACGGCGGTGTTCGATGTGTCGGCCCGGTAAAATCTGTCAAATGCCTGGCTCGCCTGTTCAGGTGACATGCCGATCCCGCAGTCAGTGACAGACAGACAAACATCCTCGCCGTTCAAGTCGGCGGCAACACTAATCCGCCCCCCAGCAGGAGAATATTTGATCGCATTGCTGAGCAGGTTTTGCAGCAACTGGCGGAATCGCGGCAGGTCGGCGGAGAGATACAGGCCAGCAGCGACCGCGTCGGTATTGAACGAATGTTTAGAGTAGTCACGCCGGTACACCTCGAGCTGTTGTTCAAGCTCATCTTTCAGGGCAAACCGCGAGAAATGCAGACTGAGCAACTGGCCGGCCTCCATGCGGCTAATATCAAGCAGGTCGTCAACGACGTTTGCAAGCGCTTCAGCCTTCTGGTAAATAATGTCGATAAATTCCTGCTTTTGTTCAGCACTGAATTGTTCGACGTGCCCTTTTCCCAGCAGTTCGGAATAGCCCATGATCGCCGTAATCGGAGTATGCAATTCGTGAGCGGCCATCGCGAGAAAATCGCTTTTCAGCTGATGGAGCTCCCGGGTCTGGGTCACATCCTGCAGCAGCATGATCGTGGCTACTTCCTGCCGCTGTTCATTGAAGACCGGCGACAACCGCACGAGGTAGACCTTCCCGTCAATTTGCATATCGAATTCCGGAAACTTGGTCCTCTCCACAAAAGCTCGCCGGAGCCTCGCAGACGATTCGTCCTGGCCAAAAGCATCTTGCAGACATTCACCGACGATCTCACGGTCGGCAATCTTGAACAGCTGCTTGACCACCGGGTTGACCAAGGCGATGTTCAGATCCCGGTCGACAACCAGCAAACCATCGGTGACCGATTGGAGGATCGCGTCGATTTTCTCCCGGGCGGCCTGAGAATCAGCGAGCGCCGATCTCAAGGCCATCTGGGTCAGAGTTTTTTCGGAGATTTCATCCTTGAGCTGCTGATTGCTTGTCAGCAACTGGTCGGTGCGCTCCTGAACCTTGATTTCAAGTTCATCCTTGGCCACCTGGAGCGCTGTTTCGGCCTTGATCTGCTCGGCAAAAGAGAGCCGGGCCTTGCGCAGGGCCAAGATAACCAGGCCCAGCATACCAAGACAAAGGGCGATCAGCACCAGGCTCGAGTTGCGCGTCAACTGCTCGATTTCCTGGCGGCTCTCGGTGACGTCATAGTAGACTTCCATCGCCCCGCCGAACCCGGACCGGGTCATGACCGGTACGTAGGTCTCAACCACATCCCGAGCGACCAGAATCCCTTCCGCCGTCGGCTGATTTTTTTTGACAACTTTCGAGTAACGATTGCCACGTGCCACGATCTGATGAAAGTAACGCTTGTCATTGACCTCGCCGATCTCGTCGGCCTGGGTCGAATAGATGATCTCCCCCGCGGGAGAAAAGACCCGCAACTTCACCACCAGGGCATCGCCCATGATAACTTTGGCTTCATGTGAAATTTTTTCTGGCAGCATCGCCCGGGATAATGGCTGGCCTTTCAGTTCCAGGGTACGGAGCAGGTAATGGACGAAGCGGACGGATTCATTTTCGATTCTTTCAGTCAGCAGATTGCGATACGAGGGGTAGAGATACATCAGGTCGAAGAGCGGCATCAACACGACCAGTGCCAGGGATATCAGCAGGATATTACGTAAAAAGGGAATTTTATACATGACGTCAGCAACCCCGGATTAAACGACACAACCATGACCCGGCAACTCTGGCACAAATACTTCCCTTCTGCAACGGCTGTGGCATAATATCCCGACACCGGGAGGACACCCTTGCAACCACATCGCCGCAGTGGAATTTTGTTACACCCGACCTCGCTCCCCGGGCCGTTCAGTATCGGCACCCTTGGCAACGAATGTTACCGCTTCATCGATTTCCTTGCTGCCAGTGGCCAGTCCGTCTGGCAGATCCTTCCCCTCGGTCCGACCGGCTTTGGTGATTCTCCTTACAGCAGTTATTCGGCTTTTGCTGGCAATCCGCTGCTGATCTGCCCGGACCAGTTGGTCCGGAGCGGAGACCTCTCCGCAAATGACCTGCAACCGTTTCTGAACAGCTGCAGCGTCGTCGATTACAGTGCCGCAACCCGGGCGCAGGAAAGGTTACTGCACCTCGCTTGTGGCAACTTCCTCGCCGAGAGCTCGCCGGACCGGAAACAAGTCTTCGACGCCTTTTGTCGCGACCAGGCTTACTGGCTGAACGATTACGCAATGTTCCGGGCACTCAGAACCCATTTAGGTGACATGTCATGGTTCAACTGGCCCGAAGCGCTCCGCAGCCGCGATGCAGCGACGCTGCAAACCTGGGGCAACCTGCTGCATGAAGCGATCATCTACCATAAATACAGCCAATTTGTCTTTTTCAATCAATGGCTTAGCGTCAAGAACTACGCCAATACCAGAAATATCAAGATCTTAGGCGACATTCCGATATTTGTCGCGCACGATTCAAGCGACGTCTGGGCCAACCAGCAGCTCTTCAAGCTCGATGCGTCTGGAGCGCCGCTGGTCGTCGCCGGGGTCCCCCCGGATTACTTCAGCGGCACCGGGCAACGCTGGGGCAACCCACTTTATCACTGGGACCGGATGGCCGCCTCCGGTTTCGACTGGTGGGCTCAGCGGCTCAAATGGAACCTGACATTGACCGATCTGCTCCGGATCGACCATTTTCGCGGCTTCGCCGCCTGCTGGGAAATTCCGGCGGAAGAAACAACGGCCATCAACGGTAGCTGGAGGACGGTCCCCGGTGACCAGTTGTTCGCGGCACTCGATAAAGAATTGGGGAAGTT
>Ga0102953_1002408_pt1 | contig 11093 bp, 10 predicted proteins | sample SalPon2A_C_D2_MG_FD_78509 | JGI IMG/M metagenome (GOLD analysis project Ga0102953, IMG submission 78509) | Soil microbial communities from South San Francisco under conditions of wetland restoration - Salt Pond MetaG R2A_C_D2_MG | ecosystem: Environmental > Terrestrial > Soil > Wetlands | place... | reverse complement strand
CCCAAACGACGCCGCTGAGGAGCCCGGCCAAAGGCCGGGCTTTCTCGTGGCGCTACATGCTCACGCTGAGTGGCGCGGCCGTGCTCAAAGTGAGTGTCGCCCTACAGCTAGTCGAAAAGCACCCCCAAACCCGCATTCCCAAGCGGAATGACGCACCTGCCGCCGCCGATTCTCTAAGCCCTTAGATTGCCGCAGTTTGCGGTTGATCGTGCCCGCTTTGGGCACTGGTGCCCAGCAACGGTCGTCATCAATGGCTCGATGCTGGCAAGTTTGACGTTGGTCGACAGTGGCAGCTACACTGTCGCCATCCCCCCAGTTCGCTTCGGCGGCTGGGATGCGGAGCCGCCCTCGGGCGGCTCTTGCGCTTTCTGGGGCCATTTACCAGCCCTTCGGCTTGTGGATCGTGCCATCGGCGTCCGTGAGGGTAGGCGGCAGCTGGGAGGCCACCAGAGCCGCAGAACGGATCGGCTTGTAGAACGAGCCCTTGGGCAGCTTCCTTGGCGACAGTGCCCAACTGCGGTTCTTGTGCGGGTTGAGAACGCCGACCGGCGCCCCCAGATCGCCCCGGACAAACTCGACCGGCGTTTTCAGGTCGCTGTCGTTGGAAATCACTACGGCGATGTCGTAGCGCGCGCGGAAGCCGTCGATCAGCAGATAGCTCGCCAAGTTGACATCGGAGCCCTTCTCCTCGGTATTCCAGACGAGTCGATTGGGGGAGCCGCCCTTCGGCTCTTGGGTCAAGCGGCGGTACACCTTGCGCGTTAGGAAGTGCCCAAAGTGGATGCTCAGATCGGGAATTGTCGCCAGTGCGCGAAGATATGCCTGCTGCCTCTGTGCCTGCTGCGGATTGCCGGGTCGCGGCTGGACCCTTGCCGTGAAGTATCTGATCCCGACAATCTCGTGCGTAGGCTTGAGCAGATGTCGGCTAAGCACCGCCAGGTCAAGCCACCGATTCGGCCTGTCCTTGAGTGCTCCGTAGTAGAGATTGAATCCATCGACGTAGACGATTGTCTTTTGTCTGGTCCGTGGCATCGTCAGAATCGTACCGGGCTATGCAGACAACCGATGTCATTCTGGGGTAGGCCGCAGCGTCGTTTGGAGCGGCATGGACCACTCGATATACGATCTTGCGGATGCTCCCTAAGGCTACGCTCGATCGGCTGCTTGCGATGGCGACGAAACTCAAATCGTCCGCTGGCAACGAGGCCAACACGAAGGCTCTGCTCATCGAGCCCCTGTTGGCATCCCTTGGATGGGACCCGGCGGATCTCGATCAGGTGGAGCGGGAGTACCGCGTCTTTGACGGAACTCTTCTCGACTACGCCTTGAAGATTGAAGGGAAGCCTCGGCTTTTCCTTGAGGCTAAGGCGATCGGGTCGAATCTCGACGACAAGGCCTTCATAGCGCAGACCGTCAACTACGCGAACAACGCAGGCGTCCTATGGTGCGTTCTCACGAACGGGATCGCCTATCGCGTCTACAAGACGAACGAGCCGGTGGGGATGGAGGAGAAGCTTCTCTTCGAAGCCGATCTAACTGAAGCGGCAAGCGGAGCGGCAAGCGAGGTCGCGAAGGCACTTCAACTCATTGGCTTCAAGTCACTACTCGATGGGGAGCTAGAAGACTGGGGCGAGCGCGTCTTCGTGGACAAGCGGGTTAGGAAAGCTCTGGCCTCGCTCGCGCAGAAGCCGCCGACTACGCTGATCCAAGTGGTCGCCGACTCGCTTGGCAAGCCGGCGATTTCAACCGATCGCCTACGTGAAAGCCTCGCGCGAATCCTCGATGTAGCTGATGGCAGCGCCACTCTCAATTCTTCCTCTGGAGGGAAGGCTGCCCCGCTGACGGCTGCGCCTGGCGAGCCAAAATCCGCCCCGAGCAAGGAATACACACTCGACCATCATCTCGACGGTAAACCAGCCGCAATTGTGGATCTGTTCGAGCAGGTCGACGAGTTTGTACGGAGCTTAGGGGCAGGTGTCTCACGACGGGTCCGCAAGCAGTACGTGGGTTACTTCAGGGGCAAACGGTCGTTCTGCACGATTGAGCTGCAGCGGCAAAGGGCAATCGTCTACCTGAACCTCGATCCGACGAAGACCAAGCCTTGGAACGATCATTCGATGAGGGACGTCCGCGAGATCGGCCACTTCGGGATGGGAGACACGGAGTTCTCGCTGCGCGAATCCTCGCAGCTTTCTGAGGTGAAAGAACTGGTCAAGCGGGCCTTTCGCGGAACTCCGTAGGCCTCGCGCCGACGCCCGACAAATCGAGCGACCTCTTGCTAGCCGATCTTGGCTCCCGGTCAACTGGCGTCAGGTTCAACGAGGTTAGAATCACTCGTCGATTCTTGGCTCTACAAAGGGAAATCCGATGGGCGCGGCTGGGTTCGAACCAGCGACCTCTCGCGTGTGAGGCGAGCGCTCTCCCACTGAGCTACGCGCCCGGGAGGGGTCCGATCATACGGCCCGGGCGGGGAGTTGGTCCGGCTCGGGTGGGCCGGTTTCGTTCTCCTCTACGGCGCGTTTTTGCAGGGCGAGGCCGACGAAGGGGAAGATCAGGGTGGAGAGCATCGCGGCACCGACGAGGCCGGCGGCGGTGGCGCTGGTCATGTGGCCGGCGTCGAGGGCGATCGTCGTGATCGCGACGACCAGGGGCAGCTCGGTCGCCGAGTAGAAGGCGAGCGCGCGGCGCTGGCGGGTCTGCAGCACCTTGCGGTAGAGCAGCATCGCCGGGGCGCCGCGGATGACGAGGAAGAGGGCGACGAAGAGGCCCAGCTTCGCCAGCGCTTCGGCCGACCCCAGCGCCTCCAGGTCGAAGTTCATGCCGCTGGTGATGAAGAAGAATGGGACGAAGAAGCCGAAGCCGACCGCGGTCAGCTTCGACTCGAAGACCTGCAGCTCGTGGCCTTTCAGCGCCAGGCGCACGATCATCCCGGCGACGAAGCCGCCGAGCAGCACATCGAGGCCGAGCTTGCCGGCGAGCAGGACGAGGCCGAAGATCAGCACCACCGTCACCCGGACGGCGAGCTGGCTGCTCGCCTCGAAGGTCCGTTCGAGCGCCTCCCAGCCGCGCCAGGCGAGCCGGATCGATACCAGCGCCAGGGCGACGGCAAGCGCCACGAAGGCGACCAGGATCCCCGCCTCGTGCAGCGGTTTCTCGGTCGAGAGGAAGAGCGTGACCAGCAGGATCGGGCCGAACTCGCCGACCCCGCCTGCCGCCAGCAGGTAGGTGCCGAAGCGGGTGCGCAGCTCGCCGCTGTCGCGCAGGATCGGGATCAGCGTGCCGATCGCCGTCGTCGCCATCGCCGTGCTCGTGTAGAGGGCGGAGAGGACCAGGCCGACCGCCTCGAGCACGGCGCCGAAGATGTGGGCGATCACGATCGACAGTCCCCAGCCCCAGGCGCCGAGCTTCAGCGGCTCGCCCTTGATCCGCTCGAAGTCGATCTCATAGCCGGCGAAGAAGAAGAGCATCCCGAGGCCGAGGTTGGAGAAGAATTCGATGAATTCGTCTTCGCCGGCGATGCTGAGCACGTGCGGGCCGACGAGGATTCCCAGGCCGAGCTCGACGACGACCACCGGCGGCACGAAGCGGCCCGGCACGAAGGCGACCGTCGCCGCCGCCACGGCGGCCGACAGCACGATGACGAAGAAGGACTCGGCGTCGACGTGGATCAAGGCGCAGTGATCCTACGGCCGCCGCCGGGTAGGATTGCGGGTGGACCGTGCTAGGCGGGGAGTCAGCGGTGCCTTGTAACCCGCAATCCGCTTAGCGGGGCCGAAAACCGCTCTGAGGGGCTGGCCTTCGGGACCGGTCCGCCGGGGGAGGCGTTGACGGCCGGGTCCTGCGCGACGTAGGCACGTGAACCAGGTCAGGTCCGGAAGGAAGCAGCCTTAAGCGGAAGCCGCGGGTGCCGCAGGTGAGCCCGACTCGAGCCGACCCCGACGGACATGCCTGGGGACCACGCTTCGAAGGCGGCCGCACGGTCCATATTTCAACCGGCGCTCTCGGCGAGGCGCTCGGCAAGCCAGAGGTCGCAAAGCCAGTCCGACTGGCCGCCGCCCTTGCGCTGGACGACGATCCCCTCCGGCCCGCCCTCGACGGCCACTTTCTTCCAGCGGGTCGAGTTGGGCGTCGCCCGCAGCGCCGCGGCGACGCTCTCCGGCGCGTCCTTCGCCGGCCGCACCTTGCCGTCGCGCGCCTTGGCATCGAACTCTGGCGCCGGCGCCGCCAGGGAGACCTCGCTGCGGTGGCTGGTCTCGGTGCCCTCGACGCGGACCGACACGCGGTGGCCGTTGCGCTCGCCGCTCAGCACCAGGGCGCCGTGGATCACCGGGCCCATCCGCGGCGTCGCCGGTTCGCGCATCTCGATGCTGACCGTCGGCCGCTCGGTCACCTCGAGGCCCAGCGGCGCCATCGCCGTGCTGACGTTGTCGTAGCCCTTGTCCATCTCGCCCCCCGGCATCAGCGCTCTGATGCTCCCCCAGAGCGCCGCGATGACGATCAGCGGCCCGCCGATCAGCAGCGGCACGAAACTTTCCAGCAGGTAGATCGAAGGCACGGTGAGGATGATCAGCAGCGTCACCAGCATCGCCAGGTTCTGGCTGCGGCGCGCCGATCCCCACATCGCGCCGCGCGCCTCGATCGCCTCGCGGTCGATCGGCTTGACCGCCATCGCCGCCCACAGCTCGGCGTCGCCCAGCGTCGTCGGATTCTCGACCTGGCGGCCCCCTTCGGCGGCCCCGCGCGAGGTCTCGCGGGCGTCGGCGCCGGAGACCCGGTTGAGGTCGCCACGCTGCAGGGCGAAGAGGACGACGAGGAAGACCGCGATCACGCCGAAGATCAGCGCGTAGGTCGTCTTCGGGTTGGACTGTCCTTCGCCGGTCGAGGTTGCGATGACGACGACCAGGGCGGCGACGACGATGACACCGACGATGCCGAAGATCCCCGAACGCTTGAATCCGCCGGACACGGCCGGCGCCAGCCTACACCCGGCGGTCAGTCGATCAAGCGCTTGGACATGCGGCTGACGGCGATCCGCCACATGACGAGCGCGAAGGCGACGAGGCCGGCGAAGCGCAGCAGGTCGACCGCTTCGTAGCCGAAGGCGCCGCCGCGCACCAGTTCGACGAGCTGGTGCAGGGGGTTGAGCTGGGCGACGATCTGCACACCCTGGGGCAGTTCGTCGATCGGGAAGAAGGCGCCGGAGACGAGGAAGAGCGGCGTGACGAAGAGCGCCGTGACGTAGTTGAACTGGTCGATCTTGGCGACCGTCGCCGCCATCGCCACGCCGAAGCCGGCGAAGCCGAGCGCCGTGGCCAAGGCGAAGAGCGGGGTGAGCAGCATGCCCGGCATCGGATCGAGCCCGAAGCCGATCGTGACCAGCAGCGGCACGCAGCCGTAGACGCTGGCCCGCAGGCCGATCCACAGCATCTCGGCGCTGACCAGCTCCTCGACGTCGACCGGCGCGGCGAGGATCGCGTCGTAGGTGTTCTGGAAGCGGTGCTTGACGAAGGTGCCGAACATCGCCGGCAGGGCGCTGGAGAAGATCACCGCGGTCGCGACCATGCCGGTGCCGACGTACTGCACGTAGGGCACGCCGGCGACTTCGTCGACCAGCGTCGCGCTGAGCCCGAGCCCGAAGGCGAGCAGGTAGACGATCGGTTCGAGCACGCTGGAGAAGGTCGTCCCGCGCCAGTAGGTGCGGAAGTTGGCCAGCTCGCGGCTCATCACGCCGCCGATCGCCGCCGGTTCGAGGCGTCGCAGGCGGGTTTTGGGGGCGTCGTCGGTCACTCCGCCTCCTCTCCCGTCAAGAGGACGAAGACGTCCTCGAGCGAGGCGGCGCGGCGCACGGCGTCGTCGGGCACGGCGCCGTTGCCGGCCCGCTCGGAGCCGACGATCGCGATCGCCGGCCCGGCCGGGCGCACGCGCAGGCCGTCGGCCTCGGCGATCGCCCGCGCCTCGGCGAGGCGGTCGGGCGGCGCGTAGATTTCCGCCGTCTCGCGGCCGGCGTGCTCGACGATCAGCTCCGCCGGCCGGCCGCGGCTGATCACCCTGCCCTTCGCCATCAGGGCGACTTCGTCGGCGAGCCTCTCGGCCTCCTCGATGTAGTGGGTGGACATCAGGATCGTCGTGCCGCGCGAGCGCAGGTCGTCGATCAGCGTCCACACCTGCGTGCGGATCTGCGGGTCGAGGCCGACCGTCGGCTCATCGAGCAGCACCAGCCGCGGTTCGTGGACGAGGCCGCGGGCCAGCAGCAGGCGGCGCCGCATCCCGCCGGAGAGCTCGTCGACCGCGTCGCGGCGGCGCTCGCGCAGGCGGGCGAGGTCGAGCGCCCGGTCGACCGCGGCGCCGACGTCGGGCACGCGGTAGAGGCGGGCGAACACCGCCAGGTTGTCTTCGACCGTGACGTCGACGTCGAGGTTGTCGAGCTGCGGCACGACGCCCATCTCGGCTCGCGCCGCCTTCGAGTCGTCGGGCAGCTCATGCCCGAGCGCCCGCAGTTCGCCGGCGTCGGGCAGCGCCTGCCCGGTGAGCAGCCGCATCGTCGTCGACTTGCCGGCCCCGTTGGGCCCGAGCAGGCCGAGGCAGATGCCCTCCGGAACGTCGAGGTCGAGGCCGTCGACGGCAGTGATCGGCCCGAACCTCTTGACCACGCCACGCAGTTCGATTGCCGCCATCAGCAGTGACGGTAGAGCAGCCAGGATTCGTTGCGGGCTACGGGGCGGAAGCCCGGGGGGGCGCGGGTGGCGGTGAAGCGCGACGGGTCCTTCGGGTCGAGGATGAAGTTGTGGATCACGAAGGGGCTTGCCGGGTTGAGGAAGTAGCCGCGGCGCGGCTGGCGCTGCTCGGATGAGCTGACGATTCGCGAGGGGCGGACCTCGAGGTCGAAGGCGAGGCGCGGCACGGCGCGGTGGTTGGGCACGGAAATCGGCAGGCAGAGCGGTTCGAAGCCGCCCGATTCGGCCAGGTCGCCGAGGTCGGACTCGATCTCGCCCTGGTTGGTCAGGTCGGTGTCGACCTGCGAGAGCAGGTCGTACTGGTTCGGCCCCCAGACGACGAACATCAGGGCGACGAGCGCGGCGAAGGCCTGCCAGGCGGTGCGCCACGGGTGGCCGCGCTCGAGCAGCCGCCAGCCGAGCAGGCCGAGGGCGACGAAGATCGCCAGGATCGCACCGGCGAGCATCGTGTAGCGGGCGATGATCGCGAGGCCGGCGCAGGCGAGCAGGGCGAAGGCGCCGAGCGCCAGCACCGCAGCGACGAGGCCCAGGGTGGAGCGGCGGCGCAGGAAGAGGAAGCCGAGGACGACGCCGCCGAGCGTGCCGACCATCCCCGGCCACTGCATCACTTCGCCGAGCGCGCGCGGGCCGTAAAGCACCAGGTCGACCGGGCCGGTCTTGCGGGCCAGCGTTTCCACGGTTTCCTGGGTGCCGGTGAACGAGTAGGTGGGGCTGCCCGCCGTGATCCAGTCAAACAACGCCCACAAGATCGGTGCGGCGAGGGCGAGGGCCATGAGGGTTGCGAGGGAGGGGACGGGAATGTCCCTCGCTCGGACAAAACGCGGTCTAATTAGACCGCGTTTTTGAGTATCCGCCCGCTCGAGGGACATCCCCGTCCCCTCATCAGCGGGTGCGCTGCCCTTGCCCTCGCCATCCTTGGTGAAGAGCTTGTGGGGGTCGATTAGCAGGTAGGCGAGGTAGGCGATGGAGAAGAGCCAGGCCTCGGGGCGGAGTAGGCCGGCTGGAATGAGCAGGGCGAGGACGGGCCAGCCTGCCCGGGGGCGTTTGGTCTCTATTAGGAGGGCGCCCAGGACCAGGGCTATGTAGGGGAGGTCCACGTAGGCGCGGAGTCCGTTGGATAGGTAGGGGGCGCGGGTGAGGACGAAGACCGCGGCGAGGGCGCCGATCGGGCGGTCGAACCAGAGGGCGCCGAGGCGGTAGACGAGGTAGCCGACGAGGCCGAGCGAGAGGTAGGCGATGACCATCGTCACATCGATCGCGCCACCCCCGAGCGGCGTCGTCACCAGCCCGAGCAGGTCGGCGAGCGGGTGCGGGGTGGGGGGCAGCGCGGCGCCGTAGTCGGGGCTCATCCCGTGCGCCAGTTCGCGTCCCCAGACCAGCGCGTAGATCGTGTCGTAGTTGGGAAACCCGAGCGGGAAGATCAGCAGCAGGACCGCGACGACGGCGGCGAGCCAAGCGGCGGGCGTCAACCATTTTCGGGCCTCCGTCGGCACCGGGGCAACCTACCGGGCGCTGTGTCGCTTTAGTGCCGCGTAGCGCGACTAAGGCGACACAGGCAGCTCGGCGGGCGTGGATACACTGGCCGCAGTGCCCCAGTCCAGCGAGTCAACCTCTCTATACAGGCGTCACCGCCCCGGCTCCTTCGACGAGGTGGTCGGCCAGCAGCATGTCGTCCGCACCCTGCGCAACGCGGTCGAGCAGGGCAAGGTCCACCACGCCTACCTGTTCGTCGGCTCGCGCGGCACCGGCAAGACCTCGATGGCGAAGATCCTCGCCCGCTCGCTCAACTGCGAGCGCGGCGGGCCGACCGTCACCCCCTGCGGCGAATGCGAGTCCTGCGTGACGATCGCCGCCGGCACCTCGGTCGATGTGATCGAGATGGACGCCGCCTCCAACCGCTCGGTCGATGACGTCCGCGACCTGCGCGAGCGGGTCGCCTACGCGCCCGCCGGCGGCCGTTGGAAGGTCTACATCCTCGACGAGGCGCACATGCTGACCAAAGAGGCCTGGAACGCCTTCCTCAAGACGCTCGAGGAGCCGCCGCCGAACACGGTCTTCGTCCTCGCGACGACCGAGGCGCACAAGGTGATGGCGACGATCGCCGACCGCTGCCAGCGCTTCGACTTCCAGCGCCCCTCGCTGGAGCAGATCTCCGAGGTGGTGCAGCGGGTCTCCGCGGCCGAGGGGATCGAGGTCGAGGAGGGAGCGGTGGCGACGATCGCCCGCTCCGCCCAGGGCAGCTTCCGCGACGCGCTCGGCACGCTCGACCAGCTCGTCGCCTACGGCGGCGACCGCGTCGGCCTCGACGACGTCCTGCAGCTGCTCGGCGCGGCTGACGCCGAGCTGCTCTTCGGCGCCGTCGACGCGGTGATCGCCGAGGACCCGAAGGGGGTGTTGCTCGGGGTCGAGGAGATGGCGCGCTCCGGCCGCGACCCCTCCCAGTTCGCCCGCGATCTGCTCGCCCACCTGCGGCATCTGCTCGTCACCCAGACGGTCGGGGAAGTGCCCAACACCTTCGTCGTCACGGCGACGGACCAGGGTCGGATGCAGGCTCAGGCGGAAGCGATCGGCGCGGCGACGCTCGTGCGCACGATCGACGAGCTCTCGCAAGCTCTGACCGCCGTGCGCGAGGGCGACGACGCCCGGATGGCGGTCGAGATAGCGCTCTTGAAAGCGGCGCGACCTGATCTTGATCCTTCGACCGAGGGGCTGCTTCGGCGTATTGAGAGACTCGAGCAAAGGGACGGTGGCTCGCGGGCCGCGGGTCCTGTCGCTGCAGGGGACCCACCGGCCCCTGCGGTCGCTAAAGCGTCCTCAGGGCCGGTCCCCCCTACAGCGCCACCCGCGGCAGAGGCGCCTTCCGCTGACGCCGAGGAGCCGGCGGTGGAGGAGGACGCGCCGGCTGAAGAAGAGCCGGCTGCGGCGGGAGCCGCGGGGCACGGCGAGCTGGATTTGGATCAAGTGGTTCGGGTCTGGCCCTCCGTGTTGGACCAGCTTCTGCAGACGGCGCCCGCGCTGGCCGCCACCTTCGAGGGCGCTCGGCCGGTGGGGTTCGAGGACGGCTCGGTGACGATCGGGTTTCCGGCGGATCACCTCTTCAACAAGCGCAAGGCCGAGGCGCCGGACAAGCGGGAGCAGATGGCGGCGGCTCTGCAGACGGTGCTGGGAGAGCAGCTGCGTCCGCTGTACGCCGTGTTCGATGAGGAGGCCGCTTCGGCGCCCGCGGACGAGGGCGAGAGCGGCGGAATGGACCACGCGGCGCTGGTGGAGAAGATCAAGAGCGAATTCGACGCTGAGGAGGTCGGTTGATGGCACGGGGCGGCCCGGGGGGCTTCGATGTGAACGCGCTGATGAAACAGGCGCAGCAGATGCAGCAGCAGATGGAGCAGGCACAGGAGCAGCTCAAAGACGAGACGGTTGAGGCGAGCGCCGGCGGCGGCATGGTCAAGGTGACGATGGGCGGCGACCTGACGCTGCGCTCGATCTCGATCGACCCCGAGGCGGTCGACCCCGAGGAGGCGGAGATGCTCGCCGACATGGTCCAGGCCGCGGTCAACGAGGCGCTGCGCGCCGCGCAGGACCTGGCCGGCTCGAAGATGGGCGGGATCACCGGCGGCATGGGAGGCCTCGGCGGCCTCCCGGGAATGTGAGCGGCGAGGGTCCCGCACCGCTCGCCCGCCTCGTCGCCGAGCTCTCACGCCTGCCGGGCATCGGCCAGCGCACCGCCCAGCGGCTCGCCTTCCACATCCTCCGCGCCCCCGACGAGGAGGCGGCGGCGCTCGCCGCGGCGATCCGCGAGGTGAAGGAGAAGGTCGGCCTCTGCGAGCGCTGCTTCAACCTCTCCGAGGGGCCGCTCTGCCGGATCTGCCAGGACAGCGGCCGTGACCGGGAGACGATCTGCGTGGTCGAGGAACCCGCCGATGTGATCCCGGTCGAGCGCACGCACGAGTACCGCGGCCTGTACCACGTGCTCGGCGGCGCCCTCTCGCCGATCGACGGGGTCGACGCGGGCGACCTGAAGATCGCCGAGCTGCTGCGCCGCGTCAGCGAGGGCGAGGCGCGCGAGGTCGTCCTCGCGACCAACCCGACGACGACCGGCGAGGCCACCGCGCTCTACATCGCCGAACAGCTGCGCGGCCAGGTCAAGGTCACCCGCCTCGCCAGCGGCCTGCCGATCGGCGCCGACCTCGAGCACGCCGACGAGGTCACCCTCGGCAACGCCTTCGCCGGCCGCCGCACGCTCGACTGAGCGGCGGAAGGCGCCCGCGCGCGGACATTTTGCCTAGACGGGTGTCAGGTCGCAAATTGCGTGTTTTCGCCGCGCTGCCGTCCGCCCGCTTCGCCAAGGTCTGCGCGTGG
>Ga0102953_1002407_pt1 | contig 11097 bp, 6 predicted proteins | sample SalPon2A_C_D2_MG_FD_78509 | JGI IMG/M metagenome (GOLD analysis project Ga0102953, IMG submission 78509) | Soil microbial communities from South San Francisco under conditions of wetland restoration - Salt Pond MetaG R2A_C_D2_MG | ecosystem: Environmental > Terrestrial > Soil > Wetlands | place... | reverse complement strand
GGACGCATCGTGGTGGTTGCCGGTTTCCAGGGCGTGGACGAGCATGGCAACATTGCCACGCTTGGCCGCGGCGGCTCCGACACCACCGCCGTGGCCCTTGCGGCGGCCCTGGAAGCGGACGAGTGCCAGATCTACACCGACGTCGACGGCGTCTACACCACCGACCCCCGGGTGGTGCCACGGGCCCGCAAGCTCGACCGCATCACCTTCGAGGAGATGCTGGAGATGTCGAGCCTCGGCGCCAAGGTGCTGCAGAATCGCTCGGTCGAGCTGGCGGGCAAGTACAATGTTCCCCTGCGCGTGCTTTCGAGCTTCGAGGAAGGCGAAGGGACACTGATCACGACTGAGGACAGTGACGTGGAAGAGGTCGTAATATCCGGCATCGCGTTCAACCGGGACGAGGCGCAGCTGACCGTACAGGGCGTGTCCGACCGCCCCGGGGTTGCCTACCGGATACTCGGCCCCATCTCGGATGCGAACATCGAAGTGGACATGATTGTCCAAAACGTGTCCAAGGACGGCAGCACCACCGATTTCACGTTCACCGTTCATCGCAAGGATTACGAGCAGGCGCTGGAGATACTCCGCAAGCAGGCCGGTGAACTGGAAGCGCGGGAGATTTCCGGCGATCCGGACATTGTGAAGGTTTCCCTGGTGGGGGTGGGCATGCATTCCCACGCCGGCATTGCCAGCAAGATGTTCGAGCTGCTCTCCCGGGAGGGCATCAACATCCGGATGATTTCGACCTCGGAGATCAAGGTTTCCGTCGTGGTAGACGAGAAGTATCTTGAGCTTGCGGTTCGCGCCCTGCACCGTGGCTTCGAGCTGGACAAGGAGTAGTTGCGCGGGAAGCCGGAAAGAGCGGGAGCCGTGCGCTGCGGCCGTTGCGGCCGCCGGGCGCACGCCTTTGGCAGGTTATGACCCGAGGAGAGGGACGATGCTGATTCTGACCAGGCGCGTGGGTGAAACGGTAATGGTCGGAGATGACGTGACCATTACGGTCCTGGGCGTGAAGGGCAACCAGGTGCGGATCGGAGTGAACGCGCCGAAGAACGTTTCGGTACACCGCGAGGAGATCTACCAACGGATCAAGCGCGAACAGGAGTCCGGCGAAGAACGCGACGACGACGGTGTCCCGGGCCCGGGGTTGTAGCCCCTGGCGCCGGCGTGCTTTACCGGACCCGGTGCGGCAAGTATGCTAATTCGCTCCAGCGAGCCGGAACCGCGGAGAGATGGCCGAGTGGCTGAAGGCGCTCCCCTGCTAAGGGAGTAAGGGTTAATCACCCTTCGAGGGTTCGAATCCCTCTCTCTCCGCCATCTTCCCCGAAGGGGGTCGTCAGACCCCCTTCGGGGAAGATGATAGAAGGCCGGATTCGAACCCTCGAAGCTCGAATATTCGGGGTTCGACCGGATCGCGCAGCGATCCGGAACGGCGCTGTCAGGCACCGGCCCCGCCGGGGCGAGGGCCGCGAGGCCCGAGTAATCCCTCTCTCTCCGCCATCTTCCCCGAAGGGGGTCGTCAGACCCCCTTCGGGGAAGATGATAGAAGGCCGGATTCGAACCCTCGAAGCTCAGTGTGCGGGACAGGGAGGTCCCGTCGCCGCGCAGGCACGCCGTGCCTGCGCGGGCGGAGCCGGGTCCGGACACGCGCCGGACCCGGCGAACCGAAAAAGGGCAGGGAAGCGCCTTTTTCGGGATAAACGGTCCCGTTCGACCGGATCGCGCAGCGAGCCGGAACGGCGCTGTCAGGCGCCGGCCCCGGCGGGGCGAGGGCCAAGGGCCCGAGTAATCCCTCTCTCCGCCATTGTTCGAAGGAAATGTCTTTCGTAACAATGCGTTACCAAAGGCGTTCCATGGGTCGCCCCCCAAATCGGTGCCCCAGTTCGTTGTGCGTCCCACGCTTGCGGGGCCGGTCTTCCCCTCTCGGGCAGGCGGCCTGTGCACTCGACCGCCTTGTCCACAGCGTCTATCGCATCGCGTTCAAAGGCGAGTCCATGCAAAAGCGTCGCTCGCCGCGATTGACGCGAGCAACACGGAGTGAGTGAGCAGACACGCTGACACGGGCGTGGCTACGCTCCGAACAGTGGTCGGTTCCGCGTGAAATCGGCGGCCGGAATCAGCGCAATAGTCAGTCAGCGGCGGGAGTGGTAATCTACTAATCCGGCTGCTTGATCCGACGCGTCTCGCACCTATGGTCCCCCGGCGAGTCCCTGCGTGGTATACCACGGCCGGTCGTGATCAGCCGGAAGCCGTTTCCCGATGCAATACCATCCTCGCTTATGAAGCCGGGCCAACTGATCCGTTTCGACTCTTCGTTCCAGCGCCGCCTTGCTTTCGCGGGGCTGCTCTCATGGGTGAGTTGGGGTCCGCCGGCGCACGCCGCCCAGGGCCCCATCCTTCACGTTGACCAGTTGTGGCGAATGTGGGCCGTGTCGCCGCTGATTGTCGGAGGCTGCCTGCTGGCCGTGGCGCTCTACGCTCGCGGACTCTGGGCGCGTCGGACGCAAGGTGCAGCGCTCCACATCGGCAAGGCGGTGAGCTTCCTGGGCGCCGCGACACTGACCTATGGCGTCCTGCAGGGTCCACTCAACGCGCTGTCGCCCCACCTCTTTTGGGCGAACCGGGCGCAGAGCTTGGCCCTCTACGACTGGGTGCCCATACTGCTGGTGCTTGCCGCGCCGGTGCCCGAGCTTGCTGCCGGGGTCCCGCACTGGCTGCGGCGTGCGCTGAGCCCGCCGGCGCACAGCCTGCGCGGCCTGTGGGAATTCATGCAGGCCCCACTGGTTGCCCCTATTGCGTTTCTCGGCATGGTCGTCTTCTGGCTCACGCCGAAGATTCTCGATCTGGCCGTGACCCACGGCGCGGTGTCTGACTTGATGCACGCTACCATGCTGATGGAGGGGGTCTGCTTCTGGTGGTTCATACTTGCGCCCCATGCGACGAGAACGTCGTACGGGCGCCGCATCATGACCCTGTGGGCGGTGATGCTGCCGCAGATGCTGCTGGGCTTCTACGTCATGTTTACCCCGCGCCAGCTCTACAGCGCCATCGCCAGACATCACTGGGCTTGGCCGGTGGGCTACATGGTGGACCAGAATCTGGGCGGCCTGGTGGTGTGGGTGCCGGTGGTCATGACCAGCGCACTCGCCGCCGTCCTGGTGCTCCGCTTCTGGATGCGCGAGGAGCAGGCGGTGAACCCTGCATCGGAGGCCCCGGCCCCCGTGGATGAAGGGGTGGCCGTGTCCCCGGCCGAGTGATCGCCGCTTGCGGTCGTCGTTGGCCGCTGTGCTTGTGGCTTTCGAGCGTAGCGGGGCTGGCTCCTCCCCGGTCTGAAGGCGGGAGATTCGTCCAACGCTCAGGGGCGCAGCCTTCCGATGTGCTCGCCCCCGTCCGTGCCTCACTTACGGCTCTTCCAGAAGCCGAACGGCTTTCAGCCGGCACGTACCACGGTCATCCGCTCCAGTCGAAATATTCCGGCTCGAGTCATCCCCCGTGCTGACGGCCGACTCGCCGCCGGCTGCGCGCCGCCCCGGTCCCGGGGCGCCCGGGCCCGTGCTTACTGCTTGATCCCTATGGGGGCCGCCGCGCCAGCTTGACACGCCCGGTGGGCATTCGGATAATCACGCGCCGGACCGGATTGCGCCTGTAGCTCAGTTGGATAGAGCACTTGGCTACGAACCAAGAGGTCGGGGGTTCGAATCCTCCCGGGCGCGCCAACTTCCCTTCGCCCCGCTTCCCCGGGAGTTCCGCAAGCGGCTGGGGCGGCCCCGGCCCTTGCCGGGGCAAGAAACCTGCCGAACGGGCCGGAGCATTCCCGGCATCCCGCGTGCGGAGCGGGGCGAGCCCGGGGAGGCGTCCGGCAGGAACCGGATGATCCCCGCCGCCGGGGGCGCCAATGGCGCGCCTCCGTGCACGCGCCGACGGCGCCGTCTGCATGCCGGGAGATCCCCGCGCCGCTGCAGCCGGCCCGGCCATCCCGGCCGCGTGCGGAACAGTCGACAGCATGGGGATCCCAGCATGGAGCTGTATACCTACTACAGGAGCATCGCGGCGCAGCGCGTTCGAATCGCCCTGAATCTGAAGGGGCTCACCTACGAATCCCGCTTCATCAATCTCCGCGGGCAGAACGGAGGGGACCAGAACTCTCCCCAGTTCCGGGCCGTGAATCCCCAGGGCCTGGCACCGGTCCTGGTGGACGAGGACCTGGTGATCACGCAGTCGCTCGCCATCATCGAGTACCTGGAGGAAGCCTACCCGACCCGACCGCTGCTGCCGCGCGACCTGGCCGGCCGGGCCCGGGTACGCTCCCTGGCGCAGCTGTTCGCGTCCGACATCCAGCCGCTGAACAACCTGCGGGTCCAGTCGCTGCTGCGCGACCAGATGAAGCTGAGCCAACGCAAGATCCGGCTGTGGTACAACCACTGGGTCACGGAGGGCCTCGACGCCGCGGAGATCCTGCTCTCGAAGAGCTCCGACACGGGCGGGTTCTGCCATGGCGAGTACCCGACGGTCGCGGACGTGTGCCTGGTCCCGCAGGTACACGACGCGATCGAGCTCGATTATGACCTGTCGCGCTACCCGAGCGTACGCAGCATCTACCGCAACTGCATGACGCTGGCCTCGTTCCAGGCCGCCACGCCGGAGACCCAGCCGGACGCGGTGTCCGAGTAGCAGGAGCCGCGGCCGTTCCGGGGACACCGCTGGCGGAGCGCCCCGGTCCGTCACTCGCCCGCTTTGCCTTGTCCGTCCGGCCGACTTTGGCGCAACAACCCGCAGCCGGTATGCTGACCGGGTTGGTATCCGGACCGGCGCGGCTGCCCCGGGGAGGCTCCGATCCACTCGGATTTCCCGCGCTCCGGCGCGGGACACGCGCCGGAGTTGGCGACCCTGGAAAGTGCGGGAGATGTCTTTCAGGGACCCGCCAGACAATTGCGTACCTGGCATGCGGTGGCCGCGTGTTAGAGGGAGGCAGCTTGTCTGTCACGATCGCGAGCCGAAAGAGCACGCTGCTCGAGGAAATCCTGGCAATGGCGCGCGAACAGTTCCGCGCGACCGATCCCGAACCGGTGCTGGCGTTCCTGCGCGAGTACTTCCGCCCGGTGCCGGAAGACGACATGCTTTCCCGACCGGCGGCGGATCTCTACGCGGCCGCGCTCGGCCACCGCCAGTTTGGCTCGGTGCGCACCCCGGGGCGCCCGATCGTGCGGGTTTTCCGCCCCGAGGAGCGGACCCACGGCTGGACCTCCGCGGACACCGTGGTGGAGATGGTCAACGACGACCGTCCGTTCCTCCTGGATTCGACCCTGGCGGCGCTTCAGCGCCTGGGGCTGACCGTCGACCTGACTCTCCATCCCATCCTTTCCGTCCAGCGCGACAGCGAGGGTCGCCTGCGGGAGGTGGTCGAGGCCGGAAGCAGCTCCGGCGCAGGGCCGCTGGAATCCTTCATCCACGTCGAGATCTCACGTCCGCCGGAAGGGGTCGAGTTCGGGAAGGTCCGCGAAGAGCTGGAGTCGGTGATGGCCGACGTCAAGATCGCGGTCGAACAGTGGCAGCCGATGCGCAGTCGCGTGCTGTCACTGTGCCAGGGCCTGGAGGGCACGCCCGGCGTCGATCCGGTGGCGCTGCGCGAGGTGGTGGCGTTCCTGGACTGGGTGGCGGAAGATCATTTCACCTTCGTCGGGTTCGCGGACTACGACTTGCACGAGGAGGACGGCCGGCAGCAGCTGCGGCTCGATCGCGGCAGCGCGCTGGGCGTGCTGTGCCGGCCGGAGAGCCGCGTCACGCAGGCCGAGCGGGTTCTGCCGCACGGCTTGGGCACCGCGCCCAGCGAGGGGACGCTGCTGGTGCTGACCAAGGCGGATTCCCGCTCGACGGTGCACCGTGCTTCCTACCTGGACAGCATCGCGGTCAAGCGCTTCGACACCCGTGGCGGGGTCGTCGGGGAAAGCCGCCTGCTGGGCCTGTACACTGCCCGCGCCTACCACCGCAGTCCGCGGGGGATCCCGCTGCTGCGGGGCAAGGTGGAACGGGTCATGCGCGCCTCGGGCCTGCGGCCGACCAGTCACGCCGGGCGCACGCTGCTCAACATCATCGACACGCTTCCCCGAGACGAGCTGTTCCAGGCCTCCGACGTGGAGCTGCTCGAGATCAGCACTGGCATCCTCAACCTGCAGGAGCGTCAGCGCACCCGGCTGTTCCTGCGCCGCGACCCCTATGGCCGCTTCTATTCCTGCCTGGTGTTCGTCCCGCGCGACCGCTACCAGCGGGAAGTGCGCGAACGCGTTGAATCCCTCCTGTGCAGCCTGCTGGACGGGCACGATGCCGAGTCCACGGTGCAGATCGGGGATTCGCCGCTGGCGCGGGTGCACGTGATCGTACGCTGCCGCGATCCGGAAGCGCCGTCGCCGGAGGTGGCAGGCATCGAGGCGAGCGTGGTGGACGCCGTGCGCACCTGGCAGGACGAGCTCTGGACCGCGCTTGTGCGCCGCCACGGCGAGGACGGCGTGGCCGCGCTGTACCGGCGCTACGCGAGGGCATTCCCGGCAGGCTACTGCGAGGACTTCACCGCAGCCGAGGCAGTCGCGGACATCGGGCGTGCCGAGGCCCTGCGCGGCACCGGCGGCTTGCAGATGCACCTGTATCGCTCGCGCACGGGCAACGGGGATCGGTTGGGCCTCAAGCTGCTGCAGGCGGGGGAGCAGCTGTACCTGTCCGACGTGCTGCCGGTGCTGGAGAACATGGGGCTGCGGGTTCTCAGCGAGCACCCGTACGAGATTCATCCCGGCGGCAGTGACCCCCTCTGGCTGCACGATTTCACCCTGCACTGCGACCAGCCGGTGGCGGTCGACGACGCCCGGACCGCTTTCGAAGAGGCTTTCGCCCGGGTCTGGCAGGGCGGCATCGAGAACGACGGCTTCAACCGGCTCACCCTGCTGGCCGGGCTGACCTGGCGCCAGGTCAGCGTGCTGCGGATGTACTGCAAGTACCTGCTGCAGACCGGCGTCAGCTTCAGCCAGAGCTACATGGAGCAGACCCTCGCCGAGCATGCGCCCGTGGGCACGCACCTGGTGGAGCTGTTCGAGCGGCGCTTCGACCCGTCCGCCACGGAAAACCGCGAGCGCGACTGCCTGGCGCTGGCGCAGGCGCTCGACGACGCCCTGGACCGCGTCGCCAGCGCCGACCACGACCGCATCCTGCGGGGATTCCTGCACGTCGTCCGCGCCACCGTGCGGAGCAACTATTTCCAGACCGCGGCGGACGGCGGGCCCAAGGCGGCGATCTCGGTCAAGCTCGACCCCGAGACCATCCCGCAGCTCCCGGAGCCCCGCCCGCGTTACGAGATCTTCGTCTACTCGCCGGCGGTCGAGGCCGTTCACCTGCGTGGCGGCAAGGTGGCCCGCGGCGGTATCCGCTGGTCCGACCGGCGTGAGGATTTCCGCACCGAGGTGCTGGGCCTGATGAAGGCTCAGATGGTCAAGAACGCGGTGATCGTGCCGGTCGGGGCCAAGGGCGGCTTCGTCTGCAAGCAGCTGCCGGAAGACGGGGATCGCGAAGCGGTGCAGCAGGAGGTGATCGCCTGCTACAGCACTTTCATGCGCAGCTTGCTGGACCTCACCGACAACTACATCGGGGACGACTGCGTTTCGCCGCCCGAGCTGGTGCGGCTGGACGACGACGACCCGTACCTGGTGGTGGCCGCCGACAAGGGCACCGCGAGCTTCTCCGACATCGCCAACAGCATCGCGCACGAGTACGGCTTCTGGCTGGGCGACGCGTTCGCCTCCGGGGGTTCCAGCGGTTACGACCACAAGGCGATGGCGATTACCGCCCGCGGGGCCTGGGAATCCGTACGCCGCCACTTCCGGGAGATGGGCCATGATCTCGACAGCGAGCCTTTCACCGCGGTCGGAATCGGCGACATGTCCGGCGACGTGTTCGGCAACGGCATGCTGCTGTCGAAGGGGATCCGGCTGGTGGCCGCGTTCAACCACCGTCACATCTTCGTCGATCCCGACCCGGACCCGGAGGCCGGCTTCGCCGAACGCAAGCGCCTGTTCGACACGCCGGGCTCCGCCTGGAGCGACTACGACGGCGACCGGATCTCGCATGGCGGCGGGGTGTTCCCGCGCAGCGCCAAGTCCATACGCCTGACTCCCGAGATGCGTCGCGTCCTGGACGTCGATGCCGAGTTGCTGACACCGCAGGAGCTCATCCGGGCGATCCTGTGCGCGCCCGTGGACCTGCTCTGGAATGGCGGTATCGGCACCTACGTCAAGGCCAGTCACGAGGCCAACCTCGCCGTGGGGGACCGCGCCAATGACGCCGTACGCGTGGACGGTGCCCGGCTGCGCTGCCGCGTGGTGGGCGAGGGCGGCAACCTGGGCATGACCCAGCTCGGGCGCATCGAATACGCGCTCGCCGGAGGACGGCTGAACACCGACTTCATCGACAATTCGGCCGGAGTGGACTGCTCGGATCACGAGGTCAACATCAAGATTCTGTTCAACGCGGTCCTGGAAGAGGGCCTGCTGACCCTGGCCGAACGCGACCGGCTGCTGCGGGACATGACCGACCAGGTGGCGGGGCTGGTGCTGCGGGACAACTACCTGCAGACCCAGGCGATCAGCATGATGGAGGCGAACGCCGCCGGCCAGCTGGACGAGCACGCGTACCTGATCGGTCGGCTCGAGGCCACGGCGGGGCTGGACCGGGCGCTGGAGTTCCTCCCCGACGAGGAGGAGCTCAGTCTGCGCCGGGCGCGCAACACCGGCCTCAGCCGCCCGGAGCTGGCGGTCCTGCTGTGCTACGCCAAGATCGCCGTGTACGACGCCCTGCGGGAGTCCAGCGTTCCCGAGGACCCGTATCTGGAGCACGAGTTGGAGCTGTACTTCCCGGAGCCCTTGCCCGGCCGTTTCCGCGACTGGATGTACGCGCACCGGCTGCGCCGGGAGATCATCGCCAACGCGGTGACCAACAGCATGATCAACCGCATGGGAGTGACCTTCGCGCAGCGCCTCGAGGACGAGCTGGGCGCCAGCGCCGCCGCGGTGGCGCGTGCCTATGCCTGCGCGCGGGAGATTTTCGACGCGCGCAGCATGTGGACCGCCGTGGAGCAGCTGGACGGCCAGGTGGACGGAGTCCTGCAGGTGGAGATGATGAATGCGATCGGCTCGCTGCTGGAGCATGGTACGCGCTGGTTCCTGGGGCGACCCGAGAGCGCCGCGGACGTTTCCGCCGCGGTTGAGCACTATGCCGGTGGCGTATCGGAGCTGGCGCGGGCGTGGCCGGACCTGGTGCCGGAGCATGATGCGCAGGAATGGCTGGCCGAGGTATCGCGCTACGAGGAGGCGCGGGTACCCGCCGAGGTTGCGCGCCGCGTGGCCGGGCTCGAGGCGCTGTTTCCGGCGCTGGACATCGTCGCGGCCGCCGGCGAGACCGACCTGCCGGTCCAGGGAGTGGCCAGCCTCTACTTCCGGCTGGCCGCCGAACTGGGGCTGGACTGGCTGGTCGAGGAGGTGGACAAGCTGTCCACCAGCGACCACTGGCGGGCGCGGGCGCGTAACGGGCTGCGGGAAGACCTGTACGGGCAATACGCAAGCCTGGTGCGCAGCGCGCTGGCCGACGCCCCGCGAGACCGTCCGCTCACGGACGGTCAGCTGGAGGCGTGGATGGACGCCAATCGCGACGCGCTCGAGCGGTTCCGGCGGCTGGTCGGGGACATCCGCGCGCAAGGTCAGCCGGAGCCGGCCGCCCTGGCCGTCGGCGTGCGGGAGCTGGGGCGGCTGGCATCCGGCGCGGCCGCGCTGTGAACGCACGACGCGTGCACCGACCGGGCGGCACCGGAGTCCGGCTTGCGGGGGCAAACGCCTGCCCGCGGGGGGATCCGCCGGCAACGCAGCTACGGCTGATGTGGCCGGGCCAGGTACTCGTGGCTCTGCATCTCTTCCAGCCGGCTGACGGTGCGGCGGAACTCGAAGGCGAGGCGGCGACCGCGATAGAGCTTCGCCGGTGCCGCCGCCGCCGACATGATCAGGTTCACCGACCGGTCGTAGAACACGTCGACCAGGTTCACGAACCGGCGCGCGGCGTTCTCGTCGCGCCGGTCCAGCACCGGCACTCCGGACAGCAGGACGCTGTGGTAGCAGCGCGCGATCTCGAGGTAGTCGTTCTGGCTGCGCGGGCCCCGGCACAGCGCGTCGAAATCCGCCCAGAGCACGCCGTCGCGTTGCCGGCGGATGGCGATCCGGCGTCCCTCGATCATGAGGGTGTGGTCGTCGGTTGCGGTCCCCGGCTCGCCGGCGAGGCGGCGGAAGCTTTCCGCCAGGACCGCCTCGCCACGGGCGTCGTCGGGCCAGTGATAGATCCGGGCACGATCCAGCGCACGCAGCCGGTAGTCGGTATCGCCGTCCAGGTGCAGTACCCGTACGTGGCGCTTGAGCCTGTCGATCGCCGGCAGGAACCGTTGCCGTTGCAGGCCGCCCCGGTAGAGGTCGTCCGGATGCACGTTGGAGGTCGCCACCAGCGTCACGCCGCCGGCGAACAGGTGCCCCAGCAGCGTGCCGAGAAGCATCGCATCGGTGATGTCGGAGACGAAAAACTCGTCGAAGCACAACACCCGGGTGTCGCGCGCGATGTCGCGCGCGACGACCGCCAGGGGATCCTGCCGCTCGCGCAGATCGCGCAGCCGCGCGTGCAGCTCCCGCATGAACCGGTGGAAGTGCACCCGGGTGGCGTCGCGCGATGCAAGCGACGCTTGGAACAGGTCCATCAGGTAGGTCTTGCCGCGGCCGACACCGCCCCAGAGGTACAGCCCCCGGACCGGCTCCGGCGACCGCGTCCCCGGCAGCAGCTGTCGCCACCACGGACGGGCCCGATGTAGCACCCGGCAGAGGTCGTCCAGGGCCCGCGCCGCGGTCTCCTGCGCCGGATCGTGCTCGAAGCCGTTGCGCTCGAGGTCGCAGCGGTAGCGCGCCCAGGGCGTCGGCGCGCGCGGGACCCCGGCTGCTGCGCTTATCCGCATCGCCCGGGGCGCGACGGCAGAGTCTCCCGCGGGCTAGTCATCGTCCAGTTCCGGCCGGTCGCGGAACTGCTCGAGGG
>Ga0102953_1002406_pt1 | contig 11104 bp, 10 predicted proteins | sample SalPon2A_C_D2_MG_FD_78509 | JGI IMG/M metagenome (GOLD analysis project Ga0102953, IMG submission 78509) | Soil microbial communities from South San Francisco under conditions of wetland restoration - Salt Pond MetaG R2A_C_D2_MG | ecosystem: Environmental > Terrestrial > Soil > Wetlands | place... | reverse complement strand
TTAACGTGATGTTCGCCGTCGTGATTGCTGGCCTGCTTATGTCTTGATGATCCACATCATGGCGACGTTGCGAGGGCGGGTTTCTGTTGAGGTTTGAGCTGTATTGCTCAAATCGAAAGTTACGCGACCGACCGTACCGCCACCGCCGCCAGAATGATTGCCATCGGCATTATCCGTGAACGGGCCAGTCCCTGTTCTGTTGCCGGAACCGTCGCCAACGGTATGACTGAATTCACCCGTAACATTCTCAAGCGCAAAGTCCTGCTTCGTGCCGACATTATCCCCCGTCGTGCCATCGCCTCGATCCGTGCGGGACGCCGCATCCGGGTCATTGCCTGCGCTATTGTCGAAACCGCGGATGAATTCGCCGCGCAGATCGGGTAGATTGAAGGTTGTGGAACCGTCCCCATTGCCATAGGTCTCGCCGATCACGGCAAACAGTGCGGAGTAGGTCGTTCGCGAAACCGCAGAACCGTCACACTCCAACCAGTTTGATGGGGCAGTTCCGGTTGGCCATGCCATAATTGCACCGGATGGCACAATCCGGTTTTCTGCTGCGTCGATTGCTGTTCTGTTTTCCGCCAACGCGCCCTCAACGGTCGTCGCTGTAATCAGACCGCCACTGTCTTCGATGCCGATCTTCGAAGCGCCATTGCCGTTAGTGGTTGCAGCATAGTCTGCAATGATCTCCGCAAGGACCGCCTCAACTGTTGCCTGATCGAAATTTCCTGCTGAGTCCTCAACACCGATCAGAGACGCTCCACGGCCATTTGCCACGCTTGCGAGTACGGCCAAGGCCGATGCCGTAACAAGTTGCCAGTTTGTACCATCATGGGCAATGATGGCTGGTTGTCCGGCCTGCAGTTCCCCGCCAACAAGCGCCGCGCTGTTCAATTCCAGAGCTTCCGCGCCTGAGCCATCGAGATCGACCGTCACTGAGCTTGTATTGTCGCTGCCAGGTATGAACAGCACCATCATGCCTTCAACGCCGCCGCCCGAGGCTGGCGTCATGGTCAATTCAATGGCATTCGCCGTGCCGCCGACCGTGCCTGCGTAGATAAGATCACCGTCTTGGCATTGGTCAAGACGGATGCTATCTGTGCGCGCCGAGCCTTGCGCCATCCCGGTGAACTTCTTGGTGTTCATTGGGAGGTTCGCGCTGGGCTGTGTCCCTCCGTCTACTTTTAAGCAAAGACTAAGTGCTGTAGCGAAGTCATTTTCACGGTTGTCGGCAAGTAAAGCTGTATTATTAACGCCAGCGCCATCTGCTGTTACATTAACTGCACTTCCAGTTCTAGTCCCATCACTGCGAGTATATTGCTGGGAAGGTGCCGATCCGGTCCAAGGCATTATTTAGCCTCCGTTGTATTTGTAATCACCATGATATTCTCTGGCAGCTTTCTCGTAAGCCTCTTTGGCTTCTTGTTTGGTTCCGAACACGCCGAGGTAAATATACTTCCCTTCAGCCATCAGCTTCGCCTCGAACTTGGAGCGTTTCCTGTAAACGCCCTTTAATCCGGTTGAACTTCTCTTGGAGAAGTCGCGGTTCCAGCCATTTTGCGGCTTGGTGGCTTCTCGCAAATTCGTCCAGCGATTGTCAGATTTAAGGGTGTTCCTATGGTCGATCAGGTTCTTCGGCCACTTACCCGTCATATACAGCCACGCGAGGCGACCAGCTGTATAAGATCTGCCGTCAACGGTCACCATCACGTAGCCCTTGTTAATGGTTCCCGCCTGTGATCCAGCCCTCTTGCCACCGCCGCCTCTTCGCCTAGTGAAAACGCCAGTCTCCGGATCGTAGTGCAGCAGTTCTTTCAATCGCTCTTGGATTAGTGGTCCAGATGGCTTGCTCGGCCATTTTCCGGCTTTGTACAAATGGACAACTGCTGATTTCTTGTAGCTCTTATAATCAATCGTAATCCGTTCGTGACCGTCCTTGTATATTGTTCCGGCGCGCCTGCCTGCAGTAGCAGTTCCTCCGGTGCGGACCTTCCACGTGAATTCATCCGATACTTTATCGTAGTGCAGTAATTCCATCAGTCTGGCTTGTGTCAGCATATCTATCTCCATTGGCAGGTTAGGAGTAGATATGAGTCTGATTTGACTAATTCAAGGTCACTGATACTGCGACATATCAATCCGCGACTTGACGTATTCCCGGAGCAAATCCGCGATTTCCGGGTCTTGCTCGAAGGCCTGGCTGAGGGCTTCGAAATCGGCGGTTTCCGCTGGCGGTTCTTGCACTGGTGCGGGTTGTTCCTGGACCGGCGGCTGCATCTCGCTATCAGCCATGACAGTGCCGTCCGGCATAACGTGCGTGCCGCCGTAGCCTGAAGGCTCACCGCCTGGAGCGTATGCGTTCTCGTAGACGCGGGCCAGGTTGCGTTCCGGAACGGTCGCCATATCGCGGGCTTCGGCGACGTTCTGGCCCATGAGCCAGTCGGGGAGGCCGGTGGCTTCCTGAAAGCGCGCTTGCTGGTTGAGGAGGCGATTGCTGCCTGCCGTCAGTTCATCTGGCGTGTAGTCATCGAAGGCGTTGGAAATCTCTGTCGGCAAGGTCATGGCGCCTCCAGCGCCGATCGAGCGTACCAGATTAGGCGCTGTGCCCTTCAAGGCGTTTAGAAGCCTGTCCATGCCGTATACAGAGCCGCCTGCGGCCGTGCCTACAGCCGCACCCTTGGCCATATTCCCTGCCGTCAGCGTGCCGTCAGCGGATTCTGCATCGCTTGTGACGGCATCATAAGCCATCAACCCCGCCCCGATCGGTCCGAGCGCTTTCATCGTCCTGCCGCCCGTCACGCGCTTGCCCTTGCTCGTCTTGTATGCTTTAGACAGGACTGCCTCGATCTCGGCTTTCTTCATCGTAGAATTGACGGGAAGCTCGCGCGCCTTGGCTTCGGCGTAAAGGGCAGCTTTCGTGCCCGGCTTGGGTGTAGGCTTATCAGGCTGTGCCGCGGTTTGCGTTTCGGCAGTTGGCGTCTTGTCCTTCAGCACACGCCGTGCGGTCTCAATTTCAGTCACATCGTCGGGATTAATCGCATCCTTGACCTTTGCCTTCCCGCGCAACGTATTGATCAGCTGTTGCAGCATCATGCCGCCCGCGCCCGTGCGCTCTGCCGTCGCCGCAAGGTTCAGACCTTCCTTCATGTACGGGTCATCGGCATATTCTGCTCCAGCTTGCGTGGCGAGGCTCAATGCGCCAAGGCCTGCAGGTCCAGCCCATTGCATCGGACTGCGAAACGCTTTGCCACGATCGTAGGTCTGAACTGTCGCGCCCATTTCATGGCGGGCTGTCGGTGAAGATCTGTTGATATTACGGAGGCGATCCGCAAGCGTCTTAACGTTTGATGCGCGCTGCTTGGGATCTGTGTCGAACCCTTGTCCGAATTTACGCCCGAAAGCATGTCCAGTCATATATCCGGCGGCTGGAATACCAATTGATTTGCCGTATTGCGCAGCTTGGTTCTGCCAGCTATCTTGCTCAGCCTTGGTCTTTGCGCCTTCGATCTCCGATGAAAGCGTCTGGACCTGATCGGCGATTGCCTTGCGCCTGTCGAAGGCTTCCTGATATAGGCGTTCGTTTTCGGCGATTGCGCGCCGCCCCTCGTCGATCTCAGCCTGACCCTTCCGGCCGGACATGATCTTTTCCTTTTGCTCTGGCGTATAACGCTCAGGCAGCTGGAAATTCTGCAAATCCTGCATTAGACTTTGCAGGAGTTGTTCTTTCGGGTCCATATTGCTATATCTCAGTTTTCAGGTGAAGGGACGGCCTAAGCCATGCATTTGATTGAGAGATGCTTCGAACTGATTCTTGCCACAGCCCTCTGGGGCATGGCCGCTTGGGGCTTTCATGAGTTTCTTGAAAGGCTTTCCGCCTCAATGAGCGCTGCGTGATGATCACCACTTATCTTGAACAACGCTGGTTCAGGTGGATGATTTCCATCATGGTTTTCATACCTATACTGGTGTTCGAATTTTATGGCATGTCATGGGGCGGCGCGGCTTGGCTGGCTGTTATCGGTGTTGCAGCCGTTGTTTTGACTAGGGGCTGAGATGAGCGACGAAATCGAGATGACGGAGGCTGCACCGGGAGATTGGATGACGCACAGTCAGGCGAAAGCGCATCGGCTGGTTCAGCGCTCGATTGCAAAAAGCGATTTCACCCGACGAAAATCACACATTGAGAAGACCGTGGACCGTCTCCCGCGCAGTCTACGAATTGGCATGTTTCTGCTATGCCTCGCCGCAATGCTCGGCGTCTTGTTCGGCCCGGTCAAGACGCTTGGCCTATGGCTGTTCTATTCCTGATTGTCCGCCGCAGCATGCGAAGCTGCAATTGCACTCAAAAGCCATCCCTGATCCGGCTTGAAATCAATCGTCTGGCCGATAGCCTTGCGAGCCAGAGACCGTGATGCTGCTTCCTGAGCGCCAAAGATGTTCGGCAGCGTCCGCGCCAGCCAGTGATACATCGTCCCCTGCCAGACATTGCCCTGAAACGTCGCTCGCGTGCCGAGACGGCGGAATACGTATTCAAGCCCGCTATTGCGCTTTTTCCGGCGCATTGCTTCGAGTGCGTAGGATGTTCCTGACGGGTTCGGCGGCGTGTACACGGCTGTCTCGACTGCTTTCTGGAAACGCCGAATGAACTCCTGCTCCGCCGGATCGAACAATTCGTTTATGACTGAACGCTGATTGGCGAAGGACTTGTTGATCGCGGTTACCAATCGCCCCGGTGACAGCAGCTTGCCGTCATTTCCCGTCACCATCTTCAGGAAGTATGCAGCCTTGACCTGATCTGTTTTAGATGGCTCATTCGCAAAGACCTGCTTCATGTGCTTGAGCGCATCGACAGTGCCAGCCTTGGGGGTGCCGGTGACATTCGCACCAAATACGCTCTGCACGATACGTTCCGGCGTATCGGCGTTCTCGGCAATATCGGTCAGAATTTTACCTGCCGGAGTGAGCTTGCCACGAGCGTCTTTCGGCTCGAATAGCTGGCGCTCCTCACGGGTGATCTTCCGCGCTTCTGCCACTTTCGAAGCCTGATCCTTTGTGGTAAACCGTCCCACACCCGTTCGCAATGACTGATTGGTACTGACATCATCAAACCAATCATTGAACCCGTTATAGATTGCACGGGCTGCCGCCTTGTCCTGCCCTGGCGCAGCGCCTTGATACCGAGCGAGAAGACGGCGGCGCATGTTGTCCAGCGAAGGCGCGCGTCCTGTTTTGCCGAGAATCTCGTAAGGTGTATTCGTCGGGATATTTTTTGAATAATCCGTCAACTCGTTCATCATCTGATGAGCGGTAGGCGTCAGTTTCTCATCAGGGAAAAAACCAAGATTATCGAACTGCTGACGCAAGTGCTTGGTCATGGCCGCCCGGGCTGAGTCACCAGTCGTCGTTTCGGTCAAGACCGGATAGAGGTCTTCGACTTCTTTCCATGCTTGCGTGACTTGCGCATCTGAACCGGCACGAGCGCCGCGGAGATTCTCTCCGATTTCCTGTCCTGCTTCCGGCAATGTCGCAGCAGACTTTGGCGCAACGCGGCTCTGAACGCCTTCAGCAGCCTGCTGAATAGCTTGCTGCTGCGTTTGGTCAAAATCGGTGATGACTTCGCGCGCGCCGGGACCGAACAATGACCGGCGCATCTGCTCTTCGATGTTGAGCTGTTCCGGGTCTTTCGTGCGCTGACCCTTGGTCGTCGGAATCCCGAATTCTCCGGATTCTATACCAGCCGCCGCCGCTTCAGGATTTTCCGCGCGCCTGATTTCCTTAAGACGCTGTGCTACTTCTCCTTGAACCTGATCGGGGTTCATACCGAGGCGCTCGGCCTCGTTGCGTCCTGCCTGTGTTAGTGCCCCGGTCGCTTCATCGTAGTATTGGGGCTGCGTGAGCTTGCGCCACAGTTTCGATGCAGCTACACCAGCGACCTCACCAGTGCCACCAAGCAAGGTCGTCATCCCCGCCTTTGGCAGGTCGATCGGTTGATCTGCGCCGAGATCCTGCCCGATGCTGACGCTCCCCGCAGCCAGCCCTTGCGCAGGTGCCCGCATAAGGAGGGACTTGTTGAGGCCGGGGATTTTCGAAACCAAGAACGCAGAGGCAAGGTAAGGAACGGTCCCGGAGATGAAGCGATCGACATCCTGCATGTCAAGACCGGGTTGATTGATGTAAGTCTCATATTCCTTGCCATCATCGCCCTGATAGCGCACGATCTCATTGCCTTGATCGTCGGTTTTGACCTCTTTGATGCGGTCGCCAAGCGTGTTCATGATCATCTGGCGATAGGGCTTGTCTTCGAACCCCGCCGCCGAGAGCTTGCCGCGCTGAATGCCCATGACATCCTGCATGGGGAGGCCTTCGCCGGTAAAGCCCGGCGTGTCCTCATAGCGCGGATCACGTTCTGGGAATGCCGCTTCATAAGCGCCTTGTGCGAGTTCGCCAGCGCCTTTCATCTGGCGTCCAACCCATGTGTCGTTGAAGAACCCGCCTTCCTGTCCGCTGGTTGCCTGCTCAAGACGCTGTATAAGGGACGGGTCAGTTACGACCTTCCCAGATTGCTGGGACTGAGCTTCTTCAAGCCTGTCGATAAGATCCTGGTCTGTCACCATGCTGGGCATTATTCGACCTCAATCCAACCCGCTGGGGTTTTAAGGTAGTTCTTGCCGTCTAGGTTTGTCGTAGGCAGGCCAGCGGCTGGTGATTGTTGCTGTCCCTCATCGCTGAAGGCCCGCGCTTCTTCCATCAATTCAGGCGTAAAGACCGGGTTCTGCGCATTGTATCGGCCGACAACGCTATACCAGCCATCATCAAGGCGTCCGCCCTTCTGCTCGGCATATTCGCGCGCAAGCTCAGCAAGTTCGATCTTGCGCTGCTCCTTCGCCGTCATGAGGCTGACGAGGAGTTTGCGCCCTTGTGCCGTATCGCCGATATTCGGCGGAATGCTTTGCAGGAATTCGCGATCCGAGTCAGACATCGGCCCCGGCAGGTTCTCTTTCAGACTGAGTGCCATTTCCGTGGAGATACGGCGTGCGGCATCGGCATCCGCAACACCCTCTATGCTTTCCTGCCCGAAAAGAGTTTGGGCAGCCCGTTTCAGCGCATTGATTGCCTCGGCTCCAGTGCCTGTATAGACCTTCGGATTTGATAGCAAATCATCAATTTGGCGAAGCTGGCCAATGCGATCCGTCGCCTGCTGCGCATTGGTCTGGATTGCGCCGAATTCCTCGCCAAGTGCCTTGCCGCGGGTCTTAGCGTATTCTTCCTCGCCCTGTATGGTAACAAGCGGCGCTTTCTTTTCCTTCAGGAAATCAGCGAACGAGCCTTGAAAACCTTCGCTTTTCGCAAGCTCATATTCCTTGATCGCCGCCGTTTGAGTACCGCCCTTCTGCGCCAGCATCGACGCCTTGGCATAGAGGTCTATACCCGCCTCCTGCAGCTTTGGATCTGGCGAGGTCATAAGCTTGCGCGCCATATCGATCGGGTTCTCTGAACCGCTGAGCGTCTGCCCAAGCTCTTGCCGGTAAGCCTTCTCGTTCCCGCGCTCCTGCCCGCGTTCATAGCCGCCAAGCCCTGCGAGGATCGTGCCCCCGATAGCGCCGATCGGATTGCCGGACGTTCCCGCGATCGACTGCCCCTGATCAATCAGCCTATCTGACCTTGAAAGCTTGTCAGGATCGTAAGTCTTGCCGGAGAGCACCGATTTGAGCCGGTCCATGTCTGAGACAGTGGTGCCGCCTTGCGCGGTCTCAGGCGTGCCGAAGCGCTTACGGATGTTCTTTGCCATGTGCTGGCCGGGGGTCATCTTGCGGCCAGCCCAGTCGATAACATCCTGACCGGTCCAGCCCTGCATGAAAGGATTGGCGCGGACGGCTTCCGGTCCGAGAAGGGCTTCGACTGTTGCGCCGGGATTGGCGAGGATTGCGCTGGCCCCAGATGGCCCGGCGAAGTGGCTGAGGTAGGTATTCGCTGGCGTCGCCTCGTAGCCTTTCGACCGGAGGAAAGCGGAATTCTGGTCAGCATATGCTCGTGTCATGTCTCTGGATAGGTTTGGATCATTGCGCATCTGGAGAATCTCCTCACGGCTTCGCCCTTGCGCCAGATCCGGACGATGGCGGTTGATCATATCGAGCCATGTACTTGAGATGAACTGCCCCGCGCCGGTCGCGCTGGATCGCGGGTTCTTGGCGTAGGGGTTACCCCCGCTTTCCACGCCAATGATCTGATCAGTCAGGTTGACCATTTACGCAGCCCTCATCGTCCGCTTGTCGAGTGCCTGCACGGCCTTGGCGAGGCGGGCCATCTTAATAATACGGGTTATCATCATAGAACCATTGCTTCTGTTCGGGGTGGTACCGCCACCGCGTCATCCTTTGGATATCTGCAGGATCTGCGCCGCTCTGTTGAAGGCGCTTGGCATATTCGAACCCCTGCTCGCGAGACATCGGCTTGGCTCCATACCGCAGGTCTCGTGTGCCCGGCGGCTGTGGCTTGGGCATGTCGGCAGGATAAGGAGGAATTTCGGGCGCAGCCTCGTTACCCGATATCGGCCTCAGATCCTCGGCATATTTGCTTTGCTGTCCCTTTGGCGGTGAATAGGGGTTGTCATCGAACAGCCCCATATGCATTGTGCTGCGCGGATCAGACGGGTAAATATAATCCAGACCCTTATTGATCCAGGATGGCAGGTTTTGATCCATCCATGCAGCGCCGCGGCGCGTACCGCGAGCCATTGTTCCAAGCACCGGCACAGCACCCAGAGTAGCGGTTCCCCAATCAAGATAATCTCCAACAGCATCGCTGTACCGGCCTTCATTCAGAGCCTGAGCTCCACGGCCTGATGCATCCCAAGCCTCCTGTGCAGCCATCGCCTCGCCGGAACCCGGCGCGATCGACAGACCAAGCTCGACTGCTGGGATCAGATTGCGCCAAGTTGCTTCTGGCGGTATACCTTCTCCATAAGCAAAATCATCCTCCGGAGATCCACGGAGTGCAGCGCGGAGTCGCTCAAGACCTGTTGTGGCGTAGTCATTAGGCATTTGCAGACCTCCTTGTGCGTTTGTCGAGCGCCTTGATGGCAGCAGATAAGCGACCAAGCGCGTCAACGACAGGGATCGTTTTGCCGTCTCCGCCGAATTGCTCTTGCCAGTCCTGAGCCATTGGCCCGATATGTCTTCCGCCCGGCACGCCATGATCCATGCGCGCCTCGTCGGTATAGCTCCACTCGTCGATGGGCATCTCACGGAAGCTGGCCAGCACCACTTCGCCGTCTACCGGCTCGCGGTCTTCCTTCATGTCTTCGTCTGATAGGAGCGGCAAAGCGGCGAGCGCGGCAGATCCGGCTTGCGATCCCGCAAAGGCGCTGCCGATACTGCCGATCGTGTTCCACAAGCCTTTATTTTTATCGAGCTGCGCCTGATAATTTGCGTTAACCTGCCCCTGATAATCGGGGGAGGAAATCGCCTGCGTCGGCGTGTTCATGAAGCTTGGCGTCTGGAAGCTCGGATTTGTCCCGAGCAGCGCCGAGGCTTCCGCATAAGGCTGGTTGCGCTCCAGAAGATCGTTCGACAGGTTCGTTTGATACTGGTTCTGGCCGAATGTCTGGCCCTGGAGCGCCGTGTTGAAGCGCCGGGACTGTTCGTTACCGGCATCCAGTGTCGCCTGTCTGGCGGCTCCTGAGTACGCTTGGTTGGCGCTTCTGTCGAGCCGGTCCATTTCCTGATTGTAGATTTCCGATCCAACCGGAATGCCGCGCTGCGCAAGCTGGACTTCCATCTGATTGCGGGCATTCTCGATGTCCGGCTCGAATAGTGACTTCGCCTGATCGTAGGAGGTCTGCGAAATGTCCGACAAGTCAGAGAAGCTGGACGGGTCTAGCAGTTCAGAACCGAATGCTCCAGTCGCGTAATCCGTCGCCGTTGGTCCGGTCGGCAACTCGAAGCGATCCTGCGGCAGATAGCCGATCTGTTTCAGTGCGGCGTCGCTCAAGCCCCCCGAGGCGGCAAATTGGCTATCGAGCCAGCTTTGGACTTCGGGCGACAGGTTGACTGTCTGCGAGGTCGGCAGTCCGTCCGGGCCGCGCTCGTAAGTGGTCGAGCCGAAGGGGCTGAACTGGTCGATCGTCCCCATTCGCATGAAGTCTTCGGCGGCCTGCTTATTGAAAGTGTACTGTGACTCAGCGGTCTTATATGGATCAGGTGGTTTGGGCGACGAGCCGCACATTTTCGTTTATCCTTTTAGCCGATTATGCCGCTCGGGCAAATTCGCCGTGAAGTTCAGAACTGGCACGCACATAAGCTGCATGTGCCTCTTCTGTGGTTTTATAGAATCCGAGGTATCGCCTTTCGCCGCAGTATGTTATCAAAGCGATCCAGCCGTTACCGTTCCAGTAAGTGCCCTTGAGGCCATTGCCAGCGGCTTTCTGTCCTCTCCGGTTGACTACATTCTGCGTCCGCGTTGCCAACCTGAGATTATTGGGACGGTTGTTCTGGTTGTTCAAATCGCGATGGTCAATCTCAACATCCACCGACAACGACCCATGAAGAATGGTCCAGATGATACGGGATGCTAGATAGTTGCTGTTGCGGTATTTAATGCGAACTCCCACTTTACTGACCGACCCAGCCAGAGAGCCTGCAACACACGGGCCACGCCTGACCTTCCAAAATAGCTCCCCTGTCTTGGGGTCATATCGCAGCAGCTTGATCAGCTCTGTTGGAATTTCTTTCGTCGGCGCTCGCTTCACTGCCGATCTCTCCTTTTAGGCCCGCAAGCCGTTCCATTGTTTCGCGAAAAAAGGCATATTGCCTTCCCGCATGTTCGGCGTGGTCGCTCGGACCATAAAGCCGCTTGACTGTTCCCTCGAATACGGCCCCGAGTTTCGTTACGCCGCGCGCCATGTGTTTCTTGCGCGTTCTGACCGTCATCCGGTTGACGTTGAAGTGCTTGACCGCAAGTCCCATGATCAGACGGAGTGTACGGCGACTGAGCGTACCCGGCCCGTAAAAATGGCACTCAATATCGGAACCATTGAACCCTGTGAAAGCTATCCCGCCGACAAGATTTCCGGTGCCATCTGCCAATCCGATCGCTGCGTTTATTT
>Ga0102953_1002404_pt1 | contig 11105 bp, 10 predicted proteins | sample SalPon2A_C_D2_MG_FD_78509 | JGI IMG/M metagenome (GOLD analysis project Ga0102953, IMG submission 78509) | Soil microbial communities from South San Francisco under conditions of wetland restoration - Salt Pond MetaG R2A_C_D2_MG | ecosystem: Environmental > Terrestrial > Soil > Wetlands | place... | reverse complement strand
GAACGTCTATAAATCCGAAAGCACTCGACCGGCTGAATATTGCAGATGACGATCGAAATACATATTCGAATTCGGAATACATGTTCCCGTTAACAGAAGAGAATGCGGCAAAACTGAAAGAATTTTCCAATGTGGTTGCGGTAGAAGAAATTCTGGAAGAACCAGGCAAATGGGATCCAAATATATTTCCTTCTGATGAACGTTTTCCCTGGAACGTAGACAATTTCGGCCCTATTACTTTACCTGAAAAGGGAAAAACTATCGAACTGACCTTGGATAACCTGCCACTTTACAGACGAATCATCGACGTATACGAAAATAACGATTTGGAAATAAAAGGCGACCAGATAATTATTAACGGTCAGCCGGCAACGAGTTACACTTTTAAAATGAATTATTACTGGATGATGGGAGACAACCGACACAACTCGGCCGACTCGCGTTACTGGGGTTTTGTGCCGGAAGACCATGTGGTTGGCAAAGCAAAATTTATCTGGTTATCGCTCGACAAAGACAAACATTTTCCTGCCAATATTCGGTTCGGCAGAATGTTCACTTCAATTCATTAAAATAATACATAAAAAATATTCGTTTAAAGGATATCAGAAAACTGGTGTCCTTTTTTTATATTTATGCTAAAATGAATTAAAAATGCAGGCAGTTATTATTTTCGTTTTAATCCTGGCAGTCCTTCTGGTAATTTTCACTTTGCAGAATTCAGTGGAAATTTCCATTAGTGTTTTCTTTTGGAAAATTTCGGATGCCCCGTTGGTTCTGGTATTAATTTGCTGCATTGTTATCGGTTACATCATTGCTGCTATCTATTTTTATCCGCGCATATGGAAACTGAAAAAAGAATACAAGCAAATGATAAAGTTCAACCACGAACTTAAAGAATTGCACGATTTAAATCATCCAAAATCTGAGGAAGAAACTAATCCCGAAGGGATAGAACTGGACGATGATGAAGAAAAAGAGGATTCCTTTTTTAAAGACTAATAAATGACTAAAAGTATTTTATTAAGTACTGCCTATTTTGCACCAGTTCAATATTATTCAAAAGCGCTTGCCTACCCAACGATTTATGTGGAGCAGTACGAACATTTTAACAAACAAACATACCGCAACCGATGCAACATTCTCGGTGCCAACGGTCCCATTTCGCTGGTCATTCCGGTGGTAAAAGGCCGCGGACCAAAAATTTTGATGAAAGACATGCAGGTTTCCAAAGACACCGACTGGCAGCGAAACCACTGGCGCACCATCTTTTCGGCTTACAATTCTTCACCCTATTTTGAATTTTACAAAGACGATTTAAAACCCTTTTTTGAAAAACATTGGAAATTCCTGCTCGACCTGAATCTTTCCATTCACGAAACTATCTGCAATCTAATTGAAATAGAAAATAATGTGGTTTTAACTCCCGGCTTTGAAGAAGTGCCTGAAACCACCCTGAATTTGCGCGAAACCATCAGCCCGAAAACACACCGCATTCATGCCGACGTACATTTTCAGGCTGCCAGATATACCCAGGTCTTTTCCGAAAAATTTGGCTTTGTTCCCAATCTCAGTATCCTGGACTTGTTGTTTAACGAAGGCCCAAACAGTTTTACTATATTGGAAGATAGTACAATCTGATTTTTTTGATCATTCATTTTCCTGATTCTGTACTTTTTGTTAATCTTGTAAACCATAACCAACACCTTATAAAATGAAAACGAGATTAGTTTTACTTATCGCCTTAAGTTTTGCGGCGTTAACAGCCTGCACACAAAATGAAGATGTCACTTTTACAAAACCAATTCACATCCTGGTATTCTCCAAAACCAACGGATACCGGCATGCCTCCATTTCTTCGGGATTAAAAATGCTGTACGACCAAAGTAAAAAACAAAACTGGGTAATTACCGCAACTGAAGATTCCACTCTTTTTCGCAACGACTTTCTTTCCGGTTTCGACGTGGCTGTTTTTCTAAGTCCAACCGGGGACGCCATTGGAGATGAAGGACAAGTTGCTTTTGAAAAATTTATGAAAAGCGGAAAAGGCTTTGTAGGAATCCACGCCGCAGCCGATTTCGAATACGACTGGCCGTTTTACGGAAAACTTGTTGGAGCGTATTTCAAAACGCACCCGCCAGCCCAAAAAGCTACAGTAGTTTTCGAAAATACCGACCACCCTGCCATGAAACCATTTCGGGGAATGAAATCCTATACTACATTTGACGAATGGTATTCTTACCGGGAAAATCCGCGTCCGAATGTACATGTACTTGCACATTTAGATGAAAGTACCATTAAAAAATCCAGTAATGATGAATGGAAAATGGGCGATCATCCGATCATCTGGTGGAGTGACAAAGATGGAATTCGATCTTTTTATACGGTATTTGGACACCCTGCAGAAGCCTTTCAGGATGTAAAAGTGATTGAACACATTACAAATGCCATTAACTGGGCTGCACGAAGAATCAATTAATTCATTTAAAAAACACAACCACGGACGTCAACAAAACAAATGTCTGTTTTAATTAATTATTTATGAAATACATTTCCTGCTTTATTTTGCTGCTAACGTTTGCCTGCACATCGCCAACCAAACCAGCGAGACAAATAACTGTAATTCCCCGCCCCAATCAAATAACTGTCGGAAAAGGTAATTTCATTGTTAAAGAATCGGTAGCGATGCATGTAAAGAATCCTGAGGCAAACGAGGTTGCAGAACTTTTCAGGCAACAAATGGAAGATGTACTTCCGGTTAAACTTACCAAAAATACAAGAGCTGATATTCAACTGGCTTTGCTGCCCGGCACAGAAAAGAACCAGGCATACTCACTCCACATAAATAAAAATCAGGTAACCATTTCAGCCGGTACATTGCAGGGAATGTTTTACGGTTTGCAAACCCTTCGACAGTTGTTTTTGTTTGGCCAAAACGACTACAATACATTCACCCTTCCGGTACTGGAAATCAACGATTCGCCTCGTTTTGCCTGGCGGGGAATTATGCTCGACGAGTCGCGTCATTTTTTCGGAAAAGAAAAGGTGAAAGAAATCCTCGATTTGATGGCTTTACATAAACTGAATATTTTTCACTGGCACCTGACCGATGTTCCGGGATGGCGGATTGAAATCAAACAATATCCTAAACTGACTACGGTAGGCGGCCTCGGCAACTACAGTAATCCAGATGCGCCAGCGCAATTTTATACACAGGACGATATCAGGGAAATTGTAAAATATGCGGCTGACCGGTTTATAGAAATTGTTCCTGAAATTGATATGCCCGGACACGCAGCAGCCGCTAACCGCGCCTACCCGGAATTCTCGGGTGGAGGCTCGGAACGGTATCCTGAATTCACTTTCAATCCCGGGAAAAAAGAAACCTACACCTATTTAACCAACATTCTTAAAGAAGTAGCGGAACTGTTTCCTTCAAAATACATTCATTTGGGTGGCGACGAGGTCCATTTTGGAAACGCCCATTGGAAAATCAATCCCGACGTTCAGCGACTGATGAAAGATCAGCAACTTCCCGATTTAAAAGGCGTTGAAAGTTATTTTATCCGGCGAATAGCCGACTCGGTAAAAGTTCTGGGCAAAACGGTAGTTGGCTGGGACGAAATTGTGGATCACGGTCTGGATCCCAAAAACTCGGTGGTAATGTGGTGGCGGCACAACATGCCCGAAAAACTCCACACTGCTTTAACAGAAAATTACAATGTTGTTTTGTGTCCCCGCATCCCGTTGTATTTCGATTTTGTGCAGGATAAATCACACAACTACGGACGAAAATGGGGTGGCGCGTTTGCCCCGCTTGACCTGGTGTACACCTTTCCACCAGATACATTGCCTGGTTTTAAGCAACATTACAATCAGGTAAAAGGCCTGCAGGCCAACGTGTGGACCGAACGTATTCAAAACAACCAACGACTCGATTATATGCTGAATCCACGGTTGTCAGGAATGGCTGAAGCAGCCTGGACAGAAAAAGAGAACAAAAACTACAACGATTTTCTGAACCGGCTGAAACCCATGCTTTCGTATTTTGAAAAACAGGGCATCGGATATTATAATCCCTTCGAATCCAAAAGCACGCCCGAGCCCGTTGATGTTGAGTAATCAAACAAAATCATAACTCCGTGGTTATCTTATTTGTAACAATTTACACAGAATGACAAATAAGACAGGTAGGATAAAGTTGGGTATCTTTTTGATGATATTTTCAGGAGTATTCTTTGCTGCAACTTTGATTATTCCTGCCCTTGATTTACCTGTAAATATTAAAGTAATTGCATCAACTACCAGTCTGATTCTAATGGAAGTGGTTTTCTGGGTGGGTGGTTTGTTGGTTGGAAAAGAACTGTTTACAAAATACAAGAAACAACTGAATCCAAAAAACTGGTTCAAAAAGAAAGAAAAATCAGTAGACGAAACCTAATCATTTCTTCAATTTTCCCTGAAATCAACAGAAACTCAAAAATTTCTTGCATTATAAAAAAGATTAAATCATCTTTATATCGATGAAAATAAAATCATTCATGAGAAACATTTTTAGAACTGGAATATATTTTGGATTTTCACTCCTTTTATTTGCCGGTTGCAGCAATTCAAAACATAAAACCGAAAATAAAGCAGAACAGGTTGAAATAAAAACTGCCGAAATGCAAACAGAAAATCCGGATCACTGCATCAGTAATGTTCCAGACCGGTTTGCCAGCCTTAAAACTTCAAATTCAGCCTGGGTGGAAATCAATGTAGATTCACTGAAAAAAAATAATCCTTCCCTAAAAAATATGGTGTTCATTCCGGGAGGTGAATTTCGGATGGGGGGCCGCGATGCACAGTTTGCCCGCCAGGATGAATTCCCGGTGCATCGGGTAAAAGTGAACAGCTTTTTTATGGATCCGCACCCGGTAACAAATGCGCAGTTCAGAAAATTTGTGGAAGCCACCGGGTTTGTTACCACTGCAGAGAAAGATGTGGACTGGAACGAAATGAAGAAACAACTTCCGCCGGGAACACCCAAACCCGACGCTAAAATGTTAAAAGCAGCATCATTGGTTTTTACGCCACCCGATCACAGGGTAAATCTCAACGATGTTTCGAATTGGTGGAGCTGGGTTCAGGGCGCCAACTGGAAACATCCTTATGGTCCGGACAGCAACCTCGATGGACTGGATAATCTTCCGGTAGTGCATGTGACCTGGCGCGATGCACAGGCATATGCAAACTGGGCCGGAAAGCGATTGCCCACTGAAGCAGAATGGGAATATGCAGCGCGTGGCGGACACGACGACTATATTTATGCATGGGGATTTCAGCGTGTTAACGAAGGGCAGCCCAAAGCAAACAGTTGGGACGGCGAATTCCCTATTTATAACTCACAACGTGATGGCTTTGTAGGATTGGCGCCGGTGGAACAATATCCGCCAAACGATTTTGGCTTGTACGACATGGCCGGAAATGTGTGGGAGTGGTGTCATGATTTGTACCACTTCGATTACTACAAAACATTTAATCCTGAAGTTGTCGCCGACAACCCGACCGGACCTGAAACTAGTTACGATCCCATGGAACCCAACGTTCAGAAGCGGGTGATTCGGGGTGGTTCGTTTTTATGCAGCGATTCATATTGCTCAGGCTTCCGGGCTGCAGCACGTATGAAATGTACCGAAGACACTGGTATGTCGCACCTCGGTTTCCGATGTGTGGTTTCGGCAGAATAAAAAAAGACCTCAAATTTTGAAGCCTTTTCTATAATAACTGTATTGAAAGTTACAAAATTTTAAATCCAACAGTAACCATAAATGTCCGATTTTTAGAACGCAAATACGGATCATTCGGATATACATACAAATTGTTTGTTCCGTGCTCAATCCGGGCATCGATAAAAAAATTCCACAAATCCACCCCAATCCCGTACTGGTAACCAAAATAGTTGTCTTTGAAGTACTGCACCGTAAAACGGTTGTCGCCACTCACATCTCCGGAAATTAAAAAACTGAAAACCGGCCCGGCCATAGCACGCACGTTGGCAGCACCTCCTTTTACTACTTTAACTCCAAATAATATGGGAACGTCAATGTTATTAAAATCAAACTTTGTGGCATTATCCAGTAAACCGGAACTTAACTTACCGCCTTTCGAACTAAAATAGGCTTCTGGTTGCAAATAAATTCTTCCATACCCCAAACGGGCAAATGCGCCAATATGGGCTTTCACAATCGATTCGGAATTAAATTCACTTAAATTCGCAGTTATTTTAGAATTGTTTATGCCAGCTTTTATTCCCAGGTCAAAAATGGGTTGCGCAAAAATAACTGCCGAAAATAACAGAAATGTTGTTGTAAAAATGATTTTTTTCATGGCAGATTGTTTTTAGTTTAAACGGTAATTATTCTAATCAAGTATTTTTTTGATTTACATTTATTTCCATCTATAATTATCCTTTCATAACATGAACTTTCCAATTACTGTACCACTTTGAAATTTTAATCTGAAAAAATCTACTTTCAATTATTCTTAAACGTCATTAATCTTATTAACAACAAAAGAATTAAATAAAACAAAAGAAACAGAGTATACATTTTTAATTTTACAAAAACTGTTTTCGGGATAGGAAATATATAATCTTTATCAAAATGATAAACAAATATCAATTTAAATCCAGCATACCAGTTACAAAATACTTTCTTCTTCTTAAGAAAACTTTTAATCCTTTATGATTGTTTTTAATATGAAGTAACTAACTTTTATGGATAATTCTGAAGTACGCTTAAAAAGTGGAGTGTTGAGCCTGAACCCCGTGAATGGTCAGCTGGGCTACGAAAAATCAAAACATTTATTAAACCGCTGTATGTTTGGTGCACGGTTGTCCGAAATTGAATTTATGCAAAACAAGACGGCAGAAGAAGCCGTTGATTTTCTTTTACGCGAATCAGCCGAAACACTTTCTCCACCATTGAGTGCAAAGAACAATGATGATGAGGTCCCGGTGGGCACAACTTGGATAAATACAAAGTATAATGGAAAGTACAGGGGGCAAAGAATATACAGTTACATTTGTTGGTGGATTGGTCGTTTGATTCATCAGGATTTATCTTTGGTGGAAAAAATGACGATATTTTGGCATAATCATTTCGTTATTGAAAATGACGTTGTACGAAATACCAATTTTAACTACCATTATAATATACTGATTTATAATGAAGCATTGGGAAATTTCAAGGAACTGACAAAACAGATGACCATTAATGTTGGGATGCTAAAATACCTTAACGGTGACCAAAATGTGACAGGAGCTGCTAACGAAAATTATGCCCGAGAACTTCTTGAATTATTTACCATTGGGAAAGGTCCGTTAACAGAACCCGGTAATTATACCAATTACACTGAACAGGATATTCGCGAAGCAGCAAAAGTGCTAACAGGCTGGAGAACCAACAGCGACGTTGACCAGTCTTATTTTACTTCTTCAAAACATGATAAAAGCACAAAAACATTTTCCGAAATCTTCAATAATCAGGTAATTCAAAATAACGAAGAAAATGAATACATTGATTTAATCGAAATGATTTTCAGTAAAAAGGAAACCGCCCGGTTTTTGGTAAGAAAACTTTATCGCTGGTTTGTTTATCATGAAATAGATGAAGAAATTGAACAAAACATAATTTCCCCGCTTACAGAACTTTTTTCTGAAAATAATTTTGAAATAAAACCTTTGTTAAAAAAACTTTTATGCAGTGAACATTTTTTTGATGAAAACTACAGAGGCTGCTTAATAAAAAATCCGCTGGAATTTACGATAGGAATGTTGAGGCAACTGGAATTTGATTCTCCCGATAACAGCGACATTATAAAACAATATGGATTTTGGAACAAAATATTTTACTACGCAAAAATACAGGATATGGAAATCGGTAATCCACCTGACGTTGCGGGTTGGCCTGCATGGTACCTTGAGCCTATGTATAATGAATTATGGATAAACGCAGCTACTATTCCTAACAAATCAGCAGTCACAAAATCTGTAATTTCATATGGAATTAGTCCGCTTTCCGGTTACGACAAAATTTATCTTGATCCATTTAAAGTTGTTTACCTGGCAAACGATCCCTCAGACATTAACGATCTTATTCCTACATTAACCGGATTACTTTTCCCGTTGCCGGCAACCGAAGATCAAATAAATGAATTAAAAGAGGTACTTATACCCGGACTACCTGATTTTGAATGGACAGCCGAATGGAATAAATACATTTCAAATCCCGATGATGAGAATCAAAAAAATGCAGTAAGCAACAGTATAAAAAAACTGTTGATTAAAATATGTTCAATGGGAGAATATCAATTAATCTGAAGAATGGACAGAAGAAAATTCATAAAGAATACAGCATCATTTATAACTTTACCAATATTGCTAAACGGGCAGGCCATCCAGGTATTCGGAGCAAACGGTTTTATTAGTCCTGAAGACACCAATGGAAGAATTTTGGTGCTCATTCAACTCGACGGTGGAAACGATGGATTAAATACACTTATTCCGCTGGACATGTATGATAATCTGGCAAAAGTACGCCCTCAAATTATTTTACCCGAAAACAAAATTTTACACCTCACTGAATTAAATGGAATTCATCCTTCAATGGATAAAATTAAAAATCTGTTTGAAGAAGAAAGCGTTATGTTTTTGCAAAACGTTGGTTATCCTCAACCCAATTTATCCCATTTTCGCTCAAAGGAAATCATTCTTTCGGCTTCCGATTCTCAAACCAATGTTTCATCAGGATGGTTTGGCAGATATCTCGAAGAATTGCACCCTACCTATCCGGAAAATTATCCAAATGAAAGTTATCCGCATCCACTGGCGGTTACAATTGGTAGCAGCAGTTCGCCAACCTGTCAGGGCGATATTAATAATTTAGGTGTAGTTTTAACAAACCTGACCACCAGTTACTCGTCACAATCGGGAGTAGTTGATTTTCCAAACACTCCTTATGGTTATGAATTACATTACATTACCCAGATAATGCAAAGCACTGAAAAATACCTGGCAGCCATTTCGGAAACAGCTGATATGTCTGAAACAATTTCGGAGAACTGGCCGGATTCGAACAGTTTAGCCGATAAATTAAAAATTGTTGCCCGTTTAATTACCGGAGGATTGGCAACACCTATTTACGTTGTAAATTTAGGTGGATTCGACACACATGCTAATCAGGTAGTTCAGGGAAATATGGAATTGGGGAAACATGCTGATTTATTGAAATATGTTTCCGATGCTATTTATGCTTTTCAGGATGAATTGGCAAAACACAACAAGCAGGACGATGTTATAGGACTGGTTTACAGCGAATTTGGACGAAGAATTGCTTCTAACAACAGTAGTGGAACCGATCATGGGGAGGCATTCCCAATGATGTTGTTCGGGAACCAGGTTAACCCGGTAATTTATGGAAGCAATCCTGAAATTCCTGAAGCAGTTGAAACAAAAACTAACGTTCCAATGGAAATCGACTTTCGCAGTGTTTATGCTTCTATTTTACATCACTGGTTTCAGGTAGAAACCACTGACATTCAAAATATTCTGTTTGACGAATTTACTATTTTACCTATTTTGAAAAGCAATTCAGATATTATTGATGTGAAAAATCAGGGTGATCTAAAAATAAGCAACATATTTCCCAATCCCGTTTTAACCGATTGCCGGATTAATTTTAAGACATCAGGCGGACCGGTAACTCTGAAACTTTATAATTACTCCGGTCAGGAAATCAGGGTTTTACTAAACGCAAAACTTCCAGGTGGAAATCAATCTATTCATTTTTCGAGAATCGGTCTTTCAAACGGCCAATACTATTTGGTTTTACAAAATAAATTTGAACGAATAACACAGGCTTTTTCAATTCAATAATTTGTAAATTTGAAGACAAAACTGCCTGCATGTGTAGAAAAACAAAAATTACAACCTTTATTGCTATTGCTATCCTGTTTTTTTCATGCAGTTCGCAAAAATATTTTCACGATACAGTGAGCCGCGACAGGCAAATGGAATTAAAAAAACACCGATCTGGAAATGTATTTGCCGATATTGGTTTAACCATTGCCTCAATGTTTGTAATGACAGCAGCAAATGTTAATTTGGGCTTGTATCCTGAAGGACAGGATTTCAAAAAACTAAAATTAATCAATCCCACTTCAGATACGCTTTTTGTAAATATGCTGACCGATGTGTTCTGGGATAAAGAGAATTACTGCGATTTTATGGACATTCGAATTCCACCAAATGAAAAATGTAAAATTCTGGTGCCCGTAGATGCCAATTATAATTTGTATTTTAGCAACACGTTCAAAAGTGAAGACGATGAGATGCTTGAAATCAACACGAATGAAATAAAAAAAATTTCGCTGTATCCGGGATTGACAAAAACAGATAAATAAATTTAACCTAAATCAAAAGAAACATGCAAAGAAGATCATTTTTAAAAAAATCGGCTCTGGCCGCCGGAGCGACATTAACGGCAGCAGGTCTCAAAGCCAACCCTGTTTCGGGTATGGAAAAAGACTTTTACGAACTAAAAATGTACCAGTTAACCGGCGGTGGAAGCCGAAACCAGTTAAAACAGTATTACACCGAAGCGGTAATTCCGTTTCTGAATAACAGGGGTGCCAAAGTAGGTGCGTTTAACGAGTACAGTTTGGAAGATCCACCCAAAATGTACATTCTGCATGCCTATCAAAGTCCGTCTGATTATTATGAGGCTACACAGACCATGAAATCAGATCCAACTTTTTTGGATGCCGCAAAAACATACATGCAACTTCCGGCCGATAAACCGGTTTTCCAGCGTTATGAAACTTTTTTGCTGGAAGCATTCGACGGAAATCCACGAATTATGACACCTGACAAAAACCGTGGATTATTTGAACTGCGTACTTATGAAAGTTACAATGAAGACGCCGGCCACCGAAAAGTTAACATGTTTAATAACGGAGAGCTTCCGTTGTTTAAAAAAGTAGGACTACATCCTGTATTTTTTGGACGAATACTTGCAGGACAATTTATGCCGGCACTTACTTACATGCTGTGGTTTAAAGATATGGCT
>Ga0102953_1002402_pt1 | contig 11108 bp, 9 predicted proteins | sample SalPon2A_C_D2_MG_FD_78509 | JGI IMG/M metagenome (GOLD analysis project Ga0102953, IMG submission 78509) | Soil microbial communities from South San Francisco under conditions of wetland restoration - Salt Pond MetaG R2A_C_D2_MG | ecosystem: Environmental > Terrestrial > Soil > Wetlands | place... | reverse complement strand
CGGAAATCGGAGAGATGGCTGAGTGGTCGAAAGCGCTCCCCTGCTAAGGGAGTATACGTTAATAGCGTATCGAGGGTTCGAATCCCTCTCTCTCCGCCAGACATAAAAAGGCCCCGCCAGGGGCCTTTTTATGTCTGGCTGCAGTGTGAGGGTGCAGAGATCCCTCGTGGGTTCGACCAATTCGCCGGGAGCGAATTGGCGCGAGCGCAGCGAGTCCTGGAGGGTGGCCGAATGGCCGCCCGGAAGGATGCGGCGCAGGGACGCGCCGCACAATCCCTCTCTCAAAATAACTCAAGTGCTTACTAACTCCCCCGTCAGGGGTCTTTTTTATGTTTGTCTGATAGATGAAGCAGATTTGAGTTCTCTGGTTCGACCAATTCGCCGGGAGGTCGCTTTCGCACATCCCTGTGCTACGCGGCACCGGTACATCCATGTGCAATGCGATTTTGGACAGCGCGCAATCCCTCTCTCCGCATTAAGAGTTTCGATACCGGCCATGAAGAAAATCTCGGAATTCGTTACGAGCTCCCGGATAAACGCTACGCGGTTTCCGGGGCTACGCGGTTTCCGGGGCGATGTTGCGCGTCAGTTCTGGACGTGACTTATCGGGCCCCGAGGAAAGGTCAGACAGTGTTTATCCGCTTGTGGCTACCAGGATCGGTGAGTTGCGTGCAATTTACGGAAATGCGGGCATTGTAGGTTCGGTGCCTTCTATTTTTGCTTCGGGATGGTGTTTTTTCACCAGGTCGTCTATCTCTTCGATGCGATCCTTCGGCACATCGACCATCATCAGCAGTTCACCCGCGTCGATTGCATCTCGAAACTTCTGAATTCGGCTGTTCGGCACATCGACCCCGATCATGCTGGACATCAACGCACCGACGCCGACGCCGGCTAGCCCGGTCGCCAGGATTGCGCCACCGCCCAGGACGAGACCGGCCGGCGGAAACGTGACGGCAATGATGCCGGCAAGGATACCCGTTACTCCGCCTATGGCTGCACCGCGCTCGAGTGCCGGTATCAAATCGCTTCGCTGGGCCATGTGGGCTTCCGGCAAGTCTTCCATCGGCGTGCCTTGCTTCGCGATGACGTGGATATGCCGTTCCTCGACTCGAGCCAATAACAGTTCATCGTTGATTTTCCGTGCACTGTCTACAGTGGGTACCAGAAAATATAGCCTTCTCATCATTTGCTCCGTATTCTTGTAAATTGAGATATTTTGTTCAGACACAAAATAGGGAGTTTAATTTCTTTGCCGAAAATTTTTTTAAATTCTCGTTTTGTCGCGAAACGAAAATACAAATATAACTCTACGGCGTTTGACGGATTTCCTTTTGATTCAGGTCAAGAGTGCTTTTATCCATTCGTGGACGATGTCTCGCTGCCATTGGCAAACTTTTCGAAATATATTTTCACCGAGCCGAGCAGCATGCGATCCTGGCTTTTGAGTCGTCGGATCAAGGACCCGCAATCGCCGGCAGTTTCCGGCAGGGATTGCAGGAGTTCGGCAGTGACGACCCGGTCGTGCCAGTCGCCGAGCAGTTGCTCGAGCAGCGAGATTTGTTTTATCAGACGCTGGTCCGCTGCCTGACCCGGACACAGTTCAAAAGCTTCGATTGTATGGCGAAACCGCTTCAGCAGGATTCTTTTCCGATGCCACCCGTCTACGGTCATTCGCTTGTCGGGTGCCTGAATCTGTGCCAACAGCTCATCGAGGTAAACGGGTTTTTGCCTCGAAATCGCCGCCGGTGGAATTCCCGTGGCGTGGATGGTCGGTAATTTGACCGATAACGGCCGGTCATTGCCGATAAAGCTGCGGAAGTTTCGGTAGTCGCGTCGAATCTTCGAACTCAGTAGTCCGATCAACTGTATGGATTGCGCGCCGGATAAAGCCTCGAGATCCTCGATCAGTCCAATTGCGATATGCGCTTCGCGTATACTGCCGAGTTTTTTAAATACGACTCGATAAGGTTTGAGCAATTTTTTAGCCGCTAAATTTTCATCGAGCTGGCCGAGAAAACCGTAGAGCGCAGTCATCCGTTTGATGAATACGCGGAAATCGTGTACCGCCGATTCATCGGGGGACTCGAAAATGACACGCAGCTTGCGGTTGGCTTCGCGGACCTGAACGCTACGGTATTTTTCGAGACATTGCATATGCGATTTTCTGGTTGCCCTCGATCGGCCGCGGCAAGTCGACGCCGCGGAACGCAGCCGACGGGATCGGAGGCAAAGATCGCGGGATCGATCTGATGCCGGAAACGGTTCCGTTGCGAACATTCTATATTTTTTCGGACCAATAAGCAGGGCCGGCAAGTCGCCCGAAACGCGCCACCTGCAAGCGAAGGTGGCCGCCGATTTTCAATCTCTCAGATTGCCAGGTATTCGTGTCTGAGATCGTCGTTGTCGAGCACTTCCTGCGCGGTACCGTCGAAGACGATTTTGCCCATATCGAGGATTAGCGCGCGGTCGGCCAGGTGCAGCGCGGCAACGGCATTTTGCTCGACGATGATGGTAGTCATACCCAGCGCCTTGATCTGATTCAGCGTCTTCTCGATTTCCTGTACGATGACCGGTGCCAGGCCTTCGTAAGGCTCGTCCAGCAGCAGCAGCTTGACGTCTCGCACCAGCGCACGCGCGACCGCGAGCATTTGCTGCTCGCCTCCGGACAGGGTGACGCCTTCCTGGTCGCGGCGCTCGCCGAGGCGCGGGAACAGTTCGTATACCCGCTCCAGGGTCCAGCCATGAGGCGGCGCGATCTGCGCAAGTTGCAGATTCTCTTCGACGCTCAGGCCCTGGATGATGCGCCGGTCTTCGGGTACCAGGGCCAGCCCGTTCTGTGCTGCCTGGTAAGAGCTCATCTCGTGCAGCGGCTTGTGATCGAGCCAGATTTCTCCGTGACGCAGCTCGGGCGAATCGACACGCGCGAGCGCGCGCAGCGTCGAAGTCTTGCCGGCGCCGTTGCGCCCCAGCAGGGCGACGATTTCGCCCTCGCGAATGTCGAAGCTGACGCCCTGGACGATGTAACTCTGGCCATAGTAGGCGTGCAGGTCCCAGGCCGAGAAATAGGCGGGCTGTCCGCCCAGGTTCTTGACCGCCTCGACGCCCGGTACATGCGGTGTCCGCGCCGAACTGCCCGCCGGGCTATCGGTGTTTTCAACGGTTTCGTTCACAGATGCGCCCCTCCCAGGTAGGCTTCCTGGACCTTCGGGTGCCCCTTGATCTCGTCGGGAATACCCTCGGCGATGACCGTGCCCTGCGCCAGTACCGATATTTTTTCGGCCAGTGAAAATACCACGTGCATGTCGTGTTCGATGATCGCCATGGTAATGCCGCGCGCGGCGATTTTCTTGAGCAGGTCGATGGTATTGTTGGTGTCGGCCCGCGCCATGCCCGCGGTAGGTTCGTCAAGCAGCAGCAATTTGGGTTGCTGTACCAGGCACATGGCGAGTTCGAGACGGCGCTTGTCGCCCCGCGACAGCTGGTTGGCGATTGTATTGGCGTTACCGGCCAGGCCCACGTCCTCGAGCATCTGCATCGCAACGTCGTGAATCTCCGCCTCGTTTCTCACCGGTTTCCAGGCGTTGATCCGATAGGTGCCGTCGCGCCGTGCGAAGGCCGGAATCATCACGTTTTCGACCAGCGTCAGGTCGCCGAAAATCTCCGGGGTCTGGAAAACCCGGCTGACACCAATCTGGTTGATTTCGTAGGGCCGTTTTCCGAGCAGCGATATGCCATCGAAATCGACGTTGCCGGTGTCGGGGTCCAGGCGGCCGACGCAACAGTTGAGCAGGGTCGATTTACCGGCGCCGTTAGGCCCGATAATCGCGTGCACGGTGCCCGGCTCGATTTCCAGGTTGACTTCGTGCAGTGCCTTTAGGCCGCCGAACTTCTTGTTTACGTTTTTAATAGACAGAATGGACATGGCTAGCGTTCGCTTACGGGCGCATCGGGTTCGCCGCCCGGAGCGGGGCCCGGATTACGATACCGCTTGACCAGCTTGCCCAGCCTGGAAAAACCTTCCATCAGACCACCGGGCAAAAAGATGACGATGACCATAAACAGCACGCCGAGCGTCAGCTGCCAGCCATCGCCGACGAACAGCCCGGTAACCGTTACCACCGCATGCTGCAGGAAATCGGGCAGGAAGGAGAACGCGTTCATCAGGATGCTGTCGTTGAACGACGAAAAAATGTTTTCGAAATACTTGATGACGCCGGCGCCGATCACCGGTCCGAGCAAGGTCCCGGTGCCGCCGAGTATCGTCATCAGTACCACTTCGCCGCTCGCCGTCCACTGCATGCGTTCGGCGCCGGCGAGTGGATCGGTTATTGCCATCAGGCCGCCGGCAAGACCGGCGTACATGCCCGAGATGACGAATGCGGCCAATGTGTAGGGTCGGGTGTTGAGTCCGGTGTATGCCATGCGGTTCTGGTTGGATTTTACCGCGCGCAGCATCATGCCGAAAGGCGAGCGGTAGATACGCAGTGAAATGTAGAACATGACGATCAGCATCACGCCGCAAAAGTAATAACCGCTCCAGCCGTACATCGACAGCCCGAATAGCGACGTCGACGGCAGGGCTTCACCGCGCTCGACACCGAACAGGCCGTCGATCACACGCAGGTCATTCTGGCTCAATTGCAAGCCGGTTTCGCCGTTGGTGATCGGAGTCAGTACCGAGTAGGCCAGGTTGTAGGACATTTGCGCGAAGGCCAGGGTCAGGATCGAAAAATAGATGCCGGAGCGGCGCAGGACAATAAATCCGATCACCAGCGCGAAAAGGCCGCCGAACAGGGTTGCCAGGATCAGCGCCGGGATAACATTCATGGTTAACAGCTTGAAGGCCCACACCGCCGTGTATGAGCCGACGCCGAGAAATGCCGCGTGACCGAACGACAGGTAGCCGGTCAGGCCGAAGAGGATATTGAAGCCGATCGCGAAAATGCCGAAGATTGCGAATTTTTGCAACAGATCGGGATAGCCGCCGCCGATCGGAATCATGATAAGCGGCCCCAGCGCGACAGCGAGTACGAAGCCGATCATCAGCAGGTGATCCTTTTTACGGGTCATCGTTCAGTCCTCCATCACGCCTTTACGGCCCATCAGGCCGCGGGGTCTGACCAGTAGTACCACCACGGCGATCAGGTAGATCACGATCTGGTCGATGCCGGGCAGCAGGGACTTGACTTCGTTCATCGACGCGAAGGATTGCAGGACTCCGAGCAGGAACCCCGCCGCCACGGCGCCGCCGAGACTGCCCATGCCGCCGACCACGACGACGACGAAACTGAGCACCAGGAATTCCATGCCCATGTGGTAATCGGGTGACAGGATGGGCGTATACATGACGCCCGCCAGTCCCGCGACCACCGCCGCGATTCCGAACACGATGGTGAAGCGGCGATCGATATCGATGCCGAGCAAGCCGACGGTTTCGCGGTCCGCCATACCCGCCCGCACCACCATGCCGAAGGTGGTGAATTGCAGAAACGCGAAAACCGCGGCGATAACCACGCCGGCAAACAGCAGGTAAACGATGCGCCACCAGGGATAGACGATCGCATTTTCGGCAAAGCCCAGCAGCAGGCCGATGTCGGCCGAGCCGCCGACCACGTCGGGTGCGGGCTGCGGAATCGGATTGGCCCCGAACTGGGCCTTGACGATTTCCTGCACGACGATGGCGAGTCCGAAGGTGACCAGAATCTGCTCGGCATGGAGGCGCTTGTAGAAATGGCGGATCAGGCCGCGTTCCATGAGCACGCCGACCGCCAGCATGATCGGGATCGCTATCAGGATCGACGCCGGCACCGAATAGTCGATCAGTGTGTGCCCGAAGTCCCCTAACCAGGACTCGATATAGGGGGTGCGGATTTCCATCGGCGTGCCCCAGGCGGTGAGCTGGTTCGGATCCAAGGTAATCTTTTCCAGCGTCAGCAGGGCTTTCAATCCCACCGCGCAAAAAGCGCCGAGCATGAACAACGCACCGTGGGCGAAATTGACCACGCCGAGGGTGCCGAAAACGAGGGTAAGTCCCAACGCGATCAGCGCATAGGCGGCGCCCTTGTCCAGTCCGTTCAAAATCTGCAGTATAAACGCGTCCACTAGGTTACCGGTTGCAGGATTAAACTTCGCCGCAGTATAGCGGCGCTTTTATACCAGCCGAAAGGGTTCGGCGGGAATCAAACAATGGCACGTCCCTGTGCCGCAAGATTCCAGAACTAGCCGTTGTTGTAAGGACCGAGTTCTCCGCCGAGCATGCTGGCGGGATATTCGACCTGAGCACGCGGAGTAACTTCGACCACCTCGAGCAAGTCGAACTTGGAGGAGGGATTTTCTTTACCCTTCACCACGAGAACGTCCTTGAAGCACTGGTGGTCGGAGGCACGGTATTCGGTCGGACCGTTACCGAGGCCGTCGAACTTGAAGCCCTCGAGCGCTTTGCCCACCGCGCTAGGCATGAAGGTGCCGGCGCGCTGGCAGGCGTCAGCGTAGAGCAGCGTCTGGCAGTAGCAAGTGTGAGCGGCCTGGCTCGGCGGGAAGCCGTACTCCTGACCGAAGGACTTGACGAACGCCTTGGAGCCTGCGTCCGCCAGCGACCAGTGCCAGTTGGTGGAGCCGAAGATGCCCTTGACAGCATCACCGGCACCCTGAGCCATCAGGCGCGAGTACAGCGGTACGACGATCACGAACTTCTTGCCGTTGACCATCTTGTCGCGCAGGCCGAACTGCACGGCCTGGGTCAGCGAGTTGACCATGTCCTTGCCGTAGTGGTTGAGGACCAGTACGTCGGCGCCGGAGTTGAGCACCGGCGTAATGTACTGGGAGAAGTCACCTGCGCCGAGCGGCGTGCGAACCGCAGCCACAGTGGACCAGCCGAGTTTCTCGGTGTACTTCTTGATCGAGCCTTCCTGCGACCAGCCCCAGGTGTAGTCGGCGGTGAGGTGGTAAGCCTTACGGTCGGTGCCGTAAGCGTTCTTCAGTACAGGAGCGAGCGCAGCACCCGTCATTTCGGTGTTGAAGAAATGACGAAAACCGTTGGCGCGCTTGTCCTTGCCGGTGGTGTCGTTGGAGTGGGTCAGTCCGGCTATGAAGATAACGCCGGCTTCCTGACAGAGACCCTGTACCGCGATTGCGACGCCCGAGGACGAGCCGCCGGTAATCATGATTGCGCCGTCTTTTTCGATCATTCGCTTGGCCGAGGCGCGGGCGGCGTCCGACTTGGTCTGGGTATCGCCGGTCACGTAGGCGACTTTCTTGCCGTTGACACCGTTGCCACCCAGTGCCTTGGAGGAAAAGGTATTCAGCATGCCGCCGTCACCTTCGCCGTTGATGTGCTTGACCGCCAGCTGATAGGCGCGCAGTTCGTCAGCGCCCTCATCCGCGTAGGCACCGGTTTGCGGCACGTTGAAGCCCAGGGTGACAGTGGAGCCCTTGGGCTCGTTGAGATAAGCCGCGTGGGCGTTGGTGAAGATCATTGGCGCCGAAACGCCGACGCCGATTACGGCACCGGTTTTCAGGAAGTTACGCCGTGAGGTATCGAATTTGCTCATTGTTCAGAAATCCTCCAGGTTGTTTTTGATCACGGCCCACGGGTGTTGATTTCCGTTTTTTGCCGCGTTTATGCACTAAAGCGCACCAAGGGTCATTGACTATCCATAAACTTTCAATAAGTATGTGAAAAATAAGAATAGTTTTGTAAATTTTATTAGTCAGAAAAGTGTTAATTTGTAAATTATTGACTAATTCTCAGGTCATGGCCGTATCCGGAAAAAGCATGAAACGTAATATCCTCGGCCCAAGAATACGCGAGCGCCGGCGAGAACTCGGGGTCACCCAGGCCGATATGGCGCGCCAGGTCGAAATCTCGGCTTCTTACCTGAATCTCATCGAACACAATAAGCGCGATATCGGCGGCGCCCTGTTGCGCAGGGTGGCCGAGGCGCTGGACTTGCCTCTCGATCAACTCGACGGTGCCGCCGACCGGCGCTTGTTGGAAACACTCGAGGAAATCGCCCAGAACCCCGAATTACGCGCGCTCGGTGTCGAAGGCAAGCGCATCGGCGAGTTAATCGGGCGGTTCCCGGGGTGGACGCGCGGAATCGTCGCCCTGTCGCGCTCGGAGCACCAGGCGACGCATGTCGCGCAGGTACTCGGCGACCGCCTCAATCACGATCCCTTTCTCGGCGAAACCGTGCACAAGATGCTGACCCGGATCGCGTCGCTGTACTCGGCTTCCGAAATCGTCGACGAACACCCCGACCTCGAGCAGGAACGCCGCGAACGGTTTTACGCCATCATCCACGAGGAAAGCCGTCATCTGAGAGAACTCGGCGATGCGCTGGCGAGCTATTTCGACAATGCGGCCTGGGCGCGGCGCAGGCTGACTCCGCAGGACGAGGTCGATGAATTATTCGATAATCGCCATAATCATTTTGCCGAAATCGAGGTCCGTACAGGGCAATTGTACCCCAGCCTCCCCGAGGGCGGCATGACCAGCCGTATCGCCGCCGCACAGCTGCTGGTCGAAAACCGTCTCGACAGGATTCTGCGTCAAATCGTTGCCGAAGACTCCCGGCTCGAGACCGAGATGGCGCGGGCCCGAACCTACAAGACCCTGTATCGCTACGCGGTTGCCGCGGTCGTCGTGCCGATGGATGCTTTCAAGCAGCGCGCGGAGATACTGCAATATGACATCGAAAGACTGGCGGACGATTTCGGTGTCGACTTCGAGTTGATCTGCGAGCGCCTGAGCGCGTTGCCGGTCGAAGACGACAATCCGCGCTTCGGCTATTACCAGGCCAATGCCTCGGGCAATATCATCCGTTCCCGTAATTTGCCGGGCCTGGCAGTGCCACGCTACGGTTCGGCCTGCCCGTTATGGATTCTGTATCGCGCGCAGCAGGTGCCGCACACGGTGCTGCGGCAACAGGTGCAATTGCCGTCCGGGGAGAGTTTCGTTCTCGTCGCCCGGGCCACCAGCACCGGCGCCGTCGGCTTCGGCGAAGCGCGGCACTATATTACCGACATGTGCGTGATTAGCGATACCCATGCGCGGCAGACGATTTATGCTCCCGATCGAACCACCGCGATCGAGCCGGTGGGGCTGTCCTGCCGCACCTGTCCGCGAAGGAGTTGCAAGCACCGGGTGATCGACCCGCTGACCGGGTGACGTGGGAGGAATTGCCGATTTCAGGGTGATTCGTGCTGCAGTCGCGGTTAGAATCTGACGAGATCGTGGCGGAGGGAATCCTCGGCTGCGGCAATCGAACAATTTGCCACGGAGACTTCACGCGTCATGAAGCCCGATTCCGACGAACGCTACCGGCCCCCGTCCGACCGTAAGGACAGCGATCGCTCGTTCATCCTCACCCTGGTCGGCGCGTTGTTGCTGACCCCGCCGCTGGCCGGCATATTCCAGCTCGATATAAGAATACTCGGAATTCCGTTTACCGGGATTTACCTGTTCCTGGTCTGGGCTGTGTTGATCGCCGGCACCGCGCTGCTGTCCCGGCGCCTGCGGCACGGCGCTTATTGGGATAACGCCGAAGACGAGCAGGTCGGCGAGATCGGGGACAAGGCCGAGTAATGCTGTCGGTCGACCTGCTACTCGGGGTTTGCCTGGGCTATGTGGTGCTGTTGTTCTCGCTGGCATTCTATGTCGATCGTCGCGCGCGTCAGGGTCGTTCCGGCTGGATTCAGTCGCCAATCATTTACACCCTGTCGATTTCGGTTTACTGCACCTCCTGGACGTTTTACGGAGCGGTCGGCTCGGCCGCTCGCAACGGCCTCGAATTTATCACCATCTACCTCGGCCCGACGCTGGTCTTCATCGGCTGGTGGTGGTTGCTGCGCAAGCTGGTGCGTATCGGCCGGGTTCACCGCATCACTTCTATCGCCGACCTGATTTCTTCCCGTTACGGCAAGAGTTCCAGTATCGCGGTGCTGGTCACGCTGATGGCACTGCTGGCGACCACGCCGTACATCGCGCTGCAACTTCAATCGGTAACCAGCACCTACCAGGCGATCGTCGGCGACGTCGACGTGACACTGGACGCCTTCGTCGTTGCATCCGGCATGGCCCTGTTCACGATATTGTTCGGTACCCGCAACGTGGACGCCAATGAGCGCCATCACGGCGTGGTCGCGGCGATCGCGGTCGAGGCCGTGGTCAAGCTGGCCGCACTGCTGGCGGTGGGCCTTTTCGTCGTCTTCGGTGTTGCCGGAGGGCTCGGCTCGGTGTTCGATAACGTCGATACCGAGGTGATTTACGGCGCCGGCAATATCTTCGATGCGCGCTGGGTGGTGCTGACCTTTCTGTCGGCAACCGCGATCATCTGCCTGCCGCGGCAGTTCCAGGTCACCGTGGTCGAAAACGTCGACGAACGCCATCTCGCGACCGCATCCTGGCTGTTTCCGCTCTACCTGCTAGGCATGTCCCTGTTCGTGTTGCCGATCGCGGTCGCGGGTCTCAAGTTCATGCCCGAGCATTCAAACCCCGATCTCTACGTGCTAACCCTGCCGTTATCGCTCGGCCAGGAGGAACTGGCTCTGTTCGCGTTCCTCGGCGGCTTTTCGTCGGCCACGTCGATGGTCATCGTTGCCGCAATCGCGGTTTCGACGATGGTGTCGAATCATATCGTGGTGCCGATATCGCTTTACCTGTTGCACAGAGGCCGCGAAGTCAGCGGCGACGTGCGCCAGCTGCTGCTGATTTCCCGTCGGATCAGCATCGCCGCGGTGCTGGGCCTCGGGTTTCTTTACTTCGAGGCCAGCGGGGGCTCGGATGCGCTGGCCGCGATCGGCCTGATTGCGTTCGTCGGCGTCGCCCAGTTCCTGCCCAGCCTGATGGGCGGTATTTTCTGGCGCGGCGCGAACCGCAACGGCGCGCTGGCAGGTTTGGTGGTCGGGTTCACGCTATGGGCTTATACGCTGTTTTTGCCGAGTTTCAGCGGTGGCGTGATCCTGACCACCGAAATTCTCACCCACGGGCTGTTCGGTATCGAGGCGTTGAAACCGCAGGCACTGTTCGGCCTCGTCGGCCTCGATCCGCTGGTGCATGCCGTAATCTGGAGTCTCGGCGCGAATACCCTGGTCTTCATGATCGT